>Ga0315905_10000447_pt1 | contig 45274 bp, 68 predicted proteins | sample LakEriMetagenome_5_FD_203522 | JGI IMG/M metagenome (GOLD analysis project Ga0315905, IMG submission 203522) | Freshwater fungal communities from buoy surface, Lake Erie, Ohio, United States - Buoy 4 MA121 | ecosystem: Environmental > Aquatic > Freshwater > Lake | place: USA: Lake Erie, Ohio...
TTTTCCATGAGCTGTTGGTTGATATCGTTCCGAGCAACATACCAACAACAAACCCCAAACCGAAAGGGAGGATCAGAATTGGCCACGGGAAATATTTGTCACTCACGGCTTGGCCTCCTTGGCTTTGATCCATGCTGCAAGGTGCTTGTCCTTGGTGAAACCATATCCGATCCATCCTTCGTACAACGCATCACCTGCCTCCTCCAGCCGCTTCACTCGCTCCGAAACAACGCTCAGATAATGCCGAGTCGCGGCTAGTTTTCGCTCCAGCCTCCGGCATAGCATACCAAGGTCGGCTATGTTGTGAGCGGTGCTGTCCGAGATGGGGGTTTCGCTGATCACTCTGTTGGTGCCACTAATATAGTTGTTCACTTGCACTCCTTCCATTTTCTGGGCGTGTCGCTTATCATATTCCTGACCTCACGAAAATGATCGTTCATTTCGCATCTTTCACTTGTTGCATCTGCACAAAGTCCAGTCGGTTCTCCTCGTTGATTGCAATGCCCCAGCCGTTGCGGCGGCAGGACAGTTCGATTGCGCTAAACACTTCGTTCATAACTTTGTCGGGCAGATAGATAGACAGCAGTCCTTTGAATGTAAGTCGATACTGCTCCTTGTCTTCTTTGATTGGTTTGACCATAGATACGTTTTTTAATTCTTAGGTTTTAGTTTTGAGCGTTATCTCGGAATGCGCTCCCCTCCGTGATGCGCTTTAGAACGGCTTCGGATCAAGATCGTCGCTATCGACTTCGGTAATCGGAACCTCGCGCATGTTCTTGATGCGGAGCGTCTTCTTCGTCTCGCCGTTGACCATATACTCCTCAAAGCGAGCGGTGATGAGCAACTCCAAGCCGGTCATTGACTTCAAGAACGCCGCGTAGCTGCCCTTGACGCCAAGGAAGTCGTACTCGGTTCCATCGGGAACATTGTGCTTCGTTGCTGCGACAAGCTGATTGACGCGAAACCAGACATTCTCCTGATTGATCATTCGGTCAGTGATGGATGCGCCATCTTCAGTCTTGAATGTAACCTTACAGACCTCGCGGCCTTTGGCATCAAGGGTTTCCTCGACCTTGGCTACGGTGACGGTGTAGTCGCCTTCGGCATCGATGTATCGGCCTCCGGCATCACGGCGGTTTACTGTGAACATAATTTATTCGGTGGTTAGTTTTCGGATTTATTCAGAACCCACTTAGGGCATGAAAGGGTTTGTGTCGCTGTTGGATAGGCTGGCCAACTGTCCAGTGCGCGGCATTCGTGCAGCGTCGAGATTGCCTTCCTACGAAGGTTCTCACCAGCCTGAAGCCATTCGGCATCCAGTTTGTAAATTGCGACGGCGTATGGCGCTTTGCGTTCAACGGCCACGAAGACGAAGCTATGCGCTTCGGTCATTGCCATGTAATGAGCCGCCTGAATGTGGTAACCGAATGATCCGACCGTACGGCTGAAACCTTCAGGCGTTGCGTCGTCGGTGGTCTTTACGTCCACCAAGATCGCAGGCTCAAGAACCCACAGATCGGGACGTGCTTTAAGAGCAATGCCGGTTTCCTCGTCCTGAGCGAACACGCTCGCTTCGATCCTATGGGGCAGATGAATGATGTCCCAAAACGGATGACGACGGACACTGTTGGCCACGCCTTGCACATCGATGTCTTCAGCGTGAGTCAGATGGATGCGCGACTTGTGCGCTTCCTTCCACGCTTTGCCATCTTTCGTGCGTCCATCGATGTCCGGCGGAATAACGGCGACGACTTGCGAGTAGAGTTGTGGTTCAAGGACAGCAGTGTGAATCGCCGTACCCATCTGCATGCTCTTCGTAGGCTCCTGACGCTCCTCCAGCGCGGCTTTGTAATGCGCCGGGGACTTGAGGATCTTGGACATCATCGACTTAGAGAGAGCGTCAACGGCGTGATACTTCTCCGCCGGCATGTCGAGGTTGACGTGTTGATTGAGAATGCTCATTCAGTGGGAGGGTTAGCGAACGTCTTAGCCTTAGAGATGAAGCTGTCAGGATCGGCGACGATCATGTTGGCCACCTTCGTGGATACATCGCGGAAGTTTTGCTCAGCCTTGATCAAGTTCTTGCTGACGAGGAACGCATTGGCGATATCAGAATGTGGCTCAAGAATCTGCTCTAACTTCTCAACGAGCGAGAAGGCCGGTTCCGGTGTCACATTGACCGTCTGGCGCGTCGTAGCGGTGATGGTGGGTGTTGGTGAGGTAGCAAAATCAGCAGCCTCCTCCGGGGTATAGACGCCAGCAACAACTTCAGGTGCGAGCATTCGAATAGCCTTGGAGATGCAGCGAGCGCGGAGCATAGCTGCCGGATCTTTCTGCCATCCAGAACCAGCCTTCGCGGGAAGCAGTCCTGCGATTTTGGCGTCTTCGGTCGTAAATCCGATTTCGCATTCGTTGCCGTCGAATTTCCAGACTCCGATAGCAGCAGTCGAATCGAACTGCTTCCAGATTACCTTGCCGCCCCGAGTCCGATATCCGGCGAGCATCGCGTCTGAGCGCATCGTCAACGAGCCGTTGACCAGATGAAACTCTCGCTTGAAGTCGAACGGAGTTTTACGAGTGGCTAGGCATTCAAGGGCGATCATGTTGCCCTGCTCGTCCTTCTGACAGTTGAAGACTCCGCTTCGCGCAATCCACGATCCGAGTTCCTTGACCGCTTCAAGCGATGTTCCGATGCGGGAGTAGAACTCGCCGCTGTCATGTTGTGTGGCCACTGCCTGAGTTGGCGTTGGCGCTACTACCGTTAGTGTTTGGTTGCTCATGTTGTATTCTCTTTTTTTGTTTCTTGGACACATCCACCAGATTGAGGCGGATAAAATTATTTGGGTAAATCGGGATACTTGTGGTGCAAATTATCATGGCAGCGATTGCACAAAAATATGACATTGAACCATTGTGATTTTTCGTAACTGTCGTGATGCGCCTCGGGTTTGCATTCAATTCCACACCGCGAGCAATGGTTGGGCCTTTCCATTTTGCCGGTTCTGATTGCGTTGCAAACCGCCAGCCTCGCACGTTGGCGATCTGGATTTTTCTCGATGGAACGCTTCTTTGCTATCGCGTTTCCTGCTAGGTGCTTAGCGTACTTTATAGGATCAGCCTTGATTTCGATGTAGGTATTTCGGCTGTAGATTCTGCCATAAGCAGCCATTCGAGGTAAAATTTTGATTCTATTCTCTGCGTGATATGCTGCTTGGCAGACCTTGCATCTCCACTGTCTTTGGTCTGATGATTTTCTATCTAATGCAAACAAATCAACCGCCTTCTCTTCAAGGCACTTGTTGCACCGCTTAGTCGCTTGAACCTGTTCAACCTCGATGTTCATTTAACTTCCTCCTGAGCCTTCGGTTTCCGTGCGAACGGATTTACTTCATCTCGCATCACCTTTGAATCGAGCAGCGCGGCCAAATCTGATTCCGTGAACAGGATGCGACGACCAACTCGACGGTGTTGTGCGCCCTCCCGGCAGAGTCGGCGCAATGTCTCGCTGCATACGTTCAGCATCTCAGCGGCAGTCTTGGTCGTGTAGCACTTCATGGTTCGTTGGTTATGCAATCAGGTGATCATTACAGGTAAAAATCCGAAACCTTGTTGCGCCACCTCGACGCACTCTACGCCTGATTGCAGAAAATCGTGGTGACAAGTTATGGGTTGCATCAGGTCGAGTCAAATCTTTTTTCATGTTTCTCACGCCCAAGCTCTTGCAACCATCGATTCAATGGAGCTGATTGGCCGCGATTGCCTACGGTTTCGTTGGGGTTTTGCGTCGGATTCCGCCTCTTCCGCCGCCTCCTCCATCGTCTCCGCGTCGGAATACAAGTCGGCCATCTGCTTGTTCAGCCTCTTGATTTCTTTCAAAGCCTTTCGCAGTTCGCCATCCATTGCGATGACCCGGCGTTCCAACGCCCGATGCTCAACCAAGATCATGGCGTCCTTGGAGTTCTCATCGGAGGGCAACCAGTCGCAGCCCTTCCACATCCGGTGGACTTGATCGAAGACCAGCACCTTCGACTTGGGATGCCTCATCGAGTTGAACGCCCGTATCGACCGCCCGATGTCGCACCCCAGATTCTCACCAATGTAGGCCAGAACTTGCGAGCGGTTCGGGTCCGCATCGTGATGCAGGGGCGGCATTAACCGGAACAGGCTCCGGTGCGTTGATCCGTTTTCTAGATAGCTCATACGAACTTTAAATTCACTCTTCGTTTCGATATTGTCAACATCTCCCAAACTAACTTTCATCTAACCCACTTTTGGCTAACAGAAAGTTAGCATGGTTACCGCTATCTCCCCTATTGGGAGTTACTTAACTCCCCATAAATAGGGAGTACAATTCCGCTTTCGCAGACTTGCTTGAACCGCTCCCTGCCGGGGCGGACGCAGTCTGCGGCGGAATTGAAACCCCTCCAAGACCGCTCAATCGCTCGTTCGACATAGCGTTCAATCGATCAGAAACGCCCCGTAGAGCGATTTTGATTGGCGAATGACGTGTTGATACCGTTGCGCTGTTGGCGACGCGCAGGGGCGAGGGGGAGGATGGATGGATTTTCATGCTCTTGGACAGGGGGTTGAATGGCCTATAAATTAGATGCGCGGGGCGGATTGGAGAAGTTAGATGGAAATTCTGCGAACGAACACCGGAGTCCGTTCGCCGACGTATGCACCGAGTTGGTTGAACTCATGGTATTCGACAGCTTCCTCGTAGGTCATCCCTTGGGATTCGAGCGATGCGATGACGCGGTCGTAGTCGTATGCGACGACCGATTCGCCGCCGAACGACTCGCAGATTCCGATGATGCAGTCATCGAAGCCGTCCATCAGCAGGAGGTCAGGGTCGATTTCAGCCAGTTCGTCGCGAATGCTCACGGCTTCGGCCTTTCAAGCGTAGGGTAAATGTCGTAGTCTTCCGGCAATTCGACCGGGACGACCCGAATTCTCCCTTGCGTGTACTCGCCAGGGTTCAATTCACGCGCCGCTCGTTCGGCATCCTTGCGCGAGGAGAATTCGACCGTGCGGTAACTGACGATCCGCTCTTTGATGTCAGACCAGCCAATCGCCCCGCTGAGTTGGACCTTGTAGATCGGTTTCGCGAACAGGTTGCGGCTCATGGATACAGTCCTCCGGTGCGGATGAGGCGGATGATCGTTTGAGATTCTTTGATCATCTTCTCGCGTCTAGACAATCCTTCCAGCGATTTGTCCTGATACATCTGCGCGTAAAAAAGCGAGTCATCCAGCAGTTCGGCGGCGCGAAGACAAGTTTCCAGCATGAAAGCGGTTGACATCAAAATTCCTCCATCTGGATCATCAATATGGAATTTGTCAGATCTTGCGATTTCGCGGAGATGCGCAACCGGATCGATTTGGTCTTTTGGTAAAATCACTTGAGTTCCTCCACTTCACCGATCTGGAGGAGCCTGTCCCCATCCTCGCGCTCGATAATCAGTTCAAGGATTTGCGTGCCGTCCTTCGCGATGAGGGAGCAGATATGCTTGTTGTCGTCGTAGATTGAGAGCGGGGTTGCGCCGTTTTCGGCTTCCTCGCCGGTTAGGATTGCGTTGAACAGGTCCACGATGGTCTGGGCGTTCTGTTTGGATTGGATGGTTAGTTTCATTTCTTTGCTGTTGTTTGACTGGTTTCGAGAGAGGAAAGTTTTCGCATGACGCGACGGCCATAGGCGCGGGAGGATGAACGCTTGATGGCTCGTGGCCCACCCTGCCAGATGCGTGCGAGCGATTCATCGGAGAGGTGTTTGCCGTAGTGGCTTAAATATGCGTGTGCAATGAAGAGCGCGACGGCGCGGTTGGTGACTTGGGCGTGCGCGTAGGATGTCCCCATGATGCGGTTCACGTCGCGTACAAGAATCGGCTTGATCTGGAGCGCGCCAAGCTCGCCGTGACGGCCACGGGCAAGATCATTTCCGTGGGATTCGATCTGAATCAGGGCCGAAAGAAGCAATGGATGCATGATTTGATGCGTGGGAAGGTCTTATGCGACGAAAAAGTCGTCGGGTTCGCCATTCACCGTCACGTTGTCCGTCCATGTTAAGCCCCAACATCCTCCAGTCGAGCGGCAAACGACGAACCACTGGTCATGGCGATCGGTCGTGATTTCGTACGCGCCGGATTTCCAATGGACTTTTCGACCGGACAGGACCGCCGCTTTGATTTCGGAAAGGTTCATTGTTCGTAAGTTTCTTCGGACGTTTGCCAGTAACCTATTTCGAATTGCTGCTGGTTCGCGTTGACCAGTCGCGTCGATCCGCACCGGCAAGTCTGCTCGACCGTCGTCCAGCCATGTGCGCGGGGGTTTGGTCGATGCGAATCAACCGGACCGCTGAAACATCGACTAACGAAATGCTTCGGCTTGTGAGCGTGCTTCATTGGTTGCCTTTCTCGCGAACCACACGTCCGCCGAATCGTTTGACCAGTCGATGCGCGTCGCGCTTGGCGTTGCGGCCTTGGAACGTATACTCGCTTCGACCGTAAAAAGCGGTCCAGTAGACTTTCACAGTTGTCCTTTCGCTTTCGCGATAACGGCGCGTGCGTAGTCCAGATCGTCGTCGTCGGCCATAGGGTGCGCAAGGCGTTCCAGCGCGGCCAGCAAGTCAGGCGCGGAGGCGATTAAGTGGGCGTTGGCAAGCGGCACACTTTCGTCATTGAATGGCATTGCATTGACGTTGGCCAAAACCAGTGGCAATCCGCCATTGTTTAAAGAGGCGGAACTACCGTCAACGACTTGAACTTTCGAACGCCTAGAGTCGAACTTGTTCTGCTCAAAATTAACCAGCCAAGGGCCGGGGGTATGGGATTTCATGGGTTCAGGCGCGTAGGGTTCAGGCAATCGTCTTGATCCACTCAAGATATTCTCGCGCTTCGGCTTCACCTTGACGGTAACCGCCAAGTTCCAAGCGGTCAGATTCTCCGGTTGATTGGCAATAATTGTACCAACGCTCGCGAGCTTCGGACCATTGGATTTCCAATTCATGGCTCACGATGCGCGCAAAGGCGGTGAAGAAGTCCTGTCGAACGGATTCAACCGCATCGCCCATGTCGATAGCGCGGAGAAGATCCGCATCCATGCGGGATAAGGTCATGCGCGGGAGCAGGATTTCGACCGCAAAGTCGCGAGCGTCCGTCCAGACGGAGCTGTAAGCGTTTGTGCTAAGCCACAGGGAGCCGTCCTGAAATAGGTGGTAAACGGAATCGTCACCGCCAGTGCCGGCGCGGAAGGAGTCTGCAATATCGTCGGCGAATGGGGGCAGTTCCTCGATGAGGTCTTGCTCCTCGGGAGTGAAACTATCGTCCATGCGGTAAAGATGACGCACATAGGCGCGGGCGGACAACGGGAGCCGGCGCGCTTCGAAAGACGACAGGACCGTATCGCGAGCGATTAGCTTTTCGAGGATGGGGATTAGCTTTGGATTCATAATTCGGAGTTAATTTGGTAAACCAGGACTTTGATTTACCGCTACTGCCCACCGTTTCCGATAGACAGGCGCGGGAAATAAAAATTTCCTGGGGTTAAATTTTACTGTCGATTTCTTCGATGGAAACGAATTCCCATTGAGCAATGTCCTTCAGCGCAATGCGTGCGTGGATAAGAGGAGCGCAAAATGCCTCCTGAGCTTCCGGCTTCGCGTCGAATGCGGACACAAGGGATTGCAGGGTGCGGATAAGGTTTTCCGTCGCTGATTCGGGATATTTCATTGGATGCTTTCGTTGGTTCGAGGAAGGACTTGTGGCCTACCCTGTCGCGTCACCGTTTCCGATGGCGCGCTTAGGATAGGTCATTCAGTCGAGACTTGACCAGAGTGCGGAGCCGCGAAGGCCGCTGTAGTGGACTTCGTAGCGCGGCGGATTCGGGACGCCAACCTCGCGCCACAGGTCGAGTTGCTGGCGCGCATAGGCGACGGCGTCCGATTCGGACTTTGACCAGTGGACTAGCTGAGGTTTTGAGCCGCTAGAAAGCGCGGTTTGCATGACGTAATAATTCATGGATGCGCGGGGATAAATTAAAATTGTTGGATGACCAGTCCGCCGTCGAATTCGACCACTTGCGTCCGGTTCTGAAGCCATTCAAGCGCGGCTTCCTCAGTGTCGTTTTCCTTTCCACTGGAACCGTAGTCGTGCGCGGCTTTGAGCGCGGAGGGATATTCCGCCCATTCGCAGCAAATCCCTACAGGATCGAGCGTGATTTCAGTGTCCGTCCATTGTTCGATATTTTCGAAGTGGTCGAATAAGGCGCGGCGTGCGGGGACGGTGAATTGACTTTCGCGTCCGCATAGGCGGAAGGAATCGACGAATTGGAATTCTGAAACGGTGGTTTTCATTGGATTTATTGAATCGGGAATCGGGAATGATTCACCGCCGGAGGCTACCCTTGCGGATAGACTCTCGCGGGGAGTCAAAGCGAGCCGTTCGATTCGGCAATGTCGCCCCATGAAGCGATTCTATAGTGTCCGTTCATTCGGACAATTGTGGGCGCATAAGTGTCCCCCGTGTTCAGGTATTCGACCCAAGTTCCGTTTCGAGTCTGAAAGGCTTCTATGCCGAAAGTTTCCAGTAATGCGTCAAGGCAATGAAGGCGCACGTCTGAAGTAGTCGGCGCATGATAGCACTCACGCACTCGCTCATTTCCAGCGGGGAGCAATTCAAGTTCGGATCGGCCCATTCGGAATATTGCCTTGGCCGCTTTACCTTTGCCGGGGAAAGCCGATTCAATGGACTTAATGGACGGGGAGCGGAAGCGGGGAGCGGATTTGGTTATGGTCATGGGATTTGATTTGATTTGGATTTGATCGGCTTTAATTCGCCGCTATTCCCTACCGTCGCCGATAGGGAAGCGCGGGGAATCAGAGCCGGTTCAGGATTGATTGAATTGATCGGCCCAGTTCAGCGCGGATTTGATCGTCAAATTGATTTGCTTTGGCGCGGATTTGATCGGCTTCTTTGCGTGCGGAGGCAATGATTCGATCAGATTCGGCTTTGGCTTCGGAGAGCATTTCGCGGCATCGAGCGGAGCAATCTTTGATCGAAGCGGAAGCATAAATTCCCGGATGGAAGTCGCTGCGGATATCGCATTCGATGAAAGGGATTTGCTCGCGGAGCCAATCCCCGCAGTACGAACCGGAGCCTAATTTATCTGCGGCATCACTGAGGATTTGGATTTCTTCGGATTTGGATAACATGGGATTTGGATTTGGATTTGGATTTGGATTTGAATACTGATTGCTGCCCACCGATTGCCGATGGGCAGGGTATCAGGATTCAGACCAATTCAACGTACGAATAAAATTCCAAATCATGGCGGATTGAATCGGCAATCCCTGATTCGAAAGCTTGCCAAAGGGATTCGGAATCCTCCGATTCGTTGAATTCATGGGCGATAAATTCGAACGGGGAAAAGTCGCGGGAATTTGTTTCGGCGGCGAAACAAAGCAATTCGTGGTATTCGGCGATATTATCGGCGGTGACAATCTTGCCCAAGCCGATCCAATCCATGGAGCGGTCGATGGCGTCGCCGATTGACGGGACATTGTGACAAGCGATTCCGTGGCCGTGGTTCCAGCCGAGACGATAGGCACGTTCTAATGAATCGGAGGCGAATGCGGCGGGGATAGTTTCGGGATAATTCATGGGATTTGTTTTTAGAATTGGGATTTAAAGAAGACGAAGAAAAACGACCAGCCTGCGATAGCGTAGGCCGTGGCCACGAAGAGGATGGAAGCGAGTTTTTTAAACGTGGGTTTCATTTGACGTGGACAGACTAGGCGACGGGGCGGAAGGAGTCAAAGAAAAAGTTTGAAAAAGTTTTGAGAGAGAGAAAAAGGCCGGATTTACTGGGGAATTTCGCGCTTGTCGTCAGCTTGTCGTCAGCGCGCTTGTCGGGCCGTAAGGCCGTCTGTACGCTTCCGACAGATGAAGTTGACAGATGACCAGTGGAAAACGGCGCGCGGCCTGTACTTGGCGGGAAGCGACTGGGGAGGCATTGCAGACAAACTAGGGGCAAAGAAAGCGACTTTACAGAAGCGCGCTGAAAGAGAGGGGCTGACGAAATTAAGACGGGAGGCGAAATCGATTTCTCTTACAGACATTTCTGTAAAGACAGAAAAGAGTCTTGAGGCTCTTTCTATTCTCGTCAGGAATCGTCTCGCGGCTGATGCAGCTGCAACATTGGAACGAATCGATTCCTATGAGCTGGACGGTATCAAAGACGAATCGCTTAGAGAGGGAATACTTCAATCGGTTTCGAAGCGATCTGCGCTTGTGTTCGGTTGGTCTGAAGGTAATGAAGCGACTTCAGTGTCCATTAACTTGCTGGGTTCGATGCCAGATCGGTTCGCGGAGGTTGTCGTCTCGAAGTGAAGATAACAGCTAATGTGCATCACGTAGAAACTAATGGTCAGGATAAGTAAATCTAATGGGACAAAAAGATTGTTTTTTCTAGGATTGGTACGAAACTTGCCGGCAGACCTGGCACCCCCTTTGCGGGGGGGGCTTCGTTTACGATACCCCCCTCAAAAATTTTCCGTCTTTTTGACCATGTTAAGTAAAATTAAAATTGGTCAAGTTATTTCTCTCAATCAAGCTGAGAGGAAGTTGGCCCACTTCGTGGCTAAGAATCGTTCCGGCAATAATCGTCATTTCAATCTGACGAACTTGAAGATTAGTCCAGAGGACGCTTCGACGGTGGATCTGGAGGGCATCTGCGGCGAGATAGCCTTCTGTAAGCTATTCAATGTCTACCCCGACATCGACACGGATCGCGAGCCGCCGCACCCGCTCTACGACGCGATTATCCCGCCCATCCCACCGGGCATTCGCATCGATGTGAAGACGACGAAGTACGAGAATGGGAAACTATTGGTCGATGCGCGCAAAGGCTCGAAGACTGATGGAGTGGATTTCTATGCGCTGATGACCGGTCAATTCCCCGGTCCGTATACGTTCAGGGGATTCATAGCGAAGGAGCATATCATCCAGCCGCACAGGATCGGAACGATCATCAAGGGATACAAAAGCTACATTGCTGACCAGAGCGAGCTAATCGACGGCATTCCCGATCAAGACTTATTCTGATTGCTAAAGGCGCACCAGTGTGTCTCAGTCCGGCTATCGACCTTAAGCAAGGCGGAGGCTTGGTCAGCCATCGCAAAACTGTCTAAGCGGCAATGACGCTCCGCATCGGTCAGCGCGTAGGTCCGGTCCGCCATCGTTTGATGGATGGATAGAATGGCCTACCAAATGCAGATAACGTCGGTTTAATTTTTCTCAATATGGCTTGTCCCAATGTCTTCAACGCCTTCGCCGTAGCGACTGAGTCGCTCGCGCAGGACGTCTATAAGCGCGCTTCGTATCGCTCGATGTGGCTCAATATGATTGAGCGCGGAGAGTATCCTCAAGGTACTGGCTTGACCCAGACCTCGTTCAACACGACCAGCATCGAGCCGACTTCGGCTGAGGAGTGGTCGGCCATTACGCTGGCGAGCGGTAACCCCGGCGACAACGGCGGCGCTTGCAATGTTACTTACAGCGAGGTTCCGGTTGGTTTTAATTCCGTTACATGGAGTCCTGAGCGTTTTGCGCTGAAAGGTCCGCTCTTGTGTAAGGATGATCTGACCTATGACCACCGCGTCGAGGCGTTCTTGCGCGTGTACTTGGAGAAGCTCTCGATCCGCGCTCAGCGTTCATGGGAGACTCGCTATCAGAATACGTTCGCCAAGTTCGCGATCAAGGCTGTGGCCGACTCGTCCTTTACTCAGGTCGAGACGATTCCCTCTGGCGTGAATGAGTTCCCGTGGATTCAGACTGGTTCTGCCGGTCAGGCGCTCAATCAGTCCACCTCTGAGTTGACTCAGGAGATGCTGGATGTCGCGGCTGCTACGCTGATTCGTAACGGCGCGACGAACCCTGATAGCTCCGGTTTCATCTCGTACAGCAGCGATGGTCCGGTATTTCCGCTATATATCGGCTTGGAGGCTTCGCAGCGTATCGCTCAGAACAACCCGGCGTTCCGCGATGACTTGCGCTTCGCTGATCAGGGCAGTGGCGCTGGAGCGGAGTTGCTCAAGCGGATCGGTGCGAACCGGGTGATTAAGAACTATCGCCATGTGCCGAATCTGTTTCCGCCCCGCTTCACCTATGCCGGTGGCAAGTACACGCTGGTTCAGCCGTTCACTAGTGCGAGCGGTACGAAGGGTACTGTGTTCAGCGTCAATTCGAGCTGGACGACCGCTCCTTTCGAGGCTGCGTTCATCGTGACTCCGTATGTGTTCAAGAGCCACATCGTGCGGCCCGTCAATCGGGTTGGCGATCTGAGCTGGATGCCGACCAACTACATGGGCGAGTGGCAGTGGGTGACTGGTGCCTATAAGTTCAATGTGGATTGCGACGATCCGTTGGAGAAGAAGGGTCAGCATTATGCTGAGTTCGTTCACGCGGCTGAGCCGATTTTTACGAATCAGGGTATGACCATTATCTTCCGCCGCTGCACTGGCGCGCTGACTCAAATCATCTGCTCGTAATCGATCAGAAGCTTACACGAAAGATCCGCAGGCGTGAAAATGCTTGCGGGTTTTTCTTTTTGGGACATCGTTTCCGCGTTGGATTCACGGGTTAAATGTCTTGTAAATCGCCTCACAACGAGGCACCCCGTCACTGGCCCGAAAAGTTGGTGACGGGTTTTTTATTGCCCGTTATCGCTTAGACATTGACATCCCAATGCGCCGCGTAATGCTCCCCGTATGCCGTCATTTACGATTCCAAAAGGCGTAGAAATCCCCGAGAACCTTGCGGAGGGCGAAGCGTTCCAGACTATGGCAACTATCGTTCTTGGTAAGAATGGCAAAGCGGAGGTCATTGAGATTGATGGTGTGGCCATTCCCGGATACGAGAAGAAGTCGAAGGGCAAGAAGCTGGCCGAGCGCGGCGAGGAGATGGAGGAGATGGAGGAGGAGGGCGAGGCTCCCGGCGGCGGTGGATTTATCGCCGAGGTGATGCAGCGCGGTGCTGGTCCGATGGCACGATAACCGAAACGCTAAAACGATATGGCTGACATTACATGCGCTGAAACGGCAACGCTGCTAAGCGAGGTTAGCCCTCTTGGGTGCCGCTCGCCGTGGGAGCGTGATATGGCGAAGCTTGCGCTTTTGAACCGCATCGCCGACGGATCTGGAACGGCTGCGGCGAATGCTGCTTCGTTCGGAACGGCTCGCTCGGTTACGGCATCCACGTCAATCGTTTCGAGTGATTTCGCGATTATCGCCGATTCAACAGCGGGAGCGATTACGGTTTCGCTTCCCCCGGCGGCAACGGCCAATGGGCGGATATTCTTCGTGAAGCGCGTGAATGCTGGCGCGAACCATGTCACTGTCGATCCGTTTGGTTCCGAAACGATTGACGGAACGGCAACTTATTCTTTGACGACGCACTGGTCCAAAGTTTCGATCATCAGCAATGGAACGGCGTGGTTCATCGTAGCAGACTAATAATATGGCCGACTCATCCATAACCTGTACCGAAGCTGCTCAGCTTATCGCCGAGGTTTCGGCAACTGGATGTCGTTCTCCGTGGGAGGTGGACATGCTTGAGCTGGCGCTTTTGAATCGTATTTACGACGTGACTGGTGCGCCTTCTGCATTTCAGCTTACTGCTGATTTGACGTCCATTACGGCTGACGTAACGACGATAACTGCGGATGAGACTCAATTTTAATCTACGGTAAAACCCTTTAACACCCAACATGGCAAAGCAAACTATCAATATCGGCACATCGCCGAACGACGGAACGGGGACGCCGCTGCGGACGGCGTTCGATTACACGAACCTGAACTTCACCGAGCTGTACACGGCCACCGGCCCGAGCGGCAATAACATCGTCGTACCCGGAACCGCCACCATCACCGGCGATCTGACGGTGGATACGAACACGCTGAAGGTTGATTCGTCGAATGATCGGGTTTTGATTGGCACATTGACGGCTCTTGGGTCAGCCAAGTTGTCCATTCTTGGGAAAACCCAAGCTGATACCGCTGTTGCTGCTGATGTAATCGGCAACTTCAACAACACCAGCGCGACTGGTTATGGCTTTCGCGTTGGCGGAGGTTCAGCAACTGGCGGATATGCTCTTAGCGTAAACAACAACGTTGGATCTGAGTTCCATCAAATTTCTGGAACTGGTATTGCCACATGGTCCAACGTAGGCGGAGTCGCTGGCACCGCCATGACCCTCAACGCTACGGGGTTGGGCGTAAAAGGCACGATTGGAACAGCTTCTGGCGATGCTGTTATAGCGTTTGGAACCCGTGGAATTATTGTTGGAAACCAAGCATCTGCTATTGCTAGTGGCAGCTTTATCGACGTTACTGTTGTTACCAGCGGTGGTGGTTATCAGGGATTCCTGTCGGTTGCTAATACTTTGGATAGCAACGCAAATACTCGCACTCAAACAACCTTTTCTGTTTTTGGGCGCGGCGCTTCTTCTACAATTACGCAAATTGCCACCGCCAACGGATCAACAGCGGGTGCTTCATTCACCGTAACGACTCCAAGCAACGGCGTGATTCGTATCACGAACACATCAGGTCTTGCCGCAACCATCTCTGCTCAATTCTTTGGTGGAACCAGCGCATAGTCTGTTGATTTTAACACATCAAATACACCGCACCACCATGACTACTATTAAATGGATTATTCAAAGCCTTCTCGTCCGTAAGGTCGAAGGCTCCCTCACCGATGTCGTGATTACAGCCGACTGGCGTTGCAACGGCACTCAGGATCAATACAGCGGCACCTGCTACGGATCATGCTCGTTCTCGCCGCCGTCTGATAACTTCACGCCATATCCTGACCTGACGCAATCGCAGGTGCTTGGTTGGTGCTACGCCAATGGTGTCGATCAAGCGGCTATCGAAGCGAACGTGACGCAGCAGATCAACGATCAGATCAATCCTCCGGTGGTGACGTTGCCGTTGCCGTGGGTGCCGGTGCCGCCTCCGGTGGAAATCGTTCCTCCGTTGATCGAGCAGGCTGTGCCGGTTTTGGTTGCCAATGACGCCAGCGTGTCCGATGCTCCGGCGGCATGATTAAAATTGAACTGACCGTCTAACAAGCGAACACCCTGCTGCAACTCATCGATATCGCCATCAAGGCTGGCGGTTTCCAGAATGCAAAGGCCGGAGTACCTCTGGCTGAAATCATTCTCGAAGCCGCCAAATCGCAGGTTCCGCTCGCTAACTAACCATCACGATGACGGACCACCACACCTTTTTCAGAGACATCTCAATCGGTGTCGGTGGTCCGATCATCGGTATTCTGGGGAACGCGGTATTATCCGATCCTCATCTCAAGACTGCGTCGTTGGCTCTTGGCGCATTCGCCGCGCTTCTAACCTGCGTCGTGAAAATCGTCGAGCTGTATCAAAAATTCAGGAAGCAAAACAAATGAACCCTAACATCGCCTCTCTTGTCCGTCACATCTTGACCGCTGCCGGTGGTTTCCTCGTCGCCAAAGGGTTGGCCAGTGCTGATCAACTCGCTGAACTTGTAGGCGCTGTCGTAAGCATCGCTGGCGTTGGCTGGTCTGTTTACAACAACAAGAAGGCCGCAAAAGCTGCGCCCAACATCATCAAAACTGAATGAACTTCTTGGCCGACTTGGTGATGAAGCTGGTTATCTGGCTTCACGCGCTGACGAAGCAAGATGTGACAAGCGAAGATGCGAAAAAACAAACCGATCTTAAGCGCGATCTGCTTGCTCGCATTAATGAGCATGAGCGTGAGCTGCGCAAGTAGGGTTGTTTATGTGGCCCACGGTGAGCCTGTGCGCCTCGCTGAGAGCGTTAAGGCAAAGGTTTGGGTGGTTGACTCTACCGGCAAAACGGTGCGCTCTCAGAACCGTATAACGCTCTCAGAGGGCTGGTACGCACTTCCTAAGCCATGAAAAAGAACGTCCCGACCAATACTTCGCTCTACAGCAAGATGAAGTCAGCGGCGAAATCGAAGTTCGACGTGTATCCATCCGCATACGCTAATGCTTGGCTCGTTCGCGAGTACAAGAAGCGCGGCGGCAAATACAAGGTTGCCAATGTCGGATAAAAAGGTCCGTGGCGGTCTGGGCCGCTGGTTCGCCGAGAAGTGGGTGGACATCAAGACCGGCAAACCATGCGGTCGTCAGGAAGGCGAGGAACGCGCCGGATATCCAGCGTGCAGACCCACCAAGCGCGTGAACGATAAGACTCCAAAGACGACGATGGAGATGAGCAGCGCGGAGAAATCCCGGTTCAAACGCGAAAAAACCAGTTTCCAGAAGATCGGTTACCAGCATAGGATGCGGAAGAAAGCAAAATTATGAGCAATAACGCACCGTACAAAGGTTCACCCGCCGTCGGTGGCGGCAGCGGACCTTACAAGCAGTCTCCTCCATCGAAGCCTCCGGTTAAGCCGAAGCCTGCTCCAAGTGGCAGTGGTCCGTATCGCGGCGGCAGCGGTCCGTATCGTAAATGATTCAAAGTAAAATCCCCCAGCGGTAACAAAAACCACCGGGGGATAATTACTTCTACGCGCTAGGTCAGCGTCCTAACGACTTCAGGACGTTCGTGACGAAGTCCTCGCTCTTCGAACCATTCGCACTTGATGCGCGGGAGCCGCCAGCCGTTGCTTTCGAGCTAACACCGGGTTCACTGCCTCGATACTTCGCTAGTTCGGCTTGTAGGCGCTTGTTTACCTCGACCTGAGAATAGAGAAGCTCGCGATATTTAGGCGCGGCAGCGGCCCATAGAGCGGCCTTAGCGAGGTCTTCTTCGCTGTTCTCGCCATTGAAGATCTGCTGCGCGAGGCTAAGTCGGCTAGTTAGCTCCGTATTCCATTCGTCGTCGTTTTCACGCGGCTCAAAGATTTCCAGAGCGCGAGCGTTCTCACTGACCTTTGTCCAAGTCTTATTGGCCGACTCCAATGCTGCGCGAGTGCCTTCCTCGTTGTCCTGCTGGTACTTCGAGATGATCGAGTCGTAATCGGACTTCGCCTCTGACATCTCCGCAGACTTCTCGCCGTTGATTTCGTCGTACTTGACGATCAGAGCGCCAAGCTTCGCCTTCTTGGAGGGCGAAAGACCCTCAACGATGTCGTCGATCTGCGAGTTCCGATAATCGTTCTCAGGCGACTTGAGTAGGCCAATAAGCCTGTCGCCATCCGTGCCAACGACAGATTTCATCGAGTCGAACACGCCGGTAATCTTGCCTTCGTACTTTTTGACGAAGTTGGGATGGCGCTCAATGTCGAGGAGTCGAACACGTTCGGAAAGCGCGTCACGCTCCTCCTGCAAAGTCTTGAGCTGCGCTTCGAAGTTTGGGTTGGCAACCTTGCCAGACTTCATCTCTTCAAGCTGCTTGGCTAATTGCGCCTTCTCTTCCTTGATCTTACGGAAAGCATCAGCGGCTTTCGTAGACTTGATCGACTCAGGGATGCCAGAGTCATCAGTAGCCGAGGAATCCTCGGTAGCTGGAGCCTTCTCCTTCGGGCTGAACATCCGCTCGATATCCATCTCAGACTTGCTGAGCTTGGTGTTCGCTTCGGACTTAGGCTGCGTTTGCTTCTTCTGCTTAGGCTCCTCGGTTACTTGCGAAGCTTTTGCACTATCCTCTCCAGCGGCAGCATCCTCTAAAGTATTAGCCTTGAAAGACTCGATGAAGGAGCTTTCGAAATCAGGCGTTTGCGCGGAATTAACGGTCGGTGAGTTCAGTGGTTCTTCCATAAAATGTTAGTATTGTTTTTCAAATGTTGCTTCAGGTTCTCTCGTTGTGTCGGTTACTGCAAGTTTTCGAATGTTTTCGAGGCAATGAGCATATCCAGCAGTCACGCCAGCAGCGAAAACAATGTCCGATTCCTTGCTTCCTTGGGATGGCATAGGCACCGGCATCGACTCAGCCACGATGCGTAAAGCCATCCGAAGAATCGGATTTCGCAAAATAAGCGCAAGTTCGGCCTGTTGGCCAGCCGTTGTCCATTCGAGAATGTCTACTTCAGGCAAGTCCATCAGGCTTTTCGCCATCTCCTTGCGGTTCTTCGTCGAGCCTCTTAGCCAGTTCATCATACTTTGATTTTTTGTTTCGTTGTAGTTTGTGTCTCTGCGGAATTGGATCGAGAACATCGTCTAGTTTGATCGGGTTCTCTTTGTTGACGACGTCGCGCTTGGGTCGAATCACCTTCGTCACCTCAAGCAAGTCGGCCAACGGAATCTTGATGTAACCGCAGTCCACATCGTTGATTCCGTACGAGACGACAAACTTATTCTTTGCGGTATCGAAGAATGCGCCGCACGGGAATACGACCGCAGGCAATCCCGGCCACCAATCCTGCTGATTCGTTCCAGTCAGAAGCGGCAGCGTCGTCATTCGAGCGATGCGGAAAGGAGGCTTTGCTTCGAAAGCGTAGGCACCCATGTAGTAGCGGCGCTTTTTGTTGATCCACGGCAGCGAGCTATGGAAGAAGGTCCAGTACAAGCCGTCGCAAAGGATCGGATTGGAGCCTCCGCGCACCTCGCCAAACTTCCAGAGCGGATTGAACTCGTCGGTGACGTATTCCTCCTCCTTCTCTAAACGCCCATTAAGGCGCACAACGACGTGAGGATTGGCCGAATACACCATGTGTGGCGCATTATCGTGGACGAAGTAGAGCCAGTTCTTCTCATGGCCATCGTTGATCATGGCCTGCGCGTAGTTGTTGCCGTAGATCATGTCTAAGCGCCCTACGTTCAGGAAATGCTTGTCCAGAAGGAACATCCCTTGGTGCGCGTAGCTCTTGAACGGAACGAATGTGGCGCAACTCACGCCGTACTTGTCGCCGAATTTGACGACGCGAGGATCTTCGAACTGTTCGAGGGGGTAATGGGAGATTAACTGGAGCAGCGACTTCTTTGTGGCGCGAAGATCCTGACTCAGCTCGAACACGACGATGTCGTTCTTCTCGATGTAGACATCCTCGTCCTTCTCGCGCTTGTTACGGCAGCGACGGGTAAAAAGCATGATTCGACCGTCCGGTTCGAGCATGATTGCCGGGTTGAAGTAGTACGTCCCCGTTTCCTGCGGCAGAACGATTTTGCCAGTCTCCCAATCGGTTTGTTCACTCAGCTTGGGGACGTCATTTTTTGCGTAGCTCATTAGAAACTCGGCAGCGAATTTGATTTCATCGTAGAGAGCGAGCCAATGATCGCGCTCCTCGCGGACCTCGGTCAGATGCTCGTCATGTTCTTTGGTTCGAATCTCAAGCGTTTTGCGAAGGTCTTCGATTTCCTGAAGAAGATCCGCAGGACCATCGCCGCCGTTTGCAAATCGCTTGAGAGCCTTGAGGGACAGACTTCGGATTATGTCTTTCATTGTTTTCGCACAAATACCCGTGTTTTTCCGCCTTCCAGATACGTTGAATGCTCGTATTTTTTAAGCGCAATCTCTTGAACAAGCTTCATGGTTTCCCAATTCGCGTCATCCATGATGAACAGTCCTCCAACCTTAATCTTTGGAGTCCACGCAATCAAGTCTCGCGTTGAATCCCATTCGGTGTGCGCCCCGTCCAAGTGGAAAATGTCGATGCTTTCGTCAGCGAAATCAAAAGAAGCGTCCCAAGACGTTTTTCGAATGGTGGTCAAATTCTCGTCTAGCCCAAGAACCTTGAAGTCGCGAACAAATTGATTGTAGATCAGATCGAGCTGATCCTGCCCTTCGGTGAGGTGGACACTGTACCCATTTTCGCTCATCGCGCATTTGCTCCACGGGTCAATTGCGAACACTTTGCATTTGTGAATGAGTGATGCCGCGCAGAAGCTGGCTACGCTTAAGCCTCTCCAAACACCAACCTCAACAACGACGCTAGGCTTCGATTGAAGAACAATGTCGAACATGTATCGACTCTTCTCTTCAAACGTCCACCCCGGAACAAAGCTCCTAGCCTTGATTACTTTTTCCCAAGCTTCGTTATCCGTGAATTGTACTTGGTTGTCCATTTTGTGTTGCGAGTGGTGGTACTAATGAATAGTGACTAATGGTCGGAAGCGTTCTCTTTTTGAGCTGAATGTCTATCGGAGCGTACATCAGTTCATTTGTTTCTATGAGATGCTTTACCGCAGTTTTTCGAACCATGTATGCGTGAGTACACATCGGTGGGTTCGGTGTGTGAGCTACTCCTTCGCGGACCATAAGCATCTTTGGATCAAGGCAACAATGGCCTACAAAAACAAACTGCCAATCGCTCGGCAAATTTTGAATCTTTGCCATCAGCTTCTCTTTAAAACCTTCGCAAAGCTCAACGTCATCCTCGACGACCAAAAAATAATCGTCATCCAGATACTCCATGATCCTCCAAATCGTATAATGCGACATGGAACATCCAAGAACGCTTTGAGAGATTCGATATGTCGGGCCATCTTCAGGAATCCAGTTCGGATGGTCATCAAGGTATGACAGCTTTGTATCCAAACCCATCCTTGGAGCGTGGATTGCATCGAATAGATGAAAATCAATTCCATGACTCTTTAGGTGATTGAATACAACTTCCCTTCTTTTAGCTGCGGATTTAAGTGAAACGCAAAATGTTCTTGGAAATTTCATTTTATGTTAGTTATTAAAATTGCAGATTTGATTGATTCTCCTATTTTAAACATTCTCAAGAGCTTGGAGTTGGGCCAAAACAACACGTTAATCGGTCTGTGTTGACCTGCTTCAATGTCTAAGTTCTTTTCGCAATGATCGTTGACGACAAGTACATATTTGTTTTTTGAAGCATATCCTAATATTTTATCGCATTCAATTAAAGGGAGATGCTGAAGAACATCTTTGATGTGAACAAAATCAAACGATTCGTTTATTTCGTTTATCTGTTGATTTGATATTTCCGTTCCTTCTGGAGCCTTTGATTTCGCAGCTATAACCGCATTCTTGCTGACATCAATACCTTTGTATCTAATTCCAGTAAAATCAATTCGCGCTCCTAGTTGCCAATCTCCGCATCCAACATCTAAAAATGATTTTACATTTAACGAGCGCAACAGATCGTTTAAATAAGAAACATACTCAGTTGTGTTTGCTATGTTTGAACCGGGTCCAGAGCCTCCCTTCCATCTATCTTCCCTGTAGATATCATCAAAGATATTTTGAAGCGTGTTCGCAGTAGACATTTTCTTTTTTATTTATAATTTCTTCAGTTAAAGAGTTCATCCTAGGCGTGTGGTATGACCTCCACAAATGAGCAATCACGCATCCATCTAGTGAATAGTTGGGTTTCCAGTATTTGCCAGATTCGCAGTGAATGAATCCAAGCATTTCGAAATCAACCGCTTTACAAAGCCCCGGATTTTCCTGATGCAGCTTCCACGGATATTGAACCGAAAACTCGTTCCATCCGGTGCCGTCAAACTTTTGCCATTCTTGAAGCCATTTCCACTGAAACTGTCCGTGCATCCTGCTGTACATGACAGCGTTGCACAGGCCAATGGTGCCTTCTCCGCAGAACTCGCGCCCTAAAACAGCGTCATGCTCAAGCCATTCCCTTGGAAACGGAGCGAGAGTAATCGTGTCGGTGTCAGCGTACACGCCGCCCATCGCGTATAAAACAGCATGGCGAATCAGGTCAGCGCGATGTTGATAATTGTGAACAACCTTCCCGTTCCACGTCTTGAAATTGTCAACCAACATCACGCGAACCGGAACCTTCGCTTTCAACTTATCCCACTGCTCGCCGGTAGGTTCCTGAGGACACCAAAGAAAAACGCTCCAGTCAGGATTGTTCATCCAAGCTGAAGCGATTGCGATTCTGTCGCAAATATTGAAGCCGTCGTTATGAAGACCGTGAACGAAATGTATGTTTTTCATCCCTGACGCGACAAGTTGGATTCCGCAGTTGCGTTCGCACGCTGAATATCAGCGGTCGTCTTCGCATTCCGGCGTGACAAATCTGCCATCGCCTTCGTGTTCTGACGCTGAATGTTGGCCATAGTCTCGGCGTTCTGGCGAGCGATTTTCGCCTGAACCTCCGCGTTCATCACGGCTGTACGAGGATCAGAGCCTTGCTGAATCGCCTGAGCCTGCTGCTGCTGAGCCATCGCTTGCTGCTGCTCTTGGAGCATCTGGCCAAGCTGCTCAACGGTCTGACCGAGCATTCCGAGCTGCTGGACGTACGCATCGACCTGCTGCTTGCGCGACGGATCGGTTGCAAGCCGCTGGATGTGCTGCTGAACATGCTGACCAATACCCTGCATGAAGAGCATGATTTCCTCTGGGTTTCCGCCACCTTGCAGAGAAGACGCTGCTTCGTTCGCCGCGCCAAGATGCGTCTCGATGTGGATGATCTGGTTCTGCGTGTCGGTGACGAGCGGCATGTTGCCCTGACGCAGCGAAGCGTGTTCGAGAACAGCGAGAGCGGCTTGATCCTGCGTACGAGACGACTGGATCTGCGAGGGCAGATAACGATCCACCATCTGTTGGCCAACCTGTGCGGCAATATAGTCCTTGAGCAGGTTAATTTTGCCGCCCTCTGGAAGCGAACCGGACAACTGGAGAAGCTGACCAAGAAGCTGTTGCTTAGCGAACTGAGAACCTTGGCCCACAGTCCTAGTCGCCTCAACGTAGTCGATATCCATCATCGCCTGCACCGGAACGCCACGCTCTTTGCATCGACGTTGGAACTCGATGGCGTCCTTATCGGACTTCGTAATCGGGTTTAGGTTGGGATTCGAAGCGCGGTTGTACCGTTCCTCAAAGAAGGAATCGAGCTGAGTGTAATACCGGCTCAATTGGGTCTTGCCGATGGCTGACTGCTGCGAGACGATGGCGTTGACTTCCGTCGCCGTCCGTGGATTACCAACGGGCTTGTTGAGCGATTGGCGATACTGAGAGAGATTGCCTTGAAGAACATTTTCAAGGTCCGCATTGACCGCCATTGGAGCATCCAGAACTCCAGCAATATTCTGCTGAACGACTTCATAATCTGGCGGAAGTATGGCATACGGTCCTTGCTGTACGACGCTTGTCTTGCTCAGCGCATTGGCGTTCAGGGGTCGGAACAGAATCTGAGTCCTCGCAAACGCGCTGTCTACCATCGAGCAGCGAAGACGATTCTTGAGTTCCATCGGCTGAAGCATCTTGATGCCTAAGCCCTTCACACCGTGATGCTCGCCGTCGCCACGGTCGTAGTACATCGGATGAATGACCTGCTCCCACCGGCTGAATCGGCGAAGCTTGCGATACATGAAGTCTTCGCTGTCGCGTTCATCGATGATTACATGGCTAATCTGACCATCAAATTCCTTGTAGAAAACGTGGCACATCAGCACCACCTCGGAACGTGCGCTGAACGTGATGTCGTTTGAGCGAAGCTGCTTCTGGAAGAACTCCCAGTCGTACTGAACACCTGAGCGATACGGCTCGGGCATCGCCGCACGAATGCGCTCGCGGACATAATCGACATCCCAACCGGAAGCTTTTGCCGCCTTTTCGTCTTGGATCTTCTCGAACAGATCATCCACGCCCATGCGCGTGCGGACGCAGGCTACCTTCCAGTCGCTCACGTTTGACTTAGTGCCGTCTGGGACAAGCAGATCCGTCGCCATGATGGCTTTGCAGCGCCAGTTGGTGTTGTCTTCGAAGATCAGCGGACCATCGCCAATAAGGACCATCTCGCGCTGCGAGAGCTGCATGATGTAGTCGAAGTCCTTGTCGAGCTTCTGGAGTCGGTCAAACTCCTCGGTGATGATCTTCGACCATTCCTCCCGCTTATCCATGTCGTTACCGTACGCGGTACGAATGTTCGTGTAAGTCGGCACCTCGGCGAACACGTCGTAGAAGGCTGACATCGCCAGCGTGAGGAACGCTTCCGACTCACGGAAATTGACGTTGGTGCGGAACGCTTGGTTGTTGCGGCGCAGTTCTGCTGGATTGTACGGAGGATTTCCATCGACCAGACCGCGCAGCTTGGCTCGCGTACTATTACGCAGCTCATCGGCCATGATGAGCTTCTGGAAGATTTCGCGAGCGGATGCCGCGTCGGCTATGCGCGTTTCAGGCGCTTTGCCGTCTTCGTTGATAGTTTCAAGCGGCAGTTGGGCTAAGTTTCCGTACATGGTCGTTTTTTCCAGCAGTGAGCCGGAAGGTTTTCGTTCTCTGTAGCGTCCGAGAATTTATGGAGGGTTTCAATGGGAAACCAAACCATGCTTCTGATAAAGCAACCGCAAAACTCGCAGCTTTGCAGGCTTTCGTCCATCGGAGTACTGCCGTGTTGAGAGAAAGTTTTAACGGCATCCTTCAGCACACGGGCGTTGCATCCCGTGCATCCGAGTGGTTTTCGGTTGAATGAACAGGTTGAGCATATGCTTGCGCGCCGATTTGCTTCCGCTTGATCGACCTTGCCACCGCCAACCGTAAGACCGTGGAGAAGGCTCATGCTGAACCGGATGACGTCGCCGATCTGAAGTGATTTACGACCTTCTGGCTTGGGAACATTGACTTCGTCGTAAGAGCAATCAGCACCGTTACGACACGCATATTCGGTGATTAATGTGTCAAGGTTGCTCGGGATTTGAATGGCGTTCGCCGTGTAGTGATTGCGGACAAACTCATGGAGCTGCGCCCACGATCCTCCTGGCACTTCAATCCCAGTCTCGGGAATGCGGTAATGCCATCCGCCGGGGATGACCATGTGTTCGTTCAGAACTTTGTAACCAGTGGTTTTGCTCATGCTTCAATCGTTTCGTCGTAGTAAATTGAATCTGCGTCCTTCACCAGCTTTTCCCACACCTTGTCCATCTTCGTGAAGCGCGGCTCTAAAACAGCAGTTTTGCGGACCAGATCAAGCAAGACTACAGCAGCGTCGGCCAGATCAGGCGATTTTCCGGTCCGCTGCTTCATCACGGTCTTGGATTCGACCGATATCTTTCGCTTGGAATCATCGAACATTCGACCGCAGAACTCTTGCAGCGTCTCAATGTCCATGCCGCCAACCCGCTCCTCGACAACCCATTTACGCATCGAGAACCAGAGTTCGGTTACCTTTCTATCGTAAGCTTCATTGGATGGCCTACTATCTTCATCGCTAACAGGGATGGTTGATGGCGAACCGCCGAACTCAGTGCGATGAATTACACCCCATTCGCGGGTCAAGATGTCGGCCAACCCACCACCTTCACCGCTTGAATCCAGACCAAACTTGTCCGGTGGAACACCGCGCTTGTTGCATTCTTCTTTAACCCGATTGGCTATCTGGTAATGCACCGGCTCCGTTAGCTGAGCGTTGACGGATATGTGGATGATGTCCTGAAAAAGTATGCTGACCTTGTCGTTTGCGGTGCCAACCTTTGCAAAGCGAAGGATACATCTGTCGCCACCAAAGCCCGGATCAAGACCGGCAACGATTTGGACATTGGTCGTAAACACCAAACTTTTTGTAGGTGTGTGCGTCTCGATGAGCGATTCGGACAAGACCGTCTTGACCATGCCGTCCGGCGACCAGAATCCGCGTGTGTACTTCCAGAACGTGGGGCTTTGCTCTCCCTCATGTCGCATAGCCGATAACACCTGATCCTGAGTAATGAGGTACGGATACTTCGTTCGACCTTCGCTGATGTTCGGCGACTTCATGCCGTCAAAGCGTCGGCACATCCCGCGTTCTGTCAGCCAATGCTGGTCTTCAATCGTTACGCTGCGCCAACCTTTTGCCGGTGTGCAGAAGCGCCCATGCGGATCAAACTTTGAGGCAGGGTTTCCGATGACCAACATCTTGAACTCGCGGCAACCCTTAGAAAGGTTCGTACACGCTTCAAAAGCTGCTTCGGGCGTATCCGTAGCTTCGTCGATAATAACCATCACACGCTCGGCGTGGATGCCCTGAATGTTGGCCACAGCCTTGGATGTGTTGCCCTCGGCGACGGCGATAGCGGAAATTGAGTGTCGGTCGTCGCCTTTGATGGCTTGAAGACTCATCTTCGAATCAACCATGTTTCCGGGGAATCCGCGTGATTTCCGAACAAGATCCTGAAGATTTGCCCACATACGCTTTCGGATCATCTTTGCCGTTGTAGACGTGAGAACAACGGTTGTCTTGGAAGGGTTGGCCAACCACCAAACAGTCGCAAAGAGCGTCGCGCCGAAAGTCTTTCCGCTCGCACCGCAACCGGCCCATCCGACGTAGTCGTGTTCGCAAAGACCTTCGACTTGTGCTTCAAGCCACGGGTTCCAGCTCATCTTCGGCCATAACATTTTCGTGGCGTTACGAAAATGATCGAAAGTACCCAGTCCGCCTTCATTCGGTTGGAGCCGATTTCGGAATGCGTAGAGTTCCAGTTCTAAGTCTGGAATCTTGACGGGCGAACGAATCCCGTACTTGTGATCGATCAATGGATGCTCTGACACTTGCTCTGGCATAGTTTGGCCTTGCATTAGTTCTCGCTGGACTTGACGGTCTGGCAAAGGAAAAATATGCCGTCGCAACTTGTTTCTTCAACCGGCTGCTGCCAGCCTTGCGATACCGTTCCGGTTGTCGTGAATGTCCCCGGACCACAGGGTGCTGCGGGTACTAACGGAACGAACGGCGCGAACGGCTTAAACGCGTTCACTTACACGACGGCGGCAGCTTTGGTTCCTCCACTTGGCGGATACGTTGTTGTTCAGGTTCAGGACAGCTCATTCCTTCCAGAGTCGATTGCAGGACAATTTTTCGTTTCTGTTCAAGGGTGCGGCTACATGCAGGTGGTAGACGTTGTTGGATTGAGCGTAACTCTTGGAAATCCGGCTGCTGGCGTCTTGAGCATTCCGAATGCTATTCCGACCACTCCAATTTCAATCGGCTCGCTTATCACGCTTGCTGGAGCGATTGGTCCTCAAGGTCCGGCTGGAGCGTCTGGCGGAGCATCCTCCGCAGCGACGTACATTGTTCGAACTCCCGACGCATCGGTTCCAAGCGCAACAGCCCTTAATTCGTTTTCATCTGGTTACATCAAGACTCAAGGGTCGAGCGGATCTGGATTTCTATCGACCGTCGCAACGGTTCCTGTTGGAGACATCAGCGGCGTGTTGCCGGTTGCAAACGGCGGAACGAACGTCGCAACCATACCTACCAATGGCCAACTGCTCATTGGAAATGGTTCTGGATACACGTTGGCAAGTCTGACCGCAGGCTCGAACATCACGATTACTCCGGGTGCTGGAACGATTAGCATCGCATCGACGGCCAGCGGAGCAGCGTTCAACTACGTCACGTTTACGCGGAGGCTGACTGGCAACAACCTGATTGCAGCGGCAGCAACTAAAAACCCATTCAGCCTTGGCGATTTTCCTTCTGGATCTTGGGCAGGAATAGATACCGCGTCTGGATTTACTGCTGCGACTGGTCGATTTACAGCTCCATTCACTGGGTACTACAAGATTGATGCAGTGTTCAACTTGCTTGGAAGCACTGGCACTGCAAGCGTAATTGTATTTTTGCGTAAGAACGGTTCAAACATTTTACAGACTCAAGAGTTCAACGCTACAAACGCTTCTCCGCAAAGTCTTATTCCAGTTTCACTTTCTTATATAGATCAAGCTACTGTAATTACTGATTACTACGACATTTTGATTCAAACTACTGGGTTTGGAGTAAATGTCGTAACTGGCTCCTCATTCTCCATCCAGCGGATTCAGGCTTAATCCATGAGCGAACGCGCACCACGGCGGTACACGGATGGGTCTGTCACCTTTGAGGGTGGCATTGACGCTGGTGTGATGCCGTCTGAGGTGGACAAGAATCAGGTCGCCTTCGCGGTCAATGCCAGTTTTCGGCAGGGATTCATCTCTCCTCGACCCGGTTTCATCCAGAAAGATTACGACGTATGCTTGTCGATTACGGCAGACAGCACGCTCGTTACTGCGGATCAAACTAATGTCACGGCTGACGGTTTCTCCGAGGAGTGCTACGGTTCGAGCAATTTAACCGGCGTCTTCCAGTGTGCGCTCCCGTACATCGGCGATAACGGAGCGACGTTTATCCTGATGTTGATCAGTGGTAAAGTGTGGCTTTACGACTGCCTTCAAAACAGCGTTCAGAATCTTTCAGCTTCGCCCAATCTTGAGAACCCATCGAACATACTCGATGGCTGGATGGTTCAGGCGGAGAACTTTGTCGTCATTCAAGATGGCCAAAGCACACCGCTGATCTTCAACGGATCAAACCTGCGTCGCGCAACCATCGACGAAATCAAATGCGGTAGAGTAATGGCCTACGTCAACGGACGTATCTGGTACGCGCTTCCGAATGGATTCTCATTTAGAGCAACCGACATCGTTTATGGAGATGGCACGCGAGCGAGCGTTCTCAAAGAAACCGAGAACACCTTCCTCAATGAAGGCGGAGACTTTGCGGTTCCGTCGGATTCAGGTGGCATCACGGCAATGGCCGTCCCCGGCAATCCAGACACGTCGCTTGGACAAGGTCCGCTCCTAGTTTTTACTCCTCGATACGTCTTCTCGATTCAAGCTCCTGTTGATCGTGATACATGGAAGAATCTGAACTATCCGATTCAAGCCATCAGCTTGCTGACCAGCGGTGCGCTTGGCGCTAGGTCGGCCATTACTGTCAACGGTGACGTGTTCTACCGCGCAGTCGATGGCGTCCGCTCGTTCATCATCGCTCGTCGCTCGTTCACTGATCCGGGGAATACGCCGATCAGCGGCGAGATTCTGAACATTGCTGAGAACGATCAGGCCAGTCTTCTGTGGTCTGGCTCTGCGGTCGTGTTCGACAATCGATTGCTGATGACCGCACAGCCTCGGTATAATGCCGAAGGTGTTATCCACAAGGCGCTGATGGTTTTGGATTTCGACCTGATTACGTCGATGCGGAAAAAGTTTCCTCCCGCGTGGGCAGGAATCTGGACCGGACTCGATGTGTTGCAGGTCTTAAAGACGGAGAGCGTTTACGGAGATAGATGCTTTTCGATTGCTCGCGGCGAAAACGGAACCATTCAGATTTGGGAAATCAGCAAGGGCGACAAGTTCGATAACAACATTGCTGATGGAAAGAAGGAGATTCAGTGGCTGGTTCATACTCGCGCCTACAACTTCGAGATTCCGTTTGGACTGAAGCGGCTTGATTCGGGCGACATCTTCATTGATTCGTTAGACGGAGACGCTTCTTTCAATGTCGAGTATCGACCCGACCAGTATCCCGGATGGATTGAATGGGCAGACTGGGCTGAATGCGCGACAACTTTGCAGTGCCAACCGGCTTGTCCGCTGGTCAATTTCCAGCCGCAGTACAGGCCGAAGATGCGCCTGCCGACTCCTTCGGATATCCCGTGCAATTCGAGCATTAGCACGCCGACTCGAAACATGTACGAGGTTCAAATGAGCCTGACAGTTACGGGATATTGCCGCATCAAGAGCATCCGAGTTCACGCTTACGACGTTCAGGAACCTGCGGTGGGCGAGTGTCTTGTTTTCGAAGGATGCAAGACTCTTGATGCTTGCGACGTAAACCCGTTTACCTACACATCGGAATAGTATGCCAAACCTAACCCTAATCACGCTTACACCTCCAAGTCTTCCGGTGAGTTATTGTCCGTTGAACTACCAGAACTTGGCCAACGATATCATCGGAGGCACGCAAGCCGTTTTCAACAGCACGATTGGAAACTCGTTCTTCAATTTTGGACCGACGTTTCCATCGATCAACAATCGGATTTATCCGTGGCTTGATGAAAATGGACAGTGGTGGATTTTTGATCAGGGATTCTGGGTTTATAAAAATCCGGTTGCAGCGAATGGTTATGATCGTCGCATCTTTGTTGGAACGACTACCGATCTTCTCTCGTACGACGGCGGTGATGGAACTGCTGTGGCAACCACTACAACTGGTCCGATGTGGATGGTTGATACCTCGTTTGACGCTCGATTCCCGGTCGGTGTTGGAGCATTTGCGGCGAGTGGTTCGGTTGCTGTTCTGGGTACGGCTACATCCACGTCAATCGTCGGCGAGGATCAGCACACGCTGACGGTTCCTGAGATACCTGCTCACACTCACAACTTCTTTCCGCTTGTGACTGCGGATGCGAACAATGGCGGAGCTAATGGTGTTCAGTATGGCACCACGGCAAATGTTGCCACTTCATCCACTGGAGGTGGAGTCGCCCACAACAACCTTCCTCCGTTCTACGGCGTTTACTTCATCAAGCGAACCATCCGAGTCTATTACACCAAATGAAGCTAATCGTTCAGGACATTCGCTCGACAATCGCCCGTGTAGTCGGCGTCTGCGTCGATGACCCTCGCGTTTACGACTACATCAATCAGGCGTGCCGACGGCTTTTGCACAAGGGGTTGTGGGCAGGCGCGTACGGACGCTTCACTATCCACACGGTCGGAGGGTGCATCACTTGGCCGCGTCATATCGAAACCATCGAGTCGGTAGCCGATTGCTGCGGCGTAGGAACGGTTCGCAATCAATGGTTCGAGTTTCAGGAAAGCGGATACGGATTGCTCGGAGAAAACAATGGCGGGTGCGTAGGCAAGCAGCTTGTGGATCGTGGCACAGTCGTTTCTTACCGCGACATGTCCGGTGGCACGAACAGCTACATCCGAGTCTATCCCGGTGATGCTTCAGATGTCGGCAAGACCATCATCCTGCAAGGCGTTGACGCGAGCGGAAATTGGATTCGCACACTGTCTGGCGGCGTATGGATTGACGGCGAGAAGCTGACGCTCGCTCTTCCGTACGTTCAATCGACCAAGAAGTTCATATCGCTGACCGGCGTCATTCGTCAGGCAACCAACACATCGAGCCGGTTGTACGAGTACAATGCGACGACCTTGCTGGAGCTTGATCTGGCAGTTTACGACCCTGATGAAACTTTGCCGCAGTATCGCCGCAGTTACCTGACGGATCGTTGTAACAACGAAGAAGATAAGCCGGTGACGGTCATGGCAAAGATGCGCCATATCAACGCAACGAGCGTCAATGACTACCTCATTCCACCGAGTCCTGACGCCATCAAGCTGATGGTCATGGCGATTCGTAAGGAGGAAAACGATTTGATTCAAGAAGCAGTGGCCTACGAAGCCAAAGCAGTTCAAGCTGTTCAGGAGCAAACAATGCAATACCTTGGGGACGCAGTCGCAACAATCCGAATGGTCGGCGTCGGATTAAACGGCGGTGGATTCTCCCAATGGTTCTAAACCAAAATAATAATTTATGGCAATAGGCGCAGCAATTTTGGGTGGAGCGGGAATATCCGCTGTCGGCAGTTTGCTCGGTGGACTTTTCGGCGGAAAAAAGCCGAAGGTGCCTGAGCTAAAGCCGATTGATTTTGCGGCAGAACAGAAGCAGGCGATCCAGCAGAATATCGCATCGCTTGAGTCTGCAACTGATTTGGCCACCAAGACGACCGCCGCCGAGCAGTCACAGCTTGAGGCGCAGCTTCGTCGTGCGATTCCCGGTTACGATCAGTTGATTCAACAAGCTGGAAAGAATATCGGATCAGCTTTGCGGGGCGAGGTTTCTCAAGATGTTGCTTCTCAGCTTCAACGATCTTCTGCTGGACGTGCGCTTAGCGGAGGGTATGGCGCTGGTTCGGGCGTTGGTAGAAATTTAGCCGCTCGCGACTTTGGTCTGACATCGATGCAGATCCAGAATCAGGGTCTTGCTCAGGCGCAAAACTTCATCCAGCAGCAGCGGACTTTTGGCATGGCTCAACCGTTCTCGGTGAGCAGCATGTTCATCACGCCGTCTCAACGGATTGGGGCGTTGCAGGAGCAACAGTCCAGAATGTACGGGCGTGATTTGACCGCCGCTCAGGTTGCTGCCGCTCCGTCTCCGATGGCTCAAGCTGCTCAGACTGCCTTCACTAATTTTGGTGGAACTGTTGGTGGCGCACTGTCGCAGTATGGTCTTTCCAGCGCATTGATGTCTGACTACTCCAACATGATGCGCCAAACGCCTCAAATCGATGTTCCGAATCTGATGGCTCCGCCGCCTTCAATGTCCGCTCCTAGTGTCAGATTTGGACCTTAAAAAGATCATTTTATGGCCGACCAATCTCTTCAAGCATTTCAGCTAGGCGCATCGCTCTACGACCGCGCACAGACGCAGCAGCGGATGATGGAGCAATTGCAGGTGCAGACGGCTGATCAAGTGATGCGTCAGCGTCAGGCTGATCTTCAGAATAAAGTTCAGACGTTTGCGCTAGGTCGTGCGATGAAGGATCAGGAAGACGAGCTTGCTGACGTTGACAACATGAACTACAATGTTCAGTCAGTTGATACGTTTTTTATAAATCCAAACGCGCCGTTCCCGACTTTTAGGCCGGTTAAGTCGGCTAAGAATCAAGCAATTCTAAACCAGTATCGTCAGCAGCTTGATGATTATTCCGAGCGTTCAAAGCTTATGAAAGGTTTAGCCGCAAGCAAGAGCGCTTTAGCCAGCCAACTCAACATTGCAAACAAATGGGCCGAGGAAAATAATCAGTATGATGTTCTTTGGGATAACAACAATGGTCTTGATCAGTATGGAAATCTTGATCCTCAAAAAATAAGGCAGATTTATTCAATTCTTGGCCCAAAGATTCAAGGAAGCCAAAATCTTTCAAAGGCATCAAAGCTTGCTGATTATGGAAGTGTAGCCGCAATCAATTCATCGTCTGAAACACCAGAGGTTAAAGCTCAAGCTATTTCGATTTTTACCGCAAAGCAGGCTGAGCAATTCCCTAAAGAGGTCAGAGCATTGATGGCTCTTGGAACCCCAGAGGCAATTTTGGCTGCTCCTGCCGCAGATCAAAACGCTAAAGATGCGGCAATTAAAGGGTTGGCGGCAGCACAGAAAGCGAAACTTTCTCAACGTGAGCCTCTTAAAGCTGCTGTTGAAGATTGGAAAGCGGCTTCTCCTGAAAATAAAAACGAGGCGTTTCAGTTTCTTAAGGCTCAAGCTACAAAATTTCGCAAGGATGTTTCAATTAGCCCCTATGGAGAAATTGAGTTGAAGCCCGAAATACCAGCAAAGACTAGGCAGGATTTGATTGGCGGAATAAGGGCTGCAAATACGGCTATCAGTGAAATTGACAAGATTACAGACGATCAAATTGAAAGCGCATTTGGATTAGGTTCTGGTTTTCAGTCTGCAACTCAATCTCTTGGACTTTCAGGTATTCCTTATCTTGGACTTAATCAAGATCAGATTGAAATTGAAGGCTCCATAGAACTTTTGAAGTCTCTTGTTTCTCGCAGTCTTTTGAACGAAAAAGGCGTTCAAAGCGACACGGACAAAGCAATTGCAGGAAGAGTTTTAAATGCCGATTTTTCAAAATTAAATCCAGAGCAATTCAGGAGAAAGCTTGATAACGCCAGGCGTTTATTCTCGGATTCAATTAAAAGAATGGAATCTCCGCTTGGAATTGTTGCGCTTGAAGAAGTTAAATCTGGAGGCCAACAATCGGGAGCTTCTGCTCAATCGGCAGAACCCGTCATTCAGACTTTCAATTCAATGGAAGAAGCTGAAACGTACGCTCCTGTTGGCGCTCGCGTTCGTGTCGGAAACAAAGTTTTCATCAAGGAATAAACATGCCTCTTAGAGAAATTACCGAACAGGAACTTTCCGCTGGCAACCAAGCAGATCAAATTGCAGCGCCAGTCCTTCAGCAGACTGCTGCTCCAAAAAATGCTGACGAACAGCTTTTGCAAGCTGGCTCTCCTGCGGCATTAAAAGCTGCTGTTGATAATTCAAAATTGCCGCCCCCTGATTCGCTTGTTGAGGCAGCGAGTTTTTATCTCGGGAAGAATAGCGCAAGGAAGTTTCAAAAATATGTCGAAGGCAATTATGAGCCGATGGCTGATGAAGACTTCACGGATCAAGAAAGGCAATTTCTTGTAAATTTTGAGAACAAACGAGGACGCAAAGTCCTTGGAGGCGCAATTCGATATGGTGGTCCGCTTGCGTTGATGGCTGTTCCCGGCGCACAAACGCTTGGAGGCGAGATGATTGCTAATGTTGCTCTTGAAGGCTTAGCTCAACTTGCAGAGCCAGAAAAAATGCGGCCATATCAAATTGCCGCCGAAGCTCTTCCTACATTTGGAATTGCAAAAGAAGGAACTGGGAAAGGTTTAAAAAAAGCGCTGACCTCAGAAACTGGGGTTGGCCAACAAGCTTCGATTAAAGCTCAGGCGCTTAAAGAAGTTGGATACGGCGGAGCAAGATCTGGCGCTCAAGCTGGAATTGAAGCGCAAGGAGAAGACGTTACTGGCGGTGAAATTGCGCTTAGAACTCTAACTGGAGGTCTTTTGTTTCCGGGTTTATCCGGGGTAGTGCGTGGAGTAGGTGCCGCTAAAAGATCTGGTTTTAACTTTCCGGCCTTTGTGGGTGAGTTTAATCGCCCGTTTGTTCAAAAAGCTCTTTCTGAAAGGGCTGATTTTATCAGAAAAGAACTTGGAAATGAAGCAGGAATTGACCCTGCACTCGCTCGTCAAGTTGCAGATGCTGTTTACACTCCGTCGTTTTCTGGTTCTAGTCAGGAACAATTTGATCAGTTTGCAGACAATGTTTATTCGTTTTTGACGCAATCAGTTGTGCAAGGTCGCGCTTCCGGTCTTTCTGGAAATGATTTGACTCAAGCAATTGTTGGAGAGCTGAAACGTGTTTCTGGTAATGCAGAAATCAATCCTGCGGTCATTGAATCTGTTATTCGTCAGTCCGATTTTCTTATAGAAAAAGCTACTCAAAAAGTTGACTCTCTTCTTTCAAAAAGAAGCGAAAGAGCAGCCGCTGGGGCAGCCAGAAAAAAGAAAGAGATTGCTGGCGAAGTTGAAGCGTTGAAGTCTGAAAAAACCAGCCTTGAACAGCAGATGGCCGATGCTGAGCAAAAATCCCAAGATATACTTGAGGAAAGAAATAGCAGGGCTGTTGCTTTTGCTAGAAGGGCAGAGGACCGTCTTCAGCTTGAATCTGAAGATCTTGTTGGCGAGATAAGGGCATTGAACAAGCAGAAGTCTGAACTTGCGGCCTCAGATGTTGCAAATCGAACTAGAATTGAAGCTCAAATTTTCAGAAATCAAGAAGAGATTAAAGCTATTGAAAATGGATTTGATGAAAGGTTTGCTGCCTCAAAGCCAGTTGGTTCTTTTGAAGCTGGAAGCGTAATTGGAGAAAACTGGAATAAGATCGTAGACGAACTTGATGCTCGATCAAAAAAAGGATTTGATAAAATTAGACCAGATTTAAAAAAAGCAACAATTGAGGTTGACTTAGGAAGAAAAGATAAAAATGGAGATACTGTTCTTGAGACTAAAAATTTAGAAGATCTTCGTTTAATACGATCTCAAATTTATAGACAATTTAATTTTAATGCTCAGGTTCAACAAGGAACCTTTGAAAGCTGGCGAGAATTAAACTACATAAACGATCAAATAACTGCTGCATTCGAAAAGTATCCACCGCTTAAAGCTGCGCTTGAACAAGAGAACAAGCTGCACTCAGAAGCCATGAGAAGGGTTAAAGGATCGTTTGCAAATAAGATTCTTAGGGATATTGGAGAAGGAGGAGGAAAACCAGAATCCATAGCGGCAATTATTGGCCCACAAGGATCAACTACTCTTGAAATATTGAAAGAGGCATTTGCGGAGAAGTGGGAAACAGAAGCAAAACCAATTTTAAAAGATTTTATTTACAATCAGATTCGAGGAGAAAAGCCGACTGATTTTCTTAATGCTTTGACTCAGGCAAAGTCTGGGAAAAACAAAGGCATTTCAAGAAATGTTGTTGAAGAGTTTTTTCCAGCATTTGGAGAAATTCAAGATGTTGCCGCAAAGTATGGGTCTTTAATTGATGAAGGCTCAAAACTTGAAAAGCAATTTACCGATTTAACAAAAGAATCCGAAAGTCTTGCTCAAGACGTTGAAAAAAACGTAAAAGGAGCTGAAGCTCTTTTAAAGGAAAACTCTGACAAAAAGAAAGAAATTAAAAAAAGGCTTTTTCAGTTTCAAAAGAAAAACGAAGATGTTGAGCTTAAAGGTGTTTTAGCTGAGCCGTCCCAGCAAGCCGCTGAGTTGCGCGGTAAAATTGCTGAAACCGGAAAGGAGATTTCACAAAAAGAAAAAGAAGTAGCTGGTGTAACCAAACGCCTTGCAGAATTTCAAAAAAGCGAAAGACCCCTGACTGGAGTTCTTGCGAAGCCAAAGGAGTTTAGAGATTTACTTATAAGCATAAAAGCCAAGGTTGATAGCGGGGCAAAGTTGGATAACGAGGAGGTGGCTCAAATTATTTCAAATCCTGACGCAAAATCCATGCTTCAAGACTTGAACGACTATGTCACTGAGTCTGCTAAAAAAGTTTCCGAGTTTGAAAAGCTGGCAAATAGAACCGTAAAGACTGGCAGGTTTGACGATGTAAATGTTCCGCCGGGTGAAATTATCGATTTCTTGAAATCGTCTTCTGGAGACATTCCGTCTCGAATCAGGACTAAAGAGTTTGTTGCCGCGCTCAAATCCAGCAGACCGGAACTTCAGGCAGATCTTCAGAACATTCTGCTTGGAAGGATTGTCAACGAGTCGCTTGTTCAGGGTAAAAAATCAATCGACACCAACAAGATGAAATCGTTGATTGCAGGTGGAGACTCTCCGGGTGAATACAACGCCATTGTTTCTCAACTGTTTGGCGATGGAGGCGTAGAAAAAATTAGCACCATTGCGGATCAGTTGGCAAAGGTTATGGACAACAAGGACAGCCTTGTTAAGAAATCAATCGTCCCGGCATTGGCCACATTGGCTACCGGAGGAGCATATCTTTCAAGCGGACCGGGAGCTGCGCTTGGCACTGGTCTTCTTGGATTTGTTGGCAGGAAATTGGTCTTAAGCGCTGTCGGTCAAGCGACGTTAGCTGGGGTTGGAAAAATGCTGCAATCACCAACTTACGGGAAAACGGTAAGCACTCCAATCGATCAGCTCACTCAAGATCAAATTGATCTTTTCAATAGAAATTGGTCGAGACTTTTGAAGCTTGAAACCGACAAGGCAATGATGCAGTCAGAAGAGCGCCAGATCGAAGAGAAGCAGATGCGTGAAGCTCAACGTCAAGCTCGTCGCCGCGAATAATGAAAACCTCCCTCTCCAAAAAGGGTAACACCTATCAGGGCAAGAAGGTGACGCTGGAAAATCCCTTCTACACGCCGGGTGAGCGTAAGAAGAGCGCGGTGTACGTTAAGAACGACAACGGCAATGTCATCAAGCTTCGCTTCGGCGATCCTAATATGACGATCAAGAAGTCAAATCCTAAGCGTCGAAAGAATTTCCGTGCGCGGATGAACTGTGCGGAGGCGAAGGACAAGACGACGCCTAAGTATTGGAGCTGCGCGGCATGGATTCTTGCGATTGTTCTGTCGGTTTTAACCTCAAACCCTATCTGATTTTATGGACAAGATGAAACTTGGTGGTGGCGGTCGTTACGAGAAGCTTATCGGCTCTCTTGAGAAGAAGGGCGTTCGCGATCCTCGCTCTCTCGCGGCCTACATTGGTCGTAAGAAGCTCGGCAAGGCGAAGTTCCAATCGCTCGCCGCGAAAGGTCGTCGCCGCGCTGAGAGTCAGTCTAGCTACGCTTAGGATAGCGTCCTTTGACGTACGGCTTCTTGGCCGACTCCTTATCGACGACGAACTTCTGTGGATCTGCGTAGTTCCATGAGATGTCGCCGCCCGTGCCACGCTGGATCATAATCGATCCGGTGACTTTTCCGTCTTTGTCCGTCATGCCGGAACGATCCGCTCGCTTCGCCATTCCGAGCATAAATTGTCGAGGTTGATTGAAGCCAACTTCCTTCATCACAATCACCTCTCTGGCCCAGTTCGTTAGGTCCGACGATCCGAATCCTGAGTAGGCCATCTCTGCCACGCTCTCCGGTTTGTCGTCTCGACCTTTGGGCTTCGGGAAGTGATGAACGAGAATCAGGACTACGCCTGTCTCCATCATAATCGGCTGGAGCAAGTGCCGCGTAAAGTTCGCGCAGACCTCGATATCCGATGGATTGCCGCCCATGTAGGAGAGCAGAGGATCGATGTAAACCACGTCCACCTTAGTCTTGCGAACGAGGCGGCGGAGCATCGTCGCGAAGTCGGAGCCGGTTCTTACTGTTTCGCGGAAGAATAACATGTTCGCACTCCGAAGACCTCGCTCCCAGTTCTCCTTTCCGAAGGTCATCTGAGCAGCGCCCTTGAGCGCATCATGCTGATCGGCAATGTCGTTTTCCGCCTGAATGTAAGCTACTTTTAGCGCCCGGACGGGCTTTACGCCAAACCAAGCTTCGCCGGATGCCCATTTCAAACCCTGATACGCGGCCATTGAGCTTTTGCCGCATCCGCTTTGACCGACAAAGAGAAGCGAAGATCCGCGTCGAACCCATCTGTCACCGATCAAATTGTCAGGATCATTCTGCGGATCGTACTCGATGATGCTGTCTATCGAGAACTCCATCGGCATGTCCTGCGCGTCCATGTCGTCCTTGAACGCTTCCCAGTTCACTGCGCCCACATTGACGGCTAAGAGCTTCTGCTCCTTGCCATCGCGCATTACACCGGCCAGACGGCTGAACCGGCTCGCGTTCTTGTTCTTCGGATCGATGCCGATGCTTTCGAGGTAGCGATAGACAACATCGCGGCGCTCGTTCCACTCCTCTCTATTGGCCGCTTCAACGCGCACCCAGCCGTGCAGACTCTTGCCGCCGGAATCTATGACCACAGATAGCGGGAGCTTCGACTCCTTCAACGCTGTCCATTGCTCATCCTTCGTCTTCTCGTCCATCTCGACTAGGACATGGCGGAAGTTCGCCACGCCAGAGTCCGAACCGCTCTCATCGAAGCATGGATTGATGCGGACGTATGCACCCTTGCTATCGCTGCCATTCCACATGGCGCTGATGGGCGGCGTGAAGTGGTTCTTAATCCATTCGTCGCGCTTAAGGAACGTACCCTTGGAGGCTGGCCTACCTCGACCCTCTTCGTCGAAAATAATGTCGTTGCAGATGCAGACAACTTCGTCCGACTCGAAGCAGGCTTTCAGGAAGTCGATTGTCGTAAACGGAGACGGAGGTTCTGGCATCGTTTGGATCGTGCGAACGACGAACTTGCCGGTAGGCGAGATGGGATTGCCGCCCTGTCCAATGCCCGATTGAGCGGATAAGAGCCAGCCACGCGGCTTGTCGTGCGTCACGGTCATTGCCTGATTCACCTTGTGGGCCAATTCATAGGCATTCCACGGCGGAGAGCATTTCTCGTTGTACTCGGATAGTAGTGCTTCAGCCGATCCTCGCGACAGCTCGAATCCATGCACCAGAGCGGTAGCTACTGCGAAGGTTGCGTTATGACCGCCTTGTCCGCTGACGGCTCCCGGCGTGTTTCTGAGCCATGCTCTGGCACGGTCGATCTTTGATTGATTCATTTGATTCCAAGTTGTTTGCGCGCTATGTCCCCGCTTTCGCCCAGATCATTCGAGGCGATTTGCTGGAGAACCGACTTTGATTCTTCGAATTTTGCGAAAAGGAGAGACAGCTCTTTGGGAGTCATCAGGTACTTGCTCCAGTGTTGAATTGGTATGGAGCGAGACTGAAACTTCGCAAAGAGCTGCTCTTGTGCTGCGATGTAGAGTTTAGGGTGCTTGTTCAATGACCGGAGTGAACTTGGCCTCGAATTCGGCTTTCGTTCGAACGTACACCTTGGGTTTTCCGTCACGGGTGTAGGCTATCCCCACCCATTTCATTTCCCCGATTCGTATCTCTACGTCGTCGGAAATGACTTCAACCTGCACCGTACTGTTTCCTGAGTTTTTGAATTTCATCTTCTGAGGCGTTATCGAGATGTCCTGTACCAGCCGCATGCCAAACGCCGTCAACAATTAGAGCCTTTGGCTTGGGCTTGGTTATCCAACCTCGAAGAATCGCATAGTCGATCAATGCCGGTGCTTCCTTCAATAACTGTTCTCTCGTGATTTGAGTTTGCATTAATTAACCTTTTTTGACCGTCTTTCCGCGCCATCCGCCTGCTTTTCTCATCCCGATTTCCTGACCAAGTTCGTTGACGAATCCGCGTCGGACTAGCCACTCCTTGTACTTCTGGTCGATGTAAGCGAAGTGAATCTTTTCGGGCGCTTCATTTGAATCCGCTATCCGTATGATTGATAATTTATTTCCGTCGCTCATTTGTATGTCTCGATTGTGTGTTTGTAGTGTCGCTCGGCTTGGGTGCAGTTCCAGCAAAGGTCTTGAGTTCCGTTGCATCCGCACCCGAGAGATTTGAAAAGTACGTTGGCCAACCATTGGTATTCTGCGATGGCCGCTCGCAATGTCTCCACGTCCGTTTCTTCGGACATGGGCTTGATATTCTCGCTCATTTGATGACGAAGAGAATGAAGTAGGCCGCAGTGATAACCATGCCCATGCAGAACGCCATGATGAGCAGATGTTTCAACTCCTCGGGCGAGGGCGGACGATTGGCTTTGTGGATCATCTGCCGCCCCCCATCGCGTAGTGGAGGATCAAAAGGGCGTCGCAGTTTTTGAGCGTGACGTCCAGATTCGGATATAGTTCCTGAGCTTTGCTTTTTAGCTTTCGCTTCCATTCTGGTCCGGTTTCGCATGATTTACGTCCTCCGAGTCCAAGTGGCTCTTGCCAGATTTTAGGTTCAACACGGTGGAGTGCGTAGCCTTGCGCGTAGCCAAGCCCCTGCACAATCCCGTAGTTTTCATGGAGTGTCGCCATGCTGGCCGACGATGTGAGTTTGCTGACGAACTTTGGTACTTTCTCGACCCATAGATGAGAGTCGGCCACCTTGAATCCTGCCAGTAATTGCGCCGTGTCAGTCAGCGAATCGGGCATTGGAAACAGGAGTATTCCTTCCGACGTGCTGACCGCGAATCCGCCGCCCACACCCGGATCGACCGCAACGATTGTTTGGTTTGATTTCATAGTAATTTTGGATTTTCAATAGACCGCTTGATTGATTCTCTCATGTGCGAATATTTCGCCAGTCCAGTTCCGTCGCATGAGTCCGCTCCGAGTTCCTCAAAGTATTCGTATCTGCCGGGAGTATTGATTCGTCCAATATGGCACCACTTTCCAAGAATCTTAGACGCTTTGACAATCGCGGCAGCGTGACGGGAAATTTTCCACTCGGTTGATCCACCGATAAAGATCGCGTCGATTTCATCCCAAGGAATCGACAGATGCTCTTGCCCATCTTGGCAGACGAGCGCAATCGGCCAGCCGGTCAACTTTGGACTCCAACGCTGGAAACACTCCAGAGTTCTGATCGCAGAACCGACAACATCCGGTGCAGCTACAAATCGGCAGAGGTTTTTTCTGGGTTCATGCTTTTTGAGAGTCCGCATGAAAGCTTCAGCGTTGAACTTACTGAAGGCTCCGTTGTCGATTCCAAATCTACCATTGGGACGCTTTGGGTTCAGACCCGTAAGCGGAGTGAACAACTGCTCAACCTGAACTCCCAATTCGCTCTCGCACAAATCGAAGTCTGTGGATGTATCTAGCATCACGATCATAAGCCGGAATCGTTGAGCTTCAAGCAAGCGGGACAGACTCCGCAGGGTTTCAATCCTCCGTTGTAGCAAGTCCAGATGTTTGAGCCGTTGATGCCCATGTCTCTGGCGATTCCGGCAATCTCCCATTTGCGCTTGTCGATGTACGGAGCGCATATTTCGACGCTGTAGCCGGATTCGTTGACTGTCTTTTGCATCGCTTCAATGAATCCTCGCCGACAGTCTGGGAATTGCTCTTCATCGTCCTTGTTACATCCAATCGTCACGGTGTCAGATCCAGACTCGCAAGCGAAGTTAACGGCAACGCTTAGGAAGATGGCGTTGCGATTCGGGACAACCCACGATTGCTCGGTGAGTCCACCAAGCGGAGGAAGATCTACAACAGTGAAGACTACTCCAGCAAGCTTTGCATGATACTTGGCGCACAGCAATTCTTGGCTGTGACGCTGCTTGTAATCGAACATCAGCGCATGCAGTTGATGCCCCTGATTTAATAGGTCGTACATCATCGTTACGCTGTCGAGTCCGCCAGATAGGAGATGGATAATTTTTTTGTTCATGTGGGGATTTTTCATTCGCTCAATATTATTTTTAGTAACAAAGGATAGTGACGTTCTCGGCAGCGATTCGAACCGCTGATTTCGTGTCTCCGCCCTCGCTCCACTTCTCGACCTTTACGCGGCCTTTTACGCGCACTAGAGCGCCGTTCTGAATCTCGATGATCTTCTCTGCAACTTGTCCCCATGAGGACAGCTCGAACTCATCGAAGTCTTCGTGGAAGCGCCCCTCGCTGTCGGTCCAGTGACGGGCGATGGATATAACGCGGCGCACCATGAGCGAGCCGGTTTTGGTTTCGGTTTGCCGACTGACGCCGCGTAGTTCGCCGATCAGATAGACTACGTTCTCGGTCGGCGTGGATGTTTCGTTTGCTGTCGTGGATACACTCATTGGAAAATACAACCTAGTTCACGGTAGCAGGTCATGCGCTTCTTAGCGTGGAATGCTCCGATGGGGTGGAACTTGTCAGAGAAATCTACGATTGTCGCGCAGTTCTTGGTTTCTGTTTTCCGCAATGCCCGACTGGCTCGCTGGATGGTCTTCTGCGACGACCGACCGCCGCTGACCATGATGAGCAGTTCGACGTTGGGCAGATCCAATCCTTCGTCGGCCAAGCTTGTGGCGATCATGGTTCGCAGGTTGCCAGCCTTGAATTCTTCCATCGCGGCCTTGCGCTGCTTCTTCGCAATCTTGGAATGAACGAGCAGAGAATTCGGAATCCGCTTCTCGTAGTCCTCGCCCAGCGTGATGCGCGGGATGAGGATGAGCGTCTGCATGTCAAGGTGTTCGACCGCGTAGTTGATGGCGTAGTTGTTGCGCTCACGGTTCTGACAGATGCCGATATCGACGAGCGATTCCCAAGCGCACATCTTCTTCAGATCTTCATCACTTATCCGCATGTACCGCCGTCTTGTTACAAACAGCCGGTCGATGTTGTCATCGATCTTCTGCTTCAGATTCAGATCGGTTGCGTCGGAGAGTTGGAGATAAGCGTCGGCCAATGAATCGCCAATGTCGCTGCGGCTTATCTCGTAGGTGCGGTTGCGGAAGAGCGTTCGAGTCACCGTGTTCCGGTCTGGATCGTCGCCCCACGGCGTGGCGTCAAATCCATAACGTATACCGTTACAGGACTCGATGATGCGACGCCATCCAGCGGCAGGGCTGTGCTTCGCTTCGTCCACGATCAGCATGTCCTTCTTGCTGAAGTCCACTGATTCATGCGGACAGCGCACCTCAACGACCTCGTCAGGTACACCGGCAACGCGGAGCGATGTGCGCGCTTGCTGACATGTCTCGCGTGTTGGGGCGAGCCATCCAATTTTGCACGGGTAGTCTTTGAGGTGATGCTGTTCTAGGAAGTGCTTAATGATGCTCGCGGCAATCCATGTCTTACCGCTACCGGCGGGGGCGACGATCAGACCATCGCTAGTTTTGGCCCACTCTACTGCTTTTTGTTGGTATTCTCTTAGATTCATAGTTTTAGGAAATTTGCCCCTCCGCCCACTGCTTCATAGTGAGCGAAGGATTTTGTCCGCACCACACGGTGCGATTCGCCATTATTCGTTCGTTGTACTGGCGGCAGAAGGCGCGCTCGATTTCGTCGTGGCGCACCTCTTGTCCAGCAACTTCCTTAACGCTTGATTGGCGAAAAATCCGATCTTCAATCCATACTCATCGCAATGTTTACGAACCTCTTCGTGAAGTGCTGAGTCGATGGTGATAACTGTGTATTTGGCTGTTTTCTTCATGTGGGGAAATGTTTATTCGCAGGTGTAAACGGTGTCGGTCGTGATAAGTCCGGTTGGCCATTCAGTTTCAGTGAACGACTTCTCGATAAATACCACCTTGTCGGTGGGTTGAATTGTGAGTCTGTCGCCATCGGTTCGGATGAACATAAACTCCTTGGCCTGATTAGGCTGACGACTCCAGCTATCGCCGATGGGCGCAGCGGTGAAGAGGTAGTCGCCAGTGGTGATTAAGTCATCGCATTTGACGTTACATTCAAGCCCCCGCAGGAACGTGTACTCAATCGTGGCGAAGTCGGTGCCGTAGCAATCCCATCGCTGAGCGTTTTGTTTGCTCCAGATGAGGTCAGGCTGTAGATCGAATGCTATGGCGTGAGGCGGAACAGCGCGATAGACCGCTCCGCATTCGAGCATGATGGTGCAGCCCCACATTCGACCGGGAATGGATACCAAGCCAAACCAGACGCACGGGACGAAGCCAGCGCCAGAGCCAGCGCCAAGGAACGAGGCATCGACGAAGCAGTATTGATGATGGGGCAGTTGGCCAGATTGTGAGTAGATCATTGGATAATGAAGTCGAAGTTGATCTTCCAGTTGTCGCCGAGGCGGTTGTATGTGTCGCCCTTGATCTTCCAAGTGCGCGGATCGCGGGTCGTTTTCGTGTGACGGCAGCGGATACGGACATCGATGTCCTTGAGCGCCACATTCCTCAATCGGTGGTCTTCCGGCAGTTCGTGCAGGTGCTTCATTTTAGCAGGTGTTTGATGATGAGGTTCCGGTCTTTGATCGTCGCTCGGAGAATGCTCTCAAGAACAACGTGAGGGTTGATTGTTGCGACGTGATTCCATTCTGGGCTTTGGTCTACGTTTTGAGCTGTATCAATACTTTCAACGCGCACTAGTCCGTTAGATTTATTGACGTATATGAATGCGCAATCTCTCATTTGTCCTCCTTCTTGTGGGCGTTGTTGTAGTTTTTCCAAGCTGCCACTTCTAATCGTTTTATGAGTTCCTTCGCTTCGTTAAGCTCGCGTTCTATATCACAACCGACACGATAAACATCTCCGGTCATATGTTCCATTGCGGCCATCTGCGCCGCTTTCATGCGTGGGGTGTCATTCACGCCATTTGTCCTCCCGCCAGAGCAGCAGATCGGCTCTCATTGCGTCGTTCTCGGTTTCGAGTTGCTTGATGCGGTCTTCTATTTTACGGACCTCTAGAGCAATTTTGCGCAGTGAGTTTTTATCACACAGGCCAAACGGATCTTCCGCTATGTACAGCAGTCGTTGTTCAATGTTCACGGCTTGGCCTCCTTGGCTTTGAGCCACAATTGCTTTGCTGGAAGATTCTCTCCAGCTATAGATAAAAGACATTCGTCTAAGTAGTTTCCAGCTTTCACTAACCGATTGATATACTCCTCTTGCTCGCGAAT
>Ga0315905_10000448_pt1 | contig 45262 bp, 45 predicted proteins | sample LakEriMetagenome_5_FD_203522 | JGI IMG/M metagenome (GOLD analysis project Ga0315905, IMG submission 203522) | Freshwater fungal communities from buoy surface, Lake Erie, Ohio, United States - Buoy 4 MA121 | ecosystem: Environmental > Aquatic > Freshwater > Lake | place: USA: Lake Erie, Ohio...
CCAGCCAAATCAAGCTCAACCTGCCGTAAAATCCGCAGACAATCCTCATCCGAATATCGCTTCCGAGCCATCCCATACCCTCCCTATGGAACCATAATAGTGGCTCAACTTTAGGGGGCTAAGACAATTCCCCGAGTCGCTTGATTTCTTCACCCGGTCACACTCGCGCGCAGGCGCTCTGCGGTCATTGATTCAGGTCAACCGGCTTGGCTCGCGTCAGGGGCAGAGCACTCAGACAAAAGTCGATGATCGATACAGGTAAAAAAACGGGCGCCTTGCGGGCGCCCGTTCAAAAACATGGCCATCGCTTCAGCCAACCCAGCAGCGTCGCACGCGCTGACCCTGACGATTGATATAGGTCCGGCAGCGCCGACGCGCTGGGCGGCGATAGGGATGATTATAAGGATGGCCATAATAGCGGCGGCGTGGCGGTCCATAATATTGCGTCTCAATCGCGCCTTCGGCCGGCAGATCGGCCGGGTCGATTGGCACTTCTGTCAGCGGGCTGGTGCCTGCGGCATCCATGGCCTGCAATTCATCGAGGAGCGGCAGTGCATGAGCGCGAGGGGCCAAAGCGGTCGCGACCCAAGCCGCTCCGGCGGCCCCGAACAGGGATTTAACGAATAGGCGACGGTCCATGTGCAAGTCTCCTGCTCCAGAGGCTTCGTCGTTTCCGGGCTAGCGCCAGAGGGGCGCGACCGGGCAATGGACGGGCCCGGCGGAGAGTTCCCAAAGATCCGGAATTGACCCGCATCGAAGTGCATTTTACAGGCAAGGGCAGAAGGAAAAGGCTTTCCATGACCCAATTCAGGCCGACGCTCGACGACACCTATGGCACCACTGCGCGCATGGCCGAGATCCTGTCCGATGGACGCCTGTTGCAGCATATGGCGACTTTCGAAGCGGCTCTGGCCGCAGCGCAAGCCGATGCGGGGCTGATCCCGCAGGAAACAGCCACAACCATTGCCGCAGTCGCCCAAACGCTCACCTATGACGAGCCAGCGCTTTTTGCCGAAGCCTTGAAGGGCGGCTCGCTGGCCATTCCTTTCGTCAAACTGCTGACATCGGCCGTGCGCGCCAAAGATCCTGCTGCTGCGACCGCGGTTCATTTCGGCGCCACCAGTCAGGATGCCATCGATTCCGCACTCGTCTTGCAGCTTGGCGAAGCGCTGGTCGAAATCGATGCGCTGATGACGCGTCTGGCGACAGCGGCTGCAACATTGGCGCGCGCTCATGCCAAGACGGCCATGCTCGGGCGCACTTTGCTACAGCCTGCAACGCCCGTCACATTCGGCCTGAAAGCAGCGCAATGGCTGCTGGCTGTTGCGCAGAGCCGCTTGCGTTTGCGCCAACATGCGCGTGAGGCTTTGGTTGCGCAATTGGGCGGTGCTGCCGGCACGCTGGGCTCGCTTGGCCATCATGGTGGCGCCACGGCGCGTCATCTGTTTGCGCGGCTTGCCGCCATGAATGCCTATGCACCGGCGCGCGAGGCCACATGCGAGGGCACGCCCCTGCCCTGGCATACGCGGCGCGGCGCATTGGTTGCTCTTGCAAGCGAAATGGCCATTGCCACAGGCATTGCCGGAAAAATCGCGCGCGATGTTGCGCTGATGATGCAATTTGAAATTGGCGAAACTTTTGAGCCGGCGGAAGCCGGGCGCGGCGGCTCTTCCGCCATGCCGCACAAGCGTAATCCGGTGCGCTGCATGCTGACGGTCTCAGCCGCCTTGCGCACGCCGGGCTTGATGGCGACGCTCCTGTCAGGCATGGCGCAGGAACATGAACGTGCGCTCGGTGGCTGGCAGAGCGAATGGGGCGCGCTGCCCGATATTGTCAAACTCTGCGCCGGTGCACTTGCCAATATGGCTGATACGCTTGAGGGTTTGAATGTCGATGCGGCGCGCATGCGCGCCAATTTCGATACGCTCAAAGGCCTGCCGATGACGGAAATGCTGGCGCTGGCGCTCGCCCCCCATCTGGGCCGTGCGGAAGCCTTTGCGCTGGTCGAAAAAGCCGCGCGCGATGTTGGCGCAACGGGACGCAGCCTGGCCGAGATCGTCAAAGCCGATCCGCTCGCCAAAGCGCTTTCAGGCGCTGAAATCGATCGCATTCTCGATCCGCAAAATCAGCTGGGCGCCACGCAGGACTTTATCGAGAGCGCGTTGCGAATTTGGGAAAAGATGTGATCCTCATGGCAGGGCGCAAAGCAGGCCATCCAGAGCTGTCACACGCGGATTCTGAATTGCCCTCGCCATAACAAAGATCAGTCTTTCGCTGCGATCCCATAAGCCGCAAAACGCGGAATGAGCCGCTCGATTTCATCATCGGGCAGAATGACCGGCTCGCCTAATTGCCGCGCCAGATAATATTGCCGCGCAAGCGTTTCGAGCTCGGCGGCGCGCCACATGGCCTGTTCCAGATTGCCGCCAACCGCAATCATGCCATGCGAACCCAGCAACACGCCGTGGCGCGCTCCCAATCCCTCAACCGCAAGGGCGGAAAGCTCCTGCGTTCCATAGGGCGCATAATCGGTGCAGCGGATGCGTGAGCCGCCGAAAGCGGCAATCATGTAATGGGCGGCTGGAATATCGAACCGCAACATGGACAAAACCGTCGCATAAGTCGCATGGCAATGGACGATGGCGCCGATATCGGGCCGCGCGCGATAAATATCGCGATGGAAACGCCATTCGCTGGAGGGCGCGCAGGGCCCGGAAAAGCGACCCTCCTCATCTGCAATCGGCATGGAAGCCAGCATGTCGGGCGCCAGACGATCCTCGGGCGTGGCTGTGGGCGTGATCAGCATATTTGCGCCCCAACGCACGGACAGATTGCCAGAAGTGCCCTGATTGAGCCCAAGCCGGTTCAGCGCGCGGCAAGCCTCGACAAGGGCGCTCCGGACTTCGTGCATCTGCATGCCATTTCCTTTCCTTGACCTTCGCCGCAGGTCTTGTCATGGGAAACCATCCCATGAGGAGAATTGATACCATGAACCATCTGACGCTCGAAGCCGCCCAGAAAATCATCGCGCAGGCGCTTGCCTTCGCCCATGGGCAGAAGTTCAGCCCGCTGGGCATTATTGTGCTCGATGCGCGCGGCGCCTTGAAAGCCAGTGCCATTGAAGACAAATCCAGCCTGCTGCGCTGGAAAATCGCCTTTGCCAAAGCCTCTGGCGCAGTCGGCATGGGCATGGGCTCGCGCAAACTGACCGGCCTTGCCGCCGACCGCCCGGCCTTTGTGGCCGGCGCCACCCCCCTCGCAGAAATGGGCCTGATGCCCGTGCCCGGCGGCGTTCTCATCCGCAACAAGGATGGCGACATTCTCGGCGCCGTCGGCGTGTCGGGCGACACATCGGACAATGACGAACTGGCTGCCATCAAGGGCATTGAAGCCGCCGGCCTCGTCGCCGACGCCGGCTGAGGCAACACAAACCGGAACCCCGGCGCGGCAGAAGCGTTTCTGACGCGCCGGACTTGCCTGATCCGGCCAATATGTCGGAGAGGGAATGAGCGAAAAACTGCTGCCTGCCGCGCTGTGCTGGCGCGGCGCGCGTCTCGTCAATCCTTGCGATAGAGACTTTGCGGCACATGCCATCAGGGCAGCTTTCGACATGCCGCTCGAAGAGCGCATCAGCCCAAGCGCACCGATGATTTCTCGATACTTCCAGGCCAGTCGACAGCAAGGCTCCTGACCTCGGCAGCACAAGACACAAGCGCGCACGAAAAAAATCTTTTTGCGTCATTCAATTGTCAGGATTTCTCTCTACACAGAAAACATTTCCCTCGGCACAAGGGAAGAAACCGAAATGTTCATGAGAGAAATGATCGGAAGCTGCTCGCTTGCGCCCGTCGCCGAGGCTGCCGTCATATCGATTGGCACGGCCTTCTTTCGTCGCGTCGCTGCCGTTGCGGAAACGCAAGGCGTGAGCGTCGGACTTTATGCAGCCCGCGCGGTGCGCCATTTTTCTGCTTCCGCACGCGCTCAGGATTGGAACGATCTCATCCGCTTATGTGCCGGCCAAGACATGCCTGTCTTGTGCGCAATCCATCATATTCTCGAAACTGCCATGCAGGAGGAGGAGAGGAAATCGTCGCATCTCTGGTCGAAAATCGCCCCACCCGGTGCGAGCGAGTTCGGTCAACAATTTTACTAGCGCCATCTCATGCTTGCAGACGACCGGGATCGGCAATTTCTTCCTCGATCTGGGCGATCAGCGCCGTGATAAAAGCATCCAGATCTTTTGGCGAACGGCTGGTGATCACGCCATCATCGACAACGACAGCGCGATCCACCCATTCAGCCCCGGCATTTTCGAGATCGGTGCGCAGTGAGGGCCACGAGGTGACATTGCGTCCGTCGATAGCATCGGCCTCGATCAGCAGCCAAGGCGCATGACAAATGGCAGCCACCGGCTTGCCTTCATCGATAAAATCCTGAACCAGCGCGACCGCATCGTCATTCATCCGCAAGGCATCGGGATTCATCTGGCCACCCGGCAGCACGAGCGCGTCATAATCGGCTGTGTCGACAGCAGCAATTTCCAGATCGACCGGAAATTTTGCGCCCCAGTTCTTGTCGGCCCAGCCCTTGATTTCCCGCGCGCCTTCAGGCGCACAAATATGCACTTTGGCGCCGGCCCCACGCAGGCGCTCCAGCGGCACCTGCAGCTCGGATTGCTCAAAACCATCCGTCGCCATGATAAGGATGCGCGCCTCGCCGATGCTCGCCATCGCAAATTCCCTCGCTATTGCCCCCCATTTAACGAATGGCAGAGCCGCTTGGTTGCCTTGCCAAGGAAAAACAGCGCAGGCGCAACCGCATTCGCGGCTCAGCCACAGCCTGGGTCCAGACGATCAATAGGGAATTTTATCGGGCTTGATGCGCCAGAGTTCGAACACGGCGCGCGCCTCCTCCAGCGGCAGATGCGCGCTGGCCAGATTGCGCGCCAGCGGAGCCTTGGGCATTTCGTCATAGAGAAAAGCATCGTCAAAGCCGATGGAGGCCGCCTCGTCGCGCGTATTGGCATAAACGAGCCGGCTCACCCGTGCCCAATAGGCCGCAGCCAGACACATGGGACAGGGCTCGCAGCTTGTGTAAAGCGTCGCGCCCTGCAGCGAAAAAGAGCCGACCGCCTCGCAGGCCCGGCGAATGGCCACCACTTCCGCATGGGCTGTCGGATCGAGCGAAGACGTCACTTCATTCCACCCCTCGGCCAGAATGGCGCCGTCCCGGACGATCACGGCCCCGAAGGGCCCGCCCAGATTGGCCTCCATCCGCTCCTTGGAGAGCGCAACGGCGCGCAGCATGAAATGTCTGTCGAGATCGGCGGCACTATCGCATGTCATGCGCATGTCTCCAAAAATCTTTCGCGGGCAATCAGCAATCGTGCCGCCATGGAGGCGGCAATGGTGGCGGGTTCCTTGCCCTCAATCCCCTCGATCCCGACCGGGCAAACGAGCTGGTCCATGGCGCGGCCCGGCACGCCTGCCTCGGCCAGCCGCTTTTCAAAGCGCCGGCGCTTGGTCAAGGAGCCGATCAGGCCGACGAAAGGAAAAGACCCAGCCATGAGCGCGCGCGCGACAATATCAAGATCGAGCGGATGCGAATGGGTCATCACCAGGACAAAGGAATTCGGCGCCAGACCCGCGATTTCAGCTGCCGGATCGAGGGGCGCAATTTTCGTCACATGGGCTGGAACGGCATCGGGAAAAATGGCGGCGCGCGCATCGATCCAGCGGATGGAAAAAGGCAGCGGCGCCAAAGCCAGCACAAGCGCACGCCCGACATGGCCTGCGCCAAAGAGCGCGAGCGGCGTCAAATCGGGCTCACGCGCCAGCTCGGCTGCGCGTGCGACATCGGCCGGCGTGAGCAATTCGAAACGCAGAGCCATGCGCCCGCCGCAACACTGGGCGAGTTCGGGGCCGAGCGCCATATCATGCCGCATCAAGGACGGCGCGCCCGGCTCGAACATTTTGCCGGCCAGTCGCTGGGCTTCCCATTCCAGCGCGCCACCGCCGATCGTCCCGGCGATTTCGCCCGTCTCCAGCACGAGCATGGCCGCGCCCGCCTCGCGCGGTGTCGAGCCCTGCGCGCGTTCAACCGATACATGAACAAGGCGCCGCCCCTGCGCGAGAATCCGGTTCAGGCGATCGGCCGCACTCATGGGCGCAATCCCGAAGCCGGAATCATTTGAGTCGCATAGGACCCAAACTTCAGAAAATGATTCAAGGCGCGCTTCATCTTCTGATTCAACTTGCAGAAGCGGCGCGCAGGGCCTGCGCGGCCATCAAGATACGCTCTGGTGTGGCTGGTGCATCGAGTGCGACAGGCCGATGCGGCGCCAGTCCCTGCAAGGCATCGAGAATGGCGCAATAGACGCTGATGCAGAGCATGAGCGGCGGCTCGCCCACCGCTTTTGAGCGATAGATTGTATCCTCGCGATTGGCATTGTCGAAAAGCGCGACGCGCAAATCGCAGGGCACGTCGGAGGCAACGGGAATCTTGTATGTCGAGGGCGCATGGGTAAGCAGCTTGCCCTTGGCATCGAAGACCAGCTCTTCGCTCGTCAGCCAACCCATGCCCTGCACAAAAGCGCCCTCGATCTGGCCGATGTCGAGGGCCGGATTCAGCGAGCGTCCGACATCGTGCAGAATGTCGGTGCGCAAAACTTTTGTCTCGCCGGTGAGCGTATCGAGAGCCACTTCCGAACAGGCCGCGCCATAGGCGAAATAGAGGAAGGGCCGCCCGGTCTTCTGCGCCCGGTTCCAGTCGAGATGGGGCGTTTTGTAAAAGCCGGCTTCCGACAATTGCACGCGGGCTTCGCGGCAGCGGCGCGCCAGATCGCGGAAGGAGATCGATTCATTGCCGCCAAAAACCATTCCCTCGCGGAAGGAAATATCCTCAACCGGCAGATCCCAAAAGGCAGCAGCCACGCCCGCCATGCGCGCCTTGATCGCACCTGCCGCCAGGCGCGCCGCCATGCCGTTGAGATCGGTCCCCGAGGAGGCCGCCGTCGGCGAGGCATTGGGTACTTTGGCCGTATTGGTCGCGGTAATGCGGACAGAGTTCAGGGGCACGCCGAATGCTTCCGCCACGATCTGCGCGACCTTGGTGAAGAGCCCCTGCCCCATTTCCGTCCCGCCATGGTTCAGATGGATGGAGCCGTCCTGATAGACATGCACCAAAGCGCCCGCCTGATTCATATGGACGAGGGTGAAGGAAATACCGAACTGGACCGGGGTTAAAGCGATCCCGCGCCGGATGATCGGATCGGCGCCATTATGCGCTGCAATCTCGGCCCGCCGCGCACGATAATCGGAGGTCGCCTCCAGGCGTTCGATCAGGGCCGGCAGCGTGTCGAGTTCTTCCACCTTCATGCCATAGGGCGTGAGATCGCGCCCCGGCGCCAGCAGATTGGCTTTGCGCACATCGAGCGGGTCGCACCCGGTCGCATGGGCAATGGCTTCCATGGCCCGCTCAATCACCAGCATGCCCTGCGGCCCGCCGAAACCGCGGAAGGCCGTGGCCGAGACAATATCGCTGCGCAGCCGCCGCGAGCGTACCGAGACGGCGGGGGCGAAATAGCAATTGGCCGAATGGAACATGGCGCGATCGACGACGCCGGTCGACAAATCGGCCGAACAGCCGCAATTGGCATCGAGCTGCACATCGTAAGCGCAGATCCGCCCGTCATCGTCATGCCCGATCTTCCAATCGGCCAGAAATGCATGGCGCTTGCCGGTGATGATGAAATCATCGTCGCGGTCGAGCCGCAATTTGCAGGGTTGGCCGGTGACATGAGCAGCCAGCGCGGCCAGAGCTGCAGTCTGGCTGGCCTGGCTTTCCTTGCCGCCAAAAGCACCGCCCATGCGGCGCGTCTCAACCGTGACGAAAGCATCGGGCAGGCCCAGCACGCGCGCGACCACATGCTGCACTTCGGTCGGATCCTGCGTGGAGGAATGAACGAGCATCTCGCCTTCGCCGGGAATGGCAAGCGCCGCCTGTCCTTCGAGATAAAAATGCTCCTGCCCGCCAATGGCGAGCCGCCCTTCGAGCCGGTGCGCAGCACCTGCCAGCGCAGCCCCCACATCCCCGCGCCCAAAATCAAAATCAGGCAGAACTTTTTCAGCCCGCGCCGCTGCTGCCTGTGTGCTGATCGCCGGCTCCACCGCCTCGATCTCGATCTGCGCCAGCCGCGCGGCGCGTCGCGCTTCATCGCGCGTGTGCGCAACAACGGCAAAGACAACCTGTCCGTGGAAAATCACGTCCCCTTCGGCAAAGAGCGGATCGTCGCCAAAGGCGGGCGAGACATCGTTTTTGCCGGGAATATCGCACGCCGCAAGCACGGCAACGACGCCGGGCGCCGACCTGACCTTGGCGAGATCGAGCCCAACCAAGCGACCGCGCGCAACAGGCGAGAGGCCCGGTGCGACATGCAATGTGCCCGCAGGCTCGCGTATATCGTCGATATAGGCCGCCTCGCCCTGCACATGCAGACGCGCGGAATCATGCGCAAGCGGCTTGCTGACATGGGCTGGATCATCAGCCATGGGCGAGCCCTCGCGGTGGCACAAGGCGCGTGGCAGAGAGCGGCGCGCCGCGCAATTCGATCAAAGCTTTTTTGAGGAGATTTCGCGCGACCAGACTGCGATAGGCGGCGCTGGCGCGCTGATCGTTCATCGGCTGAAAGTCCAGAGCCAGCGCATCGAGCGCAGCTGTCCAGCTCGCTTCATCATCAAGCTTGATGCCCGCTGCAAAACCCTCGGCACCATAAGCGCGCGCCGGTGTGCCGGCCATGCCGCCAAAACCCATACGCGCCGCGCCAATGCGCCCATGCGCCATGTCGAAACGGAAAGCCGCCAGAACGGTTGAAATATCCTCGTCGATCCGCTTCGAAACCTTATAGGCGCGAAACACCTGTCCGGCCGCCAGTTTCGGCACAATCACGGTGCGCAGAAATTCGCCGGGGCGACGATCCTGCACACGATAGGAGAGGAAAAAATCTTCCAGCGCAATCTCGCGCAGGCTTTCGCCTTTTTGCAGAACAATCCGCGCGCCCAGCGCAATCAGACAGGGTGCGAGATCGCCGATAGGCGAACCATTGGCAATATTGCCGCCGATTGTGCCGGACGCGCGCACCTGCTTTGAGCCAAACCGGCGCATGATTTCGCCAAGATCGGGATGCAATTGCGCAAGCGCCGGCATAAGCCGTTCATGGGTGACACCGGCACCGATAAAAAGCGCCTCTTCGCTCTCCACCATTTCAGCCAATTCGCGCACGCGGCCGGTCCACAGGATGCGATCCAGCTCCTGCAATCCCTTGGTGATCCAAAGCCCGACATCGGTCGCACCCGAGACGAGAAAAGATTGCGGATGCGCCTCATACAGCGCTGCCAGGCTCTCAAGACTCTCGGGCGCGGCGAAGAAACGATCCTCGTCGCCGACAAAAACATCGCCCGCCGCTTCGTCCATTCCCGCGAAACGATTTCGCCGTGGCTCGGCATGGGCTGCCAGCGCCGCATCGACAATCGGTCGATAGCCGGTGCAGCGACACAGATTGCCCGCAAGCTGATCCTGCACATCCTCGGCGTTTGGCCGGTGCGGCGCGGATTCATGTTGCGCAAAAAGGCTCATCACAATACCCGGCGTGCAAAAGCCGCATTGTGATGCGTGATGCTCAACCATGGCCTGCTGGACGGGATGCAGCACGCCGTTCTGCGCCAGATCCTCAACGGTCACCACTTCTGCACCATCCACCTGGCCGAGCAGCAGAATGCAGGCATTGACGGGGGCGTGATGAAGGCCGTCAGCGCGGCGGCGCACAAGCACCAGAGTGCAGGCACCGCAATCGCCTTCATTGCAGCCTTCTTTCGTGCCCGTCGCGCGCTGGTCGATGCGCAGCCAGTCGAGCAAGGTCATGCGCGGCGAAAAATCGGAAAGTGCGATCTCGCGCCCCCTGAAGCGGAACCGGATCTCTCGTCTTGTCTTCAAATCGGGCAGGCCCGGCATGATCGCGTCCCAAAAATTCGCAGCGACGAATATGGCGCGGCCAAGCCGGACTGCAAAGCCCCGAGCCTTCGCCTACCAGACGCCCGTGTTGGGCATGGAGAGCCAGGGCTCCTGCGGCGCCAAAGCCTCGCCCTTCTGCAAAAGCTCAATAGAAATATTGTCCGGAGAGCGGATGAAGGCCATATAGCCGTCGCGCGGCGGACGGTTGATCGTCACGCCGGCTGCCATCAAGGCGGCGCAGGTCGCGTAAATGTCATCGACGCGATAGGCCAAATGGCCGAAATTGCGCCCGCCCGTATAGATCTCCGGATCCCAATTATAGGTCAGCTCGACCATCGGCGCCCGTGTCTCGCGGGCGCGCGACTCGTCACCGGGTGCCGCAAGGAAGACGAGAGTGAAGCGGCCCTTTTCATTGTCGACCCGGCGTATCTCGCGCAGGCCAAGCTTGTTGCAGTAAAAATCGAGCGAAACCTCGAGATCGGTCACGCGAACCATCGTGTGCAGATATTCCATCTGTCGCTCCTGCTTTATTCCTGAGGCTCCATATAGCCCAATTGGTGGGGGAAACCAGACGGCTTCATTCTGGCCAAAAGCCGCCTACCCGATTATGCAGGGGCTCAGGTCAGCCGCCTGAACCGGAGACAACATGACCGACACAGATCGAGCCGCCGAAGATTCCGCCCTCAAGCGTCAGGCCGCGCTCGCCTCCATTCTGGCCAGCGCCTGCCTCACCGTGGGCAAGCTCGCGGCAGGTTTAATGTCGGGCTCGCTTGCGCTTCTGTCGGAGGCCGCCCACGGCCTGCTCGACACGGGCGCGACCATTCTCACCTATTTCGCCGTGCGCGCCGCCGACAAGCCGGCCGATGACGAACATCATTATGGACATGGCAAGATCGAGGCGGTGGCTGCTCTTGCCGAAACCGGCCTGTTGATCGTTCTCGCCGTGGGCGTGCTCTATGAAGCCGGCCACAGGCTTTTGTCGCCCGTCGTCGAACAGATCGATGCCAATTGGCTGGTCTTTGCGGTTCTCATCATTTCGATTGTCGTCGATGTCGTGCGCTGGCGCTCGCTGGCTGCCGTGGCCAAGCGCACGAAGAGCGATGCGCTGGCAGCAGATGCTTTGCACTTCTCGAGCGATTTCGTTGCCTCTTCGCTGGTGCTGGTCGGCCTAGTCGCAACAAGCTTCGGCTTTCATCAGGGCGATGCTCTGGCAGCGATCGGCGTTTCGCTCTTCATTGCGATTGCCGGCTACAAGCTCGGCCGGCGTACCATCGACACTCTGGTCGATGCGGCGCCCGCAGGCCTCACCGAGCGACTGCGACAGACGGTGGAGAAAGTCCCCGGCGTCATCAACATTGAAGTGCTGCGCCTGCGCTCTGCAGGCCCGCAGGTGATCGGCGAAATCTCCGTTGCCGTACCGCGCACCATGCCGGTCGACAAGATCGTGGCCGTGAAACGGGAAATCGCTCAGGCGCTCACCGCCGAAATGCCGGAAGTGGACCTCACCGTCACCGCCAATCCGCGCGCGCTCGATGACGAGAGCCTTGTGGAGCGCGTGCTTCTGATTGCCGCGCGCCGACGCCTTGCCGTGCATCACATCACGGTGCAACGCGTGGCTGGAAAAATATCGATCAGCCTCGATCTCGAACTCGATGCGCAAATGAATCATGGCGCAGCCCATGACATTGCAACAGCGCTCGAACAGGCCATTTCAGAAGAGATCGGCGAGGATATCGAGATCGAAACCCATGTCGAACCTCTCGAAGTGGAAGAATTGGCAGGCGCCGATTGCCCGGCGGAGCAAACCGCTGCCATCAAGTCACTGCTGATTGAGGGTGCCGGCAAAGGCGGCATTCTGAAGGAAGTGCATTTCGTGCGCGCGCGCGAGACGGCCTCGGGCCTCGTCGTCAATTATCATTGCCGCGCCGATGCCAATTTGAGCGTCCATGCCGTGCATGAAGCAGTCGATCATCTCGACCGCTATTTGCGCGCGCGCATGGAGCGTGTGGTGCGCGTCGTGGGTCATGCCGATCCTCTGCCGCAATAGCTGGAGCGGGACATGTTCTGGCAGCTGATGACATCGCGGCGTTTTCTCCCGCTCTTTCTCAGCCAGTTCTTCTCCGCCTTTAACGACAATTTTGTCCGCAATATGCTCGCCATGCTGATCCTGTTCAGGCTCGGCGAGGATCAGGCGGGCCCGCTCGTCACGCTGGCCATCGCCCTTTTCATCCTGCCTTCCATTTTTCTTTCCGCACTTGGCGGCGAAATGGCCGATGCACAGGACAAAGCACGCGTGGCGAGGCAGCTGAAGTTTTATGAAATCTTCGTGCAGATGATCGTGGCCGTCGGCTTCCTGCTGCAATCGCTCGCACTGCTCTATGTCGCTTTGTTCGGGTTGGGTGTGATCGCGGCCCTGTTTACACCAATCAAATATGGCATCCTGCCCGATCACCTCGCGCGCGAGGAATTGCCGGCCGGCAATGCCCTGATCGAAGGCGCCACATTCATTGCCATTCTCTGCGGCATTGTTTTTGGCGCCTATGCTGCGGACGAATCGCGTCAGGCCACCGGCGTCGCCATCCAGCTCATGCTGATTGCCCTTGTCTGCTATGCAACCGCGCTTTTCATCCCCTCAACAAAACCCGGTGCGCCTGGCCTGCGCGCCGATCCCAATATTTTCGGCTCGACATGGCGCTCCATTGTCGAGCTTGTGCCCGACCGGCGCATCTGGATCGGCACGCAGGCGGTGAGCTGGTTCTGGCTCGTTGGCGCTGTCACGCTTTCGCTTGTGCCGGTCCTGATCAAACAGCGCAGTGGCGGCGGGCTTGATGTCGAAGCTGCCATCAGCGCCTTTTTCGCCATCGGCATTGCCATAGGCTCGCTGGCTGGTGCCATTCTTGCGCGCGGACGCATCTGGCTTGCGCCCGTGCCACTGGCAGCGCTCGCCATGGCCGGCTTCCTCATCGATCTCGGCTTTGCCACCATGCATCTTCCGAAAGCCGAAGGCGCCGTCTCGCTGCGCGCCTTTCTCGAAAGCGCGACAGGATTGCGCATCGCTCTGGATGTCACCGGCCTTGCTGCCGCTGCCGGCCTCTTTGTTGTGCCGGCCTTTGCAGCCGTGCAGGCATGGTCGAGGCAGGAGCGGCGCGCCCGCGTGATTGCCGGCGTCAATATTGTCTCCTCGCTCTATATGGCCGGCGCGACATTGGTGACGGCTCTGTTGCAATCCTCGCTTGTCGGGCTTGGCGAGCCTGTTCTTCTGGCCGCGCTGGGCCTGCTCAATCTCATCGCCGCCGTCATTTTCTGGCGCAGCTTTGCCAAGCTCGCTTAAACCATTGGCAAGATGCTATGGTCTCCCCATCATGAAAAAAAGCTTCCGGATCCTGAACCATGCGCACTGACATTCCCCAGCCTGTTCGCCTCGCCGATTATTGCGCGCCCGATTTTCTCATCGATCGCGTTGATCTGGATGTGCGCCTTGACGGCGCAGCAACCCGCGTGGAAGCCAAGCTCGAGATCCGCCGCAATCCGCACGGGCGCACGGATGCACCGCTCGTGCTCGATGGCGACGAGCTGAATGTCTTTTCAGTCGCGCTCAATGGCGAGAAGCTGGCGCTTGAGGGCATTGCCGAGCCGCATCGCCTGACATTGGCGCGCGTGCCCGATGCTTTCACACTGACGACGGTGACAGAACTCGATCCGGCATCCAACACAAAGCTCATGGGCCTTTATCGCTCAGGCTCGGCCTATTGCACACAATGCGAGGCTGAAGGTTTTCGCCGCATCACTTATTTTCTCGATCGCCCCGATATTCTGTCTGTCTATTCGACGCGCATTGAAGCGGAGCGCGAGGTGGCCCCCGTTCTGCTTGGCAATGGCAATTGCGTCGAAAGCGGCGACATTGCCGGCACCTCGCGCCATTACGCCATCTGGCACGATCCCTGGCCGAAGCCCGCTTATCTTTTCGCTCTCGTCGGCGGCAAGCTCGCGCTTGTCGAAGATGAATTCATCACCATGTCGGGCCGGCGCGTGACGCTTGGCATTTATGTCGAGCATGGCAAGGAAGACCGCGCCGATTATGCAATGGATTCGCTCAAACGATCGATGAAATGGGACGAGGAAGCTTTCGGGCGCGAATATGATCTCGATGTGTTCAACATTGTTGCCGTCTCCGACTTTAATATGGGCGCGATGGAGAACAAGGGGCTGAATGTTTTTAACGACAAATATGTCCTGGCCCTGCCACAGTCGGCCACCGATACGGATTACGCCCATATTGAAGGCGTGATCGCGCATGAATATTTCCACAATTGGACCGGCAATCGCATCACCTGTCGCGATTGGTTCCAACTCTGCCTGAAGGAAGGGCTGACAGTCTTTCGCGATCAGGAATTTTCCGCTGACCAGCGTTCGCGTCCGGTCAAGCGGATTATGGATGTGCGCACATTGCGCGCGGCGCAATTTCCAGAAGACGCCGGCCCGCTCGCCCATAATGTGCGCCCCGAAACCTATCTCGAGATCAATAATTTCTACACGCCGACCGTTTATGAGAAAGGCGCGGAAATCATCCGCATGCTCAAACTTCTCATTGGCGCAGAGGCATTCCGCCGCGGCATGGATCTTTATTTTGCCCGTTGCGACGGCACGGCGGCAACGGTGGAACAATTCATCGCCTGTTTTGCCGAAAGCTCCGGGCGCGATCTCTCCCATTTCATGCTCTGGTACAAACAGGCAGGCACACCGCGCCTGAAACTTACCTGCGAATATGATCAGGCGGCCAAGCGCCTGACATTGCATTTTTCGCAAGAGACGCGACCCACCAATGGCCAGCCGGAGAAACAGGCCCTCGTCATTCCCGTCGCGCTGGGCCTGATCGATACGAATGGCCGTGCTTTGCAACTCGAGAGCGCGGATGCTTCCGCCCATGAATGCGCCACAGGCGTGTTTGAAATTTCAACGCCAGCGCGCAGCATTGCTTTCGACAAGATCGACCAGCGCGCCATACCCAGCCTGTTGCGCGGCTTTTCAGCGCCCGTCAATCTGGAGACCAGCATCAGCGACGAAGATCTGCTCGTCCTGCTTGCCCATGACAGCGACATGTTCAATCGCTGGCAATCCGCACAGACCTGCGCGATGCGCTGGATGCTGCGCGCAGTCGATGCGATCCGTAACGGGGCGAAGCCGGGTGAAAGCGATCAGCTTGCCGATGCGCTCGACAAGACGCTGGCGCAATATGAGCGCGATCCTGCCTTCACCGTGCAAGTGCTCATCCTACCCACCGAGAGCGATCTGGCGCGCGAGATCGGCGAGAATGTCGATCCCGATGCCGTTCATCGCGCCCGCAAAATGCTCCGTGCGCAAATCGGCGCACGCCTCGCCCCGCGCTTGCGCACAATTTTCGAGGCACTTGCCAATGTGAGCGCCTATTCGCCCGATGCCACACATGCGGGACAGCGGGCCTTGCGCAATGCCGCCCTCGATCTTCTTTCTGCCGGCGATGCCAAGGAAGGCGCAAAGCGCGCGCATGAGCAATTCTGCCGCGCCAATAATATGACCGATCAGATCGGCGGGCTTGGCGTTCTGGCGCAAATTCCCGGCGATTTGCGCGAGGAAGCGCTCGATTCCTTCTTCCGTGCCCATGCAAGCGATGCGCTGGTGGTCGATAAATGGTTCGCGCTCCAGGCCACCATTGCCGAGCCAGAAACTTTGGCGCGCGTTCGCCGGCTCATGGGCCACCACGCTTTTTCCATGAACAATCCAAACCGGCTGCGCTCCCTCATCGGCGCCTTCGCTACCGGCAATCTGACGCGTTTCAATGCGCTGGATGGGTCGGGCTATGAGCTGCTTGTGGAGACCGTCTTGGCGGTCGATCCGAAAAATCCGCAGGTTGCCGCAAGGCTGCTGGCCGCTTTCCGCAGCTGGCGGTCGCTCGAGCCCGTCCGCCGCGCCGCTGCGGAAGCCGCGCTCCAGAAGGTGGCCGCCGAAAAGAGCCTCTCGCCCGACGTTCGCGACATTGTTCAGCGCTCTCTGGGGCGCTGAAAAGGCCCGCAAACAAGAGAGATTCTGAATCTGCGGCACCTCACGCGGCGGTGAATAAAAAAATTCGTCAACCTTTCATTAATTATCTGGACAAAGGTGATTCGCCGGATTCAGATGGGCAGTGATTCGGGGGCGATGCGGCACATTGGCCCACGGATCGGTGAACATCGAGGGGGCCAATCTATGGCACGTGCAAACGTGGCCAGTGTTTCCGCACATGCGGAAAACAGCGAAGCGATTGCTACAGGCAAGTCGCTGCGCGGCCGCTTTGTATTGCCCGCACGATTCCTCGAATTTTGGCCCCCCGCATTCTGCGCTTTTCTGCTTGTTGGCCTGGCATGGTTCGGCGCCAGCCTTGCCTATGAGCGCCGGCTTGAAACATATGACCGCGCCGCCGCCGAACTCGCTCTCGTTTCCGCCAGCCTGAAGGCCGAGCTCAATAGCTCTCGCCAGCTGACGCTTGATCGAAACGCTCTGCCGGCCCTCGCTCTGGCGCAAAACCGCCAGATCTTCCTCGCCGATGCGCAAGGCAAGATTGCAACTTGCCTGCCCGATCCTTCTGCCAATGGCAAAATGCTGCAGGATTTGCTGGGCAGCGCGCAGCCTCTGACGTTTTTCGGCGACGGCGCCGGCGTGATGCAGATCACACTCGCCAATGGGCGCGAGGCCATCGCCATTGTGCGCAATCTCTCGGGCGATCTGGGTCAGGTTGCGACCATTCAGCATATGGAAGACCTTTATTCCGCCTGGCGCCGCGATGTCCTTCTTGGTCTGGCCTTTTTCCTCTTGCTGACCGGCGTTGCGCTACTGGGTGCTGTGGGCATCAACCGCCTTGCGCGCCAGCGCGATGAAGCGGTCATGGCGCGCGAGGGCATTCGCCAGCGGATCGATGCCGCCCTCTCGCGCGGCCGTTGCGGCCTGTGGGATTGGGACATTGCGCGCGGGCGCATTTATTGGTCGCGCTCCATGTATGACATGCTCGGCATGGAGCCGCAGCCGGAATATCTCTCCTTCGGCGATGTCAATCAGCTGATCCATCCCCAAGACGGCGATCTCAATTCCATTGCCGAAATGCTGGCGGCCTCACAAACCAATTCGCTCGATCATGCCTTCCGCATCCGCAATGCCAAGGGCGAATGGATCTGGATTCGTGCGCGCGCGGAAATCGTGCGCCAGGGCGCGCAGAACAGCCCGCATCTGGTCGGCATTGCCGTCGATATTACCGATCAGAAAGCGCTGATCGAGCGCACCGCCACCGCCGACATACGCCTGCGCGATGCGATTGAAACCATTTCCGAGGCTTTCGTCCTGTGGGATGCAGAAAATCGCCTCGTCATGTGCAATTCCAAATTTCAGGATCTGCACAAAATCCCGACTGAGGCCATTGTCGCGGGCATGCCTTATGCGGAATTTATGGCGAGCGGCGCGTCGCCCATGGTGCAAACGCAAATTCCGCTGGGCGCGCGCGCCGAGCCCGGAGCGCGCACTTATGAAGCGCGCCTCAAGGATGGGCGCTGGCTGCAGATCAACGAGCGCCGCACCAAAGATGGCGGCTATGTTTCGGTCGGTACGGATATTTCGAAACTGAAGCGTCACGAAGAGCAATTGCTCGATTCAGAACGCCGCCTGATGGCCACCATTGCCGATCTGCGCAAATCGCGCCAGACGCTCGAATTGCAGGCCCAGCAATTGGCCGATCTGGCCGAAAAATATCTGGAGCAAAAGGCAGAGGCCGAACACGCCAACCGCGCCAAGTCTGAATTCCTCGCCAATATGAGCCATGAGCTGCGCACACCGCTCAATGCCATTATTGGTTTTTCTGAAATGATGGAACATGAAACATTCGGCGCCCTGGGATGCGCCAAATATGTCGATTATTCGAGCCATATTCGCGAAAGCGGCCAGCATTTGCTGGGCGTGATCTCTGACGTGCTCGACATGTCGCGGCTGGAGGCCGGCAAGGTCAAGCTGCACCCGGCGCATTTTGAACTGGATGCCGCCATGTCGCGCGCGCTCGATGTTTTGCGCCAGGCCGCAGAAGAAAAGCAGATCATCATGCAGGCCGAGACGCTGCCCAAGGCAAGCCTCTACGCCGATCGCAATGCCATCGAGAAAGTGCTCGTCAATCTCCTGCGCAATGCGATCAAATTCACGCCCGAAGGTGGACGCGTCACCTTGCGCTCGCGGGTCGATGAGGGCGAGGCCAATATTTACATCGAGGATACAGGCGCGGGCATTGCACCAGAAGCTTTGCCGCGACTCGGACGACCCTTCGAACAAATCGACTCGCCGCTGGAAAACGGCAACAAGGGTTCTGGCCTTGGCCTCGCCATTGCCCGCTCGCTGGTCGAATTGCATGGCGGCTCGCTCAACATCCGCTCGAGCCTGGGTGCAGGCACGATTGTGCGCATCCGTCTCCCGCTGGGAACAACCGACGAAAAGACAACCGAAGCCGCCTGATCAGGCGAGCATGCGCTCGAAAATCGCGCGGATCTCGCGACGCGTCTCGGCCATCAATCCTTCGACAAGCCTGAAATCCGGCAGATCGGCTGCAGCTGCAATCCGCCGCAACACGCCAGACGCCATTTGCGCAGGATCGAAAGCGCCCTCTGTTGCAAGCCGCACCGTCTGCATCATCGCCGTATAGAGCCGGTGCGCATTGACCAGACGCTCGCCATCGGCAGGTGGCACAAGACCAAGCTCCCCCGCCTTGCGAATAACAGCATGCGTCTCGACATCGAGAATGGAGGGATGATCGGCGGCATATCGCAAGGACAAATATTGCGCGATGAATTCAATATCCATCACGCCGCCTTTGACGAGTTTCAGATCCCAAATATTGGCATCGCCCTTTTCCTGTGCGATCAGGCCACGCATCTGGCGAACCGAGCGGCGCAATTCGGCATCATTGCGCTGATGGGCCAGAGCAAGAACGATCGATTGGCGCATGTCCTGCGCCAGGCTTTCATCGCCTGCAATCGGCCGTGCGCGGGTGAGCGCCATTTGCTCCCAGGTCTCGGCCTCATTCTTTTGATAATCGATGAAGGAGCCAAATTGCGTCGCAAGCGGACCCTTGCCGCCAGAGGGTCGCAGACGCATATCGACATCATAGAGCCGCCCACGCCGCGTCGCCACTGTGAGCGCCGAGACAAGGCGCTGCGTCAGCCGCGTATAATATTGCACGGCATGAAGCGATTTTGCGCCATCCGAGTCTGGCCGGTTCTCATCGAAATCATAAATCAGAACGAGATCGAGATCGGATGTCGCCGTCATTTCGCGTGAGCCGAGCTTTCCCATGCCAATCACGCAGCAACGCCCGCCAACGACGCGACCATAATCAGCGGCAAAAACCTGTTCGACCTGTTCGAGACAGGCACGGATCAGGCTCGCTGCCAGAGACGTATAGGCAAGGCCCGCCGCCTCAGGGCTGATCATGCCCGACAAAGTGCGCACGCCGATCAGAAAGCTCTCCTCGAGCGCCATATCGCGCGTCGCATCGAGAAATTCTTCCATCCGCTCAGGCGGGCGCATGAGGTGACGCGTGCGCGCGTTATATGCATCCTCATTGGAGGCAGAAGATAAAAGTGCAGGATCGATGGCAGCATCGAGCACATGCGGGCGCTGGGCAACGACATTAGCGAGCCGCGGCGCGCCACCCAAAATATCGGCAAAAAGATCACGCACCTGCGAATGGCTTTTCAGAATGGCGAAAAGCTCCACCGCCGCAGGCATGCGCGCCAGAGCCGCATCGAAAGCAGCCAGCGCCGCATCGGGATCGCCACTGCCGGAAAAACTCTCCAGCAAAGCCGGCACAAGTTCGGTCAGCACTTCGCGCGCCCGTGGCGATTGAACCGCAGAGCGGCGGCCAAAATGCCAGCCCCTGATCGTCTCGGCCACAGCAGAGGGATCAGAGAATCCGAGTCCGCCCAATGTCTCGAGCGTTTCAGGATCGTCCGTCACGCCGGTAAAGACCAGACTGCCGCGCTCCGTATCGAGCCCCTGCGCATGTTCGAACAGGCGCGCATAATGCGTCTCAACACGCATCAAATGACCGATCAGGACATCCGAGAAAAGGGCCAGATTGGCAAAGCCGCAAAAACGGGCGAAGGATTCCAGCTGATCCTGATCGGCGGGCAGGCGTTGCGTCTGCTCATCCGACAGCATTTGCAGCCTGTGTTCGACCGTGCGCAAAAAAGCATAAGCGGCGGAGAGATCCTTCACCGCGCCCTCCGTCACCCAGCCATCGATGGATAATTCGCGCAACATGTCGAGCGTGCGCGCGCCGCGCAATTGCTGGCGACGCCCGCCAAAAATCAATTGCTGCGTCTGGACGAAAAACTCAACCTCGCGAATACCACCGCGCCCGAGCTTCACATCATGGCCGGCGACCTTGACTTCCGCATGGCCGCGCACGGCATGAATCTGGCGCTTCATCGCATGAATATCGGCGATGGCCGCATAATCGAAATATTTTCGCCAGATGAAGGGCGCAAGATCGGCGATGAAAGTCGCACCGAGGCTTTTGTCGCCAGCAATGGGGCGCGCCTTGATCAGTGCAGCGCGTTCCCAATTCTGTCCGAGATTTTCATAATAAGAAAAGGCGGCGGGAAGCGATATGGCAACGGCCGTCGATCCGGGATCGGGCCGCAAACGCAGATCGACGCGCAAAACATAGCCATCGCCCGTGCGCTCCTGCAGAATGCGCGCCAGCGCCTTGGTGATGCGCACAAAGAGCGGGCCGGGCTCGACATCGTCGACAAGTGCAGAAGATTGCGGATCGAAAAAAACGACAAGATCGATATCGCTCGAATAATTCAATTCGCGACCGCCATGCTTGCCAAGCGCCAGCACGACAACGCCGCAGCCCTGCTCCGCATTTTCCAGATCGGGCAGATTGAGCTTGCCGTCTGCCATGGCCTCGCGCAGCAAGAAAGAGAGCGCTGCTCCCACCATGGAATCGGCAAAACGCGTCAACGCTTCCGTCACGGCCACCACATCCCAAAGACCGCCAATATCGGCGAGCGCAATGATCAGAGCAGCTTCCTGCTTGGCCCGCCGCAAGGCCTGCATAAGCGCGCGCTCATCCGGCGCGTGGCGTGCGGTCTGGGCTGCCTGCGCAAGACAGGTTTCAAGCGCCTGTTCGGGCGTGAGCGCAGCAAGCCGCGCCAACCTGTCGGGATCGCTTGAGACAAGACGCCACAAATAGGGCGAATGATCTGCCAGGCCTTCAATCAATGCCCGAAAAGGCTTGTGCTGCAGCATTGGCAAAAGCGCGGCGCAGTCTTTCAAGTCATCGCAACGCGCACGCGCGGCTTTGGCGTTTGACAGACGCGGCGCTGCCGTCACATGCGACCATAAAGGGGCATTCATCAGGGGCTCCCGACAGATTTCTGGGGCGGTGCGAAAGAGGAACGCGCCAGCGCGCGGGCCGAAGAGCCGGCCAGCGGCAAGGATATAACAACACGAAGTCCCGGCGCATTGTCTTCAATGCGCAGATCACCGCCATGCAATCGCGCAATGGCGAGCGCCATGGACAGGCCAAGGCCAGAGCCCGGACGCGAGCGCGCGCCTTCCAGCCGAACGAAACGCCCCAGCACCCGCGCACGATCTTGCGCAGAAATGCCGGCACCACGATCGGCAACGATCATCTCAGCCTGAGCGCCGACACGCTTGGCTGACAGAACGATCTCACTGCCGGATTGATTTTCCTGCATGCCATATTTCAGCGCATTGTCGAGGAGATTGGCAACCGCCTGTCCGATCAATTCGCGATTGCCTGCAATCTGCAGGCCTTGCTCTATGTGAACATGCAATTGCGCACCCTGTTCCTCGGCCAGCGGCTCATAGAGTTCGCCGACATCGCGCGCCACATTGCAGAGATCAAAATCCTGCAGATCGGCGCCCGATTGTCCGGCCTCCAGCCGCGCAATCGTCAGAAGCGCATTGAAAATGCGGATCAGCCCGTCGGATTCCTCGATGATGCGCTCCAGCGCAGCGCGATATTCCTCCGGGTCTTTGGCCGCGCGCAAGACTTCCTCTGCACCATTGCGCAGGCGCGTCAGCGGCGTCTTGAGATCATGGGCAATGTTGTCTGAGACATCTTTCAATCCCGCCATCAATTCGGCAATGCGTTCCAGCATGGCGTTGAGATTGACAGCCAAGCGATCGAGCTCGTCATTGGACCCGGCCAAGGCAATGCGCTGGGCAAGATCGCCCTTCATGATCTGCCCGGCCGATTCACTCATTGCATCGACACGACGCAGAACGCGCCTTGCAACGAAAAGCCCGCCAAAGGTTCCAATCAGGATCAGCCAGGCCAGCGAGGTGAAAAGCGCATCCTGCATGACTTTGCGCAAAATCTCGCGCTCGCCGAGATCGCGTCCGACAAGCAGGCGAAAACCACCCGGCAAAATAAAAACCCGCACCAAGGCGCGAGGCTCGCCCTCTGCATCGCCGCTGCGGCGATAGATTGTTTCGCTCAGGCCCGGCCGCTCCAGAATACCCGGCTCGACATCGGAAATGTTTCCAGCCATTGCCTGTCCGGCGAAATTGGTGACGAGATAAAGCGAGGCGCCGGGCTGGCGGGCGCGCTGCTCGACGACAAAGACAAGCCTGCGGATACCGCCCTGGCGATATTGTTCGGACAGTCCATTCACTTCGGCATCGAGCGTTTTCGCGATCTGGTCATCGATCAGGCTCTTGATGTTCCAGCCGATATGGCCGAGCACAAGGCCAGCCCCAATGGCAAAGATCACCAGATAGGCGAATGACAGTTTAAACGCTGTCGTGCGGAAGAGTTTACCGAGCGCTGTCACGGATCATATATCCAGCGCCGCGGATCGTATGCAGGAGAGGCGCATCATATCCCTTGTCGATTTTCGAGCGCAGCCGCGACACATGCACATCGATCACATTGGTCTGCGGATCGAAATGATAATCCCAGACATTTTCGAGCAGCATGGTACGCGTCACCACCTGGCCTGCATGTTTCATGAGATATTCGAGCAGACGAAACTCGCGCGGCTGGATGGGGATCTCCTTGCCCTCGCGCGTCAGCTTGTGGGAGAGCCGGTCGAGTTCGAGCCCGCCGATGCGATAGATGGTCGGCTCATTCAGCGCCGCGCCCTTGCGCCGCTGCAAAACCTCAACGCGCGCCAGCAATTCTGAAAAGGCATAGGGTTTGGGCAGATAATCATCGCCGCCTGCACGCAATCCCTTGACGCGATCATCCACCTGGCCAAGTGCAGAGAGGATCAGCACAGGCGTGTCGATCTTCTGTTCGCGCAATCCCCCGATCAGCGACAGGCCGTCGAGTTTGGGCAGCATGCGGTCGACGATCAGCACGTCATAGCCGCCATCGCGCACCATGGCATAGCCCTCAAGCCCGTCGCTCGCATGGTCAGCAACGTGGCCTGTTTCGCGAAAAGCCTTGACGAGATAGGCAGCCGCTTCGGTATCGTCTTCGATGATCAGAATACGCATGGGCTGCATCTTAGCGTTTTCCTTGCAAAAACGGCAGACCAGTCTGGCTGGCCTGCCGTAAATGGCAGAGAGAAGCTTACGCCCTCATGGCCGGCAGATGAAAATTTCGTAAGGTCAGCTACGTTCGCGCAGCAAGGCTTCGAGCCGCTCGCGCTCGGCCGGCGACAGGCCCGCTGCAAGGCTCTCGCTGCGGCGCCGCCGCGCCAGAGCATAAAGTGTCCCCGCACCCGCCAGCAGAACAGCAGCAGGCATCAGCCAGAGAAGCAAAGTCTGCATTTTGAAGGGCGGCTTCAGGAGAATGAAATCGCCATAGCGCTGGACGAGAAACTGGCGCACCTGCACATCGCTGTCGCCCGCCTTCAGCCGCTCGCGCACCAGCTGGCGCAGATCGCGCGCCAGTGTCGCATCGGAATCGTCAATCGACTGGTTCTGGCAGACGAGGCAACGCAGCTCGGCCGAAATATTGCGCGCCCGCGATTCAAGCGCCGGATCGGCCAGCAATTCATGCGGCTGCAAAGCCATGGCCAATTGCGGGACAAAAGCGAGGCAGAGAGCGAGCACGAAGCGCATGTCTCTTACTCCGCCGGTTGCGCTTGCGCCGCCAGAGGCCGGCGGCTGGCGCGTTTGGCAATGCCGATGCGCAATCTGCGATCGGAGAGGGAGACAAGCCCGCCCAATGACATCACAAGCGCGCCGAGCCAGATCAAAGCCACATAGGGCTTCCAATACAGGCGCAGGTCGATGGAGCCGTCAGGCCGCACATCGGCAATATTCATATAGATCTGGCCGAGCCCAATCGTCTCGATCCCGGCTTCAGTGCGGATCATCGTGCGCGTGGTGAAACTGCGACGCGAGGGATCGATCTCGGCGATCACGCGGCCGTTTTCGTGGATCTGCGTATGCACGACAATCTCACGAAAATTCGATCCCTCGCGCGGCTCGATGGAGCGTACCACGGCTTCATAGGGACCGACCTGTATCGCCTGCCCCGGCCGCACCGTGACAATATGTTCCGTGCCCCAGAAGACAGCGGCAAGGCCAAACATGGTCATGCCGACGCCGGCATGGGCTATGGCCGTGCCCCAGGCCGAGCGCGGCAGGCCGGCGGCGCGCGCAAAGATCGAAGACAGGTTGCGCGCACCAATGCGCCCCCAGATTTCGACAAAAGAACCGATCATCAGAAAGACCGCCAGACCTGCAAGAATGGCAGCAACGGCTGAGCCTCCCCGCATGGCATAAAGCACAATCGCGCCAGCCAGTCCGATGACGCTGGCCAAAGTCAGTCTTTGCGCTGCGCCCAAAAGATCGCCGCGCTTCCAGGCCAGCATCTGGCCGATTGGCATGGCCATGACGATGGGAATGAACAAAGGCCCAAAGGTGAGATTGAAGAAAGGTGCGCCGACGGAGATTTTTTCTCCCGTCACCGCTTCAAGCGCCAACGGATAGAGCGTGCCGATGAAAACGGTCGCGCAGGATGTCGTCAGCAGCAGATTGTTGAAGACCAGCGCACCCTCGCGCGAAACCGGGGCAAAAATGCCGCCGGGCTTGAGCGCTGCCGCGCGGAAAGCAAACAGCGCCAGCGAACCGCCGATGAAGAAAACCAGAATGCCGAGAATGACAACGCCGCGCTGCGGATCGGTGGCGAAGGAATGAACCGATGTCAGCACACCCGAGCGCACCAGGAATGTGCCGAGCAGCGACAGCGAGAAAGACAGAATGGCGAGAAAGATCGTCCAGATTTTCAGCGCATCGCGCTTTTCCATCACCGCTGCCGAATGCAGCAAGGCCGTCGCAGAAAGCCAGGGCATGAGGGAGGCATTTTCGACCGGATCCCAGAACCAGAAACCGCCCCAGCCCAAAGTGTAATAGGCCCAGTACGAGCCCATTGCGATGCCCAAAGTGAGAAAGATCCAGGCGATCAGCGTCCAGGGGCGCACATAGCGCGCCCAAGCCGAATCGATACGCCCCGAAATCAGCGCGGCGGCAGCGAAAGAAAAGACAATCGAAAGGCCGACATAGCCGACATAGAGAAGCGGCGGATGAATGGCGAGGCCAGGATCCTGCAGCAGCGGATTGAGATCGCGCCCCTCCACAGGAGCGGGAAAAATCCGTGCGAAAGGATTGGAGGTCAGCAGAACGAAGAGAAGAAAGGCCGCCGAAACCCAGCTCTGCACCGCCAGAACATTGGCGCGCAAATCATCCGGCATGCCGCGCGAGAAAAGCGCGACCGTCGCGCCAAACAGCGCCAGGATCAGCACCCACAAAAGCATCGAGCCTTCGTGATTGCCCCACACGCCCGAAAATTTATAGATCAGCGGCTTCAGCGAATGCGAATTTTCAAAGACATTCATGACCGAGAAATCGGACACGACATAAGCATAGGTGAGAACGGCAAAAGACAGGCCGACAAGCAGGAATTGCATCACGGCAGCCGGGCTTGCCACGGCCATCAGCGCCGCATCGCCCCGGATGGTCCCGTAAAGCGGCACAATCGCCTGCACGATGGAAAGCGCCAGCGCAAGAACGAGCGCATAATGTCCGATCTCGATGATCATGCCGCCGCTCCCATCATTTCTTCGGACCCTCGCCACCGTGTTGCCAAACGCCCTGTTGCTTCAGACTATCGGCAACTTCGCGCGGCATGTAATTTTCATCATGTTTGGCGAGCACAGTGTCAGCCTTGAACACGCCATTGACCAGCATGCCTTCCGCCACAATGCCCTGCCCCTCGCGGAACAGATCGGGCAACAGGCCCTGATAGGTGACTTTCACATCGGTGCGATTGTCGGTGACGGTGAAGCTGACTTCGCGATTGCTGCCGCGCTCAACAGAGCCCGGCTGCACCAGACCGCCGATCCGCACGCGCGCATTGGGCCGCAGCTCTGCCGTTCTCGCGGCAAGGTCCGTCGGCGTCACGAAAAACACCACGCCGTCGCGGAAGGCAAAAAGCGCCAGTCCGATAGCAATCGCAATGACGGTCAGCGCAGAGGCAATCAACGTGAGGCGGCGGCCCTTGCGGGTCATGATGTCACCCCTTCAAACCGAGTTCGGCGGCCATGGAATCGATGCGGCGCAGAGCCTCGGCATCGCCCTGCAGCGCCTTTTGCGCCTTTTCGAGTGCAGTGCGGGCGAGCTCGGGCTCCTGCAAGACTGCATAGGAGCGCAGCAGGCGCAGCCAGCCCTCCACATCGCGACCGTCTTTTTCCAGACGGGCAGCCAGCGAATCGACCATGCCGCGGATGGCGGCGCGTTGTTCGCCTTCGGGCAGAGCGCGCAGAGCATCGGCGGCTTGGGGCGGGGGTGCGGCGGAGCCCGGTTCGGGCGGCGTGCCGCCCAGCGCCAGAATGCGCGAGCGCACATGCGGCTGCCAGGGCGCATCGGCCTGCGTGCCGCGCGAAAGATTGGAATAGGCCACAAGAGCGCCGGCGCGATCGCCGCTCTGTTCCTGCGCCAGAGCAAGATAGAAATGCGCCACCGGATGACCGGGGTGCAGATCGAGAACGCGATTGAAAATGGCGAGCGCTTCCGGCGTCACCTGTTCCTGCGCGATATAGACAAGCGACTCGCCCTGCGCCAACAGGCGCTCCGCCATCTCGCCGAGAAGGCGCGCGGCATTGCCGTAAGCGCGCGCGGAATCCTCATAGCGGCCAAGCCGCATATAGACCGGCGCCAGAAGATCCCAGCCGCGACCATCATCGGGATTGGTCGCAAGATGCTTTTCGATCCGCGCAATGGCTTCCTGCATTTCGCGCTGGCTCTCGCGCTCCTGCAGACGCGCCGAGAGCGGCAGATCAGGCATGTCGGGATTGCCGAGATGGAAATAGATCGGCAAGGCAATGGCGGGGATCGCCAGCAAGGCCACAATGGCAGCCGCGCGCGAGGCCAGGCGCGAAGAGACGACAGACGTATCTTCATCGGCCAGACGCAACAGGCGGCGTGCGGCTTCCGCCTTGGCCGCATCGGCATCGACCTGCGTCAGAAGGCCGAGTGCGCGATCGCGCTCGATCTCTTCAATCTGTGCTTCGTAAAAACTGACATCGGGCGCGCGCGCGACCGAGATTCGCGCCCGGCCCAGCGGCCACAGCACGGCGAGAACGACGACACCCGTCATCAAAGCAAAAGCAACCCAAACCATGGCTCCGTTTTAACCGTTCGCGCGCGCTACGGCAAAGGACAATAAGGTCGCGCCCCCAAGCTACTTCAGGCCGCCGGCAGGCGCAGGCAGGCGCGCAAGCCCCCCTCGGGCGCATCCTCCAGGTGGAAAGAGCCGGCATAGCCGGCCGCCAGATCGGCGACGATCGACAGGCCGAGCCCCGAGCCGGGCTTGGTCTCATCCAGCCGCCGGCCGCGTTTAACCGCCTGTTCACGCTGATGGGCGGGCAGGCCCGGACCGTCATCGTCAACGCAGAGCGTGAGAAATGCGCCGCCCTCCGTCGGCAAAACCCGCAAGATCACGCGGCTTCGCGCCCATTTGCCGGCATTGTCCAGGAGATTGCCGAGCATTTCCTCGAGGTCCTGACGTTCGCCCCGGAAACGCAATTGTGTTTCGATTTCTGATGCAAATTCCACGCTCCCGTCGCGGTGAATTTTCTGGAATATGCGCAACAGCCTTTCCACAACGGGCGCCACTTCGGTCGTCGTGCCGATCACCTGCGAGCGGGCGGCGGCGCGGGCGCGGCTGAGGTAATGATCGACCTGTTCGCGCATGATCTGGGCCTGCTCACGCATTTTTGCGGAGAGGGGCGAATTGTCCGCCCCCGCCTCATTGGCAATGACGCTGAGCGGCGTTTTCAGCGCATGGGCGAGATTGCCGACCTGGGTGCGGGCGCGCTCGACAATTTCACGATTGGAGGCGATGAGCAGATTGAGCTCGCTGGCGAGCGGGGAGAGATCGGGCGGATAGGTTCCATCGATCCGGTCGCCATCGCCGCCGCGAATGGCTGCGACCTGCCCCTGCAGGCGCCGCAGCGGCCGCAGGCCGAAGCGCACCTGCAGCAATGTTGAGCCGACAAGCGCCAGTCCGAGCAGAAGGAAAGTCAGTGCAATGGCCAGCTGAAAGCGCCTTATATCTTCTTCAAGATGTTCGGTGACAGCAGCGACCTGAACGAGAAAACGGCCCTCTTCATCGGCATCGATTTCGCGCTCTACAATACGCAAGACGCGCTCGTCGGGGCCCGTTGCATAACCGCGCCGATAGCCGTCTTTCTGCGCCCGCACGCCCATATCATCGAGGCGCGGCAGGCGTGCGGCAAAAAGCGAGCGCGAGGCCTTGGTCGGCTGCGCCTGCTGGCTCAGGGGTGTGATCTGCCAATACCAGCCAGACAGCGACAATTCGAATTGCGGATCGCCCAATTGGCCGGGCTCGGTGCGCGTATCTTCGCTTGGCGTCGCCAGATCGGCGACAATGGCGCGCAGATAAACGCCGAGCCTGTCATCGAAAGCCTGCACCGCCGTGCGGCGATAGATTTGCGACAGAATCAGGCCGGCGATGAGCAGAATCGCAAGGCTCCAGGCGGCGGCTGAGAGAAACAACCTTTGGGCCAGCGAGCGCGGTTGCGAAGCCTGCCCGCTCATTTGGCCGAAGCCTCACCCGCAGGATCGAGCAGATAGCCGAGCCCGCGCACGGTCTGGATGACATCGACGCCGAGCTTTTTGCGCAAACGGCCGACGAAAACTTCAATCGTATTGGAGTCGCGATCGAAATCCTGATCGTAGAGATGCTCGACCAATTCCGTGCGCGAAACGACGCGCCCCGTGTGATGCATCAGATAGGCAAGCAGACGATATTCATGCGAGGTGAGTTTGACCGGCGCACCGCTGACAACCACGCGCCCCGATTTGGTATCGAGCCGCACAGGGCCGCAGGTGAGTTCATTGGTGGCATGGCCGGTCGCGCGGCGCAGAAGCGCGCGCAGGCGCGCCAGCACTTCCTCCATATGGAAAGGCTTGGCGACATAATCATCGGCGCCGGCGTCAAACCCCTGCACCTTGTCGCTCCAGCGATCGCGCGCTGTGAGGATGAGCACCGGCATGCGCCGTCCTGCCGCGCGCCATTCTTCGAGCACGGTGATCCCGTCTTTTTTCGGCAGGCCGATATCGAGAATGACTGCGTCATAAGGTTCGGTATCGCCGAGGAACCAGCCCTCTTCGCCATCATGGGCGCGATCCACCGCATAGCCCGCCTGCTCCAGCGCGCTGGTCAGCTGGCGGTTGATGTCCTTGTCATCCTCGACCACAAGAAGGCGCAATGGCTACCGCTCCCTTGCCTGCCGGGCACTCAGCCGCGCCCCCGATGCTGCATCGACGACAAGCCGGACCACCCGGCCGTCGCGCCGCAACAAAGACATTTCATACACGAATTGGTCCCTGTTGCGACAGAGGCGCGCATTGAGCGGATCGGCGCCGAGCTCAGAGGAGGCCTCCCGCAACAGGACCAGCGATTCGCGCAGGCCATGGGCGGCGACCTTTTCGCGGGTCTCAACGCGATTATAGCAAAGGCGCGCCGCACTCTCGGACACAGGGAGAGGAGCGGCCGCAAGGCCGGAGGCAGTCAGAGCGGCAAGGAAAAAGAGGGAATACATGACGCCAGACTGCCCCATCATCCCTGAACCTCTCATGAACGGCGCCCTCAGCGGATCGCCGATGTGCTGCGCACCCGCCCGATAATGGCATTGACGCCGCCCAGAACCGCCGTCAGCGCTGCGCCAAAGCCGGCAATATCATTCGACTTCCAGGCCAGAAAAGCACCACCAAGCGATGAGCCGATCACGGCGAAAGACGACCAGATCGTCTGCGAGGCCCAGAAGGGTTTTGAATCGGGAATATTCGTATTGGTCATGACAATCTCCGTTTGCTTGTTTGTGTCGGCGGGCCGCGCCGCTGCGGTCTCCGGCTTTGTCGCCGGCGATTTCTTGGTCAATGTGCGGGCCTGTTGCTCAATGCGCGCAATGCGTCGCGTCCAGCCGCGTCCAAACCGCGCAAAGGTGGGAAGCGCGACAAGCCGCGCGCGCCGCGCTTTGCCAAGCGCGACAATGACGGCGCTCGGCGCCAAAACATCGATGGCTGCCTTCGTGCGTGGCCCCAAAATGCCATCGACCTCGACACCCAAAGCATGCTGCAGATCGCGGATGGCCTGACGCGGACCGGAATTGACCGCATCGTCGAAAAGCGCGAGATCGAGACCGCCGGGCAAATCATCGCCGCCAATCGCATCCCAATAATTGCGACGATAGATGCGCGCTGCCTCGTCGCGCTCGAGCATCATCACCTCTTCCTTGCTCACCTTGCGTCCCCGCACGGCGGATAAAGTGGCGCGCGTAATGCCCATATTCGTTGCCCCACCCGGATCGCCGGGCAGATCGGCATAGCCGCCTTCTTCTTCAAAAATGGCAGCAAGACAAAGATCGAAATTCTGGCGCATGATTCACCTCCACAGGCGCGCGGACGGACATGCACGTATGTCCCAGGGCAAAGTGACATGGCCGGCGACCAGCACCGGCAAAGCAAGAAGCAAGACCGTCCCCGGCGTCACGCGCAATGGAAAGCCCTGCACGCTCGCACCGCCCGGCGATCCAATCCAATGCTGCACATGACGCCAGCCGCTCGCCGCGTTGAAAACGCGCGTTGCAACATTGGCCAGATGATTGTGCGGCACGCCATCGACAAGCACGCGCGGGCTCGCATCGGGAGCCACGATCGCACTGCCCGAGACAAGGCGAAAACAAATCCCGAATGTTGCCGCGCGTCCAAACGGCCGATTCAAGGAAAGCGGCGGATAATAGGGAATAGTCTGCACAATCGTGCCGGCCTGCGTCCCCGCGCCTGCCGTCACCTGAAGAACGGCAAATTCGACACCGCTCGTCAGCGCCACGCCCGTCCTGATGCGCGAACACAGATCGGCAATGGCCTGCGGCAGAGCCGCAGCACTGCCGCCGAATGAGGATGAATTCTGCCGCGCAATGCCAAAGCTTGCACGCGTCGCGCCGTTCAGACTCGCCAGATAAGCAGGATCTTCGAAGGCGGCGACAGTAAAGGCCGTCGGCTCGGGCGATCCGGCAAATCGACCGCCATCTTCCAGAAGATTGACAAAGGCCGGCGTGCCGCCAGGAAATTGCACATGATAGGCATTGCCGACCTTGCGCACGCATATCGCCCTGCCCGCCTCCAGCGCACCTTGTGGCAGATTGGCGCCATCGAAATGGCGCAGCGGCAGGGCCGTCGCATCGACATTGGCGATCTGCAATGTCGGCGTCGTATCCAGCGCGCCGGCATTGGGCACATGCGGCACAAACCAGATCAGCGCGCCTTCCGCCAAAGGCCCGCGCAGCGGGGCATTGAGCAGATAGGCTGCGCCCGTGCCCGTGGTGATTGCGGCAGCTGCCTGAAGATCGCTCGCTCCATTGGGGAAGAACACGCGCCCGCTGCCCGCATCGACATAAAGCGCATCGTTCCACGTGCCGCCATTGGCGGAAACCTTGATGCGGAATTGATCGTCGCCGATCAGACCTGTCTCGGCGCGTCCGCCCCAATTGGTCTGGTAGAGTTGCGATACAACAGAGGCGGGCGCCGCTTTGTTCAGCTTGAAGCGCAGATCGCCCGTGCCGCCATCGCTGGGGCCAATTGCTGTGAACAAGGCCGCATTGGCGCGCACCGAAAGCGGATTGGCTGCATCCGCCCGCGTGCCGATACCGGCAAAATTCAAATTCTGAACTTCGCTGATATCGATGGACAGCGCCACCCAATTGCTGCCATCGAAAACGAAAAGCCTGTTCTCGCTTTCCACGAAAGCCCGCCAGCCTCTTTTCGGGGTCAGAAAAATCCAGGCGCCATCCTCGAAGGCGGCTATCGCCTGAACCTTTCCTGCAAAAGCACCGCTGGCCTGCGCACCAACGATCACGCGTTCGCCGGCTTGCGGCGCCTGCGGCGGCGCATTCACATTTCGCGCACGAACAGACAGATGCATCAAAGCATCGATCAATCCGAGCGCCTCATTATGCGTGACATGTTTCTGCGCCTGCCCCGCATAAATGCGCGGCAGCGCCAGCCTCGTCGTATCGGACATTGTTTTCCCCTGTCAAAGAACCGGGATATTCGTCTCGCGGATAAAGCCGCGTCCCGCGATCGCGCTGTTTTGCGAAAGCCGCAGCGAAATGCGATCGATCGTCACGCCAAAATCGGCGAGTTCATGTTGTGTCGTATAAAGAATGGCAGGCGTTGCGCTGAACAGGCTGCGCTTCACCGCCGCGCCATCCATAATGTCGATCTGATAGGCTTCCATGGCCTCGCCCAGCGGCGGGTCGAGTCCCTCCCAGCCATCGGCATCGAGCCGCGCACGACGCAGGAAAGAAATGGCAATGCCTTCCTGTGTCCGGCGCGCGCGCACATGGACGGGCGACAGCGGCCGCAAAGCAAGATCGCCCGGCGTCGCCTCAACCTCCACATAAGAGGCATCGCCATAATCGCGCATCGCCGGACCGATCCGCAAAATGCGCCGCAATCCAAGCTCGCGCGCACCTTGGGCCAAAGGCACCAAAGCCTCATCGACAAGAACAATCGTGCTGCCTGCCGGCGCGCTACGCGCAGCCAGAAAATCCTGCCCGCCAAGCCCGCGCAGAAAATGCGACAGGCGATATGTCCGCTCGCCGATCAATTCGGCATTCATGAAACCGAGCAATTCCCATTGCCCATCGCCGCCGCGCAAAGCCAGCAGATTACGCCCCGCCAGAACATCGCTTTCACTGGCCGAAGACAAAGATCCGCCCGCCAGCACGACGCGGATGGAATGGGCGCGATCGAAACGATCAATCGGCCCCGGCGGCAAATCGTCGAGCGTTTCACCCATCACGGCGGGAAGCGAAATCTCGCCAATGGACTCGAAATGCGCACCACTTTCGGAGCGCCAGATCGCCAGCGCACCCGGCCAGGGATCGGCAAAAGCAGCCGCATATTGCAGCACGGCTTCCTCATTGCGAGCCACAGCCAGGTCGAGGATCTCGAGGCGGGGCGGGCCCGGCAATCGCGGCGCAGCCACAGCGGGGCGACGCGCCGAATGTTGCGGGGCTAGCCGCAAAAGATGGCGGTCGACTGCGCGCGCCTCGATCTCGCGCGCGGACGCATCCGTCAAACGCGTGATGCGAAACAATCGCGTGCCCGTCCATGTCGGCAATTGAACAAGATCGCCGGGCTCAAGTTGACGCAACCCCGGCCGCAGGCTCACCTGCGCCGTCTCGCGCGCGACCCATAAATCCTGCAATAAAACATCAGATGCCGCCTGCGCCACAGCCGCATGCGTGACCAAAGCCAACTCACCTTTGACCACACGTCGCGTCGCGCCTTCCAGACGTCGCGACAAAACAAGCGCCGGCCGATAATCCCATTCAGATTCCGTATAGCCCAAAGCCAATTCATGCGGCAGGCTTGAATCCTCCGAGCGCGTCATGGAGACAAGCGCACCATCGCGCTGCGGCACAATATCGTCGGCGGAAAGATCCACCGCCTCTCCGTCGCAACGTTGGATGAACTGCAAACCATCCGCCGTGGAAACCGCATCGAAGGCAAAAAAGGCGCAAAGCGGCTCAAGCGCGCCGCGCGCCGAGAGCGGCCGGTCGATTGCATAGCCATCGGCCATCCCATCAAGCGGCGGCAATTTGATCGTCTCGCCTGCCAGATCTTCGATCAAAGCCACGACAAGCCGGTCGATGGGCACAGATTCAAGCCGGCCATTGAGCCAATGTCCCGTATCCCAATTGGTGCCGTCGCTCCAGATATCTGTCAGCATCGGAAAAGCGGGAAAGGGCCTTGCATCCCAGGCCCAAAGATAGATCCGCTCGGGATCGAGCATCCGTCCCGGATAAAGAGTCGAAACAGGATTATGGGCCGGATTGAAATTTGCGCCCTGCGGATCGAAATGCGCCAGAAATGTTTCAATGGCGCGAATCTGAATGAGATCATCGCGCGCCCCGCTCGATGTCGGCGGTAACTGGCGCGAGATTTTTGTGTCGGGGAAAATATGCGGCGTATTGGCGCCAAGATCGACTGCTGGACAGCCAAATTCCGTCAGCCAGATCGGCTTCAGCCCTGGCCGCCATTGCGTTGCAGCCTGTTTCTCACGCCCCGCCTCCCGCTCGAAATGCAATTGCGACCACCAATTGACAAGATCTTTCGCACGAAAGACCCAAGGCTTGTTGCAAGCACCATCCTCGATGGGAGCGCGATTTTGTGCGGCCCGCGCAGCATCGTCGGCATAATAAAAATCAAAAGCCTCACCGCCTGCCACTTCTTTGGCCAGATAGGCGCGGTCATAAATGCTGCGTCCCTGATCGGCATCCGCATGCCCCGGCCTGCGAAGCCAATCGGAGAGCGGAAAATAGCAATCAATGCCGATAAAATCGACATCGGGCGACGCCCAGAACGGATCAAGCGGAAAACGCACATCTTGCCCGCCAGCGCGCGAGAGAGCGCCATATTCATTCCAATCCGCCGCATAGGAAATTTTTGTTGCAGACCCGAGCCGCTGACGGGCTTCCTGCGCCAGAAGCAAAAGCTGCTGGGCCGCTGGAAAAACCGAATTTTGATCGCGTGTCTGCGTCAATGCGCGAAATTCGGAGCCCACCAGAAAAGCAGCGACACCGCCGACCTCCCGACACAATTGCGCATAATGCAGAATGCAGATCCGCCAACGCGCAAAAAATTGCTCCACTTCGGCTCTCGCCGCTGCCGTACCATCGGCCGCCGATGGCAGAATATCGCCGCGCCAACCATAGGCCGTTTGGCCAATTTTGTTCTGGCGCGGCTCAGGCAGCGCATTGTCGAAGGGCACATCCATCATCAAAAACGGATAGAAAAGAACAGAGAGACCGCGCGCTTTCAAATCGACAAGCGCCTCGCGCACGCTCGCATCGCTGGGCGTGCCACCAAAAGCAGGCCGGCCATCAAATTCACTCACCAAAGCGGCATTGCCACGAGTCCAGGAGGCAACCGACCAGCTTTCACCGACAATCGCCTTGCTGCGATTTTCAACGCGCGGCTGGACATTGCAAAAGCCTGCGCGCATATCATCGCCAAACCAGGAGACGATCAGCGCGACATGGCGCAGATTGGGACACAAAGCCTGCAAAGCGTCGAGCGATGCAGTCCAATCGCTCTCGCCAAACAATTGATGCCGGTTTTCCGAAATCGACACGCCGCCATAATTCTGCACGCGCGCGCGCACGCCATAGGCATATTCCGAGGAACCCGGAATAATATCGACTGCGCGGATCATGTCGCAGAGACCCGCTACAGGCCGCACGATCTCAAATGATAATTGCGGGATGCGATTCCCGTAGTCGGTCAGCGGGAAATTCTCAAAAACAGCATAGGCAAGCCCACAATAGGCAGGCGCCCGATCCGCGCCCTCTTTGGCAATAATCAACGGGTCGGCAGCTTGGTCGCGCGAACCGCGATGAATACGAATGGTCAGGCCCGATTGATCGAGCTCGCGCCCATCGGCCCAGATGCGCCGCACGAAAGCAATTTCGCCCTCGCAAAGGCCAATGGCGAAATTGCCGGCATAAGAATAGGTCGTCGTCTTCGAGCCGCTCGAGCGCAAAGATTTACTGCCGCTTCTGCCGCTGCGCTCAACAGTCTTTGTCTCGATGAAACGCGTCGTCCAGATCACCTGCCCGCCCATGCGAAGGCGCCCGTAAAGACGCGGCACCGGCGCACCTTCATTGGAGGCAAGCATGGCCAGCGTTTCAAGCTGCGGGCCTTCGACTGCGCGGCCCGAACCGTTCAAGGATTGCATTAAAGCCTGGCCGACAATCGATCCCGCTGCGCGCCCCAAAGTGGCGCCGGCCGATCCGCCAATGGCTGAGCCGATTGTGCTGCCGGCTGTTTGCAAGAGAAGCGTCGCCATTATTGCGCCTCCCGCTCTGGAAAGCTGAAAGCGCCAGCCAATCGCCGCCGCCAGAAAGAAAGATCGATCTCGCAGACGGAAGCACCGTCATGGGCGTGGATCATTCTGTTGCGCGATGTTGCAATGGCGCAATGTTTGGCGGGTGCACCGGCGCGCCAGCGGAAAATCAGAACATCGCCTGCCGAAAAATCTGAAAGCGGCACGGGACGAAACCAGCGCTGCGCAGCATCCAGAAGGAAATCCCCGCCCTGCGCTTCAGCCCAGTCGCGCGTATAGGGCGGCGCGGCTTCGGGCTCCTCGCCCATGGTCTCGCGCCACACGCCGCGCAACAGGCCCAGACAATCGCAACCGACACCGCGCAGCGAAGCCTGATGGCGATAGGGCGTGCCGATCCAGCCGCGCGCCGCAGCGACAATTTCCTTTCGCCGGTCGCTCATCGAAACAGACTCCCGCCATCCATCGCCACATCGCCGCTGGGACCCGCCACTAGAACGTCATTGCCCGGGATATGCGGAAAGCCGCGAAAGCGCGTTGCATTGGAAAATTTTGTGCGGCATGTCGAAAAACTCTTGTCGCAACCGGCAATCAAATGCGCCTCATCGCCCGGCGCAAAACGCCCTGCCAGCGGCAACCAGATTTCAATATGCGTGCCCCCCGATTCAGATCGATGCGTTTTGATCTGCGCCTGCGCACCCGCATTTTCGCCGGAGAGAACGATCAGCCGCCCACCATCAAACCAGCCACTCGCCACATCGGCAGGCGAAAATACAAGATGAGACGCCGAGAGCGCGCCGAGCACAGAAAGGCGCATGCGCAAAGGCGATGGTGCAAGCGAAACACCGCACCATTCATCACCAAGATCGGCGCTGCAGCTGCGCTGAAAGCGCCGCCCGCTTTCCTGATCGAGCCGATGCGCCAGCGAGCGCAATTCAGCCGTAAAGGCATATTCGCTACGCCGAACCTCACCAATGGTGGAGAGATCGAGCAGGAGGCGATGCTCGCTCGCCCTCCAATCGACAAGCCAGGTCTAAACCTGCGCGCCGTCCCACAATCCATTGGCGAGAGCAATCTCGTCAAAACCTGAAAAAGAGAGCGCGCCGGAAATTTCCGTGCCGCCAATGGCCAGCCCCAGCTGCGCCTCATGCGACATGCGCTGCAATCCATCGAGCGGCCGATAGACAAGGCCACCGAATGTCAATTCATCATCATGATCGGTGAAACAGGCCACTTCGCCATCGCGCCAGATCGCGCGCCAGCAATGGCAAAAGCTCGTCGCCTCGGCATCGAGCCTTGCCTGAAAATCATCTGGAATCTTGCGCATGGTTCAGGGCCTGATTTCGATGAGCGGTATTTTGGGAATCTCGCCAGCCTCAAAAGCAGCGTGATCGATTTCCAGATAATCCGTGTCAAAACGCACGGGCACGTCGAACAAAAAACCGGCAGTGATGGCTGCACCTGCGGGCGGAATGCGCCCAGCACGAAATGTTACAAGCCCTTGGCCTGAATCGAGATCAAAATCGAGCCCGGCTTTGCTCTCAACGCCTGCAACAGCTATCCGCACGCTCTCAGCAACTGGCTTGCAGATCTGCCGCCGATAGGGCGCGAAATCGCCGCCATAAATTTTGCTCAACTGAAAAATGTTGCTTTTGCCATCGCCAGTGCCGATGGACTGATCTCGCGCAGAGGGATTTTCACCGAGCGCGCAGGATTTGTAATCGCCGCGATCGCGCCAGCGAAAACCATAAAGCCGCCCCCGTCTTTCCTCGAAGAACGCAACAACGACAGAAAGTGCTGCGAGCGATTTCACCCCATAGCCCGCATCAAAGCGGCGCCGCGAATGCGCCCAGCGCGCATTGCGCTGTTCGCGTCCCGATCCCATGGTCACCACATCTGTCAGGCGCTCAGGTCCGCCGCGTCCATGCATCGAAATATCGAGTGGAAAACGCACTTCGTGAAAGGATGTCATCTCGCCTCACAATCCACGCCGGCCACGCGCCACAGCGCGCGCCAGTGCCCCTGCAATCTGCACTTGAGAATGGCGAAAAGATTCGGGATCGGCCGCGCGGATCTCGACATGAACGCTGCCGCGACGCGAAGAATCGGAATTGGCGGCAAGACCGAGACGTCCATCGGGCCCGCGCGCAAGTGGCACAATGGCCTCCGCGCCGCGCTCGCCCATGAGCCCCAATCCACCGCCAGATCCAAAGAATGTGGGACGCGCGACAATGCCGCCATCGGCAAAGGCCTGCACTGGCATGGAGGGCATGGAAAATCCGGAAAAAGCATTTTCCAGACCGCCCGCGAAAGACGCCATTCCATCGCCGCGCAAGGTCAGGCGCGCCAGCTGATTGGCGACATTTTGCAGGGTTTTCTCAAAACCCCGCCCGCCTGCGCTGGCGCGTGCAAAAGTGCCCGTCAAGGTCTTCGAAACCTGTTCGCCTGATATCTGGATTCCATCAAGCGCCTTGCGGACCTGGCTCAAATCGCCTGCCGCAAAGGGCGATATTGCATCATCGCTCATCTTTCGACCTCATCGGGAAACATTTGAATCAATCTGTCGAGATCCTCGCGCAGGAAAGTGCCTTGCTCGCAAAGGCCATGCGCTTCCATGGCGCGATGCAATTCGCGCGGCGTCATCGCCCAGAAATTTCGCGCCGACATGCGCAAAATGCCAAAGCCAAACCTCATGGCTTCATCCCAGGGGAAGGGCTCGGAGGTTTGGCGACGAAAGGGCGCGCCTCCTGCGGCTCCCAGGGACCGAATGTGGCGAGCAAAAGCGTTGCAACAATCGACGCGTAACCCGCCAACCCGTCAGCACTTGTGAGACGGCCGACCTCGGCATCGGATATTTCATTGCCGGCGCCCCGCAATCCGCAACCGATGATGCGAATGAGATCAGACGATCCCAATTGCCCGCGGCAAATCTTTCCGCGAGGTCTGTCAGGTCGCTTGCGCCAAAACTGTCTTCAAGTTCGGCAAGCGCCCCCAGAGTGAGGACCATTCGCCATGTTCGATTGCCGAGTTCGGCCTCGATCTCGCCGCGTCTTACATTGGCCATGGAACATCCTCAAACTGCGGTGAAGGTGAGTGCGCCGGCAGATTCCAGCGCGATTTCGAAACTGACCTCGCCGGCATGTTCGCCCCGCCAATCGAGCGAGATGATCTGGAACAAACCCTGGATCGTCCCAAAATCTGGAATAACAACCTGCCATTGACGGATCAGACCGTCGAAAAACACCTGCCGCACAAGCAGATCGGAGGCTGCATCCTTGAACACGCCTGTCCCTGCAATACTGGCGCGACGCGGTCCTGCACCGGCGAGCAATTCGCGCCAGCGTCCTGCGCTCTCAGCATGTGTCACATCGACCGTATCGGCATTCAGAGCCAGGCGCTGCGTGCGCAATCCGGCAATAGTGACGAAAGCATTGTTCTCATCGGCGATCTTCAACAAGAGATCGCGGCCCTTTTGCGCGCCCATATCGTGCTCCTTCAGATTGTTTCGGTGACGGCCCGCAGTCTCAGGCTGGCGCGCATGAGGCGGCCGGCATTTTCGCGGCGCAGATCAAGCGATTCGACGCGCAAACTGACGATGCGCATGCCCTCGGCTGGAATATTGCTGGCGCTTTCGATCACTTGCGCCATGCGCTCAGCCAATTCGAGCGCCTCGCGCGAGCCCTGATAATCGCTCCAAATTTCGAGCGTCAGAAATTCTTCTCCGCCTTTGTCGGTGGCGCTGGACCAATCGCGCCAGCGCGTTTCGCCGAAAGCAATATGCGGCAAAGCTGCATTGCGGGGGGCATCGTCATGGATGCGTCCAGCCCCGGCCATGGCTGAGAATTTTCCATCCTGCGCGAAAAGTGCGCACAAAGCGCTGCGTAACGCCAGGCAAGACAAGCGGCTCATGGCGCAAGCTCCCGACAATGGCACAGAATAAAGCCGCTCGCCTGATCGTCAGGCAGAACCGCGATAATTTCAAAACACCGCGCGCCCTTTCGCAGCCGCCAGCCTGCCGCCACATCGACGCTGCCACGAAGATGAATAAGATGGGTGATCTCCAACCTCTCGCCGAAAGCCTCCGAACGCTGAACCATTTTCACATGCTCCATGGCAGCAAAAATGGTTGCGCGTGCGACAAATCTACGGATCAAACCACCAAAACCGTCGGCTTTGTCGTTCGGGCTCTCAATCGTCAGCCTGTGGCGCATGGCGCCGAGCGATGGGGCTTTCATCTGAGCCTCATACGACGATAGGGAGCAATGGCTGCAGCAATTGCGGGCGGCAGACTGGCGACATTATTTTCATGCAAAGCATCGCCGCGTCGCTCATACCAATGCGCGATCAACAGCCGCATGGCTGCCAGCAAAGGTGCAGGCACATTCGCGGAACTCGTGCCATAGCCTGCAGTGAGATCGAGCTCGATCCCCTCACGCAGACGCCCCGGCAGGGCCGGCGAACCGGTGACAAAGATCTTTGGCGCGCGCGACATTTCGAGATGGAAAAGAGACAGATCGACAGCAACCGGCGCGCCGGCCGCATTGATCGTCTGAATAGAATCGAGTGACAGAATTGGGGCGAGCGGCAGGTGAATGATGCGATCTGCCGGCCAGCCATCGAGACGCAGGCGCCATTTTTGCGCTATCAGCGCCAGGCGCGTGGCCTCTTCAACCGCGCAGCGTGCTGCCTTGATGAGAGATTGCACAAGCGCATCCTCATCGCTTGCGTCAAGCCGCAGCCAGGCGCGTGCCTCTTCGAGACTCAAAGGCTCGAGAGCCGGCCCCGCCATCAGAATCGGGGTCATTTGACGATCTCCCATCTTGGGTTAGAAGGACGCGGCATGGAGCGTCCGATGAAACGAATGTCGATGATTGCCGCGGCCAGCGCGAGCCTGCTCGCAGCCAGTCCTGCACAAGCCATCGTTGGCGCGGCTGTGCCCGATGAGAGCTTTGCGCCCCATCTCGTCATGCTTTTAAAGGCCGCGCGCGGTTCGGCTTTCTGCACGGCCGTTGTCATTGCGCGCAATGTTCTGCTCACCGCCGCCCATTGCGTCGACAAGCCGGAAAATCTGCGCATTTATTGGCCCGGCGGCGATCTCAATCGCGAGGTCCGCGCCGTCGTCACGCACCCGCTCTATCGCGCAGATGCGCCCAAGACGCGCGAAGTGAGCATCGATCTGGCGCTTGTGCGCACCGCCGAGCCTTTGCCGGCCCGCTTTCAACCCGTGCCAATCGATTGGGAAGCGCGCATTGAACCGGGAACTGGCTTTCGCATCGCAGGTTATGGCCTGACCAATGAGGACGATCCGAAAACTGCCGGAAAACTCCATGCCGCAAGGCTTGTTGTGCGCGAACCAATCTCGCGCATTCTCATTTGGGCCATCGATCCGGCGCGCAAGGGGCTTGGCGCCTGCGTGGGGGATTCCGGCGGGCCTTTCTTTTCAAACGAAGGGCGCATGCTGGCTGGAATCATCGTCTGGTCGGCAGGTGTCAATCGCAAAAATTGCGGCGATCTTACCCAGGGCGTTCGCCTTGGCCCGCAGCGCGATTTCATTGAAAAGACGCTGCGGGATTGGGGCACACGCTGATCAGGTGAGCCCGAATTTCAGGAATTTCACCGCGTCGAAATCCTGAATTCCGCCACCCACGCGCTTGGTCGTGTAGAACAAAACGTAAGGCTTGGCGGAATAAGGATCGCGCAGCACACGAATGCCGACACGGTCGACAATCAGATAGGCGCGCTGGAAATCGCCGCAGGCGATGGAGAAAGAATCCGCGCCAATATCAGGCATATCTTCTGCTTCAACGACGGGAAAATTCATCAGCGTCGCAGCACTCCCCAGACTTGCCGGCGGCTGCCAGAGATATTCGCCCGTCGTCGCCTTGAATTTGCGAATGGCGGCTTGCGTCCTCCGGTTCATCAGGAAGCGCGCATTCTGCCGATAGCCGGCCCGCAAGGCATAAACAAGATCGACAAGCAGATCGGACGGATTGGCAGCAGGAAAATTGCCGGCCACACCTGTGGGTAGATAGGCGGTTCGGCCCCAGCTCCAGGCAGCCAATGTGCTTTTGGGATAAGCCAGCAGCCCCATCGGCCGGTTCGTGCCATTGCCATTGATAAAGGCCTGGCCTTCCTGTTCGGCAAGAACGACATCGATTTCTTCGGCAATCCATTGTTCGACATCGACAGCCGCATCATCGAGCATGGTCTGCGTCGCCGAAGGCATGGCGTAAATTTCCATCGCCGGAAAAGAGAGATCGGCAATGATCTGGCTGGATGTCTGCGGTCGCGCCTCGGTTTCGCCGACCCAGCCTGCACCCGGCCCTGTCGTGCAAAAAGCTTTCTTGTAGGTCGCCGTCGAGATTTCGCGCACACTTGCCACAGACCGCATCGGCGAAATATTGGCCATGCGCCGCAAGATCTCACGCTCTGCGGGCACGGGGATCAGAAAACCGCCATCGGGGCCAGAGCCGGCCGACAGCGCCTTTTCCTCGATGGCTTTCAGCCCGGCGGCTTCGCCGGTGCGCATATAGGATCGAAATGCAGCTTTGTGTTCGCGCTGCAGCGGTTCGGCGCGCGTCTCGCCTGAGAGAGGCGGGCGCGATTTTTCCACCAGAATGCGGTCCATGCGCCGCTGCGTATTTTCAAGCGCCCGATCGATGCGGGCTAGTTTCTCTTCCGTTACGACATCGCTGGAAAAGCGTTGTTCGATTTCAGCCAGGCGTTCGTCATTGGTCTCGCGGAAGGCCGAGAAAATGCGATGCATTTCATCGAGCACCAGATTGGCTTCGCTTGAAACAGCAGCCTTGTTCGACAGATCGGTCATGAAAAAATCCTCTCATCAATGAAAATTTTGCAATTCGTGCGCCTTCAAAGAAGTGACGCGCGCCTGCGGCAACATGGGGAAAGTCACCAGCGAGACTTCCCAGAGATCGACTTCGATCAGGCGGCGAATGCCGCCCGTCGCGGCCTTGCGCGCGGTTTTGACCCGAAAGCCAATAGACAGGCCGTCGATCGCACCTTCCCGCATCAGCGCAAAAGCCTCGCGCGCGCGCGCAACGGCCAGATTGAGCCGCCCCTTGACCTTCAATCCGCGTCCATCTTCGGCAATCGAGAGCCAGGTGCCGATCGGCATCGAGGGATCATGCTGCCAAAGCATGCGGATATTGGGTGCGCCGCGTCGCTCCAGCGTCCGGCGAAATGCGCCGGGCGCCATTTCATCGCCGCCCAGATCGACAATGCCGAACAGGCTGGCATAGCCTTCAAACAATCCCTCGCCTTGCGTGCGCAGGCTGCTCTTGGCATCGCGCATGGCCAGCGCGCGTGTCCCGACAATCTTGCGTTCGATCATCAGGGTTTCTCCCGTGCTGCTGCGCCCGCAAATGGCGCAGAACCTTTTTGCGCGCCAATGAGCTTGCGCTCGATCAGACGCATAAAACGACGAAAGACACGCGTGGCATCAGGGCGCATCGGCTTTCGGCGGAAGAGCTGAATCATTTCTGGTCTCCGAAACGGCGGTTGAAACGGGCGAGTTCGCGGACGAAATCATCAAAGCGGCGATTGGCGGCGGCGCTCTCGCGCAGGGCGAAAACCAGCAGGCTCGATGCGCCGCTCGCCCACAGAAAAAGCGTGAGATGCGCAAGATCGCCCCGCGCAATAAAGGTGTCGGCAATTTCGCTCATGAGCGCGCTCCATAGCCGAGTGCAGCGCGTTTTTCCTCACGCGTGAGAAAATCTGCCGCGCCAATCCGCGCCCATTCGGCCGCGCGTTCGCTCGCCAGCGCATCGATCTTGTCGAGATCGAGCTGCAGATGGAAACCGCCATAATCCTCGGCGAGCCAGCAGCGAAAGGCATCCTGAATGCGTTGTGCGCAGGGCAGAACGGTCTGGCGCCAGAAGGCGCGATTGGCCTCCTGATAATTGACAAAAGTATTGTCGCCTGGCAGGCCCAGCAGCAGAGGCGGCACGCCGAGCGCCAGCGCAATCTCGCGCGCAGCCGACGATTTGGCCTCGATAAAATCCATATCCTTGGGCGAGAGCGACAGAGCTTTCCAGTCGAGCCCGCCTTCGAGAAGCAAGGGCCGACCCGCATTGCGAAAGCCTGAAAAACTCTCGTCGAGTTCTGATTTGAGCCGCGAAAATTGTTCTTCGGAAAGTGTCGCCCCTTCCGGCCCTGCATAGACAAGGGCACCGGAGGGTCGCGCCGCATTTTCAAGCAAAGCGCGGTTCCATGCACCTGCCGCATTGTGAATATCGAGAGCGGTTTCAGCCGCTGCCAAAGGGCTTGCGCCATAATGATCGTCCAAGGGCGCAAAAATTTTGAGATGCAGAATGCTGCCGTCACGCGCAGAAAAGCGAATGCGTTCTGCACCCACGCGATATTCGTAAAATTCCGGCCAGCCATTGGCGCCCGGCACAATCGACATGCGGTCGGGCCGCAAGGCGTGCCATTCGCGAATGGCGCTATCGATGCGCACGGCCTCCACAAAAGCATTGCCGAAGAGCAGCAGGTTGGAGACAAGAGCCTCCAGAAAAGCCATGCCCGATTGCTCGCGATTGGGCGTTGCCACAAGCCCCAGTGCGGGATGATCGGGCGCCTCGCTCTCGCCCTCATAGGCAAGCCACGGAATGGAGGCGACAGATTCCGCAATCATGCGTACCGATCGAAAGACAATCGGATTGCGCTCATAACCTTGGCGAACGATTTCTGCCGGCTGGCGCGGATGAGGACGCACCAGTCCCGGCAATCCGACATTGAAGACAGCCGCCGTTCGCGAGGCTTTGCGCTCGGCCAAGCTTGCCGCCTGCGCACGCGTCAACACGCCGGAAAGGCGCGAAAGAAGAG
>Ga0315905_10000451_pt1 | contig 44960 bp, 39 predicted proteins | sample LakEriMetagenome_5_FD_203522 | JGI IMG/M metagenome (GOLD analysis project Ga0315905, IMG submission 203522) | Freshwater fungal communities from buoy surface, Lake Erie, Ohio, United States - Buoy 4 MA121 | ecosystem: Environmental > Aquatic > Freshwater > Lake | place: USA: Lake Erie, Ohio...
GCGCTTTTCGAGGATGGTGCACTTAAGCCCGTGTGAGGCGAAGCGCTCGGCCAGGACCATGCCGGAAAAGCCGGCGCCGGCGATGAGGATGTCGGTCTTTTCCTTCAAATGACAGGGGGGGGAAGGCGCCGGCAGTTTCCGGACACGCTGCCGCCCCTGGTCGGATGTTCTTTTTTCAGAACAAAACCAAAGGACGGAGGAGATGGTGGCATCGCAAACGGCATGACCCGTAGAGCGGTGGAAACGGGAGGGCGCCTGGCTGCCGGAGACCGGCGGACGGGCTATGATGGGGTGCTAGGCGGCACTGCCGGCGGGCAGGGCCTCCACGCGGGGATCGCGCCCGCTAAGGAGCGTGAGGATGGAGACTTCGACTTCCTTGGGGGAGCCGAGAAATTCGAGCAGGACGCGCACGCGTTGCGCACCAGGCAGCACGCGGGTGACGGTGACGGTCTGGCCGCGCAGGGGGCCGGCGACAATTTCCACCAGCTCGCCGGGGCGGACCCCGCTCTGCACGGTGATGGTCTCCTTCACGTCCACCGCGCTGCGGAGGTCGGCGATGACGGCATCGGGCACAGCGCCGCAGTCTTCCATGAAGTGCAGCACCTGACTGACAAAAGGCGTGGCCGCGACGAGGCGGATCTGCAGCGGCGTGAACTTCGCAAACAGGTAGCCAGGAAAGAGGGCATCGACAAACCAGACGCGGCCGCGTGTAGTCTTCCGCTGATGGCGGATGCGCGGGCAGAACGCCTCCACACCGGCGGCGCGAAGGTGCTGCGCCGCAAGGTGCTCGGCCTTCGGCTTTCCCCGAATGCAGCGCCAGCGCTCAATGTGGTCGGTGGAAGTCGTCATGGGTTAGTCGAGCATTCCGGTGAGCAGTGGCATGAGGGACTGGCTGCGCGCGTGCCACTGGGCGAGCTTGGCAATGCGGGTGCGGTGAAACTCGGCCTGGGTGCCGCTGCTTTCGCTGGTGAGGTCTTCCAGCCGCGCGAGGCGGCCCGCGCCGCTGTCGAGCCGGGGCTTGATCTCCTCGCGGATGAATCCGGCGGCGAGTTTCTTCAGTTCCGTCTCTGCGGCGTAGTGATCGCGCCGGTCGCCAGGCACATAGACCTGCTTCACCGCGCCGAACGCGCGCAGGACTTTCAGCCCCTGACTCGCGGAGCCCTTGCTGATGTTCAGCCGGGTGACGAGCGCGTCGAGCGGCAGGGGATCGGGGGAAATATAGAGCAGGCCGTAGATTTCCCCCACGGACTTGGGGAATCCGAGGATGCGCACCACATTCACAAACAGATCAATGACCTCCACCTCCACCGGCGTAAAGGCGGCGGTGCCGGGTGTGATGTCAGCGATGGCGGATTCCGACATGTAAGGATGGCGTGTGGGGTGCGTTAGAATGCGCAAAAGGTTAAATCGTTCAAGAAAATTTGAACAAATTAAGCCGTAGGGCGGCCTCGGGATAAGGAATGGAGCAAATCCCTTATGGAATCGGGGCGGCCGCGGCATTTCCCTTGCGTGAAGGGAGTGCGCCCCTATGTCTGCCGCCCTCTTCACGCCACAAAACCGGTCGCTTGCGGGCGAAAACAGATACTTTTCCGGTCGGCATCGTCTCTCTCACTCCCAATTTACACATGAACACCGCTATCCTCGCCAAAGCCGCCAATGAAGCCCGTGGTCTCGCCATGGACGCTGTCCACAAATGCTCCTCCGGTCACCTCGGTCTGCCGCTCGGCGCCGCGGAAGTGGGCGCAGTGCTCTTCGGCTCAGCGCTGCAGTGCAACCCGGCGGATGCGAAATGGCTGAATCGTGACCGCTTCATCCTCAGCGCGGGCCATGGCTCGATGTTCATCTACTCCTGGCTCCACCTTGCCGGCTACAATCTCTCGCTGGAGGAAGTGAAGAACTTCCGCGTGCTCCACTCGCTCACGCCGGGCCACCCGGAGTTCCACGAAACCGAAGGCGTGGAATGCACCACCGGCCCGCTCGGTCAGGGCGTGGGCAATGCCGTGGGCTATGCGCTGAGCGGCAAGATGGCTGCGGCGAAATACAACACCGCGCAGCACACGATCATTGATCACCACGTCATCGCGCTCGCCGGCGACGGCTGTTTGCAGGAAGGCGTGGCGCGTGAAGCCGTGGCCTTCGCCGCGCACAATGGACTGGATAACCTGATCCTGATTTTCGACTCCAACGACGTCACCCTCGACGCCATGGCGAAGGTCACGCAGAGCGAAAACACGCAGGCGCTTTACGAAGCCCTCGGCTGGGACGCCGTGACCATTGATGGCCACGACCTCAACGCCATCGCCGCCGCCGTGGAAGCCGCGAAGAAGAACGACAACGGCAAGCCGAAGATCATCATCGCGAAGACGATCATCGCGAAGGGCATCCCGGAAGTCGCCGGCACCGCCAAGGGCCACGGCGAAGGCGGCGCGAAGTTCACCGACGCAGCGAAGAAGGCGCTCGGTATTCCCGAGGGCACGCATTTTCACGTCAGCGACGACGTGCGCGCCTACTTCGCCGATCTGAAATCCCAGCGCGCCGCCGCGCATGCCGAGTGGCAGAAGACCTTCGACGCCTGGGCCGCCGCGAATCCCGCGCTCGCCGCTGAATTGAAGTCCGCCCGCGCCGGCGACCTCAAGGCGGAAGACCTGCTCAAGCTCGTGCCCGAGTATCCGGCCGAAGGCAAATCCGCCACGCGCAACTGCGGCGGCGAGATCCTCAACCACATCGCCAAAGCCGTCCCACAGATCATCACGGGCAGCGCCGACCTCTTCGGTTCCACCAAGAATTACATCAAGGACGGCGGCGACTTCTCCGCGGCGAATCCCACGGGCCGCAACATCTGGTTCGGCATCCGCGAGCACGCCATGGGCGCCATCTGCAACGGCATCGCCTACGACGGCCTCTTCCTCGCCAGCGGTGCCACGTTCCTCGTCTTCGCCGACTACTGCCGCCCCAGCATCCGCCTCGCCGCACTGGCGAAACTGCCGGTCACTTACATCTTCACGCACGATAGCGTGGGCGTCGGTGAAGACGGCCCCACGCACCAGCCGGTGGAAACCGTCAGCGGCCTCCGCGTCATCCCCAACCTCGACGTCATCCGCCCCGCCGATGCCGAGGAAACCGCCGCCGCCTTCGCCGCCGCCTTCAGCCGCGCCGATGGCCCCACGCTCCTCGCGCTCAGCCGTCAGGACCTCCCGCTCATGGGCTTCGCCAGCGCCGCGGCCCGCCGCGAAGGCACGCTCAAGGGCGGCTACGTCCTCGTGCAGGAAACCGCCCCGCTCACTGCCATCGTGCTCGCCACCGGCAGTGAAGTGCAGTGGGCCGTCGAAGCCGCCAAAGGCAACCCCGGCGTCCGCGTCGTCAGCCTCCCGTGCTTCGAGCGCTTCGACCGCCAGAGCGCCGACTACCGCGAAACCGTCCTCCCCGCCGCCTGCACGAAGCGCATCGCCATCGAAGCCGGCGTCACCGGCCTCTGGTGGAAATACACCGGCACCCAGGGCACCGTCCTCGGCATCGACCGCTTCGGCATCAGCGCCCCCGGCAACACCGTCATGAAGGAACTCGGCATGACCGCCGAGGCCGTGAAGGCAGCGCTGGTGTGAAATAGGAACCTTCTGGGCGAAGAGATTATGGGGATTTTCTCCTCCAGTCCTTCCATTCCGGCCCGTGTACTCACGGAGGCCGAATGGGAGGTAGTCGAGGAATCCCCGTATAACCCGCCGGGACCGGAACTTACCGCAGAGGCGTTCGAGGCTGAATTCGAAGCCGCTGAATCCGGGCTCGTCGCCTTGCTTGAGCGGTTTGGGAGGAATTCTTCGGAGGATGGGGATTTCTTTCACGACTGGACCGTTCCCAATGGCTCGAGAGCAATCTGTTTTGAACTGCTTCACCGCTCCAGACTTCGCACAGCCCGGCTGATCCCGGCCATGCTAAAATACCTTGGTTCACTTCCGCACGCCTACAGCATCGGGATGTTGAGCGATCAATTTGAGGATTTGGTCTATGTTCGCCGGGAAGGAGTGCTGATTTACGAATGCAGCAGGCGGACGCTCAAGGCATTCGGCCTTGTTCCTATTACAAAGTAAACGCAAAGATCACAACACGCTCATCATTGAAGGACAGGAATTCCCGTTATGAAAACCATCGCTCTCGACTCGCAGAAGGATACTGCCGTCTGGCTGCGCACCCATGTGCAGGACGAGCCCGTGCTGGTCACGCTGCCCGACGGGAACCGCTACATGATCAGCCACGCGGACGATATGCAGACCGAAGTGGAGTTGCTGAGGAGCAACCAGCGCTTCAGCAGCCTCCTCGACGAAGCTAAGAAGGACGCCAGCCGTCACAGCATGGAGGAAGTGAAGCGAATCCTTTCCGCCACCTGACCCGTATGCTACGGCAAGGCTGGATGAACCTGAACAAAGAACCCATCGAAGATGTGGATCTCGTGTGGATCGTAATGCAAGCTCCTCCCGATTGCAGCAACTCATGAATTACAGCGATCCAGACACCCGGCAAGGAAAGCATCGGCAGCCTGCTGGTGGGCGCGTCCTCCGTCGCCCGCTCATGTTCTGTTCTGCCCTGATCATGTGGGCTGGTGCTTGTGCCGCTCCAAGGCAAAAGCCTCCAGCTATTCGACTCTCGGATATCCCTTTTGTGGAACACCTGGACCACAGGAACCTCAAAGGAACAGTGTCTGCCGATACCGCATTCGGGCGTGTTGTCGCTACATCCAAATACCGGCGCTACGATCATGGCCGTGACGGCGGGATTCATTACTGGGCCGGGATGGATGGCGAAACCCCGGCCTTTATCCTACAGGAAATCACTCTGTGGATTGAGGGCACGCAAATACCCGTGCCACGCGAGAGTTACGCCAGGTGTGGTGAGTCTTATTTTCAATCTTCGTCCCTGCAGTTCTTCACCGTCGGCGGCAAATTAGGCCTGTGCTATTCTGGTGGAGACGGAGCCGGGGCTCACCGGCTGTTGTACATCCTAGATGGACGCAGAATCAGCGAATGCCTCACAGAAAACTGGATGGCTGTGCCAGGAAAGCCATATCCCGAGAAGACATGGCAAAGCGTCAAGTTTCCATGAGTTCCGAAGCCGGGGCGAAATGTTTGGAATGAAGCCCGATCACCAGCAGGCCGTCGAAATTCTCGGCCCGTATGCCATGCCGCACGATCTGGCACGGCTCTACTGCGGCCGGCTGCTCTGGTGGAAGGAGCGGACGCGCGAGCGTCTGCTGCGGCACTGGACGGATGAGCGGCATCCTTACCGCGACTGGTTTCTGGAGAAGTGGCGGCCGGTGGTGGAAGAAGTGCTGGAGGCGGACCCGGCGCACGATTTTGAACTCGACGCCCGGCTCAAGGCCCGAGGGCTGAGCCTGCGAGTAGTGGTGCGCGAGATCCCGCCAGTGATCGGGAATTTCTTCGGAGAGTCGAAGTTCAGTGAGGAACCCGCGACGGCTGATGTTGGGTCAGGCGGCATTTCCTGACGCATTCCCCCGACGGAGCCGAATATAGCGCGGATCAAGGGCAGCGCGGCCGCAGAAGGGGGTGGTGAGGATGGCGAAGAAGAGGCCAAGGACGAGGGCCATGCCAAAGACATAGACGGGCCAGGGGCCGAGGATGTCGAAGGGGGAGTAGTCGCTGGAGCAGACGAAGCCGTAGTTGGTCAGGGGGTAGTCCCCGGCGTGGATGAAGAGGAGGTTCACCACCGCGGCGGCGGTGAGGTAGCCGCAGAGGGCGATCCAGGCGCGCCACATGGCGCCGGGCAGCGGGCGCAGGCCGAGACCAAAGACGAGCACCATACCGGCCACGGGCACGCCGCCGTGTTCGGCGAAGAAGGCGAACCAGTCGGGATTCGGCAGGTCGTAGCTGAGCGAGGTGGGATAGACGAGTCCCTGCAGCGTGCCGCCCATGCCCCAGCACCAGCCGATCTCGGTGAGCACCTGACTGCGCCGCAGCAGGGCGAGCCCGCAGATGACGGCGGCCCAGTCGCACAGATAGAATGGCCATGCGGTTTCATGCACCTTGCGCCAGGCCAGTTCGGAGCCCTCCGGCAGATAGCGCAGGCCGGTGATGACCGGGTCGGCAAGGACGGCCGCGAAGAGCACGGCCGCGAGCGTAATGCGGACGGCGCGCTCCACTTTCAGATCGCCGCGGCATCGCCGCAGGAGCCTGACGAGACCGGCCGCCGCCGCGATGCTGAGGAACACGGCGAGCCAGTGGGATGGTCCGAAGATGTGGAAGGGGGTGCGGTCCATGGCGCGTCCTGTCTCCGCAGCGCGGGGCGGTGAAAGCGCGGAGTTGGCCGGCCGCGGCAGGGATGCGCTTGCCGGAGAGCGGCGGCGGTGGGAGGTGGGGCCGCAATTCACTTCATCCCCTTCCCTTACCATGAGCAAGACCTGCACGGGCCCCGACGGAAAAGAGCGCTGCTTCTGGTGCAGCATGGCGCCGGAGTTTCCGGCCTATCACGACACGGAGTGGGGCTTCCCCGTGGAAAATGACTTCCGGCTCTTTGAGAAGCTGAGCCTGGAGGGATTCCAGTCCGGGCTGAGCTGGCGGACCATCCTGGTGAAGCGGGAGCGGTTTCGCGAGGTGTTTCACGGATTCGACTTCCGCCGGGTGGCGCGGTTCACAGAAAAGGATGTGGCGCGGCTGCTGGAGGACGCGGGCATCGTGCGGCACCGCGGGAAGATCGAGGCGGTGATCAACAATGCGCAGCGAGCGCTGGAACTGGTGAAGACGGAGGGCTCGCTGGCGGCCTTCGTGTGGCGCTATGAAGCGGCGGAGCCGGGCGCGGAACCGCTCACAGCGTCCACTTCACCGGAGTCCATCGCGCTTTCCAAAGAGCTGAAGAAGCGGGGCTGGAAATTCGTGGGGCCGACAACGGTGTATGCCTTCATGCAGGCCATGGGGCTGGTGAATGACCACGCGGCGGGCTGCTGCATCCGCGCGAAGGCGGAGAAGGCACGGAAGGCGTTCCGGCGTCCGCGTTAGAGCCTGCACGGAACCAGGAAGCCATCACGAAGCGTTTGTCCCGGATGGACATCAGATGGTAGCCGGTGGTGGAGCGCAGCGAGCCGTAGCGAAGCGGAGACAGCCGCAGGCAAACCACCGGACATCAGTCGTTAAAGTTCAGAGCCCCGGAGGGGCGCAAGATCGCGCAGGAGAGATTCTCCCGCCCCGCCGGGGCGGAGGAATGGAGGAGGCGGTTATCCGGTGGTTCCGCTCGCAGACTCGCTCCACCACCGGCTACCATCTTTCGTCCCTCCGGGACGGAAGCCCCTAAAGAAGGACTCAAAGTTCCTTACAGCCTTTAGGACGGCGTGCCGGGTTCCTCCGCGGCAAGCGGCGGCTTCGCGGCGGGCGAGGGCTTGATCCACATCCACACGCCAGCGGCGATGAGGACGACGGCGAAGATGCGCGTGAGGGTGTCGTCGGACATGGACTTCATCTTCTCCGCCATGAGCCATGAGGCGACCACGGAGCCCACGGTGCAGGCGGCGAAGAGCGGCCACTGAATGAGCGGCTGGGGCGCGCGCGCATTGGAAATCGTGGCGGCCAGGGAGGTGAAGATGATGACGGCCAGGGAGGTGGCGATGGCCTGCTTTTGCGTGAGGCCGAGGAAGGTAACGAAGACGGGCACCATGAAAATGCCGCCGCCCACGCCGCACAGTGCGCCGAGCAGTCCGGCGGCGATGCCAATAAAGAGGCCAGGCAGAAGGATGTTCATAAATCAGCGGGCGGCGCAGTGGCGCAGGATGGCGGCGGTGACGGCCTCGGGCGGGATTTCATTCATGCAGCGGTGATCCATGGGGCACTGCCGCAGGTAGCACGGGCTGCACTCCACATGCCGCCGGATGGTGAGGTGCAGCGGCCCAGGCGGCGCGGTGTGCGCGGATTCCGTGGGGCCGAAGATGCCGACGGTGGGCAGACCGAGCAGGGCAGCAAACTGGAGCGGCCCGCTGTCATGACACACCACGGTGCGGCAGCGGCGCAGCACGGCGGCGAGTTGCGTAAGGTCGGCCGTGCGGCCGGTGAGATCGGTGCAGGCATTGCCGAGTTGCGCGGCGAGCGTGGCATTCTGCGCGGCTTCATCCGCCGTGCCGCAGATCACAAAGTGGATGTCCGGCTGTGCGGCGAGCGCCGCTTGGGCCGAGGCGGCCCATTTTTCCAGTGGCCAGCGCTGCGTGGGGCCAAAGGCACCGCCCGGGAAAAGCGCGACGGTAGGGCGGGCATCAGGCGCAGCCCCTGCGGGTGCGGGCAGCGGCTCCTGGAGCGTGGGGTCGTCGATGTTGGCGCCAATGCGGAGGGCGATGCGGAGGAATTCGCGCTCGCGGTGCTGCACCGGGCCGGGCTTGCCTCGCGGAGGGATGACCTGATCGAGCAGTCGTTTGCGGCCTTCGCCTTCGTAGCCGGTGAGGTGAAGCACGCCGCCGCGGGCGAATTCCTGCGCGGCTTGTTTGGTATCGGAGAAGAGAATGCCGGCATCGTAGCGGCGGCCGGTGGCCTTGAGCGCGGCGGCACAGGCGCTGACGCCGGCGCTGTCGGGCACGGCGACGACTTCATCCACTTCCGCATCCATGCGCCAGAGGGCGGACTGGCTTTCCCTCGCAAGAACGGTGATGCGCGCATCGGGGCGCCCGCGGCGGATAGCGCGCACGGCCGGCAGCGCGAGGCTGGCGTCGGTGAGGGTGTCCGGAGCACGCACGGCAATCTCAAACGGCTGAAGGTCCTCCACGCGGGAGCCGGGGCTCAGCGCGATGCCGCGCTTCTTGTTGGCGAGGAGAAACTCTGGCTTGACCGTCTTCCAGCGGTTGTGGACCCAGAACCAGTCGGCGGGCGAAAGCCGAATCAGGGCCTCCAGCCGCTCATTCATCACCGCCGCGGCTTCCCCGGCCGTGAGCGACTGGGAAATGCCGTCGAGCGGCTCGCCGAGAATGACCTTCCAGCGACCGGGGGCTACAGTGACAACGGCGACCGGGATCATGGGTGCGCCGGCGCGCTTGGCGATGAGCAGGGGCAGCGTGGTGGTGGAGGCGAGGCGGCCAAAAAACGGGCACCAGACGCCGGTATCGCCCGCGCGCTGATCGGGAAGCACCACGAGCATGTTGTTCTCGCGCACAAAAGTGACCGGGGCATTGAAGCCGTCCTGGCGATTGAAGAGACGCGATCCATGCCGTTCACGGCAGCGCAGCACGTGGGCATTGAGCGGGGCATTGTGCAGCGGCTGGAAGAGGCCGCCGATGCGGATTCCGGGCAGGATATGGCTCATCTGGCTGAGCACTTCCCAGTTCCCCATGTGCATGAGCACGAAGACACCGCCGCGTCCGGCAGCAGGCAGCGCGTGCAGTTTCTCCGCGCCCTCCACCGTGATGTGGAGCAGCACTTTCTCTGTGCTCAGGAACGGCATCTTCATGCTCGCGAGGAAGTTCCCGCCAAGGTAGATCATGTGCTGCCGGACCAGGCGGCGGATTTCCTCCGGGGACTTCTCACGCCCGAAGGCGATGGTGAGATTCCGCGTCACGAGACGGCGGTAGTAGGGAGAAAGCCACAGGCAGAGCCAGCCGAGGGCTGCACCCAGCCGCCATGCGAGCGAAGCCGGCAGCAGCCGGGCGACGGTCTCCACCATGCGGTAGGCGATGTAGGCGAGCCAGGAGGACATGCGAAACGTAAAGCGCCACCTTCAGCGCAGGTTGCGCGGTGTTCAAGTCTGGAAGCCAGGCCCTGCGACTCAGTCGCCGGCGCGTCCGACAGGGCGGTTTTCGATGCCCTTCTGTTTTGTCAGGCCATCGCCAAGTGCGGCCCGGCTCCGGTCCGCGGCCGCGAGCAGCTTCGCCAGCTCCTCCGGGTGCGCGGCGCTCACGTCTTTGGATTCACCGGGGTCATTCACGAGGTCGTAGAGTTCCGGCTTCTCCACGGCGGCCTGACGGTATTTCACCGGGACGCCGTCCTTGGCTTTTGGCTGATCGCCCAGCGTGCGGTATTTGTGAGGGAGGACGAGTTTGAAGCGCGGGCCGATGATGGCCTGGAGTTCGTTTCCGGCGTAGTAAATGGGCAGCGCTTCATGCGGCGTGGCAGCTTCCGCCCCCCCCGTCATGAGCGGGCGAATGTCGCGGCCGTCGAGCTTCACCGCAGGCAATTTCGCACCGCTGATGGCCACCAGCGCGGGCAGCAGATCCACTGTGGCCGCCATCTCGCGGCACTCGGTGCCCGCCGGGATCTTCCCTGGCCAGCGCATGAGGCACGGCACGCGGATGCCGCCTTCCCAGGAAGTGCCCTTCCCTTCGCGCAGCGGCCCGGCGCTGCCCGCGTGTTCACCGTAACTGAGCCAGGGGCCGTTGTCGGAGGTGAAGACGAACAGCGTATTCTCATCCAGCCCGTGGGTCTTCAGCGCCGCGAGGACTTCCCCCACGCTCCAGTCCAGTTCACTGATCACATCGCCATAGAGCCCTGCGCCCGACTTTCCGCGAAAAGCCGCGCTGCAATACAGCGGCACATGCGGCTGCGGATGTGGGATGTAGAGGAAAAACGGCTGCGCCTTGTGCTTCGCGATGAAGGCCACCGCGCGCCCGGTGAGTTGCTTTGTCAGATCACTCTGATCCTCCAGCGTCTCCAGCACCCGGTCGCCTTCAAGGAGCGGCAGCGGCGGATAGGTTTTGGGGGATTCCGGATGCTTTGGCCACATGTCATTCGAGTAGGGAATGCCGAAGTATTCGTCGAACCCCTGTGCCACCGGCAGCAGCGACGCCGGCCGCCCGAGGTGCCACTTGCCAAACATCCCCGTGGCATACCCGCGCGCCTTCAGCATGTCCGCGATGGTCACCTCCGCAGGATTCAGCCCCTCCTTTGCTCCCGGGCCGAACGCCCCGTGAATGCTCACGCGGCTGTGCAGGCTCCCGCTCATCAGCGCCGACCGGCTCGCCGAGCACACCGCACTGCTCACGTAAAAGCGCGAGAACTTCCGGCCCTCCGCCGCCATGCGGTCGAGATGCGGCGTCTTCCATTGCTTCGCCCCAAACGGCCCGATGTCCGCATAGCCCAGGTCGTCGCAAAACATCACCACCACATTCGGCGGGCGGTCCGCAGCAGAGACCAGGAGCGGCAGGAGCAGGAAGAGCAGGAGTCGGGAAATCATGTCCGCTCCCATAACCGGCGGCGCTCCCGGCACATCCGAAAGTTGCATCCGCGTTCCGGGTTGCTATGCTGGGGCACCTTTAAAACCCAACACCGGCTCTCTCTCCATGAAAACCATCGCCCTTATCGCCGCCGCTCTCAGCGCTCTGCTCCTCGCCTCCTGCAACACCGTCTCCGGCCTCGGCCGCGACATGCAGAATGCCGGCAACGCCCTTGAGCGCAACGCCGCCCGCTAAGCGCCGGCCACTCTCCTCAAACCCGCGGCCGCCTCCCGTGCCCGCGGGTTCTTTTTTGCCCGGCGGGTCTGCTTCCCGCAGAAGAGCCGCCGGGGATGCGTGACGCCCAAAAGCCCGCCGGGAAACGCGGGAATTCCCCTTGCCGGGACGCGGCCGGGCATTCACTGTGGGCCCGCCTGCGGCACTGGCCGCTGTTTGACGGGGGGATATAGCTCAGTTGGTAGAGCGTCTCGTTCGCAATGAGAAGGTCAGGGGTTCGAATCCCCTTATCTCCACCAAACAGATCGTCAGGCTTTGGATTCCTTCGGGGCGGGCGCGGGAACTTTTTGGAAGGCGGAGATGAAAAGGAACGTCGCGGCCACGCAAATGCAGGAGTCGGCCACATTGAAGGCGGGCCAGCTGAAGTCCTTGTAATAGACGTGGAGGAAATCGACGACGTAGCCGCGGGTGAATCGGTCGAGCATATTGCCCATGATGCCACTGATGAGCAGGGCCACCGCCACGCGGCTGAGGCGCGTGGGGAAGGAGTTGGAACGCCAGAGCCACCAGATGAGAAAGAGGGCGCACACGGTGATGGTGCCAAACACGACATTGGCCCACGCGGTGCCATTCCCCATGCCGAAGGCGACGCCGGTATTGTGGACACGCACGATGTCAAAAAAGCCTTCGATCACCTTCACACTCCCGGGAATGAAGTAATTGTAGCGCGGATCATCCGGCGCGGGCGGCTCGGCGAAGTGGCGCACGATGTATTCCTTGGTAGCGTAGTCGAGAACGAAGAGAGGGAGGGAGATGAAGGCGAAGAGTTTAAGCATCGGGAGGGGACTGTAAGGGCATTCGGGATTTCTGCCGGGGAAAAATCACACCGTGCCTGCCCGGGGGCGGCGGGCGCTGCGCAGCTGTCCGCAGCCGGCCCCGACATCAATGCCGCGCCGCTGGCGCACGGTAACAGGCAGGCCGGCGTCCTGGAGAATCAGCTGGAATGCTTCCACCGTGGCCTCGTCCGGCGGCCGGGCCGCATAGCCGTCGGTGACATTCAGCGGGATGAGGTTCACCTGCACGAACATGCCGTGGAGCAGGGCCGCGAGACGCCGCGCATGGTCGGGGCTGTCGTTCTGCCCGGCAATGAGGGTCCACGCGATGAAGACCTTCTGCTTTTTGCGCGCCGAGTAGTCGCGGCAGGCCTGAAGGAGATCGGCGAGCGGCCAGCGGCGGTTCATGGGCAGGAGAGCGCTGCGCTCTTCATCCGTGACGGCATGCAGACTCACGGCCAAATGATAGCGCCGGGGGTGCTCCGCGAGGCGCTGGATGCCCGGGATGTGTCCGACCGTGCTGATGGCCACGCGGGCCGGGCCGATGTTGAGGCCGCGGGTGTCGGTGATGATGTCGAGCGCCTCCATGACGGCGTCGAAGTTGTGCAGCGGCTCGCCCATGCCCATGAGGACGATGTTCCGCACGCGCTCCCCGTGGTGCTCCCGGGTGTAGCGCTCCACATGCAGGGCCTGCGCCACGATTTCCCCCGGCGTGAGGTGCCGCACGAATCCCATCTGCCCGGTGGCGCAGAAGACACAGCCCATGGCACAGCCGGCCTGGGTGCTGAGGCACGCCGTGAAGCGCCCGGGGAAGCCCATGAGCACGCTCTCGATCTCCTGACTGTCGCGCAGGCGGAGGAGGAACTTCTGCGTCCATCCATCCGCGCTCGGTGTCTCCGCCACTACCGGCGGGTGCTCCAGCAGCGGCTGCGGGCGCGACTCCAGCCAGCGCCGCAGCGGCGGTGGAAAGTCCGCGCCTTCCAGGCCGGTGCGCAGTTCCTGATAGAGCGCGCGGAAGAGCGTCTGCACATGTGCCGGGCGCACGCCGTCCGCCGTCATGGCGTCATGCAGGCGCGCGAAAGTCAGGTCGTGCAGCAACGGCGTCATCACTTCGCGGCGGGCACGCCGAAGTAGCGCCGGCTGAGGTAATCTACGGCCGCCTCGCGCTCCGCAGGGTCCAGGGCACGGTTGTACATCAGCAGGCTCGCGATGCCCCCGTCGAGGAAATACTTCAGCCCGCCCGCACGGTTGAGCGCCCCGATGCGGATCTCCGCCACATCGCCGAAGTCCGTGGTGCCGCTCACCGCCGTGCTGTGTGCGGTCTTGCCATCCGGGCCGGTGAGCCACTGGCGCAGACGATCGCTTTCCCCCCCCCAGACCACGGTGAGAATGTGATAGCCCTTCGCGGCATCGAACGGCAGCGAGGCGTGATTGTCCGCGCCGCCCTTCTTCCGCACGCCGGAATGCACCGCGCCATCCCTGAGGAAGGTATCCCACGCCTTCGTCTCCTCGCCGACACGCGCCGAGAGCACGCCCTGCTGGCCGGGATCGGCCGATGCCTTCAGCACGATAATCCAGGTGAGTTCGTTGCCGCCCAGATCGCTGGCCACGGGGTCTCCCACGCCGTCGCGGTCGCGGGCGAAGATGAGGCAGTTCTTCCCGTTGAAGGTCATGACATCGTGCGTGCCCTTCAGCCCGTCGGCGTCTTTCACGCGATGCAGGGTGGGGTAGCGTTTGAGCTTCTCGTCCTCTTTGGTGCTGGAGGCGTGATACTGCGCCGGATTGTTCCCCGCGAGCGCGGCGCGGTCGTCCCACTGGTCCACCTGGTCGCCGGGTTTCGCGACGGTGGAGCCATTGTCTTTGCGCGTGCCTTTCCCGGCATCGAACCATACCACCAGTCCCTTCTCCGGTGGGGCGCCGGCGGCTTCCGGCAGGGCTTCAGCTCCGGGCGAATCACCCGCCGGCTTGTTCATGAAATAATACGCCGCAGCTCCACCGCCCAGCAGCAGAACCGCCAGACCGGCCACGAGGGGCAGCTTCGATTTGGGGCGCTCCACCGCCGGCTTCGCGGCTTTCGCCGCAGGCTCCGGGGCGTTCGCCGGTGCATTCCCGCGCGGGGCCACATAGCGGGCGGCGGCTGGCTTTCCCTGAGCCGGCGGGGGCGTGGGTATCACGCCGGTCGTGGTTCCCGCGGCAGCGCGGGCGTTGCTCAACGGAGCCGCCACTACGGCGGTGCGCTTTTGCACCACCTGAGTCTTCAGGGCGCGCTGGGTGGGCAGGGAGGTGAGCTGTCCGCTTTGAATGCCGCGCAGCACCCGCAGTGCCTCCGCGGCGCTTTCCGGGCGCTCTTCCGGCTGGCGGCTCATGAGCCACATCACCCAGTCCGTGAGCAGCGGCGTCACATCCAGCCGCAACTGCGCCAGTGGTGCCACCTGCCGGGCGAGGTGCGCATTCATCACCTCCTCCATGGTCGCCCCGTTGCAGGGGAAACTGCCAGTCAGCGAGTAATACAGCACGCAGCCCAGCGAGTAGAGGTCCGTGCGCACATCCAGCGGCTGGTGAAGGAACTGCTCGGGGGCCATGAAGTGCACACTGCCCGCCACGGTGCCCTCGCCGGCCGTCTGCTGCTGCGCCGGACGCAGGCCAAAGTTCGCGAGGCCAAAATCGAGGAGCTTCGTCTGCCACTTCCCGTCCTGCAGCCAGTGGAACATGATGTTCGACGGCTTGATGTCCCGGTGACACATCCCCTGCTTATGTGCCGCGATGAGCCCCTCCAGGGTTTCCGCGGCGATCTGCTGGAAGTCCTCCGGCAGCAGTGCCCCGCGGCGCACTGTGGCCTCCAGGGTCTCGCCGTTGATGTATTCCATGACCACGAACGGCTCGGGGCCGTCGGTGTCCAGATCATAGACGGCCACGATGTTCGGATGCTGCAGCGCGGAAAGCGCCGCGGCCTCCGCCGTCAGGTCTTCGCCGGCGCCCTGGGTGCCGCGTTCCCCGGCGGAGAGCAGCACCTTGATCGCCACGTGGCGCTGGAGCTTGGCATCCCACGCCTTGTGGACACTGCCGGTGCCGCCTTCGCCGAGTTGTTCGAGAATCTTGTATCGTTCGATCATGTCGCGGTCAGGGGTGAATAGCTAAAGACGGGAGGCCCCTATAAAACAGCACCCCGGCCCGGCGCGTCAAGCATTCCGCAACGCGAAAATGCTCAGTTGCTCCCCGGCGCGGTCGCCGTGGGGTCGCCTCCGGAGACCGGAGCGGCTGGCGCTTCCGGGGCTGCGGGTGCGGCTGGGGCCGCCGGTGTCGGATCGCCGAAAGGCGCAGGCATGGGTGGCTCCGGCGTGTTGATGTCGGATTCCGGTGCCGGCGGCACGGCGGGCGTTTCCTCCTTCGGCTTCTTCAGGCTGGAGTGAACCCTGGGCGAACGTTTCGGACGGCCCTGGCTCTTGCCGATGGGGATGCCGTTCTTCTCGCCGCGCACCAGCACGGTCATGCCCTGCGTCACGTGCTTGAAAAACCACTCGGCCATGGTGCCCGGCAGGCGAATGCATCCGTGGCTGGCCGGATTGCCCGGCAGCACCCCGCGGTGAAAGCCCATCGCCGTCGGCTTGCCCTCGTGATGGAAGCGCATGAACCACTTCATCAGCGATCCCTCAAACCGTGCGTCCACCGGCAACGGGTCGAACCCGTTCTGCACATCGCTCATGATGGTGCCGCCGCTGCGGCTCACAAAGTCCCCATAGCTCGACGAGCGGTGATTGAGATTCTTCTGCCCGATGGTGTAGTCGCCCGTCTCTGTGCGGTAGTAGCGGCGGCCGGAGGAAATCGGCGAATAGGCGATGAGGCAGCTTCCCTGGTAGAGGTAGGCGCGCTGCGCGTCGAGATCCACAATGAAGCGCGCATTCGCCGGCGTCAGCGGGGTCTCCAGCGTCTGGGGGTAGAATCCGCCCTTATTGCCCTTGGCCTTCCACGCGTCCACCGCCGCCACATCATCCGGACGCACCGCAATGGGCAAAATGCCGTCATTGATGCGCACGGTGCCATCCGCCTGCGGTTTGGTGCTGCGACAGGAGGAAAACGTTAGACCGAGAAAAAGAGCAAAGAGGAGACGGCCAGGATTCATGAGCCGCGCACAGTGCCTTCTCACACCGCGCGGGCAACCGGAAGGTTCACGCCGCCGGAGGTTTCCGCCCCGGGGGAAGCTTCAGGCGTAAAGCAGCACCTTCCCCGTGCTGGCGAGAAACGCGAAGCCCTGCGTGCTGTGCGGGGCGGCGGAAATGAGGTCGCCGCTGCCGGGCGGGATCACGATGTCGGCGCTCTTCTCGCACGACTTCCGCAGCGCATAGACCACGCCGCCGCCCGCATCGGCAATCACAGCGCGGCCGTCGCGGGTGAAGGTGACCACCGGCGGCGCCTCCATAGTGCCGCTCCAGAGATTCACGCTCTCCAGCGGCTTCGTGCCGCCGTGCGCGATGAGCAGCACCGCCGGCGCGACCGCAAAGCCCGTCACCATTGCGTTCAAGTGCGCGAGCTGGAACTCCACCTGCTCATTCACACAGCAAACCACTCCCGGCCCCGCCACCCAGATGTCTTCCCCATGCCCGCCCACGAACCAGTCGGCGTCTTTGACCGTAGGCGGGGCGAGGTCGAGGACCCGCGGAGCCTGCACCCGAGCAGACCCGAAGTAGTTCGCGACAAGACTTCCCGTCTCCGTGTACTCCAGCCGCAGGACAGCGCCATGGCCCCGGCGAAGTAGTAAGCCGCGCCCAGCACCGGACGGGGCGGCGTGCCCTTCACGAAGGCCCGACCGTCCGCCGCCGCGGCAAACTGCAGGCGCTCCAGGCGAACGCGCGGGGCTTGCTCCACCCACGGAAGCAGCGCCGCGCCCGGCAGCAGCACGGCCCTCCAGGGGCGTGAGCCGCGCGCCATCGTGACAGCGATACCGCGCCACGACGGGCAGCGCGGCGCATTCCGCCGCATCGGCCACCGGACACCGCAGCCAGAGCGCGCCGTCTTACACACACGCCGTCCACCCCGCACGGGTGCGGTGCGGGGCGAGCACGGAGGCATCAGTGGTGGAGAAGACGAGAAGGAGCATCGGCGGTGGATGCCGATAGAAGGAAACCTGCCGCAGAAAAGGGTAAGCTCAGGGCAGTGTGGCCGGAAAGGCACCTGCGGCCGCACCAACGGCCACGCGGTAGTATTTGCCGGGCGTGCCGGCGGTGACGCCGAAGTTCCACGTGGCTGCATTGCCATTGCCGGCGACGGCGGCGGCGCTGTCGTCGCGGGCCCAGGTGGTGAGGTTGGTGCTGGTGTAGCCCTGGTAGAACTTGCCGTTCACGGTGGGGAAGGCGGCGGTGACGGTGCTGCCCTTCACGCTTAGGGTGGCGAGGCGGAAGACGCTGGCGGCGTTTTGAGGATCGGTGCCGGCGAGGGCTTCCTGGGCATCGCTGACGCCATCGCCGTCGCTGTCCCCATTACCCGGCGCGCCCGGCAGCGTGAAGGCGGCGTCTTTGATGCGGAAGAACTCGGAGGCATCGGAGCGGGCACGGATGTGCAGCGTGGCAGAGACGATGTTGTCGGGGATGGTGTGGGTGAGCACGAAGGTGTTCTTCAACTGCGCGGAGACCGCCTCGGCACCGGTGTTGAACTCATCGGCGCCAGGATCGTAGGCGACGGTGGTGGGGCTGCCGTTCATGGTGCCCTGGGCATCGTCATCATACGGCGTGATGAGGTTCACCGTGGTGGTGTTCGTGCCGTCGCTGAGGACGAGTTCCGCGAGGAAGATGTCGGGGTCCTCGAAGTTGGAGGTGGTGCTGGTTTCCTCGGCCTCAAGCGTGAGCGAGAAGGCGACACTGCCGGAGACAGCAGTGAGGCCGAGCGGCACGGTGCTGAAATCACTGATGGCCGTGACGGCGGTGATCTCCGATTCCGGCGCGGCAGTGGTGCCGGTGGCCGTCCAGCCCGCGGCCGGGCCGTTCGAGAAGATCTGGCCGGTGACAGCGGCACCGGTGAGGACGCGGCCGACATGCAGCGGTGCGGCGGGAATGGTGATGCTCAGAGCGGTGAGGCAGGTGGGGTCACCCTTGTCCTTGAGAATGGCCGTGATGGGGCCGCCGTCTGCAGGCAGACCGGTGACAACGACGTTCGCATTCCACGCGCCGCTGGTGACGCTCGCGCCGCTGAGCGGGGTGCCGAGGCGGTTGAAGGTGACATCCCATCCGGCCGCAGAGACCAGACCGGCGGGCACGGCACGCAGGGTGAACTCGGCGGTGTGGGCCGCAGGATTGACCGGCTGGCCGTTGAGGTTGCGGGTGATGCTGCTGGCCGTGGCGCTGAAGCCGCACTGGTCGCTGAAGCTGATCTTCCGCACGTCGAAGAACTCATTCGTGGTGACATTGGACCCTTCGATCACCAGCTGCACCGCGGTGGCGGTGGCGGGGATGCCGGCCTCCATGCGCAGAGTGTTGCTGATGGATACCGTGACGGCTTCGCGCTTCACATTGAACTCGTCGGCATTCACATCGTAGGGCGTGTCGGAGGAACCGTTGAGCACACCGTTGGCGTCCGTGTCATACGGCGCGATGAGATTGATCTCGGAAGTGCCGGCGGCATCGGTGACGATAAGTTTGGCGCGGAACTGGTCGTCAGATTCAAAGTTGGAAGCATTGCTGGTGTCGCGGGCGACGAGTTCCATGGAAAAGCCGACGGCTCCGATGCTGCTGAGGTCGAAGACAGGGGAACGCACTTCCCGCCAGACGGGAGTGTTCACGTTGCTGAGTGTGAGCACGGGATTGAGCCCGGTGGTCACGGTCCACGGAGTGATGGGAGCCGCAGAGAGAAACTGTGAGGTGATGCCGCCAAAGTTGCGGCTGCCAATATAAGACTGGGGCTGCAGGACCACGGTGGCTGTGATGGCCGGATTGACCGCGTCCGCGACCACGACCGTGACGGGCGAACTGGCAGTGAGATAGGGGCCAAAGGTAGTGACCGCTCCCGTGGTGCCGGTGACCGGAGTGCCGCCCGCCGCCGCGGCAGGCGTGGTGCTCACCACGCGCCACGCATTCGTAACAAACTGACCGGTGACAAACACATTGGCGGTGAAGGTGTCATCTGCGGGATCCAGCGTGCCCTGCGGGTGCCGCGTCCAGCTTTGCGTTGTGGCCGTGAGGCTGCCGCCGGGCGGCGTGACCGTGACCTGAGCCGTGCAAGGCGGCTGGGTCTGCGAGGAGAAGGTGACTGTCTTAGCCCCGCCGGAAACCGGATAGGGTCCGAAGGTGGCCGGGGTGTCCAGAACGCCGGAAGCCTGCGCCGGATCGTCGCTGGTCCAGACAGTGCCGGCATTGAACGCGGTGACCGTGGCCTCGAAGGAGAAGGTGTCGTCATTCGGATTGAACGGCGTGCCGGCATCGCTGCGCGTGACATTCGCCGTGGTGGCGCTCATGCTGCAGCCGGCCTCCGCAGACAGCTCCAGCGCCATGACGAGGTCAGAGCTGCTGAAGCCGGTGGTATTGCGCACCGAAAGCGCCAGGGTGTGCTCGCCTTCCGGGAGGAGATTGACCGACTTGATCGTGCGCACATTGACACCGCCCACAGAGGTGGTGGCACCGGCAGCCAGTCCGAGGGAAATGGTGCTCAGCGCGCCTTCGTTTCCGGTCGCGGAGGCGAAGACTTCCGGCGTAGAGCGGTAGGTATCGCGATTCGCCGGCGTGGTGGCCGCCATGTTGATGGCCATGATGAGTTCGCCGTCGAGATAGACGTAGGCGCCGTCATCAATGAGGTAGCGGAAGCGGGGATTGATGAGCGCTCCGCCGCCGGGCGGGACGGTGAAAGTAGTGCGGAAATAGGCCGCGCGGCGGTTGCCGGTGGCTGGGATGGTGAGCCGGCCGCTCACCGCCGTGGTAGCCGCGCCGTCATTGTCACCAAAGCCCGTGAATTCGGCACCGGCGGCAGTGAAGTAGCCGGCGGCATCATAGCCCACGGGGCCTTTGGTGAGCCGCGAGTCATAGGATGCCTGCGTCGCAGCCACGCCGTTGAGATCCCCCCCGAACGTGGGGCCGTCATACTGCACGGCAAAGTCCGCCACCTTCAGAAACCAGGTCGTGTCAAAGTCCGTGTCCCCGCCCGGCGGGATGTCCGGCATCTGCCCCATAGGATGCATGACAGCCCAGGTGTGATCCCAGGGAACGAGGACGGTTTGCTGCGCATGCGCGGCAGTGGCGGACAGGAGAACGGCGAGGGCCGCGGTGATGGCTTTCATGAGTTCGGACGGGTTGAGAGTGCGCGATTGTCTGGAGCCGCGGGAAAAAGAGCAATCCTTTTCCTGGAAATTCCACCGCGGGAGGCAGCCGCGGGGCACATGCCTCCGCTCTTCCGCGCAATCTGCTCAAGCCCGCGGCCACAGCCCGGCGGCTCTGGCGCGCAGGGCTTCGCGGGCGGTGTCTATTTTCACCCACTCAATGCGGGCGGTGAGGGTGCGGAGTTCGGCGGCGGCGGCGGCATCGGTGCGGCCGGCGAGAGCGTCGAGCGCGGGGCGCACTTCCGGCAGGTGCAGCCACCAGCGGGCATTCGCGGCGATGACGCGGTCAATGAACAGACGCCAGAGCCCCGGATGAGCGCCCGGGCATTGCCATGCGGCGGATTCCGGCGTGCGCGCTTTGCCTTCCGGCGGTGGCAGTGCGGCACACGACAGCGGATGCGCGGCGGCGATGTTTTGCAGGAGAGCGAGCAGCGGATCGCCCGGCGCGAGGGCGAGCGCCATGCGGTGCATGTCCGGCAGCCAGCGCAGCGCGACATCCGCGGAGAACATCGCCCCGGCGCTCAGCGGCACCGGCGAGGGCTTCGCAGGCCGCTGCATGCCACTCACGCAGCAGGGCTCCCACTGCCGGATCCGATGCGGCTTCCGCCTCCATCATCCGCAGCGCATCGCGCGGCACCCCGGCACCAGTGAGATGCACTTCAGCCCGCCCGGCCGCATGCAACCCGCGCAGGAAGCAGAGGATGGTGCGGGGGCAGGAACAGGCTGGGGCATAATAAGGAGCGGGATTCAAATTCATTCCCGTGATGGAGAAAACGGCGAATTCCCCGGGCTTTACTAATCCACCCGCTGATTACAATGCAGCCCGACATCCTGACAATCTCCCGATCCTTTTTGATTCCATGAGCAACACCTATGCAGTGATCCTCGCCGGCGGCAGCGGCCGCCGCTTTTGGCCCCTGAGCCGTGACAACCGGCCCAAGCAGCTGTTGAAACTGTTCGGCAGCGAAACGCTGCTGGAGCAGGCCCTCGGACGCCTCGAGGGGCTCGTGCCGCGGGAGCATATCCTCATTCTCACCAACAAGGAGCAGGAGACGGAAGTGCGGGCGCTGCTCGGTGATGCGGTGCCGGCGGAAAACATCATTGCGGAACCTGACAAACGCGACACCGCACCGGCCATCGCGCTGGGCATTGGCTGGGTGGCGGCACGGGATCCGGAGGCGACCATGATGGTGCTTCCGGCGGACCAGTTGATTCAGGACAAGGCGGCATTCCAGGAATGCCTGCGCGGCGCACTGGAAGTGGCCAGCCGCACGCGGGCGCTGGTAACGATCGGCATCAAGCCCACGTGGGCCTGTCCCAGCTACGGCTACATCGAACGCGGGCGCCGGGCCTTCATCTCCGGGCTGCAGCACACGCCGGCGGTGTACGAAGTGCACCGGTTCCGCGAAAAGCCCGCGCCGGACCTCGCGGAACAGTTTCTCCAGCAGGGGAATTTCTCGTGGAACGCGGGGATGTTCATCTGGTCGGTCAGCGGCGTGATTGCCGAGCTGTCGCAGCACTGTCCCGAACTGGCCGCCTTCATCAGCGAAGTGCGCCGCAGCCGCGACCTCACGGCGACCCTCGCCAGTCAGTTCCCGGCACTGCCGAAGATTTCCATCGACTATGCGCTGATGGAAAAAGCCGGGCGGGTGCTGAACATCGAAGCAAGCTTCGACTGGGATGACGTGGGCTCCTTCATTTCCGTGGGTAAATACCTGCCGGCGGACGATGCGCAGAATGCGTCGAACAGCCCGCTCTCCACGATGGATGCCCACGGCAACATTGTCTTCACCACCGGCGGCAAGCGCGTCGCCCTTCTTGGAGTGCAGGACCTCATCGTGGTGCAAACCGATGACGCCATCCTCGTGGCGCACCGGCATTCCGCGGATGCCATCAAGAACCTCGTGGACCGCGTGCCGAAGGAGCTGCACTAACCTTCACTCCGCCGCCGCAACCGCCTGACGGATCAGCACCGCGCTGGCCACTTTGCGCTCGTATTCACCGGGCACCGCCGCGGCGCCCATCGGGATGTCCGGACGCCGGTAAACCATGGGGCTGGGCAGCGTTTCGCGTGCGGAAAGGTGGCACTCGGTGACTCCGGTGCGCCGGACAATGTCTGCGATCAGCTCCGGCCGCACACCGCCGCCGGGCAGGATGGTGATGCGTCCCGCCGCCTGCTGCACGAGGGCAGCGATGGCGTCCAGCCCCTCCGGCACCGACGGCCTGCCGCCGCTGGTGAGCACGCGGGGAATGCCGAGGCGCACAAGCGTTTCCAGTGATGCCGCGGGGTCCTGGCTCACATCAAAGGCGCGGTGAAACGTGATGTCCATGCCCCGTGCGGCGTCCATGAGAAAACTTGTTAGTGCTTCATCGATCTGTCCGTCCGGCTGGAGGCAGCCGAAAACCACACCGTCCGCACCGCCGTCCCGTGCCGCGCGAATGTCCTCCGCCATGATGGCCGCTTCCACCGGGCAGTAAACGAAGTCGCCGCCGCGGGGGCGGATCATCATCATGAGACGGCCGGAGAAGGCCGCGCGCGCCGCTTTGAGGAATCCCGCCGACGGCGTGGTGCCTCCCTCAACGAGTCCGGCGCAGAGTTCAATGCGGGCCGCGCCGCCGGCTTCGCAGGCCTCGACGGAGGCGATGTTGTCCACGCAAATTTCGATCGTCATGCGCAGCACATAGGCGCTGCGGCACCGGGCATCAACCGGCGGTGCGCCGTTGTCTATTGGCCGTCGCGGCGGCCCTTGTTGTAAATGGCGAGCACAATGAGCCCAATGATGCCGCCAATGACGAAGAGCATAAGCGCTCCTATCGGATCAATTCTAACCCGCCCTCCAGCCAGCAACACGATCAGCCCCACCGCGGCAAAGAGGAGGAGACACCCACAGCCGCCTTTAGTGAAGGCCGCGCCTTTGGTGGGTTCATCGGGGGATTCATCCATAACAGGGAGTTTTTGGCATGAGACCGAAAGCCCCGGGGCCGCGCAAGACATTTTTGTTATCGCTAACGCCGGCCAAATTTGCGCGCGAGTTCCTGGAAGCTGATCTGAATGAGTGTGGGACGGCCCTCCGGACAGCAGTAGGGCATCTCGCAGGCGAGCAGCCGCGCGGTGAGGCGGGCGGCGCCGGAGGCATTCTCCGGCGGCCGCAGGCGGGCGGCCTGACGGGCTACGGCGGCGGCGATGGTGTCATCGCTGAGGCGGCGCTGCGGGGCACGGTCGCCGGCATTTTGCAGGTCGGAAATCAGGGCGCTGATGAGCCCGGCGACATCGCCGTCGCCGGTGTAGAATGGCGGCAGGCTGTCGATGAGCAGGGTATTCCCGCCAAAGTCCGCAGCCCCGACCCCCATGAGCCGCAAGCGGTGCAAATGCGGGCGCAGGAAGTCGTATTCACGGGGGCTGAACGTGACGGTGATGGGCGCGAGCAGCTGCTGGCTGACTACGCCGCCGGCCGCAGCGCACGTGCGGGCCTCTTCGAACAGGATGCGCTCCCAGGCCGCGCGGTGGTCGAGAATGACGAGCCCTTCGTCCCCTTCCATGAGCCAATACCGGGAGCCGAGCGGATTCAGAATCCGGAAGGGCAGCGGCGCAGCGGTTTTGTCAGGCGCAGCTATCGGAGCGGGCGGCACTTCCTTCTCCGCCGCAGGCACGGCCAGTTCCGGCACTGGCGTGACCGGCGGTTCCACGTCGCGCGGCACCGGGCTGGCCGCGGGCTCGTCCGGCAGCAGGACCGGCTGGCGCGGCGCCGGACGCCACTGCACAACCGGCGGTACCACGGCTGGCTCCGGCGGCAGCGCACGGGCCGGGGCGGCAGGGGTAAATCCCTCGACGGGCGCGGCTTCCGCCGCTGGAAGATTCCGCCCGCGGCGAATGACCGCACTGAGGATTTCCATGAGCGCCGACTGCACCCCGAGACCATCGCGGAAGCGCACCTCGCGCTTTGCCGGGTGCACATTCACATCGACTTCGTGCGGGTCGATTTCGAGGAAAAGAAAGACCACCGGCCAGTTCCCGCGCGGGAGAGCTTCCGCGTAGGCACCACGGAGTGCGTAGTTGAAGACCGGGCTCTCCACCGGGCGGCGGTTGAGGAAGGTGAACATCATGGCCCGGCTGGACCGGTGCGTGCCGGCTTCCCCGATGAATCCGGTCACGGTGAGCCCGCGCAGTGAGGTGCGGGGCACTTCGAGGAGCTTCTCCGCGACTTCCATGCCGGCGAGGCCGGCGATGCGTTCGCGCAGCCCACCGCCGCCGGGCAGATGAAAGAGCAGGCGCTCGTCCCGGGTGAGGCTAAAGGCGATTTCCGGGTGCGCAAGGGCGTGGATGCGCACCTGCTGCTCGATGTGGCTGAACTCCGTATTCTCCGAGCGGAGGAACTTGCGCCTGGCCGGCACGTTGTAGAAAAGGTTGCGCACCTCAATGTGGGTGCCCGGGGCTTCCCCGGAATCCTCCACCGTCACAAGGCGGCCGCCATCCACGATGACCGTGGTGCCGCTCAAGGCCCCCGGCTCCCGGGTCGTGAGCGTGAACCGCGAAACGCTGGCAATGCTGGGGAGGGCCTCCCCGCGAAAGCCCATCGTGGTGATGGCTGCGAGGCCCTCTTTCGTCCGCAGTTTACTCGTGGCATGGCGTTCCAGGCAGAGCACTGCGTCCTCCCGGCCCATCCCGCTGCCGTCGTCCACGATCTTCAGCAGCGCCGTGCCGCCCTGCCGCACCAGAATGTCAATGCGCCGGGCTCCCGCATCGATAGAGTTTTCCACCAATTCCTTGACGACTGAGGCCGGGCGCTCCACTACTTCCCCAGCCGCGACCTGGCTGGCGAGAGCATCGGGTAAAACCTTAATTTTTTGCATGGGTCTGCAAGGAACACCGGCGAAAACCGTAACCGGCAAGAGAAATTTCCGTCGCTTTTTCGTGCGCCTGCTACACACTGTAAATAATGTCATTTTCTATCACCAAACCCTCCTGAAATGATCCGCATCACGGACAGCGCTGCCGCACAACTTCGCGAGCTTCTGAAAGAGAAGACTGAAGACGGGGCGGGGTTGCGCCTAATGGTGGAAAAAGGGGGGTGCGCGGGGCTGCAGTATGCGATGAAACTCGGGACCCGGCAGCCCGACGACGCGGTGATCGAAAAGAACGGTGTTTTCTTCTACGTGGACCCGGCCAGCGGGCACTATTTGAGCGGCTGCGAGGTGGACTACGTAGATACGCTTTCCGACAGCGGGTTCAAGATTCACAACCCGAATGCGGTGCGCAGCTGTGGCTGCGGCACTTCGTTTGAACCTGCCGCCGCCGGACCTGTCCAACCTGCACCACCGGTACCAGACGGTGAATCCTGCAGCAGCGCCTCCTGATTTCCTCCTCTCCTCCTTACTGACACTCCACCACACTACCAAATGGCACCCAGAATCGAATTCATGCATGCGCCCCGCGGAGGCTGGTCCCGGGCAGCCAGTGTAGTGAAACGCAGCGATGGAGGGCTCTTTTGGTGGTCGATCGCCATTACTTTGCTGATCGGGCTGGCGACGTTCTCCTGGTTCTTCTGCATTTACGTGTTCACCCACCCGGAAAAGCCCTTCAACTACCGGCTGCTGAGCAAATTTGAAAAGCTGGAGCCGATCAAGGCCTTCAGTGAGAAGGATTTCCCCGGGGGCAAGACCTATGCGCACCGGGACATGTATCAGACCTTCTACTCCTTCACGGATGAGAACCTGAAGCAGAAGAACAGTGAACTGCACCGTGCCTACATCACGAATTACAAGGAGGAGCGCCCAATCTGCATTCGCGGCCAGTTCAAGGTGGTGCATTCCCGGCCGCTCACAAAGGATGATGTCTTCACCTCCGGCACCATCGCCCGTGCCGTGGCCCTGGTGGAGGAGGACAAGGAATACCGCAATGTGGTCATCGAATACATCCTGCCCTCCAGGACACCGTCCAAAGAGCACTTTCTGCCCGGTGACATCCTGAAGATCGATACCTCGGAAGCAGAGGGCAAGCGCCGCCGCTTTGCCTCGCTGCTCAATGTGCAGCGGCAGCAGGATGACAGCATGGTCTTCACCGTCGTGCCGCTGGCCTACGGCGAGCACGGCAATGCTCAGGCGGAATTCAGCATCCGCGGCGAGCCCCCGCACCGACTGAATCTGGACGCCCGCTGGCCCATCACGGATGACGCCATCGGCGCTTCCGCAGCCAATGTGGCCGCTGTGCAGTAGCCGGGCATTTCTCCGCTGGCGCCGGGCGCATTCCGGTGAAGAGAATGGTCAACTATGACCATGACCGACGACGCCTTCACCTCCGTTGCCATTGATGCCGCCCGCCAGGCAGGGGCACTGCTCAAAGCCAACTACGGGGGCGTACTGGGGGTGAACGAACTCAAGCAGTATGACATCAAACTGGAACTGGATGTCCGCAGCCAGGAGCTGATCACGGCCATTCTGCTGCGCAGCTTCCCGGATCACGCGATCTATGGCGAAGAAGGCATCGCCGGGAATCAGGAGAGCGACCACGAGTGGATCGTGGATCCCATCGACGGCACGGTGAACTACTTCTACGGCATCCCGCATTTTTGTGTGAGCATCGCGCTGCGGGTGCAGGGGGAGATCGTTCTCGGAGTGATTTACGACCCGATGCAGGACGAGCTGTTCCTGGGGCGGAAAGGACACGCGCCCACTCTGAATGGGCAGCCGATCCAGGTCAGTGGCCGCACCGCGCTCGCCGACGCCATGGTCACTGTGGGTTTCAGCAAGAACAAGGAGTCCATCGACGCCGGGCTGAAGCGGTTCAAGGATCTGCTCTTTCAGGTGCGGAAGACCCGGATGCTGGGCAGCGCCGCGCTGGGCATGGCCTATGTGGCCGCCGGCCGGCTGGATGCCTACATCGAGGAGGTCATCAGCCTGTGGGATGTGGCGGCGGGCATCATTCTGGTAGAAACTGCGGGCGGGCGCGCCCGGCTTTTCGAGAAGGACGCCAAAGCGGAGAAGTATTCGATGTGCTGCACCAATGGAAAGCTGCCGCTGCTGTGGGTGGAGGATGAAATGACCGCAACTTCACAGCCCGCCGCGTCATGATCCGCTCCGGTATCGGCTACGACGTCCACCGCCTCGTGGAGGGGCGAAAACTGATCCTTGGCGGGGTGGACATCCCGCACGTAACAGGCCTCCAGGGCCACAGCGACGCCGACGTGCTGTGTCACGCCATCGCTGACGCCCTGTTGGGTGCCGCCGGTGAGCCGGACATCGGACATTTTTTCCCACCCTCGGATGAAAGCATCCGCGGCATCAGCAGCCTGGAGATTCTCCGCCGCGTGGCCTCCATTCTGCGAAGGAAGGGTGCCGTCATTCACAACATCGACGCCACCCTGGTAGCCGAGCGGCCGAAAATCCTGCCCCATGTTCCGCAGATGAAATCGAACATCGCAGCCGCCCTTGGTATCGAACAGGGCCAAACCGGTATCAAAGCAACCACTAATGAAAAAATGGGATTCCCTGGACGTCAGGAAGGCATGTGCGCCATGGCGGTCGCCTGCCTTGATCTTCCGTAACCCCTGGGATTCCATCTTTACGCAAGGCAGCCCCTGCCAATACTGCACCCACTGACTACCATGCCGGAGATCGTCCTCCCCTGCCCCGCCTGCCAGACCGCGCTGCTCGTTGATGAGCAGAACGACGGACATGAGGTGTTGTGCCCGGGATGCGAGGTTCGTCTCGTGCTGCCGCGCGAACTCAGCGGGCGCTCGCCGGTGGTGGTCAAGTCTCCGGCCGCGGCCGCTGTGGAGGATTCTGCCGCAGCGGCAGAGTCAGCGAGAGAAAATTACCCGATGCACCGCACCGGTCACCTCGCTTCACTCCCTCCTGGTGAAGATCCTGCCGGGGACACCGCGGCCCGCCATCCTGCGGCTCATTTACCGGAACGCCGGGGCCTCAGCCCGGAGGAGGAAATGCGCCGGCTCGCCGCCCTCACCGCAGAACCAGTCGCCTACGACCTGCACAATGTGGACACCAAAGGCCGCAGCGCCTTTCCCTGCCCCGGCTGCCACCGTCCAGTGTGGATCGCGACGAAGGCCGCTCAGGGCCTCCAGATGATTTGCGAAGGCTGTGCTCAGGAAATCATCGCCCCGAATCCAGCGCAGAATCAACCCGCGCGCCTGGTGCAGCCCGATGCCTCCGCGCCCCGGCAGAAAACCGTGCTCCCCGAACGCCGACAGGTGGAAAACCTCCGGCTCGGCGAACAACCCGCGGCCGGACGGCCCAAACGCCAGGGCGGGCGCCTGCCTCCCGCACGCGAGCCAGCCCCGGCCCAGGCTCCCGCAGCTGCAGACCGTGCCCGCATTCCGGTCACCTCCATTGAGCCGATTCCAGCACGCGGTAATATCGAATTGAGCCCGCCGGTCCGGAAAGGCCCGCAGGCGCACAAGGCCCTGCCCTCCATGCAGGATCAGGCCGCGGCCGCCGCCGAGTTTGAAGATGTACGGCCGCTGCCCGGTGGCTTGCCGGCCGCTGCGCCCCAGACAAAAACTGCAACCCGGATGAGTCCGGAAAGGGCTCCAACCTTCAGCCCCAAACACGAAGCCGATCTTTCGGCAGAGGGCACCGGCAAATGGGGTGAGTCTGGGCCGGCGGACAGTTCACCCGTCTTCCGCCGCACGCTGACCCTGGCTCTGGCCACGCTGCTGCTGGGCGCTGTGGGCGTCACCGCCTTCATGCTGAAATCCTACTTTGCCCCTCACCAGCCGCAAAAGGCGGAGGAGGAGAGCCAGGAAAGCCCCACCCAGAGCGTGGACGGTGCAAAGTCTGCGATAGAGCGTTTCTTTGCCGCCACCTCGATGGAGGACATAGCGAAGGAAGTGCGTCACCCGGACACCACACTGCCCCGGATGAAAGCGTGGTATGCCCAGCGGGGCACCCCGGCGCACACTGTGGAGTTCACTCAGGACTGGCGCGAACTCGACAACTACGGGGGCAGTGGCGTCAACTTCATCTTCACCACCATTCGCCTGGATGGCCTGAAAGATTATGCCGTCGCGCTGGAAGTGCCTAAAGACGGCAGCAATCCAAAAATCGACTGGGAGAATCTCGTGGCCTGGTCCGCGACGCCGTGGAGTGACTTCCTCAAGACCACCAGCGAACGCCCGGCAGACTTCCGCGTCACCATCACGCCCACCGATTACTACAACGGATTCTACAATGACCGCGCACGCTATCTGGCGTTCCGCGTCTCTGACCCGGAGAATTTCGGATCGTGTTATGCCTACTGCGAAGTCAACACCAGCCTCGCCAAGCTGCTGCTGAAAGCAGTGCGGGAAGCCCGGCAGTCAGGGCAGCCCGGATTGACCGATCCCGTGACTGGTGATGGTATCGCGCAGGTGATCCTAAGGCTCCGCTATTTGCCGGAAGGGCAAAAGTTCAATCAAGCCAGCATCGAAGCGCTGGTCTGGAATTCGTGGCTGGAGCCTTAATCAGGATTGGACCGCTAACCGGGCAGCGGTGGGGCCGCTTATTTGCCGTTGGCCGTGACCGTGGGGCCGGAAGATCCGAAGTGCTTCAACCAGAGGTAATTCTCTGCGCGGTGCCTTTCCTCGCGGTCGAGCGCGCGGTCGTAGATCAGGACTTCCGCGACATCGCCGGCGAACGCGATGCGCTCGGTGCCGCCATTGTCCGCGGTGCCCATGCGGAGCATGTCAGTGGAGAGCTTCGCATCCACCCGCAGAGCCTTTTCCCTGCTCGTCTTCTGCCCATCGCTGTTGATGAGTCCGGGGTAAAACTTCCCATCCACCCGGGCGGCCACGAATGAAGCGATGCGGAATTCGTTCCCGCCGCCGGGCAGTTAAAGCGGCTCTTGTGGGCTGGCTGGGCGATGATCCCTTTGTTTTTGACCCCGGGGGCCCACAGCACATTGCGCGGCTTATCGCAGCGGGCTTGAATCAATGCGCCCTCAGCATCCGGCCCCGCCGCGCGGAACACCACCAGCACGGAAGTGCGGCCGCCTTCAAAATTCCTGCCCATCAGGTCGCCAATTTTGTCTTTATCGCGCACGCAAAGTGTATCGCCGGTGCCGTCAAAAGACAGCACGGGGCGCGCGCCGCGCAGACCTCTTCCGGCAGGGGAGGTGATCAGCATGGGATAATTCTGTTCTTTGTTCGGCGTGCCGCTGCCGGTGTACGGGAAGACAGCGGTGCCTCCAGCGGCGGCGTTGTCCATCCATTGCCCGGCGGGTCCTCCGGAAAGTGCCGCCGTGCCTTTGTCATCCGCGCGGGTGCCTTGCAGGCATCGAACCACATCACGAGCCCGTTTTCAGTCGGCCGGGAGAGATCCGTGATGGCAGCCGCCGGAGTCGTGGTCGTCATGGCCGTCTTTTCGGGAGCGGTCTGCGATGACCTGCGCGCCTGCAGGTCCGCCAGTTCCGCTTTGGCCTTGTGCAGCGCCTCTTCACGCTTCGCTGCATTCAAAATGTCCACGGCAGAGCCGGGTTTCGTCTCCTCTCTGGCTGTCTCCTGCTTTCCACCGCCCGAGAAGGCAATGCAGGCACTGACCGCCACCGCGGCGGCCACCCCGCTGATGAGCAGCGGCTTGATATCACGGTGCAGGAGTGCGCGTTGCTCAGCGCATCAAGAGTCTGCTGCGCCAGTCGTCCAGTGTCAGAGCCGCCCGGCTCACCGCCTGCTCCAGGCCCTGGCCGTTGAGGTATTCCATGATGGCCTCGGGACCACTCTCGGCTTCCATGTTCACATCATAGACCGAAACGATGTTAGGGTGGTGCATGGCCGAAAGCGTGGACGCCTCCTTCAGCAGATCGCCATCCACATTGCCAAGCGCCTCACGCTGCTCACGCGACAGGAACTGTTTGATGGCCACATTGCGCTGCAATATTGTATCCATACCTTCAGGACCACCCCGACGCCGCCCTCGTTAATTTCTCCGATGATCTGGTAACGGGAATCCATGAATTGATTACGGTAATTATACATTATTATTCTAATTATCCAAAGCAGTCAAGAAGTCTTAGGGGTTGTTCCCTTATGACGGCCCAGACGGTCCGCAAAAGTGCGACACCCCCCCTCCCGCCAGCGCGCAAATTTTACGATTTCCCGCTTTAGCGACTGCCCTTTTGCCTCCGGAAGCGGGCTGTGCCACCGGCACGCATGGACACACTGCATGGAGCGCTTTTTGACTGGGATGGCGTCATCATCGACAGCCATCACGCCCACGAACTGGCATGGGAACAACTGGCCGGGGAACTCGGACAACCGTTGCCGCCGGGATTCTTCAAAACGACGTTCGGCATGAGGAATGACCGCATCATTCCCGGCTACAGCGGCTGGGCGCGGCCGGAGGAAACGGAGCGCATCCGGGAACTGGGCCTGCGCAAGGAAGCCCTCTACCGCGAGGTGATTCGCCGTGACGGCATCACGCCCCTGCCTGGCGTGAAGCGGCTGCTGCAGGCGCTGCATGACCTCGGCATCCCCTGCTCGGTAGGCTCCTCCAGCGACCGTGCCAACATTGAGCTGATCATGGAAGTCACAGGCCTGACGCCATGGTTCGCGGAGGTGACGGCTGCGGAGGATGTGCAGCGGGGAAAGCCGGATCCACAGGTGTTTCTCAAGGCCGCCGAGAAGATCGGCCGCGATCCCCGGCAGTGTGTGGTGTTTGAGGATGCCCACGTCGGCATCGCCGCGGCTCTGGCTGCGGGTGCCCGGGCAGTTGCCGTCTGCACCACGCACCCGCCGGAGAGTTTCGCCGCCAGCGGAGCGCACCGCATTGTCCGCAGCCTGGAGGAAATCGACCCCGCCACGGTCTGGGCCTGACGACTGCGCTTAAAGAAACCGCCCGAGGATAGGCCGCAGCCTTTCGGCCGTGGCGGCGGGCCAGAGGCTGCGGTCGGTAACAAATGCCATATCCAGTGCCCGGTGTTCCGGCCAGCCGGGAGCGGTGGGAATGCGCGGAATAGCAGCCGCGAGCACCGCTTTGGCCGCCGCGGCGTTCGCCGTGAGATGTCCGATCACCGTCTGCGCATTCACCGGTTCCTCCTCCTCCTTCCAGCAGTCGTAATCGGTGACCATGGCCAGCGTCGCGAGGGCGATCTCCGCCTCCCGGGCCAGTTTGGCCTCGGGCAGGTTGGTCATGCCGATAACATCAAAGCCGAGCTGCCGGTTGGCGTTGCTCTCCGCACGGGTGGAGAACGCCGGGCCATCCATATTCACATAGGTGCCCCCGTTGTGCACCCGGCGGCCCTGTTCCTGACAAACACCGTGCAGAATGTCCCGCAGCCCATGGCTCACCGGATCGCTGAAGCCCACATGCGCCACGATCCCGCTGCCGAAAAACGTATGCTGGTCGCGCCGGCTGGTGCGGTCGAAAAACTGGTCCGGCAGCACAATGTCGCGCGGCGCATACCGTTCCTGGAGACTGCCCACCGCCGTGGCGCAGATGATCCAGCGCACGCCCAGATAGCGCAGCGCGTGAATATTCGCGCGGTGGTTGAGTTCATGCGGCAGAATGCGGTGTCCCCGCCCGTGGCGCGGCAGAAAATACACCTTCCGGCCAGCCAGTTCACCACCGACAATCGCGTCCGAAGGATCGCCCCACGGGGTATCCACCCGGATTTCTTCGCGGCCGGTGAGTCCCTCAAGGTCGTACAGGCCGCTGCCTCCAATAATCCCGATCGCTGGTGTGTCCGTTTGCATCATGGCACGCACACGTGGCGCTGCCCTCCGCTGCGGCAATCGCAGAATCCAGCAGCACAACGTGCTTCAGGATCCCTGACCGGCCTTTGCAGAGGCCCCTGCTTCAGGCGACGGAGCCAGCACGGGGGCCGCCACAGGGGCAGAGCATTCCGCAGGCGACGCTGCCGGCCCAGGTATCGCGATCTTCGGCATGGGCATCGTCTTCACTTTGACCTTCGCGCCCTCCACCGCGTAGTGCAGCGGCACGGTGCAGATTACTTCGCCCGCCTTCAGGCCTTCGGACACCACGACATGATCGGGCCCGCCCCAGATGATCTTCACGGTGCGGCTGCGCAGGCGCTCTTCGGCGTCGATCAGCAGCACCTGATCGCCCTCGCGCAGAGCCACCCGCGGCACGACGAAGACATCCTTCAGCACGCGGCCGGTGATGTAGGCGCTGACAAACATTCCCACCTTGAGCGGCGGATTGTCCCCGCCGCGGCGGCCGTAGGGGTCCTGCACCTGCGCGGTGACATAAAGCTGACGGCTGCGGCTGTCGATACCGCCGGCGGCGCGCACCAGCTTTCCGGTCCAGCTGCCCGTCCGCCCGGCATAGGGCGCGGTGAACACCACTTCGGGGCCATTGTCCATCACCGGCATTTTCTCGCCGCGGTAGTGCTCAGGAATATCGAGAAAGGCGAGGTCGCCACTCTTCAGCGGGAGATCGATCTCCGCAGCATCGACGGCGTAAATCTTCGCCAGTTCCCGGCCAGTGCCGACATACTGCCCGACATCGGCCAGTTTTTCCACCACCCGCCCGGCGTAGGGAGCCTTGATGCTCGTGCGGTCCAGATCGCGCTGGGCGCGCTCCAGCTGGGCCTGCGCGGACATCTGCCGGGCCTTCGCTTCGGCCAGTTGCGGCTTGCGCAGCACCAGCGGATCCGGCTCTCCGGAACGGCCGAGCGCCTTCCAGTCCTCCAAGGCCTGAGTGGCGCGCGCCGTCTCCTCGGAAACCGTCGTCTCCGCCTGCGCCACCGCACTTTGCGCGATCACCACCGCGGCCTGATGGTCCCGGTCGTCCAGCTTCACGAGTTCGTCACCGGCCTCAAAAAATCCCCCTTCGCGGAACGCCGGGGAAATGGACTGAATCATCCCGCTGACTTCCGGGATGAGAGAACTTTCCGTCCGTGCGCGCACCTCACCCTGCGTAGGCACCACCACCGTGTATTCCTGCGGCTGCAGCACCGAAGCCGTCACCGGAATCAGCGTCGGCCGGTGCGGCACCTGCGCCGCCGGCGGGCTCATCGTAGACAAATAATAGCCGGTGCCGCCCATCACGGCGGCAATCACGAGCGGAAGAATTACTTTTTGTATCTGAGCCACAGAAAACGAAGGGACCACAACGATCCGGGCAGCCAGCCCTAATCTTTTACGCCCGCAGTGCAATGGCCGCAGCATGATAAATTGCCCCGCGTGTCCGGTCCCGTCGCAGCCCCGGCAGCCATCGCTGCACTGCACGAAAAGCGACCCGCTTTTCCCATTTCGCTTCTCCCGCGCACCGTTACGATACACGCCCTCTCTCATGCCACCGGCTGTCACGTTTCTTCTCGGATTCCTCACCGCCACCGCAGTCGCCTGGTTTCTCCGGCGCCGCGGCATGAAGCGAATTCGCGGACTGGAGCAGGAAAATCAGGAGCTGCTTACCGAGGAGAGCCGCATGTTTTCCTTCCTTCATGAAATCGGGGAAAACCTCGCGCACGACCGCGGGCTGCGCCGCCTCCACGAAGACATCGTGAACGGGGTCGCCCGTGTCGTGGGGGCCGACAGCACGGCACTTTACATGCTGGACTCGCGGAATTCCGGGCTCCTCGTTCCGGCAGCACTCACGAGGAACTGTCCGTCCGTGATCGAACTCCCGGAACGCCTGCTCGGGGAGTCCAATGCCACGCTGCACAGCTATCTGCTGCTCACGGCCACCTCCGCCTCCGAGGGCCTGCTCGGACGCTGCTATGCCACGCAGGCCGCCGCCATCACCGGCCCGCTGGCCGTGGGGCCACACTGGAGCGGAAAACTCGCCGCATCCCAGGCAGGCATGAGCATCATGGTCGCGCCCGTCACCACCGGATCGCGCCGGCTGGGCGTCATCGCCGCCATCCAGGATGCCGGAAAGGAACCGTTCACCGCACACGAATTTGAAGTCTTCCGCAGCGCCGCGGAGCAGTGCGCCTTCGCGCTCGCCAGCGCCATGACGCAGCAGGAGGCTATGGACAAGCGCCGCATCGAGGAGGAACTCCGCTCCGCCAGTGAAGTGCAGCGCATTCTCCTCCCGCAGAAAGCCCCGGAACTCGGCGACTACCTCATCGCCGCGACCAATACGCCGGCGAAAGTAATGAGCGGTGACTACTACGACTTCATCCTGCTCGACGAAGACCACGCCGGCGTTGTCATCGCTGATGTGTCAGGAAAAGGCTTCCCCGCCAGTCTCGTCATGGCCACCTGCCGGGCCCTGGTGCGCGGACTGGCCCTGGGAGAACTCTCCCCCGCCGCGGCACTGTCGCGCGTGAACCGCAAGTTGTGGGGCGACGTCCGCGAGGACATGTTCATTTCCCTCGCCTATCTCGTACTCGACCGCCGCAGCCCGGACATTGTCATGGCCCGCGCCGGGCACGATGCCCCGCTCCTCTACAGCAAACGCACCGGCGAAGTCACCGCCCTCAAGCCGCCCGGCCTCGCTCTCGGCGTGGACAGCGGCAAGGTCTTCGACCGCGTCACCCGGGACCATACCTTCGTCATGGAAAGCGGCGACTGCCTGCTCCTCTACACCGACGGGGTAAACGAGGCCGTAAACAGCGAAGGCGACGAATTCGGCATGGAACTGCTCACCGAAACCTTCCGCAAAGCCGCTCCGGGCGGTGCCCAGGCCGTGCTGGATGCCTTCAACGAGGCAGTCAAGACCTTCGCCGGCAGCCAGCCCCAGCACGACGACATCACCATCATCGCGGTGCAGAAGAAGTAGCCCTCCGCGAATTATCGAAAGCAGTTCTTGCCCCGCCGGCCGGATTCCTGGTATGCTGGTCATCCCACTTCCGCCTGCCGGCGGATGCCCCCATCATGAAGACTGCACCCCTTGCCTGCGCAGCGTTCCTCGCTGCGGCTCTCCTTCCCGTTGCCCGCAGCCATGCGGATCCGGTGATTTCCGAATTCATGGCCGACAACGAGACTGGTCTCCAGGATGAAGACAGCACGGTGCAGGACTGGATCGAGATTCACAATCCCTCCACTTCAGCATTTAACCTGGATGGCTGGCACCTCACAGACAACGCCGGGAGCCTGACAAAGTGGAAGTTCCCGGCTGTTACCATTGAGCCGGGCGGGTTCCTCGTCGTGTTCGCCTCCGGAAAAGACCGGCGCATTCCCGGTGCGCCGCTGCATACGAACTTTTCGCTGCGTCAGGAGGGTGAATACCTCGCACTGGTGCGGCCGGACGGGGCCACCGTGCAGCAGCATTACGCGCCGCAGTATCCGAATCAGGATCCGGACCGCGCCTATGGCCTGATCTTCAACCGCACCACGCTGCTCGCAGACGGCGCAGCGGCGGACTACTTCGTCCCGGCCACCGCGGGGGCGCTGGCTTCCACCTGGAATACCGCCGCGGTCACACCGCCGCTCTGGACCACGGCCCGGCCGCTGGGTCTGGGATTTGGCTTCGATGTTCCGGGACTGAAGATCACGGTGCGCGCCAAAAACACAGCAGGGGGTGTGCTCAATACGCAGGCGGATGCGGAACTCCTGCTCTCGCGCCCCGCCGGGCACATTGACATCGCCAACGAATGGGTGGGCGTGCAGCCGACTTTCAATGTCCTCGGCAGCGGCGGCGACGGACGTTACGGCAACAACAACCCGCTGCCCTCATGGGCGCAGGATGACTATGTGGTGCGCGCCCAGGGCACGATCACCATTCCCGCAGCCGGGGTCTATACGTTTGGGATCAATAGTGACGACGGCGGCAGGATCACCATCGACGGAAATGTGGTGATGAACGACCCGACGCTGCACGGCCCGCAGGATTTTCTCGGCCAGGTCACGCTCAGCGCAGGGAATCACACCATCGACGCTTACTTTTGGGAGCGCGGAGGCGGCGACGAAGGCGAACTCTTTGCCCGCCAGGGGGCGTGGACCGCGTGGGACAGCAGTTTCCGTCTTGTGGGCGATACGGCCAACGGAGGGCTCGCAGCCTTCACTTCGCCGGTGGGCACCGTCACCAGTGCCGCGGTGCGCACAAACATCGAAAGCACCATGCGGAATGTGAATGCCTCGTGCTTTGTGCGGGTGCCGTTCTCCGCTTCCGGCACCGGCACCTTCACCAGTGCCAGCCTGCTCATACGCTACAACGACGGCTTCAGAGCGTGGCTCAATGGCGCACCGCTCGCAGCAGCCAATGCCCCGGCAGCTCCAGTCTGGAACAGCACCGCTTCAGCCGCGCGCACCAGCGATGTCTCGCTCGTGACCAGCGGATTCAATATCACCGCGGCCCTGCCCGGTCTCATCAATGGCACCAACATCCTCGCCGTTCAGGGACTGAACAGCAGCGCCGCCGACGGCACATTCCTCGTACTGCCGGAAATCGTCGCCGGCTCTCTGGCGCCGAATGCCGAGAGCGCTTTCTACAGCGCGCCCACTCCCGGTGCCATCAACGCGGCCCCGTCCAGCCTCGGTAAAGTCGCGGATACCGTCTTCACGCCGGCCCGCGGATTCTATCCCAACGCCACGGTGCCCGCCGTACCGTTTCCGGTCGCCATCACGACCAGCACGACCGGAGCGAGCATCCGCTACACCACCGACGGCAGCGAGCCCAGCGCCACCAACGGCACGCTCTACACCGGCCCGGTCACCATCACCGAGACGACCGTCCTGCGCGCCATCGCCTACAAGACCAACTGGGAGTCCACCAATGTGGACACACACAGCTACATGATTCCGGACGACATCATCCTGCAGCAGCCCTCAGGCACGGCACCCGGCCCGGGCTGGGCGGCCCCGGGCAATGCCGTTAACGGCCAGCTCATCGACTACGGGATGGACCCGGATATCGTGAACAGCAGCGATCCCGCCATCGGCGGCGCGGCTCAGGTAAAGTCTGCGCTGCTCGCCATTCCAAGCGTGTCGATTGTCACCGACAACGCGAACCTCTGGAACCCAAGCGCCGGCATTTACATGAACACTGGAGGCCGGGGTTTCGGCTGGGAGCGCAAGGCCAGCATGGAAATCCTCAATGATCCGGCCGGCGGCACTCAGGTGGAGTGCGGCATCCGGATGCGCGGCGGCTTCTCCCGCAGCAGCGACAACCCAAAACATTCCTTCCACCTCTACTTTCGCGGCGAATACGGCGACAGCAAGCTCAACTACCCGGTCTATGGCGACGCCGGTGCGCAGGAGTTCAATCAAATCGACCTGCGCACTTCACAGAACTATTCGTGGTCGTTCGGCGGCGATGCCAGCAACTCCTTTCTGCGCGAGGAGTTCACCCGCCAGGCGCATGTCGATATGGGCAAGCCGGACAGCCATGTGAAGTATGTCCACCTTTACCTGAATGGCGTCTATTGGGGGCTGTTTGAATTCGACGAGCGCACGGAAGCGGACCACGCCTCCACCTACATCGGCGGCGACAAACTGAACTGGGACGTGGTGAAGTGCGAGCAGGACAGCGGCTACATCACCGGCGTGACCGACGGCTTTGAAGACAAATGGATTCAGCTGGGCCAAAAAGCGAACCCACTAACCGCTCCCGGGATTTATACACGCCGCACCCTCACGGCGGCGGATTACTATGACATGCAGGGGCTCGGTCCTGATGGCCTCACGCCGAATGGTTCACCGGTGCTCCTCGATCCCGACGCGCTCATTGACTACATGCTGCTCACCTTCTGGAGCGGCAATCTGGACGGCTGCACCTCCGCCTTCCTCGGCAACAACACGGCCAACAACTGGTTCGGTGCGCGCGACCGCACGGCGAACCGCGGGTTCATCTACTTCGCGCACGACTTCGAGCACTCGCTCTTCAATGTAAACGAAGACCGCACCGGGCCTTTCAACCGGACGTTCACCAACGCCGGGGAGTACACGGAGAAAATCGACAACCGCTACAACCCGATGTTCCTCCACGCCGACCTCCTCGACGTGCCGGAATACCGCACCCGCTGGCACAACCGGGCGCAGAAGCATCTCTTCAATGGCGGGGCGCTGAGCACGACCGCCAACATCGCGCGCATTCAAAAACTCGCCGCCATCGTGGACACCTGCATCATCGCGGAATCCGCCCGCTGGGGCGATGCGAAAACCGCCACGCCGCTGAACCGCAACAACTGGCTCGCCCAGCGCGACACCATCCTGAACAATTACCTGCCCGGCCGGAATGCCGTAGTGATCTCGCAGCTGCGCGCCGATGGACTCTATCCCGCGCTGGATGGCATCACCTTCACCCCGCCCGGAGGCTACACGCTGAGCACCGCTCCACTGAATTTGTCAGGCCCCTCCGGCCGCACGTGGTATTACACCACCAACACTACCGATCCGCGTCTGGCCAATGGCAGCATCAGTCCGGCCGCGCAGGTGTTCACGCCCAGCGGGGTGGTCTATGACACGCTCATTGCCGATGGCATCTCCGGCCCCGGGGCCACATGGAAGTACCGCGATCCCAGCATCGACCTCGGCGGCAGCGACATCGTGGTGGGGCACCCCTCCTACAACAACACGAACTGGAAGCACCCGGCCTTCGACGATACGAACGCAACCCTCTGGAAGAGCGGCGATGCGGAACTCGGGAATGGAGACGGCGGAGAGCGCACGCTCATCAACATCGGCCCGGCCGGCGCACGCTATCAAACGCTCTACTTCCGCAAAAAGTTCACTGTGACCAACCCATCGCAGTATGAGACCCTCGAAATGGAGGCGCTCATCGATGACGGCGCGATCTTCTATCTCAACGGCCGTGAGGTTGCGCGCCTCAATATGCCGTCCGGAGCCGTAGGTTTCGCCTACACCAGTCTCAACGCCATCAACGAGTCCGCTTTCGTCAGCGTAAACGATCCGCGCCTCCTCCCGTCAGCACTCGTCGCGGGCGAAAACACCCTCTGCGTGCAGGTGCATAACGCCAACGCCACCAGCAGCGATATCAGCTTTGATCTGCGGCTGCGCGGCCGGAAGACCACATTCAGCGCACCGGTCTATCTCGCACCGGGACAGCAAACGGTGATGGCCCGCGCCTGGGATGCCGGCAGCAGCACATGGAGTGCGCTCAGTGAAGTCACTTACTTTGTGAACGCCGAGCCCGCCAGCGCGGCCAATCTCGCCATCAGTGAAATCCAGTATCACCCGGCCGTTGATTCCCCTGACATCGTCGCCGGCTACAACGACGACACCTTCTTCGAATACATGGAGCTGATGAACATCGGCCCGAAGCTCGTGGACCTCATGGGCATCGAATGCACCGACGGCGTTACATGGAAGTTCGATAACGCAGCGACCGCCCCGCGCCTGCTCGCGCCGGGACAGCGCGTCGTCATCGTGGGCAACCGCGACGCTTTCATGCACCGGCATGGCGCCTCGCCGGTCATCGCCGGGCAGTTCAGCGGCCAGATCGACAACGGCGGCGAACTCCTCACGCTGCTCGATGCTGCCGGCGGCATCATCCGCAGCTTCGTCTATGATGACCTCGCCCCCTGGCCGGAGGAGTGCGACGGCAACGGCCCCAGCATGGTGCTCATCCACCCGCTCAACAATCCCGACCACGGCCTCGCGACCAGCTGGCGGGCCTCGGCCGGCACCGGGAATCCGGGCAGCAGCGACGCCTTTGCCTGCGCGGCCTGGAAGGCGGCAGCGGCTCCAGGCCAGGCGGACAGCGCCGATGCCGATCACGACGGGCTCTCCACCTTCTGGGAATATGCCAGCGGCGGCACTCCGGGCAGCGCGGATACGGGCCGGCTTCCTGCGGCGGCGCTGGAGGAGTTCACCAATGGCGCGGCCACAGAGACGTATCAGACGCTCACGGCCACCGTGCGCATCGGCGCGGACGACCTACAGCTTATCCCGGAAGCCGGGAACAACCTCGCCACATGGAATCCCGCCGACATGATCCTCGTGCGCCGGGTGCGCGGCACAGACGGCACGGAGTCCTTCACCTGGCGGCACGCCCGCCCGTGGCGCTCCGATCAGCGGGTTTACATGCGCCTGCGCGCCATCGTCTCCCCCTGATGGCGGCGATTCCCGGCGCAAAGAACGTCTCGCGTCTTGCGCCCGCCGCGGGCTTTGCGTATCGGAGCGGCTCCCATGTCCGACTCCGGCCAGACCCCGATGATGAAACAGTACCACGCCATGCGGCGCTCGCTGCCCGCAGACGTGATCCTGTTCTTCCGGCTTGGTGACTTCTATGAGATGTTTTTCGACGATGCCAAAGTCGCCGCCGGCATTCTCAATCTCGCCCTCACCCGCCGCAATGACATGCCTATGTGCGGCGTGCCCTATCATGCCGCCGAGGGCTACATCGCGCGGCTCGTCAGGGAGGGAAAGCGCGTTGCCATCGCGGAACAAACCAGCGAGCCCATCCCTGGAAAGCTCGTGGAGCGGGAAATCGCGCAGGTCATCAGTGCCGGCTCGGTAATTGACCTCAACATGCTGGAAAGCCGGCGCAACAACTACCTCGCCGCGGTCTTCCGCAGCAGCGCGAAGTCGCTCGGCCTCGCCTTTGTCGATCACACCACCGGCGAATTCCGCATCTCGGAATTCACGGACATCACGGAACTCGTGGATGAACTCGGCCGCCTCCAGCCGGCGGAGTTGCTCTACTCCGATGAGCAAACCGGTGAGTTTGGCGCACTGAAAGCGGCCACCGCTCTGGAGCCCTGGCCATTCCTCTACGACCAGGCCCATCACCTCCTCCTGGAGCACTTCAAGGTACAGTCGCTCGACGGCTTCGGATGCGCCGGGATGAAAGCGGGAGCCAGTGCCGCCGGGGCTATCCTTTATTACCTGCGCGACGTCCTGCGCCGTAATGTGCAGCACCTGCGCAAACTCCAGCGCTCCGGGAATGAGAAAACCGTGCTCATCGACGCTGCCAGCCGGGCGAATCTCGATCTTGTCAGCCACCGCAGCGGACAGGAGCACACGCTGCTCGCCGCGCTCGACCGCACCTGCACCCCCATGGGCGCGCGCCGTCTGCGCGACTGGATCCTCCATCCCCTGCGCGAACTGGAGCCGCTCGTTGCCCGGCAGGATGTCATCGAATCCCTCATCGCCCAGCCGTTTATCCTGACCAAATGCCGCGAAACCCTGCGCGACATCCGCGATGTGGAGCGCACCCTCGGCCGACTCAATCAGTCAGGCAATGCCCGCGACATGCAGACGCTGGGGGGCTCTCTGGCTCAGGTGCCGGACGTGCGCGCCCACCTTTCGGCACTCGGCGGCAGCCTCGCCCTGGTGGACGAACTCGCCCCGCGCCTGCGAGACTTTGCGGAACTCACCGCCCTCATCAGCCGCGCGCTCGTCGCTGAGCCGCCAGCCTCGGTCAAAGACGGCGGCATCTTCCGCGATGGCTGGCATCCGGAACTCGATGAACTCCGCCGCGCCTCCACCGACGGCAAACAGTGGATCGCCGACCTGCAAACCCGCGAGATCGAGCGCACCGGCATCAGCAGTCTCAAAGTGAAGTTCAACGCCGTCTTCGGCTACTTCATCGAGATCACCAAGTCGAACCTCGCCAAAGCCCCCGCGGACTACACCCGCAAGCAGACCACGGCCAACGGCGAGCGATTCATCACTCCCGAGCTAAAGCAGATGGAGGACAAAATCCTCGGTGCCGACGAACGCTCGAAGCGCCTCGAATACGAGGAATTTCAAGCCCTGCGCACACGCGTGCTGGAGCACATGGACGCCATCCAGGACACCGCCGAAGCCCTCGCCTTCGTGGATGTCCTCTGCTGCCTGGCCGAAACCGCGCGCCTCTTCAACTACTGCCGCCCGCTGCTCAACGACTCGCTCTCGCTCTACATCAAAGACGGCCGCCATCCTGTCCTCGATCAAAACCTCACCGAGGAAAAGTTTGTCCCCAACGACGTGCTCCTCGAGCCCCAGGAAAACCGTCTCATCATCCTTACCGGGCCTAACATGGCCGGCAAAAGCACCTACATTCGCCAGGTCGCACTGCTCACGCTCATGGCGCAAACCGGCAGCTTCATCCCGGCCGCACAGGCGGAAATCGGCCTCGTGGACCGCATCTTCACCCGCGTCGGTGCGAGCGACGACCTCTCGCGCGGCCAGTCCACCTTCATGGTGGAGATGAACGAGACCGCCGCCATCCTCAACAACGCCACCGGCCGCAGCCTCGTCATCCTTGATGAAATCGGCCGCGGCACCGCCACCTTCGACGGCCTCGCCATCGCCTGGAGCGTCGCCGAGCATCTCCATGATGAAGTGCAGTGCCGCACCATCTTCGCCACGCACTATCACGAACTCACCGCGCTCAGCGACAAACGCCCTGCCGTGCGCAATGCCAACGTTGCCGTGCGCGAGTGGAACGACCGCATCATCTTCCTCCGCAAAATCATCCCCGGCGCCGCCGATAAAAGCTACGGCATCCAGGTCGCCCGCCTCGCCGGCCTCCCGCAGCCGATCATCGAGCGCGCGAAGCAAATCCTCCACACCCTCGAAGGCGGCAGCCACCAGCCCGACGCCGCGCCCGCCAGCGAACCCGCTGCGAAAAAGCCGCGCCCCAAAAAGACCGTCAGCGCCGAAGCCATCGGCGGCCCCGTCACTCAGCAGGTGGAACTGGAACTTTTTTGATGTCCTGTGAAATGCGTACGCCCAGCGAGTCATAAAGCCGCCAGGGAAGGCGCGACTCTCATTGAGTTCGGCTGCTGCCTCACCATCCTGGCCGCGGCTGTCATCGGTTTTTCCGCTGGCAAGCACTGGTATGGCTGGTTGGGTGGTGCTGCAGGTGCCTTTCTCCTGCCAGCCGCCCTGCTAAGCCTGGGGTGGCTTGGCGTATTCCTCACCGCGTGGATCTTCGGCAGCGTCCCCAATTTCCCGCCGTGCCCCAACCGCTGCTGCCGCTCCGCCGATTATAATCTGGATTTCACCGGCCTTGTGCGCGACTGGACCTGGAAATGCCAATGCGGCATCCGTTTCCGTAAACTCGGCCGAGGCTCCCGGCGCCTCATGATTGTGAACCCCGATAACAGCCACACCCCGTACATGCGCTATGTGCCCTGCCTCGGCTGGCGGAAAGATAACGGCCAGGGAACAGGACCGTGCTGGTAACCCACACCGCCGGAATCAGCAGTGCAAAGCCCATCCATCGCCAGTTCGTTCGCTTTGATGCAGGGCGGGCGCCGCCGTTCGGCACAATTTGACGCCCGGCGCGCCGTGGCAGACAATCGGCCCCATGAAAACACCATCTCTCGCTAAGTCCGCATGCCCATATGGACTCGAAATAGCATCCACGCCGGAGGGTCTGCTTCTCAAGCCACGACGCAAACCGCGCGAGGGTTGGGCGAAGGCGTTTCGCAGCACGAAGTCCCGGAAAGACGAACTGGAGGAACTGCGCACCGCCCCGAACAAGTTCGATGAGGAGGAGTGGCAATGGTGATTGAGCGGTGTCACTTCCGGCAGTGCCCCTGCCCGGCCGAGGAAGCCACTGATTTTATGAGCCAATCGCAAACTAACCCTATCACCTGCCGGCAGTGCGGTGCGCAGCACGAATTCACGATCTGGAGTTCGCTGAATGTGACGCTCGACCCCGGCCGGAAAGAGCCGCTGCTCAAAGG
>Ga0315905_10000452_pt1 | contig 44935 bp, 47 predicted proteins | sample LakEriMetagenome_5_FD_203522 | JGI IMG/M metagenome (GOLD analysis project Ga0315905, IMG submission 203522) | Freshwater fungal communities from buoy surface, Lake Erie, Ohio, United States - Buoy 4 MA121 | ecosystem: Environmental > Aquatic > Freshwater > Lake | place: USA: Lake Erie, Ohio...
TTCCAACCGTCTACCAATACAACGAATGAGCAGCATTCGCCGCATTCGAAGGCAACGTGATTAGCCATTAAATCACCCCCTCAGGAGTGAGCAGGGAAACGGTGTCCATGTAGTCGAACCGCGCCAGAGGGCGGATCGGGACGCCAGGGTTACGCACGGCGTAGGGAACGCCGTCCACTACGCGGCCAGTACGGTACGCGGGGCGCGAATCCATCAGCCAAATCTGGCCGGAACGACGCGCGTTCACGACGCGCACGGTGACGGGCTTACCGTCTAGCAGCACCTCACACACCTCAGGCAGGGTAAGGGCAGGGACTTCGTTGATCTTCTGAATCTCTATCATGGTATGAGTGTAGCATGGGGGTCTGACAATCGCAACTCTAGAATGGGGGCAAATCGGACATGTTAGGTAACGTTTGTGTAACGGAATCGCCTACGGATATCGTTGTATTCCCGTGAAAACTCAACGGATTCGTACCTTGACAATTGCCGATTTACCGGGTAAGACCTTGCCCGGCCTGCTGGATTTGTCAAGTCCAACACGCCGATGTTACCTAATCGTTACCTTAGGTCAAGGCCATACCAGGGCATCGACTCCCAGGGCCACCACAGGCCCACAGCAGCAGCGGTAAGGTAGATGAGGGCGTAGGCCCTACGGGTAAGCCTCACAGTACCTCCACCCAGGACACAGGGGACAGGGTGACAGTGTTAGTGATGACGCTACCAGGGTAGGCAGCGACCTCCACAGCAAGGAGGCCAGTAGGCCCAGCGGTGATATCGGTAACGATACCATTGGGGACCTCGTCCCCTACACACAGGTCCCTAGCCTGAATCTGATCTAGCATGATTCGATCCTTCCGTTCTTGACTACCCAGCCCCCACAGCAGGGGCATTCGGCGTATCCGTTGTTAGAGCGTAGCACACGGCGTACCGTGGCGCAAGGCCTACTCATCGGACGTAGGGGATGGGGGTGTGGTATCCACCCAGGGTGATAGCGTACTCCCTGTATGTACCCTTACCCACAGTGAGGTATCCGAACCCATCACTCAGGGATACGATACCAGTGATGTGATGTAGCGTACCATGCGCGTCGGTACGTCCGATGGTGAGGGTGCGTCCCTCTGACTCAGCGGGGGTGGTGGTGGGGAGGGTAGTCATGGTGTGTGTCCTTAGGTGTTGTTCTGATCTAGTAGTCTTAGACTACATGAAGCGAGGGTATGTGGTCAAGTGTTGTTGTGTAACGGTTGTGTTACGGTCACCCTAGCGAGTGACACACACATGACGAGAGGCGAACCAGCGACGCAACCAGGGGAGGGTGGGGTCACTAGCGGTGTGTCCACACTGGTCACAGGTGAGAGTGTAGACACCGTTAGCGGGGTTGTAGGTCTGGTTGATCATGGTCTTGCCTTTCGTTGTTTCCTTTACCTTGTGCCCTAAGGCTAGCACACGGATGCCGAAAAGTCAAGCCTATTCAGGTAACAGTTTGGTAACGACGACAAGTGCGCACTATTCCAAAACGGACATATGCGCACAAGTTCGTCATCATACACAAACAAAATTTTCTAACATTTGCAATGAGAGTAAAGGGTGAAGTAAACTTCACCTATCCAGGTAACCTGTCAACCCATCGATTAACCTTCTGCTCACGCTTGTACTCGTTGTAGACATTCTTGGCGCGGTACTTGATATACGACTTGGACAGATTGCTTCGTACAATGTCGGCGGTACCAATGACCTTACCCTTGTGCCATACTTGAAGAACAGCCCAGTCGTCTCCCCAAACGTGGGGCTTGATCTTAACAGCGTACTTCTTCCTAAACAGCATATCTTCTCCTATTGCTGGCTACGCGCAGCGTCGTCATCGGGAATGATCTTCAATGCTGTCCACAGAATTGCAGACGGAATAAGGAATCCTAGGGGCAATGCTTGCCACCCAACCTCGGCTGAGATCATTGTCAGGAGGAACAGGTATACTACTGAGATTCCCATGAAGAATGCAATAGCGAAGGCACCGCCGATTATCTGGATGGTCGCGTAGGCCACTGATCTGATCATGCTGGCCTCCCTGTAATGACAAAGGTAGTGACACCTGCGGCGGTAAGAGCGTGCTGACAGTCTCGGCAGAACCAGTCATGGCCGTAGAGATACGCTGTACCCGGCCCATATTCACTGTTAAATCCAGGGTGAACCTTAGCAGCAGCATTAGCCTCTGCGTGAGTCGATCCACATAGGTGATAATCCTCACCTGTCTTAGAGCCTGCGGTTACGCGTGGGCATTCATCACACCCATCGGCAGCACACTCGTTAGTGGCCTCGAACATGTAGGTTCCACCAGGGGAAGCAAACCAGATTTCACAGCGTGTTCGCTGCTTTAGACAGGGAATCATGTTCATGCCTCATTTTCCGCGATATCCTCTTCGCCGTCTGTGATCGAGGCCAGGGTGACCCCATCCTCATTCGTCAGCGTCATCGTCATAGATGATACGCCCCTGAACCTCCCGGTTCCTGTGATGTATTCGATCTGACCACTAGAGTCTAGCATCCACATGGCTGCAATGTCAAGGCGAACCGTCTTGAAGAATTCTTCGAGTTGACCTTCGGCAGGCTCACCAAGGTCAAACGTCCAATCGATGCGCTGATTCATGCCGTTGATCACCATGTAGACGTTGAGTTCAAGGCTGTTGTTCGCCTTCTCATCGATATAATGCGTATATCCACGGAAGTAGTTGCCTAGTTTGGATCGAATCTCGAAGTTGGTATCACTCATCGCACGCTGCATTCAACAAGGTCACAGCCTGTGTCCCAGCATACCTGACAGTAAGCAATGTCATTACGCGAGGTGTAGGGAAGTTCGTCTCTCTGCTGACCGCAGCACTCACAGGCTTCTGTATCAGCCTGTTCGTATGTCTGCAAGAAGATATCAGGCTTACAGGGATAGAGTTCACCCTGCACCCCGCGAATGATCCAGTCGTTCTCGACACCGAGCATGACTCCCTCTAGCGTCGGGATTTGCAGGCCAATACGGTCAGTGAACTCCATGTGTGGTGAGACAGTCCCATCAGACTTAACAAAGCATCCTTCCGGCTTACCGTCTTTTAAGAATCCGACTCCAGCGAACTCGCACATTTCCGACCAATTGCCCCACCGTAGTTGCACGGCCTCGATCACAACTGGCTTCTTTCTAAACTTAGCCATTTCCTGTCCAATCCTCATCCAATGTCTTGTTGAGCGGGCCGAGAGACTCTTCGACCCACTGCCTTCCCAATTGTTCACCGAACACCGCCTTGAATGTTTCGGGGAAGATCGGCTCCGCAAGTTCACGAAGCGCCTTCGCATATAGTTGAATTTCGTACTGAGCGTGACTTTCGTCCCTAAGATTCAGAAAATGGATGAGTGCCGCTAGGCTAGTCGTCCAGTAATATCGGACATACAGCCCATTCGCAGGCAAAAACAGTCGTGCTAGTTCGGGAGCGATCCCACATTCCATAGCGCGAGTGTACCATTCCAGTCCCTGCTTCTGATAAGAGTCCAAATAGTTCATGTAGTGGAACGCCGTTTCGAGATCAATGGGCTCTCCTGAGCCCTGCTTCGAATTCGCAGGCTTACTTCTCCACTCATTTTCGCGGGGGAGGTAGAACTCTTCGTTTTCAGTTACATACCTGCGGCTAGACTCGTTCCAGCCGTTCTGATCTTCCAGATAGGTCGAGCCAACAGCGTGCTTATACCACTGTCTAGCAACCATGAGCGGAGCGTAGCACTCAAAGGTGAGGGAGGCATGCCTCAGGACGCTTGTGTGCCCCTCTCGCATGAGAAAGTTTAGGAGGCTGGCGTCACGGTCACCCCAATTTGTTGAGGCCTTGTCGTAGGACACACGGGCTGCGTTGACGATCCTTAGATCATTACCCATGTGATCGACCAGGCGAACGTAGCCCTTGTCCAGTACATCGATCTTAGTCATTGTAGTCGTTTACCTCTTTCAGTAGATCGCGGAGTACCTTGATGAACTCACACATCGCAATCTGTTCCTCAGACGTTGCAATGCCCAGTTCAAGTTTGAAGTACGCTGATTGTAGAGCATCAACACCGTAATGCTCTGTGAGAGCGATCAGTCTATCCTCTGAGTCCATCAGACGATGCCGTAGTCCTTGTACGAAGCAAGACCTAGGCCAACCATATGATCGCTCAGGTTCGGATTGTCACCTAGATTCACCTTGGCAACATACGCCTGCGTCATTTCGCCAATCACACGACCGTACAGGTCTGTCTTGTCTAGGGTGGTGGTGAGAAACACTTCATTCTGTGTTCCCTCAAACCAAGAGATCACAGCAAGGGTCGCTGTGCGTGATGGATCATCCTTGCGCTCGATAGCATCGATGCGAGCAAAGCGAACACGCTTCACGCACCTAATGTGGAACCCAAGATCAATGTCGAGGATGACGGTATCACCGTCCACAACTCTAACTAACTTGGCTTTATACTTGTACATAGTCGAGTTGCCTTTCGATAGGTTCGACCCCTCGGGCTACGAGAGTTCGGTAAGTGTTCATGGTACCGCGCGAGGCGTTCTTAGGCCCGTAGAAAAACGCAAATGCGATACTGGACCCTTCTTCCAGAAGTCTATTTACCATCGCTGTGTTGCGCTGTGGGCCCGCGCTGCGGCCCTTTGTCCAGTCTGCGGCGTGCTTCTCAACAGGGACGCCATTGGCGACCGCCCACTCATAGGCGATCTTGTCGGCACCAGTCGGGCACATCCCATTGAGCATTGTGGAATCGGGGTGCCAGCGCAGGTGCGAGTCAAGCAGATCAGTGATGATGTGAGCATGGCTCTCAGGCCAGTCCCTGGCCCCTGTGATCAGGAAGTATTGTGTCATGCCCCTATGGTATCAGAGGGCCTGTCGTTCTGTCAAGTCATCTGGACTGTTCGTAGAACTCGATTTCGCCACCGCAGCCTTGATCCCACTTGATCGCTGCCTCAACCATAGTCGTAGCGATGTCTTTGGCTGACATCTTTCTAGTGGCTTTGCTCATGGCATGGTAGGCACCGAGCGCAAAGGGGTATCCAGAGCCAGTAATGGCAATCCCGCTAGCGATGGAAGTCGAATCTCCTGCACGCATGATCGCGTAGTCCTCGCCTACCATGTATGCGCGACCCTGCACGCATACGATCAACTCTGATTCAGTAAGGAGTCTCTCGTGATCCACCACCTGCTCAACGCCAGCGTCTTTCAGAGTGTTCTGAGCGGCTGCTGCGAACTTGGTGATCATGAACTTGTTTAGAGCCTCGTCCGAGGCTCGTTGTGGTGGCGTGGGCAGGCCGTCTGAGTTTAGGAGAACTTGTCCCGTCCTCAGACGACCCGCCGCGCCGATGATGTACGGACCAACCGTACCAATCTTTTTCTGTGACCTGTGCATCAAGAATGATGTTCCCGAGTCAGTTACCTGACTGTCGCATGCAACTAGCACGCCATCCTTATGTTCTACTGCCACAACGATTGTCAACGGTTTGGAATCCCTCCTGGTATACCGTCAGTATACCATTTTCGGGGTCCGAATAGTCCGACTTTCTAGTACCATCCCTTGTTCAGAAACGCGGTCCAAGCGCCACAAGGGGTGCCGTACCTCCCACTGATGTATTTCAGACCCCACTTGATCTGAACCACCGGATCGGTGCGCCACCCAGGACCCATCTTGGAGCCAGGGAGTGCTTGTGGGATACCGTAGGCAGAGGAATTTGGGTTGTCGGCTGTGTGTCGCCACCCGCTTTCCTTCGTCCACAGATTGTTCAGGCAGGTCCACTGATTTCCAGTCCAACCACGCTTGGCCGCTAGCGAGCGACCTAGAGCGCGATTCTTGCCTGAGTTAGAAGCGATGGACTTCACCGTACCCGACTTCTTCTTCTTTTCGGGGTGTGGGTGAGTATGGGTCACCTTCTTCTTCTTTTCAACCTTCTTCTTTTGTACAACCTTCTTCTCCACGACCTTCGGAGTTGGCTGGCGGGTTGATGAACGTGACGCCCTTGTGTCATCCCTAGCCTCGAACGCAACAATGGATGCTTGCGCCGGTGAAGGGTATGAGGCCGTCACTGTGTCGGCAGGCCCGAAACTAACAAGACCAGCCGCAAGGAGCGCGCTGGCCGTGATGGTGACGATGCCGTGTCTAGTTTTCTCGAATCGCATGTTACCTCCTATGTTGTGGGAACATAGGTTCAATCCTACCACAGGGAGGGTCAGGAGTCAAGGTGGGTGACGAAGGTCACATCTTGCCTAGCGCATACGCCTGTTCTACTAGGTTCTGTGCGGCATTTGACCCGATTTCCTGCGTCCATGAGCAAGACAGGCAGTAGATTTCCACAGTTGAGACATACGTCACACGGGGTTCAAGTTGCCCTTCATCCATCGGACATGATAGAGTTTCCTTCACGGCGTTGAACGCACGGAGGATGCTTGGAATTTCAGGTGTAATTACGATCTCCTAATCTTAGTAAAGACAGATGTTCAAGAGATTCTTGATGATCCTAGATGATCCTCTAGGATTCTTCTTTATTCTTTAGAACCATTATAGATACTGTAGCACATCGCTCTCTGAATGTCAAGCCATTCTTGCCGCTTTTTCAATGTTTCTTTCGGGGACGCCCGCCGCACGCCGCGCGCCGAAGAGTTTACACAGATGTAACATTCGGAGACTTTCGGCCACGCTGGAATCGCTTGCGTTCAGGAAAGAGTGATGGTATGATAGACGCATCACTCTAGAAAGCGCCCTGCGTACAGGGCAGAAACGGAACGGGACAAATTGCTATCTTTTAGACTCTCTGACGAGTTCATCGCACCATATAACGTGATCCAGACCCCCTGGGGCAACACAGATGCGGGAGGCAACTCGGTTGGAGAGTTGATCTTCATTCGCACCTACTCGCGCGTGAAGGAGGACGGCACCAAGGAGACTTGGCCCGAAGTTTGCCGTCGTGTGATCGAGGGTATGTACTCGATTCAGAAGGATTGGTGCAAGGCCAATCGACTCCCCTGGAACGACAGGAAGGCCCAGGCTAGCGCCCAGGAAGCCTTTGATCGCATGTTCCAGTTGAAGTGGACCCCGCCCGGTCGTGGCCTGTGGGTCACCGGTACCGAAGCGGTACACAAGCGCGGCCTGACGGCTGCGCTTTACAATTGCTCTTTTATCTCCACCGATGATATGACCAGGAACGATCCTGGTTCAATCTTTGGGTGGGTGGCAGATGCGCTCATGTGCGGTATCGGTGTTGGCTTTGATACCCGTGGCGCAGCCAAGAACATCGTAATTCGTGAGCCCGAGGGTGAGGTACAGGTGTATTCAATCCCTGACTCACGCGAGGGCTGGGCAGAGAGTGTTAGACTACTGATCAACTCACTCCTGCGTACAGACGGTCGCCCGCAGGAATTCGACTACTCCCGTATTCGTGCGGCTGGCGAGCCCATCAAGGGCTTTGGTGGTACCTCGTCGGGTCCTGGCCCACTTATGAAGTTGCACGAGGATATCCGCCGCGTCATCGGTAGTCGCGCGGGTGAACTCTTTGACTCGCGTGCTATCGTTGATGTTGTGAACCTTATCGGCACCTGCGTGGTGGCTGGCAACGTTCGCCGCTCCGCAACGATTGCTTTGGGTGGTAGCGATGACGTTTGGTTCATCGACTTGAAGAACGCTGAGGTTTTCCCTGAGCGCAACCACTTCGAGACGGGTTGGGGCTGGATGAGCAACAACACCCTGTCCCTGGACAGCGACTCGGTGCCTAATTACGAGGATGCCGCTCAAAGGATTCTCAATAACGGTGAGCCTGGGTTTATGTGGCTCGATACATCGCAGGCGTATGGCCGCATGGTCGATCCTGCTAACCACAAGGACTCGCGTGCTAAGGGTACCAACCCTTGCGCCGAGATCACCTTGGAGTCATTCGAACTTTGCAACCTCGTTGAGATTCACTTGAACAACATTGAGGACGAAGAGGATTTGCAGCGCACCTTGAAGTTCGCCTACCTCTACGCAAAGTCGATTACCCTGCTTCCCACGCACTGGCCTGAGACGAACGCCGTCATTCAGCGCAACCGTCGCATCGGTACTTCGATGACAGGAATTTCGCAGTTCTCGGACATTCACGGTCTGACCACCCTGCGCGACTGGTTCAACACCGGATATGACTACGTTCAAGTTCTGGACAAGAAGTATTCAGAATGGCTTGGAATCCGTGAGTCGATCAAGACAACCACGGTAAAGCCATCTGGCACAGTGAGCCTACTGAGTGGCGCAAGCCCCGGTGTTCACTGGACTCCTGGTGGGGAATACTTCCTCCGTGCGGTTCGATTCTCTGACACCGAGCCTATTGTGAAGGCCCTGGAAGAGGCTGGCTACACGGTTGAGAAGGACTTGGTTTCCGCTAACACAAAGGTTGCCTACTTCCCGATCAAGTCCGATAACAAGCGCAGCGAGCGCGAGGTTACCATCTTCGAGAAGATTGCTCTGGCGTCGGAGACGCAAAGGTACTGGGCTGATAACTCTGTTTCGGTTACGGTTTCCTTTGACCCCGAGACTGAGGGCAAGCACATCGCCACGGTGCTAAAGATGTACGAGGGCAAACTTAAGACCGTATCCTTCCTACCGATGGGTGGCGTCTACAAACAGCAGCCGTACACGCAGATCACGCAGGAGCAGTACGAGTCCTATGTTGGCAAGTTGGGCCAGATCGACAAGGCCCTGCTCTACGCCAATGGCCGTGAGGCTGAGGGTGACAAGTATTGCACCACCGATGTCTGTGAGATTCCTGGCCTCGGTTCTACTGATGAAATCGTGGAAAGTGATACAATTCTAGTATGAGTAATGAAGTGAACCTATCCGCCACCACGAACAGAACGCTAAAGTTTGTTCTGACGTACTACACAGACGAGACGGAGACAACTCCGTTCAACCTAACTGGTTACACGGTGCGTATCGGTGTCGCAGATTCAACTGGCGCTGCCGCACCGATGCACAGCACATATAACAACTCAAATAACCCGTTTGCCTCAATCACAAACGCGGCAGGTGGTGTCATCACTGTCAATGTGCCAATTGCCACAACAGTGCTTTGGGCAGTAGGAACGTACAACTACGACCTAGTGCTTACGTCCGGTGGCGGCGAGAAGGAAGCAATTATGGAGGGCACGATTACCGTCAAGGCGGGTATCGCAGGATAATGCCAGATGTAATCAAGATCGTCAAGTCAGCCACACCTAGTGTGAGACTCGTAAGTTCGGTTCCGACCCTTGCGGTTTATCACACTGGTGTGCTGGCTGGCGGCGGCGGTGCTGGCGTTACAGATCACGGTGCCCTAACAGGCCTTGGTGACGACGATCACACGCAGTACGCGCTTGCCGATGGAACAAGGGGTGACTTCGCCCCACCGCACGCACACCCATATGCGGCTACCGTTCACTCGCATTCCAACCCAATGCTGATCGCCTACCTCGGCTCGGATGTTGTCAATAACAACGTTACTGCGAACACAATGGCTGACGTAACAGGTCTTTCATTCGCCGTTCTATCTGGGGTTACCTACAAGTTTAGGTTTGTCATTAGGTATGATGCCGCCGCGACTACCACTGGATCACGATGGTCAATTAACGGCCCCGCCGCCACAACAATTGCGTACACTAGCGAGTATTCTCTAACCGCCTCCACTAGAACTGCGAACGGCTGGCACAACGCATATGACCTTCCGGCAGCGTCTAACGCAACGTCTGCAACCACGCTTAACGTTGCTCTGATCACGGGAATTGTGACTCCGTCTGCGAACGGCACGATCATCGCTAGATTCGCGTCAGAGGTGACATCCTCGGCAATCACAGCGAAGGCTGGATCGTATGTGGAGTACGAAGTTATTTGATCCGCTTAGTGGTATAATGAGGTTATGTCCCATGTATATGACCCAAGCCAATTGTCGGGTATCACATCTGTACCTGGACAGCCAGGATCAACGCCTACCTCAAATGGTGGAACTCCCGCATATACAGCGGGCTCCTCGCTACGCCTCAACGATCTAGCAGACGTTTCGACGGCGGGCGGTACAGCGTATCAAGTCCTCTACCGTAGAACAGATGGAACCTATGCGCTAAAGACAATCGGATACGGCAGAATCGCTGGCTCCTTCCCAACCTCCGGTGACCTTATTGCCGCATACCCATCTGGCAACGGTGACGCATCGTATGTTGTAGGAGACAACCTTTGGGTTTGGGATTCCACCGAATGGGTAGACGTAGGCACCTTCCGTGGTGAGCCAGGAGCCCCAGGAATCGACGGACAGGATGGCTCCGGTATTGTCGTGAAGGGCACCGCAACCTGGGACGAAATCTCTTTGGAAGCAGCCCAGCCGGGAGATATGTGGATTCTTGGCGAAGCAGAGGTTGGCATTGGTTCAACTGGTGACGGACTTGTGTGGGCAGACACGCAGTGGGTAAATGTTGGTCAGATTCGAGGCCCTCAGGGTATTCAGGGTATCCAGGGAGTTCAAGGACTAAAGGGTGACACTGGCGATCAAGGCATCCAGGGCATTCAAGGAATTCAGGGTCTAAAGGGAGATAAGGGCGACCAAGGTATCCAGGGAATCCAGGGTCTAAAGGGAGACACTGGTAACACAGGTGCCCAGGGCCTAAAGGGTGACAAGGGCGATAAGGGTGACACAGGAAGCCAGGGTATTCAAGGTATCCAGGGCATTCAGGGTCTAAAGGGTGATACCGGTGATACAGGAGCCACCGGTGCTGCATCAACAGTGGCTGGACCACAGGGTATTCCAGGTACCGCCGGTGCCGATGGTAAGACGATCCTATATGGCAACACTAATCCTTCAAGCGGTCTTGGAGTTAACGGCGACTTCTTCATTAACACCAACACAAACTTCCTGTTCGGACCTAAGGCTGCTGGCACATGGCCTGCTGGAACATCACTGGTTGGCCCACAGGGAATCCAGGGCGTTCAGGGTATTCAGGGAACCACGGGTTCTCAGGGTATTCAGGGACCAGCGGGAACGAACGGCACAGACGGGATTGACGGAACAACTCTGCGCTATGGCGCAGGCGCACCGGCTAACGGCGTAGGATTCGATGGAGAGTTCTACATTAATACAACCACCAATTTCATTTACGGACCAAAGGCAACCACATGGCCCGCTGGCGTAAGTCTTGTTGGACCACAGGGAATCCAAGGAATCCAAGGTGCCCAAGGTATTCAGGGAGTCAAGGGTGACACGGGAGATATTGGACCTCAGGGAATCCAAGGTCTAAAGGGTGATACGGGAGACTCTGGCCCACAAGGTATCCAGGGCATCAAGGGCGATACAGGAGATCAGGGAATCCAAGGGATTCAGGGAATTCAGGGTGTGGCAGGCGCAGACGGTTCTGACGGTGCAGACGGAGTAAACCCATCGGTTCTTACACTTGGAGGCATTGCAACACTATCACAGAAGGTCTACTCTGCAAAGATTCCTCTAGACCTCGGCGGAACCATTCATTCTGCGACTATCGCCTGCACAGCAGGTACCGCTAACGTTAACTTTAGGCTTCTAAGGAATGGAGTGCTGCTTGGAACAGAGCAGACACTAACCGCTTCGTCAACCTATCAGACGTTTACACTTGGATATTCAGTTGCTGCAAACAGTTTTATTCAGTTTGAGGTTACAAGTAACCCAGGAGGCACACCACCAACCGATGTTACGCTATCTCTGAGGTGTACCCTGAATGCCTCTTAATCCCACTTTAAAGAATGGTCTGGAAGTCTTTACTGGCGTCCATGCCACGGACAGCGTTGGTCTGTCTGGCTCCGCTCTAACAAGTTGGAACGGAACTCACTATCTCTACAACGGAACCAGTGGGATGTACACACAGAATTCTCCATTCCAGAGGATTCTTGTGAGAATGAAGATTAGCGATAATCTTAGCATGCAGATGTCATCGCCTACGGCAAACGCCACAGACGGTGTAACATTCAAGTTCTTCAACGGCGGAAAGTCAATGAAGTTGCAAGCAGCCGCAGTGCCAGGTTTCCCCCTGCCCTACCAGGGTTTCCCCACTTACGCTGAGGCCCTGGTTCCATCTAGTTTTCCGCCGGGCACGAACGTGGACGTTTTGTTCCTTGTAAATAAAACCGGATACAAGGTTATGCTTAAGTCAGCAGGTTCATCGACATCAAACTACCGTAAGGTTATCGAATTAAGCCTTAGGTCGTGTACTGGTACCTTCATTGGATCGCAACCGTACAACACGCTGTTTAATGTGGCTAATGCATATGCTACTGTCACTGGCACAGGGGCAGAGGTCGGTGGAATTGCTCTGTACTCATGGGGTATTGACAGCGATCCATATCTTCCAGGTCCAGGCACGAAGAGAATGTATAGGGCTGACTTTACATACACTAGCAACCCATATGATGTCGTAAATGACTCATCCTTTGTCATCGACAACGGAACGTTCACAAAAGACACTGGCCTTCCGATTGCATCACAGGTGTACACAACTGGTGGAAGCCTATTTGTTACAACTGCTGTGACAGGGCGCGAGCGACTTGCTCTGAGTGCAAACGGTCTTTATCCACAGGCAGAGGATGATGCTAACTACTATTTGAAAATCGAGGGCATGTCTGGCGGGCTTGGTTTTGCCAGCGTCGCGGGTGTAGCCCTTTATTTCAACTCGAACATTTCTGGAACCCTGTATCCAGTTACACTAGAGTCGAACGGAGCCAGATAATGGGTGCCGCAGGACCATCCTATCAGGCCGGTGGAACGGCCAACACTCAGATTTCAGGAACTATTTGGGTAATCTTTAGACCTATTTCTTCAACAGGCTCGTTTCCGCATCAGGCGTCCTCTTACAACCTAGAGATTTACAACACCGCTGGATTTCCAAATATCGGAGTCGATACACCGATTGCGACGTTCAGCATGTCTAACTCACTGCCTTTTGCCGATCTCTCCGTTTTCGCACACACAACCAACGGGCAGGCATCGGCACTTGAACATGGGACATTTGGTAGAAATCTAAACCCCGCTATGACATCAGCACCAATCTCTCCAATGATCGAGACTCAGTATTCTGGTCAGGACACCTATCCCGTCGCCGTGGTATACTTAGGTACAGATGATTTCAGGGAGATTGACGAATAAATGGCATTTTCAGACCAGTTTGTGAACCCAACGGACGCGACAGCGTCGAACGTGATTACAGAGATTCGCAATGCACTTGGCGGTGCTGGCTGGACTAATGCTGCTAACATTTATTCATCTACAGTCGGGGGCACCACTCTGACAGTAAACATGCAGGCAACCGCCTTCGATGCAAATGGAAACTACCCGGTTTACCTAAACGGGGTTCAGCACTTCATCTCATTCGGCCACGCGCTAACTGCATCAACTGCTGTTTCATTTCAGTATGCGGTTTTCAACGACGTATTCTGGTGGAGGGTTACTGGTACCAATGCTGGAAACAGAGCAAACTCTTATGGAAGCCCAAGTTCGTCAGTGTTTCTAAGTAGGTACGTTCCAATTAGTTCAGAAGTTCAAACTGACGCGTCCAAGCATTGGGTCGCTATTGGATTCCGATCCGCCCTTCCAGTTCACAATGAGGCCGGAACTCCGTGGGCTTCCGCAGACGTTGTCCACGGATATCAGGGCTCGTCGAGCAACGAAATTGGTGAATTGGTTACAATGAGGCCTGCAATTCAGGACATTCCGAATGTTGGGGACTTGCTTCCAAGCAAGGCGTTCCTGGGTGGTGTGGTCTACTGGCCCTATGGAATTGTCAATCCCGCCTTCGGATATGTTGGCAGAATTAGGAATGCCTTCTTTGGTGGAGAGACTTACACGCTAACTGGTGACACAACCTTAAACTATCACAATGATGTAGAGGTTTATGTCAATGGCAAGAAGTACAGAACTACGGTTCCATATGCGTATCCGACTACTAGCGCGGTGGCTCAACCGTATTCGGCATGGGGCACCTGCGGCGGCGCAAACAACGCTTCACACGCAGCATCAAACCCGCTACCAACAAGACCGGGTGGACCATATATCATCGTAAGAGCGGAGGCGTAAGTAATGCTAGTCCAGTGGCTTGCCTATGATGGCAACACAGTTAAGTTCGACACGGTTTCACAAAGGATTTACAAGACTGACAGTGAGGGCGTAGTTGTAGAGCCAGTTCGTGACGCCGATGCTACGGAGATTCAGGAATACTACACACTGTTCCCACAGGCATCAGCACAGGAATTGCAGGAGAAGCAGACGCTCATCGCGCTGCTTCAAAACACGCTTATCGGCCTTCGCGCAGCAACCCAAGATGGGGTTATTAACGAGCAGGAGTTTATTTCCATGAACGCTCCTGTTCAACAAGCACTACTGGCGTTCTCTCAGTATGGAAGGTATGACGAGGACGTAAACAAGTTGGCCTTCCTGATTCTGACCCAAGTAGCGTTTGCATACTCATTCCTTCTAGGCTCTAGCGGTGTGAGATATAAGTCTCTGTACGACTACATCACGGGAATTAGCCAGAGGGTAGATGACCTGGAAGAGGCAGTTGCAAACTTGCAGGGTGGTGTATAATGGAATTCAGGTTCTTAACCGAAGAAGAGGCTAGGACTTCTGGGCTCTTCGCAGATGGCGTCCACATTGCAGTAGCCATCATCGATGGCAGGATTGTCTCGATGGCAAGTTACAACACTGCATTTAGATATCGTCTGTGTGACAACTGTACCAACGATTGCAGCATGGGTGGAATTACCTGGACTGACAAGGAGTTTAGGTCACTGGGCATTTTCAAGGATTTGCAGAAGTGGGGCAGGGAAGAACTTGGTTTGAAAAAGGTGTATATCAGCACAAGGGGCCCAGAAGAGATTGCGATTGCGATTGAAAAGGGGCTGGCTATTCCCAAGGAGGGCAGCGTGCCACCGGGTCTGATTGAACCAAAGTGGGTTTACAATAGGCGCATCCTTGACGGGATTGCAGCATTGGGAATGGGGGCATAATGGAGGGCACAACAAGGCCTTGGGTTAGAGCAGAATTAAGCGTAACACCGCCAGAGCCACCAGCGGTTGACGGCTTTTGGGGACTAGATGCGGAGGCAGATCAGGCATGAAGTTTAACGACAGAGGCGGCTCTAGCATGTCTTTTGTTCAGTTCGTTCACAACAGTAGGTTTAGCGTAAGGCTGAACAAGATCACTGTGGCCGACGACGAGAGGGCGTTTCCTCACCAACATGGATGTGACTTTGTATCCATTGGTCTGCTAGGCTCATACACAGAGGACCTATATGAGATGCGAAATGTTACCTCTCCATTTAGGCGCGCAAAGCGAGGTATGTTCAACGTTCACAGGATGAACAACGACAGGCTTCACAAGATCGCTGCCGTTTCAAAGAGGCCAGCGTATACCCTGTTCATTACGTTTAACTATGCCCACAAGCCACCTCTAGCCTACGGACCAAATGGCGAGGTAGAAACAATGGGTGAAATGTACAGGAGGCTTGGCTATGGTAGGCCAAGTGCGTGACCCACTGTACCTGATTGACAAAATTAGTCGCATGAGCGACCCAATCAGAATTGACGGCTCTGTGGTTTCAGGAGCAGAGTTCAGAGAGGTCGCCACCAGCGCCATGACTGGCGTAGAAGGCGAGACAATCGTTCTTTCCGTTACCGGTGACCCCCACCAGATTCCACAGGTACTGGGCCTGCTCGCAGGGGGCGCAAAGGTATTTGCCCTGCCCAACTTCTTTGGCGGTGGTCTAGCGGATCACCTTACGAGGCAGTTTGTGGCTTACTCTGAGTTTTATCCGAACGGCTCGCTGGCATGCGTGTCATCTGGCACCTCTGGCATGCCCAAGATTAACATCGTAGAGCCTTACTTCATGCAGCCCGATATGATTGAGAAGATGATCGATTGGGCGGAAAAGACGATGCCAGCCCTCCTTGTCGGAAGGGCATTCATGACCGCACCACTACAAACCACGATTCTCTCTTATCTAGCGACCCTTGCTCTAGAGGTTCCCATCTCAATGATGACGGCAAGACCAACAGCAGAGACTCTGGCCGCGCATGTTCAGGATGACGATCTTTCAATCATGACTAAGGGTATGGTTGTAAACAAGTTGTGGGAGGCCGGTTATAGGCGCAAGTTTGCCTGCTTCCTGTCAGCATCGGGACCGCTAGGCGAGGACTCTATCGCCCAGGCCAAGGTTGTTTTTGACAACCCGGCAATTGTGGATGTTTACTCATGTACCGAAGCCGGAATTCTAGGTGCAAGGTCGTCAGATGAGCCCTTCTTTTGGATGGCCCCTATGGTGGAGGGATCGGGCGCGGTTCTGTTTAGCGAGATGACAGTCGGCACAGTTACTGACAGGGGATATGAGAAGAAGAACTTTGTGGACACTGGTGATATCGTTGAGACTAGCGGCGAGTTGATCAAGTTAGTCGGCAGAACGAAGGCAAAGGTTAGCGGGTTCTCGGTGTTTCCAGTTCAAGTGAGGGACCACCTGCGCTCGCGCGGGTACGATATTAAGTCTGTCTATGTAGAGGATGGAAACTTGGTTTGTGCCCACATTGGAGAGATCGACCAGGATTCTGTGAATGGCGACCTAGAGGCATACGGATTGCCTACATTCTCCATCCCAAGGAGGTTTGTTCCCGTTGACTAAGAAGAAGTTGATGGCTATATTAGCCACGCTAGCATTTGCTGTTGTCATGCTGGGCATTGCTTTTGAGAACTTCTTTGTTATGTGGCTGGGCTGGGGGCTCATCTTCGCAGGCTTAGAGGCTGTGTCCGTAGTTCACACAGAGGCAGAAGATACGTTGTCAGAGCAGGTGCAGTTGGGAACGCTATCGAAGAATAGAGTATGGAGTATCATTTGGAAGTCGCTAGTGGGCACGCTGATTGTGTGGCTGTTCTTCCACTTGGTGTTCGGATTGTGATACAATTGGTCCATGACTAGTTCAGAAGATTTCACCTGGGAGGGTTCACCTGTGGTTGACACGGATAAGGAAGAGGTTGGCCGCAAGATCGCTGCCGCCGCACAAAGGCCGGTAGAGGTTGGCGACGTTGAAGTTGTTGCAGAGGTTGTAGAGGATGACACTGTTGAGGAAGCACCCGTAAAGAGGGTTCCTACGCTATCCCTCCCAGAATGGAAGAGGGCCGTCAAGGGTCTAGCCAAGGCTGGATTTGACGTAGATTCCAAGTCAAGTTTTGACGCCGTAAGGGTTGCTCTTGTCGAGTTTCAGAACGGCGTAGGCATTGTCGGCATGGATTCGGGCGTCCCAACCGAGGGAACTCTAGAACTACTAGAGGCGTAATCGCGTATGGCCCTCGTTGATAGAGCCATCGTAGGTGCAGACGTTCTCGTTATGCACGCCGCTAGCATGGCCGACCTAACATCGGGTGCCGCGATCACTTCGACTGGCGCACAAGTCGATCCAATTGTCTCTGGAACGAATTTCGCGCATCTGTTTGATGGTGCGGCAGCATCCAAGACGATCACCATTCCCACCAGAAACCTAACAGAGTACGACGAGGCATGTATCGAGTTCTATCTGTATATGAATGGCTCGTCAACCTTTGTGGCTACCAAGTTGGGTGCAGATAACCTAATTGAGTTTGTTTCGACTGGCCTAGCCAAGATCAATCTACCTTACGCCACGGCCACATCGATCCTAGTTGATTTCACACCGGACGACACCACCCAGTTCTCTATTAACCTGACACAGGGCTCATACACCGTGTTTGTGGACGGAGTTCAAATTGCTACCGGCTCCGCACCCTCGGGAGGCTTCAAGAGCCTGTCAAACCTGACAATGACTAGCCCATCATCTGGAACACTGGTCTTTGGAGCATGTGCTGTGTATCCAAAGGCACAGGAAGAGTCTGCCATTCAAGCGAGGCAGGTGGAGGCGGTATTCTGCACACCTGACGCAGGCGCTTGGTTTGACTTCGTGAACTACGAAATCTCTGACCTTTCACAGCACTATTCTACCAAGTACGACATTCCAAAGTCGTATCCGTGGTCCGACTACCTTGTTGACGGTCTTACAACGCAGGATGGCAATTTGCAACTAGACCTTACACAGGTCGAGGAGTACGACGCTAACGCCAATGCGTGGGTAACCAATAGAGCCTACTACATGTGGGGAACAAACACTGGACAGGCCAATGTGCAGATTCCTAGTTATTCAGCCACTGGAACCAACAGGGGCATTCTTCACATGCTATCCCGCGTTCCTGGTGCTGACCAGTTTGCGCTGAGGTTCAATACTGGCAACAGGGTCGAGTTGCTTAGAACTACGTTCTCTGTCGATGCAAATGGCGTTGACACATCTACCGTAGTTGGAACCGTACAGGCAACACCAGGCGTAGCCATTACGGGTGGTGCCACGGTAAACGTCGGATTCGGTTGGGACACCAACGGGCTCTACGTTGTATACGGTTCCACAGCAATGCTCGTGCCGAATACAGCGGGGCTGAACTTTGGTCAATACGAGGTTGTTTTCGGTACCACTAGGTCATCTGTGCAGGGCCCATTTGACCAGCCATACTTCTCTAGCCAGGGTGCGTGGACCTGGGAGTTGAGACTGTGGAGTACGTTTAACTCAGCCTCGCCTGCCGTGAGCGCCTCGAACTATGGAAATCACACATTCTTTACGGCAGAATACACCAAGCCAGTGCCAGTTAGGGCCGAGGCATCAGTTGTCGTTGACGTTCCCTTGCAGCCCGGTGACTCAGTCAGGGTTCCTTGGCTTTACATCGATGGAGAACTTACGGGAGTTACGGAGACGCTGGTATGATTAGGACATCGACAACAGTAACTCATGGATACACAGTGCCAAACGATGGCGCAGGCATGGCTGTGTCATATCTCCTTCCTCTAAAGTCAAGGTTTACTGGTGATCCATGCGCCATCTCGTCATTTCAGTTTAGGGCGTTACTGTCTGGTCCTGGCAATATCCTTTCTGGTGGTGGTGCGCACACACTGGCATCCTCGTCGGTGGTGACAATCGTTCCAAAGCGTAGGCCAGCCCTGATGCACCAGAGAGGCGTTCTGGTTAGCAACGGTACCACTGGCATCCCATTCGGCCTTATGGCTGGCTCTCAGACTGAGACTGGAACGGTGACCCTCCTAATTGCCCCATCTACTGGCACGATTCGCATTGCTCGCGGAGCCCTAACAGTGGATATCTCATCTACTGGTGCATTTACGTTTACTGGCGCGCAGGCGGTATACATCAACGGCACCGCTATTACAACTGGAACCACAGTGCCATTCCCATTCCCACGCCTAGTTACAATTGCGTACACAGCACGCACGACAGAGCATGTTACCGTGGGCTCGTCAACTGGAACTGCGGTGTTCTGGCTACAACAGGTCGCTATTACGCAGAAGTTGATGGACGCCACTGAGGTCGCAAACCACGCACGCGCATATTACAGGAAGCCATCTGTGTCAACCGTCTTTACAGATTCGGCCATTTCATCCGTCCCAAGTGACAACGCCGTGACAGTTCCCGAGGTCTGGCGCGAGGTTTAGTCACTTAGGTGGACAATGTGCTATACTTAGGGCATGAATATTAACGACCGCATGCCCGGTGTAACCCACCGTAGGCGCAGAGTGAGTGACGGAATTACAGTTGGCCTATACACTTGGCAGATGCCAGATGGCAAAATCCTCGGTGACGGAGACGGAAACGTTCTATCTGTTGCGTCCAGACTGGGCGACATCTCAAAGATGAACGCTATTCGCCAGTATGTCGAGAAGGAACTTGGCATTGTTGGCGGAAGTCCCCACTTCTTGGAGGGCGCTGTCAAGTTGACAGAGGGCGAAAACGACGAGCAGATTGCACAAATGATCAATGGAGAGGTCCCAATGTACGACCTCGGATCACTAAAGGACGATATGAAGAGGGATAGGCGCAGATGATTAGACCAGACGACCGCTCAGAACTACCTGAGATCGAAACTGTATACACTGGACCGACTCCAACACCTACGCCAAACACCGGCGTCGATAACGACTACTTTGCCATTACTGGCGAAACCCTAAAGTCGGTCGTCTCAACCGTTAAGATGAAGAGGAAGGCCACCGCTATCTCGAAGCGTTTCGAGGGCAACGGTGCCAGCAGCAAGAAGGTCGAGGTTCCTTACGGTGCCTCGGCCTATGGTCTTTTCGACGTAGCCCGACCACCCTATAACTTTGCCATGCTATCGGGTCTGTACGAGCAGAACGTTCACCACTACGCATCCGTAAATGCCAAGACCTACAACACCGTAGGCCTTGGTTACGACTGGCAGCCTACTCCCCAGACGACCCAGAAGTTGGACGATCTGGAAGGAAAGAAGGAGCCGCTAGCGAAGTTGCGTAAGAAGTTGTCCAGGGCCAAGATCGAACACGATGACTGGATTGACAGCCTGAACAAGGAGGATACTCTTGTAGAAACTCTTATCAAGTTCTACAAGGATTACGAGGCTCTTGGTAATGGCTACCTGGAAATTGGCCGCACGCAAGGCGGCGAGATTGCCTATCTCGGTCACGTTCCTGCCATCACAATGCGCGTCCGTCGTCTACGCGACGGCTTCGTACAGATTGCGCCAGGAAACAAGGCGGTGTTCTTCCGTAACTTTGGTGACAGGGAAACACCCGATGTAATCAACGGCGATCCGCAGCCCAATGAAATCATTCACTTCAAGAAGTACGCTCCAAACAGCGACTACTATGGAGTGCCAGACATTATCCCTGCGGTCGGTGCCGTGCTTGGTAGCAAGTTCGCTACCACCTTCAACCTTGACTACTTTGAAAACAAGGCTGTTCCAAGGCACATGATCGTGGTAAAGGGTGCAACCCTTTCCACCGCCGCAGAGCAGGCTATGTACGAGTTCTTCGATGTAAAGTTGAAGGGCAAGAACCACAGGACCCTTTATGTCCCGCTTCCTGCTGACGATCCAGACCGTAAGGTTGAAATCGATATCAAGCCAATCGAGGCCGGTATTCAGGACGCTTCGTTCATCAAGTACAAGGACAACAACCGTGACGAAATCCTATCCGCTCACCGCGTGCCCATTTCGAAGATCACGCTGCTCCCTGGCGTATCCCTTGCTGCTGCTCGTGATGCAGACAAGACCTTCAAGGAGCAGGTGACTCGTCCAGTACAGGACTTGATCGAGAAGCGCCTAAACATGATCGTGAAGGAGAAGAGTGATATCTTCAAGTTCACGCTCAACGAACTTTCGCTTACAGATGAGGATACTCAGTCGAAGATTGACGAGAGGTACCTGCGCATGAAGGTGATTACTCCTAACGAGGTTAGGACCCGTAAGGGCATGCCTGGGATCGATGGTGGAGACAAGGTGGTAGAGGATAAGCCAACTCCTGGGGCACCTTCCGCTGGTAGCGCGCGTGCGCGCGAGCGTTCGGCCAATTCTCCTGATACGTCTGGTGAGGCGAGAAATCCAAAGGGTGAAGGAAGGGTAACTGAATAACCCATTACTTGAAAAACTAATGTGTTATACTAACATCAAATGGAAATTGTAAAGAGCCATTGGGAATCGCATGACGGCAGCCTAAAACTGGGCGTGCCGATCAGCAAGGTCGATGCAGAGCGCAGAATTGTTTCTGGATTCGCAACTCTGGACAACGTTGACCGACAGGGAGACATTGTTCTCGCGTCTGCTTCTAAGGCAGCGTTTGAGGCATTCTCCGGTAACGTTCGTGAAATGCACGACAAGATCGCCGCAGGCAGGGTGGTAAACTTTAGGGAGCAAGCCTATTACGACCCAGCCACTGAGAAGTTCTACGAGGGCATCTATGTAGATGTGTACGTTAGCCGTGGCGCAGCAAGCACCTGGGAGAAGGTACTAGATGGTACCCTCACCGGGTTCTCCATTGGTGGAATTGTCACCGAAAAGGAAGATGTATTTGACTCCGAGTTAGGCGCATGGATTTCAGTTATCAAGGCATATGTCCTTGCAGAATTGAGTCTAGTTGACGCACCGGCAAATCAACTTTCCAACATTTTCTCCGTTCTAAAGATGGACAATGGAGACGTAAAGATTTCCGGTATCGCTGTCGATGTCGAAATGCAGGATGTTTTCTGGTGTTCGGAAGATAAACTTGCTACAATTGGGACAGAAGGATGCTCTGCCTGTGGAACTGCTGGTGAGAAGGTCGGTTGGATTGAATCGGCTGGAACTCCCGCTGAGAAGGCAGAGGCTATTGCCGGATTGCTAAAGAATATCAATACCGCAATGCCAGCGGTACAAAAGGAAGAAGGTGTACAAGAAGATATGGCTGATGAAACAGTAGAGAAGGCCGCTGAGGTTGTAGAAACCGTAGCCGTCATCGAAGAAGTAGTAGTCGAGAAGTCCGATGCTTCTGACACCGCAGTTGCCACCGCTGAGGCTGGCACGGAGACAGTGGTCGATGAGACACCTGCCACCCCTGCGGTTGACGAGTTCGACTGGAAGGCCGAGTTGCTCTCGCTCCGCGAGGTAGTAAGCGGCTTCAACACAGCACTAGCCGGAATTAGCAAGGCTATTGAGGGTAGTGTAACCGAGACTAACGCTAAGGTAGAAGCCCTTAGCGTATCACTTAACGAGGCAGTAACAAAGTCTGCGGCGGAAACCGCCGAGGCTGTTGCTACTCTATCCACCCGTGTTGGTGGCGTAGAGAAGTCCCTTGTTGTTAAGAAGTCTGCTGACCGCGAGGAAGTAGTTCCCGAGGTTGTGCAGAAGGATATTTGGGCGGAACGCTTCACCGTTCGATCACTATAAACCAAAACAAACAGAAAGGAGTTGAAAGAAACAAAATGGCTGATGAAATTCTAGAGAAGGCTGCTAACAACGTTGTAGCCTCTGGATTCAACGACAACCTCGGCGCTGGTGTAACAACTATGGCCGAGTCATCTGGTCTGCTTAACGCAGAGCAGGCGAACGAGTTTATCGATTACATGTGGGACGCTACTACCCTTGCTAAGGAGGGTCGTAGGGTTATCATGAGGTCGAACACGGTGGACCTTGACAAGATTGCCGTAGGTGAGCGTATCATCCGTAAGGCTACTGAGGCTACCGACACCGCATCGAACGCTGCCGTGACGTTCACGAAGATTTCTCTTACAACTGAGAAGATTCGTTTGGACTGGGAAGTTTCGACTGAGGCTAAGGAGGACAGCATCGAGGGTGCAGGAACTGCTACCCACATCGCTCGTCTCTTCGCATCTCAGGCGGGTAATGACATTGAGGACCTTGCTATCAACGGCAACATTGCCACTGGTGGCGCTGGCCTTAACATCATTGACGGCTTCGTAACTCGTTGCACCCCAGGTAATGGCGCGCACCTACTTGACGGTGGGGACGACGCTGTTGCTCGCGCAACTTTCGACAGGGCTCTAAAGGCTCTTCCTCGTAAGTACAAGGCGAACCGCTCCGCGCTTCGCTTCTACGCGGGTTCTGGTGTGGTTCAGGATTACCTGACCTCGCTAACCGCAACCGTTTCCGGTGAGGTTTCTGTCGAGTCGCTTGCGACTGACGTTCTTCGCGGAACAATCAGTGGACCTCAGGGTGCTGGTGGCGCACGTTACCCACTAGCGTTCGGTGTTCCCGTGGTTGAGGTTCCGCTCTTTGACGAGGGCGAGCACACCGTTGAGGCACCTGTTACGGACTACCGTGGCGCTGTCGAACTGACAGTCCCATCGAACCGTATTTGGGGCATCAAGCGTGACATTGAGTTCTACGACGAGTTTAAGCCTCGCAAGGACTCGACCGAGTACACCATGTACATGCGCTTCGGCGTTCAGGTTGAGAACTGGGATGCTTACGTTCGTATCGAGAACGTCCGTGTCAAGGCTGCCTGATAATCCAGGTCGCAACAACTACATAAGAGCAGGAGGGCCGGAAACGGCCCTCCTGTTCTGTTTCGTGGTAGAATAGAGACTGGACATCAGGAAGGAGGTATGAAATGTCTTTTGAAAAGTTGAGCAAGAAGGAACTAGTTGCCGTGGCCGAGGGATTCGGCGTAGAGGCTTCTGGTACAAAGGCTGACATCATTACTAACCTCGAAGCAGAAGGGGTTACATTCGAACTATACACAAGCCTACAGGGTGGCGGTGAGGTAGAGGCTGAGAAGCCCGTAGAGGCTCCCGCTCCTGCTGCAAAGCCAGCAGGCGACACTCTCGTTCTGTTCAAGGGCAAGGGTAGTTACTCTGGACACGGCGCTGTTTGGAGTGCAAAGAACCCATTTGCCGTTGTTACCGCAGACGCAGCGAAGTCTCTAGAGGCCCGCTGGCCCGGTGTGTTTAGGGTGGCGACCGCAGAAGAGGCAGCAGACTACTACGGCTGATGCAACACAGTTTATCGAGTTGGCCCCGCCTCGGCGGGGCTTTCTCTTTACCCCAAACATGCTATAATCAGTCTATGAATACTACAAGGGGTGGGAACACATGATCGAGATTTACGAAGGCGAGGTAAACGTCACCTTCGTTGTCAGTGACGCTTATGTGATCCAAGGAATCAAGGGGTTTCAAACCCTCTACAACAACCTAGGCGAACCAACCCCAGTTGAGACAAACCTGTTCTACACTAGCACACCGCTCGGTGGAGTACCAGCAGAGAAGATGCTTACGGTAGATGTAGCAGAACTTTCCCAGTGGCCCGCAGGGTTTAGGATCGAGATTTCTCTCCTAGACGGATCAACACCAAGGGTGATCAAGACAAACTACGATGTTGTTCAGCCATACGTTTCTGTTCAAAACATCGCGCTTGCTGGTGGATTCAACACAAGCGATGTAGATGCGCCTGGATACAGGAATCCCGTTGTGATCAGAGATATGGAATCGGTCGCGCGCCACGTTATCAACGCTTACACTGGCCGAACATTCGGCAGGTTCTATGACTCCCGCGTGATCGAGGGCTCCGATACAGACAGGCTTTACAGCGATGAGCATTTCTCTTGGATCGGCGCGGTGTCGGTTGAAAATGGAGACGTACTTTACGATGAAGATTCGAACAACGAGGTAGAGATTTCACCATCAGGACACCTGTTGTATGTGAAGGATGGGGCAAGTAGGTATGGGTTCCCAGAGGGTTACAAGTACAGAATTGTAGGAATTTTCGGAGAAACCTCGATTCCATACGACATTCAACTGGCAGCGAAGATGCTGACCGTTCATTACTTGTGCGAGGATGCAGCACAGCAGAACCAGTACATCGACCAAATCAAGTTCGGTGAATCCCAGACCAGGGCAAACCGCCTAGCCTTTGCTGGAACCGGACTAATGACTGTGGACAGGATTCTAGAGCCTTACCGCGTGGGGACATTTAGGGTGCTATGACGCTCTACGGCTGCGTGACTGGCTCGCGCTACACGATGAGCGCCTCGCTATACTCAGAGGTACTGACGCAAGACCCAGACTCGGGAGAGTTTCAGAGAGGGTACTCTTTCGAGGAAAAGATTCGCTGCTACGCCGCTGGTATCGCTGCGTCTGGAAAGGACCAGCCAGGTACCTATGAGTCGTACTCGTCAGCAGGCGTCTACGGCTCCACAGACTTCGTTAGAATTTACACGGCTGCCCCGATCCCCAAGGAATATAAACTGAGCCTCCTGACGGACTCCAAGGGCACTCTATGGACCGAGGACGATGGTGAGCCAACGATCTTCGACTCGAACGGATCGGTTCCCGTTGTAGGGGCCAAGGGCCGCATCATGGAGTACGTCACAATGCTGTCCCGTGCGGAGGTCCAAGATGGCTCGATTTTCTGATCCGAACCTGCCGATCCGCATTCTGGATCAGCATAATGAAATCGTGAAGAAGGCAGCGTCTAAGGAGGCTGCCCAGAGGTTTACCAGAAACGTCTACGCTGGACTAAAGGCTGGATTCTACGCGCGCACGGACGCGCGTGCGAGGACCAAGCCAATGTCATATCACCACCTATACGAGTGGGGACAGGTTGGGGACGGTGGCGCTAGGCTGTTCAGGCTAATCTCTCGCAACATCGGAACAGAGTCTTTCGAGATTTCATATGAGTTCATCCCGTCCACGGCACCGGTGCCCAACAGCGGCCACATCTTTTCTGAAAAGGCGAGAGTCATGGAAGAGGGCCAGCAGATCACCATTGCACCTAAGGACGGCGGTATGCTATCATTTGAAGTAGATGGTGAGCAGATTTACACGATCAACCCGGTTATTGTCCCTCACCCTGGTGGAGAGGCCGTGAAGGGTACGCTGAGGGATGACTTCATGATGTATTTCAGGCCATCCGTTTTGGTGAAGAATCCCGCTTACCAGGATGCTGTGAACCAGGAAAAGGAAGCGGTAATGAGACTTTTGAGGAGGGGAGTTAAGTAATGGCAGACTACTCTCTATCTGTGGCATCAGAGATTCGCAAGTACCTGTGGAGCGAGTTGCAGGCAGCAGGAATTCTGAGCGCGTCAGACTATACCGTTGGGTCCCTTTCGCTCAACCCAATCGTTCCAATTCAGCAGCAGCCAGAACTTGTGGATAAGATCGGCGGCAAGCCATTCATCGTCTATGACGAGATCGAGTCGGTGATTGACTCTGATCTGTGGTATGTCCACAACGAGCAGGTGCTATTCACTGTATATGCAGAGGACTTCAAGACAGCCAATAAGATCAGGAATCTCATGGTTGACCTATTCAGGCGTCAGGATGCCTCTGCCCACGACTTGAATTTGTACACGGCAGCCAACAACTTCGGCTACCTGAATGTAACAATTCTGGAAAATAGGCCTGTAAAGGCCGAAAGATCGACCACCGGAAGAATGTCATTTGATATGATCGTCGGGGTTCGATATGTTAGGCATTTGGGAAGTACCGGACGCTTCTCGTGAGAAATCCTATGCTATGATTAGCATGAAGCGTTCCACCAATAAACAATTGAAAGGTAGGTGAAAATAGCAAATGGCACAAAATGTAGACAACATTATCCAGGGTGCGGCAGAGGTTTACCTGCACTCTACATCCAAGACAGCCCTTGGCGCTCCAACTTCGGCACAGTCGCAGAAGGCGGCGCTGAACGGATTCGTTTCGGTTGGATACACAAGCGAGGGCCTGGACATCACGTTCGAGCCTGACTACCTTGACGTAGAGGTTGACACACTACTTGACTCTGCTGCATTGTTCAAGACGAAGCAGAGGGTCACTATTGCGACTTCCTTTACTGAGGCCACTCTCGAAAACCTAGCATTCGTGTTGGGTCAGAAGGCAACCACCGTATCAGGTACGATTGCCGCAGCGGGAGATATCAAGTCGATCACCATTGACGGTGGCTCACTTGGTTCGGCACCTGAGGAAAGGGCGTTCATGGCCGTAGGCCCTGCTCCCCGCGATCTTGGTACCACTAAGGGCGCAGGCGAGTTGACTGAGCGTGTGTACTACGCACCACGAGTAATCTCTGTGGAGCAGGTTGGTGTTGCGGTAAAGCGCAACGAGGCCACCATGTTCCCAGTAACATTCCGTTGCCTTCCAGACTCTGCCTCAACAGGCTCTGAGTACGGCAAGGTAATCGACAGGATTTACGGAACCTGATCACAATAACGAATAAGGAGGTGAATTAAAGAAATGCCAACAGCAGATAACATTATCGTAGGTGGTGCCAGGGTTTTCCTTGGTCCCGCTGACGCAGACGGATCGGGCTTCACAGATGACACCGGTGCCGCTGGTACATTCAAGGGTACCTCATCTGACACAGCAGTTTCCTGCATCACTGGGTACAAGTCTGGTGCAACCGCTGGTGAGAAGTTGAAGGGCCTATACGCCTATGTTTCACCAGAAGCGTTTAAGGAGGTCGGGTTCACATCGGAAGGTTTCGATCTTTCGTTCGAGCCAGAGTTCAATGACGTTGAGGTAGACCAGTTGCTTGACTCTGCCATCCTGTTCAAGACGAAGCAGAAGGTTAGTGCAAAGACATCGCTTACTGAGGCGACCCTAGTGAACCTTGCCCGAGCAATCGGACAGAAGGACACAGAGGGTACAGGCGCAACCGATGGAGTTGTTCTAGCAGGAAGCACTACTCCTTCCACATGGGAGGAAATTGGTGACAGCAAGACCCTTGGAATCACTGGTGGATCACTTGGTTCTTTCCCACAGGAGAAGAGCCTGATCGCCGTAGCAAACGGTCCTCGCAACTTGCTCGCTACTAAGTCAACCGAGCGCGTGTTCGAGGCTTACAGGGCCATCTCCGTTGAGTCGGTCGGTGTCGCTGTAAAGCGTAACGAGGTTACATCTTTCCCTGTGTCGTTCAGGTGCCTACCGGGTACCAACGGACGTTACATGAAGATCGCAGACCGCGTGTACGGCTGATTTAGCCAAACTTGGTTGGGCAGGGATGGGAAACCATCCCTGCCCTTCCTGTTTACCCCCTTTTAATGCTATAATGGATTCATGCCTAGGGAAAGGAAGAACATTGGCTAAGACAGTTTATACCGAAGAGCGCGTGACCTTGCAGGATGGCAAGGAGATTACTCTTCGCCCTCTCGTTATCGGAAGATTGAAGAAGGCTATGGCCTACGTCGATGACCCCGTAGAGAACGGTGATACAGATAGCGATGGGTTTGACTTCCTAGTTAGCCTATCCAAGATTTGCCTCGAAGGTCAACTGGAAGAGGACTACGATCTAGAAATGTCCCTCGACGCTATTACAGCGAAGAGGATCATTCTGGTTTCAACGGGAATCGACTTTGATGATCAAAATTTAGCGATGGCGGCAGCAGCAGCGGCGGCACAAAGTGGTCAGAACTAGACATCGTAGAAATTGAGTCGGAAGTCTTTCTTGCCGGTCATTGGAAGAACTACGAAGAACTGGAATACGCTTTAACTCTAGAGGAACTAGTTGCCACTCTAGAAGCCCTAAGAAAGAAGGAGGAAAGAGAGTTCAAGTTCCACGCCGCGATTCAAGGAATTGAGTACGGGGCGGGAGCGCCAGAGGGCACCAAATCCTTCGAGGATATTTGGTCAGAAGAGGCTGATCCAACAAAGGACATGCCAGAGCCCGAACGTCTAGCGTTCCGAGGGATTGGATTCGAGACACAGACAAACGATGGATAGACATAAGGTAATTGTCGAATATGCGGCCACTATTCAGCCGTATGCATCGGCAGCCAGAACCCTGAGGGCAGAGATTGAATCCCTCAATGCATCTATCGTAAAGTCTAGGGCCGTTTCCTCAGCCGCTCTGCAAGGTGTTACGGCAGACTTCAACGCAAGCCTAAAGGGTATGCGTAATTGGTCCACCGAGAGCATCCAGATGGACACCAATGCCGCCCGCCTTGGTAAGAGCATTGAGCGTAACCAACTAACGCTTGCAAAGCAGAAGGACCTTCTAAAGGAATACCGTGCGGGTGCGGTGGGCGCACGCGGAGCAATCTCGGAACTTGCCAAGGAGCAAGTCCGTATGTCTCGTTCGGTTGTAAATTTCCAGCAGGATGCTAACGGTCGCAGGACGGCACAGGTTTCAACCCCTGGTGGAATTAACTTCAAGTCACAGGCTACACAGATTGCCGTGGCTCGCCAGGAAATGCAGATTTACAACAGGGTTCTAATGCAGAACGCCGAAGCGACTGTGAACTGGGGTAAGAACACCCAGTGGGCCGGTCGTCAGATTATGGTCGGTATGACCGTTCCGCTGTTGATGATGGGGGCCGCAGCGAAGAACATCTTCCTTGATGTTGACAAGGAACTCACCCGTATGGCGAAGGTTTACGGTGGAGCGGTTGGAATTATTAGTGATGCAACACTAGAAAATGTCAAGAAGCAGGTAACGGTACTCGGAACCGACATCGCATCTGAATGGGGAGTCTCCATGAAGGAGACAGTTGGCCTAGCGGCTGACGTTGCAGCGACCGGTAAGGAAGGCGAAGATTTGCTCGTCTCTACCAGGGAGGCCATGAGGCTCTCTGTTCTTGGTGAGGTTGACCGCCAGGAAGCACTAAAGGCAACCCTATCGCTACAAAGCGCATTCAAGTTGAGCAACCAGGAATTGGTAGAGTCTGTCAACCTACTAAACGCTGTGGAAAACCAGACCTCGACCAGCCTTGAAGATTTGTCGCTTGCTATCCCTAAGGCTGGCCCTGTTGTCAAGGCCCTTGGTGGAGACGTTGGCGACCTTGCCACAATGCTTGTAGCCATGAAGGAAGGTGGCATCCAGGCAGGTGAAGGCGCTAACGCTATCAAGTCTGGTCTTGCCTCTATGATTAACCCAACCAAGCGTGCGCGAGAAGCCGCTGAGGGATTGGGAGTTGACCTAGGTGGAATCGTTGAGCGCAACAAGGGCGAACTGATGCCGACACTTATTGAGTTCCGCGAGGAACTAATGAAGTTGTCCTCGTTCGAGCGCGCTCAGTTGATTGAAAAGATTTTCGGTAAGTACCAGTTCGCTCGTATCTCCGCTCTGTTCGAAAACCTTGGCCGTGAGGGATCGCAGAGCATTCAGGCTATGGAACTGGCGGGTGCGAGTGCAGCGACACTTGGCGCTATGGCTGACAAGGAAATGAGCCGCCTTACCGACTCAGCAAGCGGTAGGTGGAAGCGAGCAGTTGAGGGCTTCAAGGCTCAGATGATTCCTGTCGGTGAAGCAATCACTAAGGTATTCACCACTGTTCTTAACGCTGTGAACAAGGTTCTTGAAGTGTTCAATAATCTTCCAGGCCCTGTCAAGACCGTGCTTGGAACAATCGCTGGCATCGCAGCCCTTGTTGGTCCGTTGCTTATGGTTGCCGGTATCTTCGGTAACTTCATCGGGCAGGTAATGAAGGGTCTAGCCTTCCTGCGTGGAAAGAAGTACGGCGTATTCGACATGCTTACAGCAGATATGGTTGCTGCTAACGCTGCGACAAACCAGTTGGTTGATGCTCAGTTTAACGAGAAGGCGTCCCTACTGGAAATCAATGGCGTGATGGAGCAGCAGATCGCCATTCTAAACGAGTTGGCGGCTGCCCACACACGCACAGCGCAGGCAACTAACAACGCAGCACAAACAATGACTCCACCTCCTGCACCAGCCGCTGGTCGCAGGACAGAGGGAATGGAATACCCTGCTGCACAGCAGTATGGAAAGCGCGAGGTAAAGCGTGGTGGCGAGGTTCGCTCAAAGTCTGGTGACTATGGTAGGGACGCAGCAAGTTCATACGCCATGCAGGACGAGGCGTTCTCTAGGAAGGTCGTTGCTTCTACAAAGGCAACAACTGTTACTGGCTCTGCATTGCGAGTCCTAAGTCCAGCCGACGCATCTGCTGCAAACGATGTTGGCGAGGCCATTGCACAGATTACTGCGCGTGAGGTTGCGTCCGGTGTAGACATTGACCCAGATATTGTTCACGCTGAATTGCAGAAGCGTTTTGCTACTGGAACGCCAGAGCAGAAGCAGATGGCAAAGGAAGCCGCAGCAGGACTCTACGGATTCTTGGAGGTTGATCCAAAGGACCCTGAAATCAAGAAGATTCTTGACTCCGTGCCGGAACTTCACCGCGACCACGCGGGGGCAGCAGCGAGGACAATCGCGCAGGGACTACCTGCCGCAGGCGTAAAGGGTCCAAAGGTACAGGGATCGTACCAGTATTCACACTTCGTTCCTCACGCTGAAAGGAATAGCGGTCAGGATGCAATGACCAACCCTTTCCAGATGTGGGACCCAACAGAACTAAACACCACCGAGGGTGCAAGCAGGATGACGAGCCAGCAGGTTTCGTCTGGACTTGCTAACTCCGGTGCCCTTACCGTTGGAACATGGGCTGGCATTATTCGCGCTGCCCAAAAGGATGCGCCTGGAACTGCTGCTGGATCGTTGCTAGAGGCTACCGGTCGAGGAAAGAGCAACCCTGCCGGTGCGGTTGTAAAGGGTCTTACCGGAAATGAATTGAAGGTTTGGGAAAGGTGGACCGCTGTCACACAGCAGGGAACTGTAAACCTACAGGGTCTGGCTGATTCTCTACAAAAGATTGGTGAGGACGCGTTCCTTGCTTCCGAGGCGATTGCTCAGGCCAATAACCTAGACGCAGAGGCAGCGACTAAGCGACTTGATGCTGCTAAGAAGGCGGAACAGTCGGCTAAGGCTGCCGTTTATTCAGAGACTAAGGTCGCGGAGCAGAGGTCGAAGGCCACAAGGCAGGCAATCGCATCTGCAAGCGAGTTGCAGCGTTACACCACAAAGCCAGTAGCAGCCGCTATTGCAGCGGGTGTTCGCCAGGGTGGGCTTGACGGAATGAACGCGGCACGCTCGGCAATCACTCAGAGGATGACCACCATTGAGGGCATGAGCAGGACGACCTCCGCACAGCAGGCAGAGTACGAAAAGTTGAGGGTGGCTGCTGCTAAGTTTGATCAGGCTGCACAGAAGATTGCTGCTGCTGAGGCATCTGCTGCGAAGGCTGCGGCAACTGGACAGATTTCTGCACAGGAGCAATTGGCTGCGGCTAAGATTGAGTTGACAGCAGCGCAGGAGCAGATGGCCGCTGCTAACAGGCAGATCGCGGCAGCAAACGAGGAAATTGGTGCGGCAGCGATGGAAATGCAGGCTGCACAGACCGAACTACAGGCTGCACAAACCCGTGCAGGCGGTGCTGGAAACGGTGTGACCGGCGGGGCCGTTGACCTAGGTGGTCAAGACGCAAAGCCTAAGGGTAAGATGGCTAAGTTCGCGGGCAGCGTCGGCGGTGGCACAATGATGGTTGGTGGCGCTGCGATGGGTGTCGGAATGCTAACCGGAAATGAATTTGCGAACAAGTTCGGTATGGCTGCTATGGCCCTGGGTATGATCGCACAGCCTGCTGAGATGGCTGCTGGTGCCCTAAAGGGTCTGTCTGGAAAGTTCAACCTAGGCGCAGGCAGGATTGGCGTCGCGGCTTCAGCGGCTAGGACTGGGCTTATGTCAATGGCTGGACCGCTACTTGCTGGTGGCCCAGTTACCCTTGCGCTCGGTGGGCTTGCTGCCGCTGCTACCCTTGCATACCTTGCCTGGAAGAAGCAGAAGGAAAAGATGGAGGCTTGGGAGCGCGGAGCGGAATCCAATGCCGATATCACTGGCGTTCAAAAGGGCGACAGGAATAGGCTACGCGATCCAGGTGAAAACGCTGCTGGAATTACAGCAACCGAGGATGCAAAACTTCGCACAGAGATGTCTGAGAATGCTGGCTTCAAGGCTATCGGTGACGACATCGACAAGCAGGGTAACTCTGCCACTCGCAAGGTCATGCTCCTTGAAAGGTCGTTCACAGCCAACCTCAGGGAGATTCGTAACAATTACGAGGGCGAACGCCTAAAGGCCGAAGAGGACAGAATCAAGAAGATTTACCAGTTGCTCGCAGAAGAGAAGGGCCTTGCTAAGGAGTGGGTTGACGCTCAGAAGGGCACCAAGGAATCTGCGGCAAAGACAGCCGTATCTGAATGGCAGAGGTTGCAGAAGGAAGAGGCCGCTCCTGGCTTCGATAAGAACGCTGGCGCTGGAACCGGATGGACACCTGAGGTAAATTGGGACACCGGACAGGTCAACATGATCTTGAACATCCAAAAGACCGCTGCAAATGCTAGGGTAGAATTGCAGGGTATGCAGGAGGACCTAGCAATTGGGTTCAAGGATGCCGCGCTTACAGCAGAGGACTTCCCAGACCTAATCAATAACATTCTTCCTGTTGCAGACGAGTGGAGGCAGATTTCACTTGCTGGTGCTGGTGATTTCCAGTCGATGCGCGACAAGATGCAGGAGGGTCTACCTGACTTCCTGCACAAGTCAATTGAAGATGCTAACACGATGGATCAGGCTATCCTGAATATGATCGATAGGCTCAACCTTGTGCCTCGTGAAGTTACTATCGCCATGAACCTTGTGCAGGGCACCGGTGAAACTCTAGACGTTGACGATAAGGGTAATGTTGTAAGGACCAAGGTTGATCCCAATGAAACCAAGGAGCAGTTCGAGGCTCGCAAGGTCAAGGAGTACACTGACAACATCAACAACTTGAACGCTGCAAAGCAGTTGCAGAGTTCGTTGAACAGCAAGATTCTTGAAAGCGAGAGCAAGACCTTCGACTCTGAGGCCGCTGGTGCTGCATACGACAGGCGAATTGAGGGAATTGAGGCTGCGGATAAGGCTGCTGAGAGGGCTCACAAGCGCGAGCAGGATCGCAGAAAGGATCAGCAGGATGCGATCAAGGAGCAGATCGATGGTAAGCGTAAGACCATCGAAGCCCACCAGAAGGTTATTGAGAAGATCAATGACGAGACGGCTGCCCAGAAGAAGGCTCTTGATAAGGCTAAGGATATCGCTGACTTCAACAGGGATGCACAAAAGTCTCAGATCAACTACTATGATGCAATTGCGCGCGGCGACTTTGTTGGCGCTGCAAATATCCGCCTAGAGCAGGAGCAGGCATCGGCAGATCAGCAGTACGAGCAGGCTGGTCAGACCATTGACGACAAGGGCGAGGCTAAGGTCAAGAAGGAAGAGGCCAAGATTGAGGGCGTCAACAAGGAGATCGAGGCTCTAGAAGCCCGAATCGACGCCATTCAAAAGGCTGGTGAACTTTCTGACCGTGCATACGAGAAGGAAAAGGAGCGCCGACAGGATGCACTAGAGGCCATTAGGAAGAACAAGGACGCGCACGTTAAGGCTGCTGAGGCCAAGTTTAGGGCTGATCAGGCTGCTGAGGCTGCTGCACGCAAGGCTGCAAACGACACATTCAACACTGAGATGGACAACATCAACAAACTTGCCTCTAGCAACAAGATCGGCATGGAAGGCATTCAGAAGAGGACCAAGGCTGCGTATGACGGTATCGCTAAGTACATGGGTTGGGATAACAAGGCGTCAGCAGCACAGGCTGCGATTATGGCTAACACCCTTATCGCCGCTCACCAGAATGCTCTAAAGGGTATCGGACTTGACCCAACCGGTGGAGATCGAAAGATCGGAAAGATGTCTCCTGACGGAAAGTACATGATCTTCCCAGGCGGAAGGATTCCTGCGTACTCTCACTCTGGTGAATACATCAAGGGTGGTCCTGACGCTGGAAAGAATGGTCTAAAGAGGGACGAGACAATGCGTACCTTGCAGGCTGGCGAGTACGTTATCCGCAAGGAGGCCGTCAACAAGTTTGGTGTAGACACTTTCCACAGCATGAACAAGATGCTTCCACCCAAGATGCACACTGGTGGACCTGTTAAGCACGCTCACGGCGCAGGTAGGGTTGGAGCGGCATCTCAGCAGGTTGGTCTTAAGTCTATGCAGGCAGCAGCGTGGGCCAAGATCGAGGACTTGTGGAAAACAGACATTACCCCAGGTGCTATTACTACGGCACTGGCTGGAAATGTAGGCCCTGGAAATACGGCAAACTCTGGTGCAGGAGTCAAGTGGGGCGGCGTTGATACTACCGGAGCGTCTCCAACTGCTAAGGCTGCTATGGGTAGGGCTATGGCCGACTTCACGAACCTTGTCGGAATGTGTTTGCAGGAGGTTCGCGGCTGGTACGGCATTGGTTCAAAGTACGGATCAGCGTCGTTGGCATGGCAGGGTGCAACAAAGAAGCACCGCGACGCTAACCCTAAGTTGGGAGCCCCTGTATTCTGGACCGGTGGAAGTCAGGGTTACGGCCACATTGCTATGTACATGGGTAAGGGACTTGTCCGTTCTACCGACAGGCCAACCGGAAGAATTAGCAATCAGCCAATGAGTTCATTTGGTGGAAAGTTGCAGTACGCTGGTTGGACTGAGGACCTAAATGGCAAGGCGATCTCCCTACGCAAGGGTGCTGAAATCCAGAAGGACAACGTTCTGGCGAACCTTCACGCCAGGGAGACTGTCCTAACCTCTGATTTGTCGTCGTCTTTGAGGCGAGGAATCAACGGGCTGAGCGATGTTCCTGCTATAATTGGACGAGGCGGTAGCGGTGGCTCCGTATTCAACGAGGGCGAAAGGACTTTCAACATTACTGTGAACGCGACTCCTGGCATGGATGTTGACGACCTTGCCGATGCTATGGCATCAGCCGCGCAGCGTGCGGAAGCAAGGGTTGGTGGCTAATGAGTTACTTTGCTAGGCCTGCCCTAATCGTGTGGTCTGCCCTTGAATGGAATAACGGAGCAGACCTCATCCTTAGTGACGCTAGCCGAGGTCCACTTGAAATCTCAACGGAGCGCATTGAGCAGCGTGAGAGAATGGCAAACGGCAGGATGCGCTCTAAGCACATCGCTGACAAGCACACCTTTACTGTGAACTGGACGTACCTACCAACTAGGTCCGTCGTTGGTGGAAGAAATGTCGTTGCAGATGGATACGCTAGCGCATCAGACTTGAAGCAATTCTACGATGCCGTAAAGGGTGAGTTTACAATGAAGTTGTACGCTGACACCGGCATTGGTCCTGTGATTAACGGCCAGGGCATGTATGATTCGTACAAGGTTTTCTTCTCAACATTCTCAACGTCTGTGGAAAAGCGCGGTAAGGATTTCGACATTCATTCCGTGGACGTAACACTGGAAGAGTCGTGAGGGGCACAGCGGTAGCGCAGGGACAGTATTCGTCCTCTGCGTCAGTTGGAGAGAAGCCACTAGCGGTTATGGAACTCAATGCTAATACTGGCATTGGATACACATACGCTGGATACTACTTCACAACATTCCCATCTCCAAAGCCACCTGGCTCGGAGAACGATCCAACGTCATCTGGCACAGCGGTTGGCACAGCATGGGCCACATACACAGATGGCTCAACAACTAAGGTCAGAGGCGCGGCGTTCACAACAGGAAGCGTAAAGTTTAACAGGCCCATTATTGATGGCATCCTAGACACCTCCATCCCGTCCCTTGCTTATGTTGACGAGCCAGACCTAAACTTCGAAGAGACTTTCTCGATTGTCAACTGCCTAAAGGGTGACAGGCCTCGACCAGGAATTGTCAGGATGACAACTACTGGCGCTGTTCAGGTTGTGCCAAACGCGCGCGGTAGGTTGTATCCTGCGAGCAGGGAACACAAGTTCAAGTATTGGCGTGCAAAGGACCTAAACCAGTCGAACCCGTTTGTGTATTACAGCAGGGACTTCCTGGCTAACAAGGTTAAGATCACCGTGCAGAACTACATTGGTGTACCCAGGAACTACCAGATTCAGGTACTGCTAGCAGGTTCAAGCACTTGGACGACGATTTGGACTCAGGCTAACGGCGCTTTCCCTGTGACCGGAGAGTTCAAGATTTACTACTACGATGGCGCATGGACGGCCACGCCCAATACTACTAAGATTCAAGCAATTGGCGCGCAGCAGATCACAAACGCTGTCAAGATTCGTGGCCTGCGTATGCTGGTTACATCGATGAACTCTTTCTACAATGGGTTCGCTACACCAAATCCAACCACACAGTTGCCTCCTGCCAACTCTGTGCCGTTGGACACATACCCATCTGTCGTTCAGAACGATAAGGTTCCGCTAGAGGTTATTGAAATCTCAGCAAGGCTATCTCTGGACGTAAGCGAGTCTATCATGAACTTCGACACCGTTGGCGCGCTGTCAGAAGAGGACTCTGCGCTTCCGGTCGGGTCGCTCATTGCTAACGACGCAAAGTTGTCGTTGGAAAACTACGACCACACGCTGTCTTTCCGCGACATCAATTCACCGCTGTACGGTTGGGAGCCAAAGAGGTCCCACCTTGATATGTACTTTGCAACCACTACCCCATCGAATCAGATTGAGGTAAACAGGGTTTTCCTCGGCATCATGACGGACGTTCAGAGCAACGGAGACAATGTAGACATCACCGCTATGGACAACTCCAACATCTTGCAGAATGTCAGGGTGAAGAACTTCGTAACCCTCAACAAGTCTCTGGTGTCGATCATTTCGATGCTGCTTGATTACGCAGGAGTTTCTGGCTGGACGGCTCACTTCTCTAACTCCACTGTTCCGATTACATCTGGCATCGTTCACGCTGAGAACCCAATGATTCCGTACTACCACGCTCACGATCAAACGGTTTTCGAAGCCATCTCCGATATTGCCGAGGCATATCAGATGTCTGCCTCATTCGATGCAGACGGAATCCTACACATGTACTCAAAGGAATACATCTTTGACAGGGCAGCGAGCCCGGTGTACACACTGACTTACAACGACTCTGGCACGACCCTTGCGAACATCAAGGGTATGGAGGTTACCCCAGGTAAGCCAATCAATGACATTACCGTTGCCTATGACCAGAAGTACATTAGAAAGGCGGTGTCTCCATCTAGCCTAGGCGAGCCAATGTGGGACGCCCAGTTGCAGCCTGCCGTATCAAAGGCTTGGGATGCTGACACGGAATGGCTTGCGGCAGCGCCCCTCGTAAAGACCCTAGACAATGTTCAGGGCGTGTCTGCCGAGGGCACAATGACCATCGATCAGGAGGGCGGTGACGGACTCGTACCAGAGGGATATCTTCTAATCGATGGAGAGGTTATCGCTTACAACGCCAAGCAGTATCAAATGAAGATCGGCTCTGCGTACACGACTAAGTGGATTACATCACAGGGTGAGTACAACTACTGGCGAGACAAGACCACCACTGGTGGCAGAATGTTCTTCACCGGCGTTCTTAGAATCCCCAAGGGCGGCAGGGCTAGGTTTAACTCGACCCTTGCCACCCACACTGTTGATACCACCGGAACGTGGCCCTACACATCAACATTCAATTCTTACAAGTGGTCTGCGCCACTGAATGGAACCAGGCTTACGGCGGCGACGGGGGAGGCTACATGGAATTACCGAGGTGGCTCAGTCTACAACGTTCGCGGCTCACTTGCTAACTCGACCGCTCCCACAAGGAACGGCTCAGAGTCCTGCATTCGTCTCACTGGACCAACAGAAATTGAGTTCTCCAACTATGGCGCAACTGCCCTAAACCCAATCTCTGCCTGCAACAACACTGGTCACGCCTACCTTACATACACACCTGTAAAGACTGACGGCAAGCGTGTCATTCCTATGCGCGTAGGCGCGGGCGTAAGGATTCTCGGTAGGGTGGATGGAAGTAGGAAGTCTATCTCTGCCCTAGGCACCCTTGGCGCTGGTGGAATTTCCATGTTCATGAACTTCAATTCATCTGGAATGCAGGGCTGGGCACTAGAAGTTAGGGCAACTGTAGAGCAGCCAACGAACAACATGACGCTATTCCAGATCATCAACAGTGTGTGGCACGTTCGCAAGCAGGCTACAGTTATCTGCAACGTTTGGCCTCCCGACCAAAACACTAGCGTAGACACCACTGACATTTCATGGAATCACCTTGATCTAGCATGGTTCCCAGCGAACCACGCCACGCCAGGTCGCTTCGTTGGCTACCTTGACGGCAAGGCCTGGGTGTCTTACACTCCAACGGTGGCGGTGGCGTATACAGCATGGTATGGCCCATACGTCCGTGGAGACTCGTACATGGACACAGATTACATCTGGTGGTCCGACAGGTCCGATCCAAATGATATCGACGGCTACGGCCTTTCTAACGACTCTGATCCGTCAGACTACACCCTGGAAGATACCATCAATGGTGCCGGTGGGCCTCCCATGTGGTGGGAGGATGGCGCTGACAAGATTTTCAAGAAGGGGTCGTGGTCGGATCAGACGTACACCTTTGGCTTGCAGGAGTTCGGCCCAATTGCCCACGCGGTGGTGGTCAAGGACATTGAATTTGACGATGGCCCATACCTGAATCCATATGTGTCCATCTCTAATAAGTCTGAGGTTATTGTTCCAGAGTCCGACCTTGGGCCATTTGGTGGCAGAATCGTCATGGTGAACGCGAGGCGCAGGGCGGTATCTGTTGCTGGTGAACGTGCGCCATTGAGCGTATCTGGATACAAGATTGAATCTGACGAGAGCGAGTACACCCTTGACGAGCATATCCGATCCGGCGCTCAGAACTCTGGCATTCTAGGCAGCGCAGCGGAATACAAGGCTAATGCTTCCAGGGCTATCCACGGATACATTCCTATTGAGATCAAGACCGACATCATTCAAGAGCGTGGCATGGCGGCGAAGGTTCTTGACTGGGTTGTGGACAACTGCACCATTGACTGTGATATCATTAGCGCAGAGGTATTTGGCAACCCACTTGTGGAGCCAGGAGACAGAGTTCGTGTCATTCACCCTGATCACGGATATACAGCGTCCAACAAGTTCGTTGTAATGAGGGTTGAGAACAAGTGGAACAAGGGACTAGAGAGTACGCTCGTGCTTAGGAGGATTCAGTAATGCCACCAACAGCGGTAGCAACTGCGCGCCCAGCCACAGAGTCGTCTGGAAGAAGTGACATTTGGCGCAATAAGTCTCAAAGGGCGAGAAGGAATCGTCTAGCCAAGGCTGCGAACAAGAGGCAGGCCAAGGCGAAGAAGGCTCATGCCGCAAAGTTGGCTTGGCTAAAGAAGTGGCAGGCCAAGAACCTAAAGCGCATTAACGAGAGCGGCAAGTCTGCTGCCTGGAAGCGCAAGTCTCGCAACGCGATCAACAGCAAGTATAACCGCTGGCGCGCGGCAGAGATTAAGAAGTTCAAGCGTATCACGGCAAACAACTACTCCCCAGCGAAGTTGAGCGTCCGAACAGAGACGGACATCTTCGAGCATTACGATATCCACAGGCTGTTCTCGTCCGACCTGTCCGTTGGTGGACTGAATGACATTATTGCCGGTGATGTTGCTGGTAGCACGCCATACGTTCCAGAAGAGTACGCAAACGCTCTGGACCAGCAGTATACGCCTCCGCAGCCAACCCTGAACCTAGGGGTGGCGACCCTGGCTGGTCTGATCGAATGGGTGGAGGTTTTTGATGATTCAAACAACAGGACCTACACGGCTGTTATCACCATTCCAAACAGCGACGCATTCTCAGAGGTTAGGACGCGTATTTCCGGCTGATCCTGCTATAATGGTAGATATGACTATCAGCGGGAAGTACAGAATCTTTGAGGACGGTGCCCTGGTAGCAGAGGCAGATAACGTCCTGACAACTGCTGGCAAGAAGGAAATCCTGGGAATGATCGCTGGGACATCCGACAGGATTTCCAGAATGGTCCTTGGTGTTGGGGACGCTGCCGTTTCTGCCTCCGACACCACCCTTCACATGCCGTATGTGGTTACTAACGTAGACTTCTCCGTTCCGCTATTCGGCGGGGCGTCGAGCAAGATCGTCTACAAGAGCCGCCTAGACGAGGGCGTATCTGGTGTCCTATGGGAGATTGGCTGCTATAACGGCAACTACACCAGGAATCCGTTCCTCCTAAACTGGGGCGACGCAACCGCCGATGCTAATAACATCGCTGGCCCTGCCGGTGGAGTTCCAGGTAATGAGGTAAGGATGGGGCCAACGTCACCGCAGTTGTCCACAACTACCCCATTTGTGATCTCTGTTGATACGGCGGCGGGCGACCTAAAGTTGACCGATAAGATTGCCCTCGGCGTAAAGCCATCCACCGCAACCCCATGTACCGTGACAGTGGTTCTAACCGACGCCTCCAACCTAACGGCTACGGCTGTGTACACCACAGCAGCGAATACGAACTATCAGGTTCTCTCCCTGGCTATTTCCTCTTGGTCGGTACAGTCAGGCTTTGACTGGAATCGTATCTCGCTAGCATCTGCCACGAAGCAGAATGTGGCGAACAACATCATCATTGACGGACTCTCTATTCTTTCTCCCACTCAGGCGGGAACACTTCTTAGCCACGCCAAGTATACGACCGGTGTTGTAAAGAGGACAGGCGTTCGCATGGACGTTGAGTACGAACTAACATTTAACCTAGGATAAGGAAACCCTTGATTCAGTCGATTTCAAATCTAAAGCCTGGACAGTCATACACTGTCCAGTTTGCAGGCGTGCTTCCAGACGGCACATCGACTCCTTGGACAAACTCGTACACCATTGTCACGCCTTCGGCAACCCCACACGCGCCGGTACCAAGCGGTGCTGTAACGTACCTAAAGGGTGCTGGAAACATGCTTTTGACATGGGTCCACCCAACAAAGAGGGACGACTTCGACTCCTACATTGTCGAGGTACTGCTAAACGATAACTCGACAGTCATCGGTAGATATGGCGTTCCAGGTTCAGAGAATACGTTCAACTTTACCTATGCGATGAACGATGCGCTCAACACGACGCCACTCCCAGACCTAAGGTTCAAGGTGTACGTCAGGACCGTCAATGGCGACCTAACTGCACCGACCGATCCAGCCACACAGGTTCCTGCCACGACCTATCCTGCTGTCGCTGGTGTTCCCGCTCCTTCTGCAACCCAGGTTTCTAGCGGAATTAACTGGAAGTGGTCGGCACCGACAACCAACGCTGATATTGTTGACTACTTTCAGATCGATGTTGATGCGGGCGCGACGGTTACCCCGTTCGTTGACGCAGCAGACATTGAGGGAACAGTATACGGCTACAACTATCTATTCCTTGGAACTGCTGGGGCCCAGTACACGGCTCGCCTCCGCGCAGTAGACATTTTCGGTAGAGCGGTTAGTCAGACTGACTCAGACGTAAGTGCAAATGCCGGTGCGGTTGGATCGAGCAGCGACACAATCGATCCGGTTTTGACTGGCTTCGTAACCATTTCCGGCGGTGCGGCCAGTGCAGATGGTGAGGCAACGTTTAAGGCAACATGGCCTGAGGCGACTGACGCTGGCGGGATTGCAGGATACTTTGTTAAGATCAAGAAGTCGTCTGAGGCCGCAACTGAGTGGACTTCTCCATTCGTATCTGGTGAAGTGACAAACGCTTCTGGTGCCGCAGGTACTGGATACAGGAGTCACACGTTCCGTGGGCTTGCGGCGGGCACCACCTATAACGTAGAAGTCGTTGCCGTTGATAACGCCGGAAGAAGTTCTACCGCTATCGCCATCGCAAATCCATTTACATATCTAACTCCATCTGTCACGGTTACAGCAGTTGACAGTGCGACAGCAGCGTACAGCGGTACCGACCTTGTTGTTGGATGGACCGATACTTCTGCGAGAACTCAGTTCTTCTCGGGATATGAGATCGAACTTACTAGGAACAATTCCGTTCCAACATCTGTAACTCAGACCTGGTTTGTTCCGAGGAGCGGTGCATCTACAACTGGGCGCTTTATTCTAACGCCAGCCGAGTTCAAGTCTGTATGGGGGTACGGGCCTGCCCCATCGTTTACGAATGCAAACGTAAAGGTTTACGCTAGGGACACAAATGGCAACAGGTCTACCGCTGTCTCTCCTACTGCCACAGCGCCTTCGCTTTCTGCACCGACAGCACCAACTCCCGCTGCGCTGACGTACACGCCAGGTACGATCAATGTATCTTGGACAGCGGCAACTAATGCCGTTTCCTACAATGTCCTTGGCAAGGATAACGGTACACCAGTTGCGGGAGACATCGTAGTTGCGAATGTGGCCGGAAACTCTGCTTCGTTCAAGGCTCCTACTGTCGCTGTGAACACCAGCGTGTACACAGTTGCTCTTACCGCCACTGACATTTTCGGACAAACATCAAGCGTTTCAGGCACCGTTAGCACTCCAAATGCTGCGGCGATGACCGCCCCAACAATGTCTACGCCGACGACTACGATTAACGACATGACGGCAACTTGGACCGCTTCTCCTGGTGCCATGTCGTATGAGGTACAGTCAAATCCTGGCTCTGCGCCAACAAACCAGGCTCCCGTGGCAACCTCTACGGAACTAAAGGCAACCTGGCCTACAACCGGACAGCAGACATACCACTCTCGCGTTAGGGGTATGAGCGTTGTTGGAACCGCTGGTACATACTCTGGTGTAGTAACTGCAAACTCTACAACAATTGCTGGGGCAGACACAACGCCTCCAACTGCGCTGCTTACAGCCGGTATCACCACGACAGCAACTCCAACGCCGCTAGGTACATTTAAGATCGATGTTGACTGGTCTGGATATACCCCAGGTGAGACAATTAGCAAGTATGTCGTTGAGTGGAGTACGACTTCGCTCGGTGTGCCAATTGGATCGTTTACTACCAACGAGAAGAAGCACACCATTACCGACCTTACACGAGGCTCTGGAAGCACCTATGTTAGGGTTAGGCCATTCGACCTTTCTGGCAACAACCTAGCCAGGATTTCCACCGAATCGGTGCCGACTGGTGCTGCGCTCACCTCGGCCAACGAGAAGCCGGTAACGAACATTGCTGTTGCCTCACTAACGCCAGGTGCGATTACAGCAGACTGGACAACTGACTCAACCCTTAGGCTTACATGGCCCGCGCCAACTGTAACTGCTGGTGTTAACCTAGCAACAGATGTTATTGGCTACAACGTGCGCTTCGCCATTGCTGGCACGGTTAGGACCTTCTTCACCAAGGAGACAAAGTTCAATCTAACTCCTGAAATGAACAAGGCGCTGAACCTTGCCGCTAACGATTACGTCAGGAGTTTCCCGGCATACGTTGCATCGCCAGCCGCTGGTATTTCTGTCGAGGCTGTGCTAGAGGGCGACATTCCTAGCGGTGTTTCAACAAAGGGCACCATTACTGATAGGTCTTACGGCCCAACAGTTCCAACCCCAACACTAACTCCTGGTGTCAGGGCCATGACCGCTACCTGGGCGGCACTGACTACCGCTAGCAAGTATCAGGTTCAGATTACAGGAACGGGCGGCACTACACAGGAAACCGTTGGAACCTCACTGGCATTCCCAACAACAGGCACCGGTAACTACACCGTAACACTAAAGGCATGGGATGATATCAATGCCCTGTCCTCTACCTCCGCGTCGTCAACTGCGGTAGCAGCCGTAGATGTGGCAGCAAGCGATTCTCTCGGACCCAACACTATTGCCTCACTTAGCCAGAACCAGGTTAGTTATTCTGCAAATACTGGGTTCTACGTCTATGACGTTTCGTGGGCAAACGTAACCGATCAGGGCGGTGGAACTGTTCAGCACTACGAGTTG
>Ga0315905_10000453_pt1 | contig 44879 bp, 47 predicted proteins | sample LakEriMetagenome_5_FD_203522 | JGI IMG/M metagenome (GOLD analysis project Ga0315905, IMG submission 203522) | Freshwater fungal communities from buoy surface, Lake Erie, Ohio, United States - Buoy 4 MA121 | ecosystem: Environmental > Aquatic > Freshwater > Lake | place: USA: Lake Erie, Ohio...
CGGTAGGTTTGACCCAGAATAAGTGTGTCTTTAAGTGCCGTTATGAGTACAAGAAATAACGAGCCACCTGCAATAAAAGCAGCAATTTGAGCGCCTTTAGCGTTCATTGGCTCCATTTCTTTGTTTAAATTGAGGAGCATTAACACAAACAAAAAGAGTACCATAATAGCCCCAGCGTATACAATCATATTGACAATGGCCAAAAACTGAGCGTTCATCATGATATACATGGAGGTAATAAAGAAAAAAGTAACGACCAAATAAATGACGCTACGAATCGGATGCTTACTGAGCACAACCATAAGTGCCGATGCCAAAGTAAGGCTTCCTAGAATGATGGATATAATCTGTAAACTCATATTTGGGAACGTTTACCGGTGTGTTGTCTGGTGGTGATATCGATGCGCTCATCTAGTGTTTCAACTAGTTTGTCTTTTCCGTAAATGAAGTTATCGCGCTCAAAAAAGGTAGGAACCAAACGATCTGTTAAAAAGATTGCTTCTTTCGGACAAGCTTCTTCACACAAGCCGCAGAAAATACAACGCAACATATTGATTTCATAGGTGGCTGCATATTTTTCTTCGCGATAGAGTTGCTCTTGTCCGCGTTCGCGCTCTGCGGAAGTCATGGTAATGGCTTCTGCTGGGCAAGCCACAGCGCAAAGGCCACAGGCCGTGCAGTTTTCTCGACCTTGTTCGTCTCGTTTTAATACGTGTTGCCCTCTGTAGACTGGCGCAAACTCGCGTGTTTCTTCGGGATATTTGATGGTTTTACGATTGCGGAACATGTGGCGCATGGTGGTCATCATGCCGCTGATGATGGCTGGTAAGTAAGCTTTCTCCCACAAGGTCATGGGTTTATCAGAAACTACTTTTTTGCGATTGGTTAGACTTTCCATAATGAGAACTTTAATTTAGAACCACCCGTTTTTAAACGCGATGACCAGACCGGTGATTAATAAATTAATGAGTGAGAGCGGAAGGAGTGTTTTCCATCCTAAGTGCATGAGTTGATCAAAGCGGAAGCGCGGGATTGTCCAACGAATCCACATGATCACAAAAATGAAAATAAAAATTTTGATCGCAAAGGCTGCGATTCCTATAATAGCAAGTGTGTTTCCGCTAAAATGACTCATGCCAGGAAAGTTGTAACCCCCAAAAAACAAGATGGCCATAATGGCAGACGATACAAACATAGAGGTGTATTCGGCAAATAAGTACAAACCAAGCTTCATGGAACTGTATTCGGTATGGTAGCCACCAACAAGTTCCGATTCACATTCGGGAAGGTCAAATGGTGCACGGTTTAATTCTGCCAAGGCGCATACGAAAAAGATGAAAAAAGCAACGGGTTGATAAAATACATTCCAAACGCCACTTTGCTGGGTAACGATATCGTTCAAACTAAGCGAGCCAGATAGCAGGACAATTGTAATAGCCGAAACACCCATGGCCAATTCGTAAGAAATCATTTGAGAACTTGCACGAATAGCCCCGTAGAGGGAATATTTGTTATTTGATGCCCAACCCCCGATCATGATGCCATAAACACCAACAGAGAGTACACCAAAAACATATAGAATTCCGATGTTGATATCGGCAACTTGTAAGGCAATATCGCGGCCAAAAAGATGTAGTTTAGGCCCCCATGGCACAACAGCACTGGTAATAAGCGCTGTAAACATGGCGATTCCGGGCCCAATAATAAATAACCACTTATCGGCTTTGGCTGGAATAAAGTCCTCTTTTAAAAACATTTTGACCCCGTCGGCTATTGGCTGTAAAATACCGAACGGCCCGGCGCGATCAGGACCAACGCGGTCTTGAATCCAGGCGGCTAATTTGCGTTCAAAGTAGGTCATGTAGGCTGCTGCTCCGAGTGACACAAGGAAAAGCAACAAAACAAGGATAGATTTTTCGATGAGCAACGCGGTGTCCATTAGCGAATTAGTTTGGGATTATTGTCGTTTTTGGTGGCGTATTTTCCTTGCGAAATAACGGAATGGCGGTCTATTTTGCGTGGGCCGATAAGATTCCATTTGCTCGGATCCTTTTTGTCGTAACGGCAGTCATTACAAATCCAGGCGGTTTTGTCTTCAATGGTTTCTACTTCTCCGTATTTGTCTTTGCGAGCCGTAACGCGGAAAATTTCATTACCAAACATCCAGACAACTGCTTTTCCGGAGCATTTGTCGCAGCCGCACTCTGCTTCGTAGGGCTTCAGGAACCAAACCCTTGATTTAAAGCGAAAAGTTTGATCAGTAAGCGCACCTACCGGGCAAACGTCTATCATGTTACCTGAGAAGTCGTTGTCGATGGCATTTTCGATGTAGGTCGAGATTTCGGCGTGCTCGCCACGGTGCAATACGCCGTGTACGCGTTTGTCGGTAAGTTGATTGGCCACAGCCACACAACGATAGCATAAGATGCAGCGGTTCATGTGGAGTTTAATCTTGTTGCCGATATCAATAGGGCTAAAGGTGCGGCGTTCTTCTCGGTAACGTGTTTTTGCCGAACCATGTTCGTAGCCGAGGTCTTGTAGGTGGCATTCTCCTGCTTGGTCGCAAATGGGGCAATCTAGCGGATGATTCACTAACAAGAATTCTACCACACCACCACGGTTGGTCTGAACGCGCTCAGATGTTTTGTTTTTGACGATCATGCCATCCATTGCTGGGGTAGAGCAAGATGCGACTAATTTAGGCATGGGTCTTGGATCTGCAGTGGATCCGGCGGCCACCTCAACTAAACAAGTACGACATTTACCACCCGTTCCAGGAAGTTTGCTGTAGTAGCACATGGCTGGTGGCACGAGGTCTCCACCGGCCTGACGTGCAGCATTAAGGATGGTAGTACCTTGTGCTACTTCGATTTCGACGTCGTCAATAGTTACTTTTATCATAGGACTAAGCTTCAAGCGGAACTTGGATTAAACCATAATTTCTAGTTTGCGCCTCTTGTGGAGACTTTACATGCCATTCGAATTCATCTCTAAAATGGCGTATGGCAGCGGCAACGGGCCAAGCGGCGGCGTCACCCAATGGGCAAATGGTATTGCCCTCAATTTTTTTATTGATCTCTTCAAGTAGGCTGATGTCTTCGAGCGTACCATTGCCATGTTCTAGGCGGTAGAGTACTTTTTCCATCCAGCCGGTACCTTCTCTGCATGGTGAACACTGCCCGCAAGATTCATGTGCATAGAAACGTGCAAAGTTCCAAGTATTGCGCACAATACATTGGTCTTCATCAAAAACAATAAAGCCTCCTGAACCAAGCATAGATCCGCTTGCAAAACCACCATCTGCCAAACTTTCGTAAGTCATGAGTCGGTCTGTACCAGCGGCGGTTTTGGTCACTAAATAGTGCGGTAAGATTGGAACAGATGATCCACCTGGTACGCAAGCTTTAAGTTTTTTACCATTGGCAATGCCTCGGCAGTAGTCGTCACCGTAGATAAACTCTTCTACTGAAAGCCCAAGCTCAATTTCATATACGCCAGGGCGCACTAGATTACCGCTGGTAGATATCAATTTGGTACCGGTAGAACGTTCAATACCAATAGCCGCATAAGCTTCGCCACCTTCATTGACAATAGGAACGACTGCGGCAATAGATTCTACATTGTTGACAACTGTTGGGTTGCCCCAAAGTCCTTTAACAGCGGGGAAAGGTGGTTTCATTCGAGGGTTTCCACGTTTTCCTTCTAAAGATTCGATAAGTGCGGTTTCTTCTCCGCAGATGTATGCGCCGCCGCCAGGCGTAACGACGAGGTCGAGGTCGTAACCTGAACCTAGAATATTTTTGCCTAGCATGCCATTTGCATAGGCTTCAGCTATTGCTTTTTCAAGGATGCGCAGGATATACATGAATTCGCCGCGGATATAAATATAGGAGCGGCGTGCTCCTAGTGCGTAGCTGGAGGTGATCATGCCTTCAATGAGTAGGTGTGGCAATTTCTCCATGAGGTAGCGGTCTTTGAATGTGCCTGGTTCAGACTCATCGGCATTGCAAACAAGATGGCGTTCTACACCTTCTGGCTTGGCTAAAAAAGACCATTTCATGCCGGTCGGAAAACCTGCGCCTCCACGGCCTCGCAAGCCGGATTTCTTCACTTCTTCCACAACCTCTTCTGGGCTCATGGTTTTGAGCGCTTTTTCTACTGAGGCATAACCGCCGTGCTTGCGGTAAACCTCATAAGTGGTAATACCAGGAACTGCTGCGTGTTCGATAAGTAGTTTTCTTGCCATTAGATTAAGATTTGGAGGCCTCGCGCATGGCGTCGAGCATTTCGTTTACTTTTTCTTTCGTGAGACGTTCGTAAAATTGATATTTGCACATGAGCATTGGCGCATAACCGCATGCCCCTAAGCACTCTACTGTTTTTAGTGTAAACAGGCCATCTATGGTGGTTTGGCCAACTTTAATCTCTAGTTTTTCTTCGATATAAGCAATGAGGTCATCAGAACCAACCAATTGGCAAGGCCCAGTGCGGCACACTTCCAAAACGTTTTTACCCACTGGGTCTAGATGGAACATCGTGTAGAAAGTTGCTACCTCGTACACTTCAATAGCTTCTATATTTAGAATTTGAGCAACGCGGTTCATGGCCCCAACGCTTACCCATCCTAATTCGTCTTGCACTAAATGTAGCATACTCAAAATGGCGCTCTTTTCTTTTCCTTCTGGAAAAAGACCAATGACGCGATTCATTTCGGCCATGGTTGCAGCACTGAAATCTATTGGTGCTTCATTGACTGCTTGTGGGTGATCTGCTTTCATATTAGGCGTCTAGTTCTCCTGCAATAACGTTAATACTACTTAAAGTCAGAACGGCATCTGAAATTGGTAGTCCTTTGATCATTTCTGGATATGCTTGGTAATAAATAAAACAAGGTCTTCTGAATTGGAGACGATACGGTGTGCGGCCACCATCAGAAATTAGATAAAAGCCGAGCTCTCCGTTGCCACCTTCCACAGCATGATATACTTCTCCAACTGGTAGTTCGGTTTCTCCCATCACAATTTTGAAATGATAGATGAGTGCTTCCATATTGTTGTAAACGTCTTCTTTTGGCGGCAGGTAGAAATCAGGTAAATCTGCTTTGTAATCTCCTTCTGGTAAGTTTTTGTATGCCTGCTCGATAATGCGGATACTTTGACGGATTTCTTCTTGACGAACCATAAAGCGGTCGTAGGTATCGCCGTTAACGCCAACAGGAATGGTGAAATCAAAATCTTCGTAGGAGGAGTAAGGACTCATGACGCGAACGTCGTAGTCTACGCCTGCTGCACGTAAGTTCGGTCCTGAAAAAGAATAGGAGAGTGCGCGTTCGGCAGAAATTGGACCAGCCCCTTTGGTTCGGTCCATGAAGATGCGGTTGCGTGCAAGCATGCTATCGAATTCTTCGAAAGCCTTTGGAAAGGTCTTTAAGAAGGATTGTAACTTTTGATGAAAAACAGGGGTGAAATCGCGCTCAAAACCGCCAATACGACCCATGTTGGTAGTGAGGCGAGCGCCACTTATTTCTTCGTAAAGCTCGTAGATTTTTTCGCGCTCGGAGAACGGATAAAAGAAGGAGGTGAGGGCGCCGGCATCAACGCCAATCACAGAATTACAAATGAGGTGATCGGCAATACGTGCAAGTTCCATCATGATCACACGCATGTATTGTACGCGCTTTGGAATCTCGACGCCGATGAGTTTCTCTACGGTCATTTCCCAACCGATATTATTGATTGGCGAGGAGCAGTAGTTGAGGCGGTCGGTAATAGTAGTTATTTGGTTGTAAGGTCGGCGCTCTGCTAATTTTTCAAAAGCGCGGTGAATGTAGCCAACGGTTTGCTCTGAGGAAATGATTTTTTCGCCATCTACTTTTAAGATATTTTGAAAAATACCATGCGTAGAGGGGTGAGTCGGACCAAAGTTAATGGTTGCAACATTTGCGGGGTCTGCGGCCTGCAAAACATCTTTTATTTCTTGGCTCATAGTTCGTTGTTATTGCGTCCGAAAAATCTGTCGTCTTTGTCTTCGCGGGTGGCATCTTCGAGTACGTATTCTTTACGCATGGGAAAGTAGTCCATATCGTCCATGTTGAGGATGCGTCGGAGGTCTGGATGCCCATCGAAAATGATACCAAAGAAATCATAGGTCTCGCGTTCCATCCAGTTTGCTCCGGCAAAGAGGTCCGTGATGGTGGCAATGTGGAGCTTGTCTTTTGGAAGGTAGCCTTTGATGCGCAAGCGAAGGTTGTGTTTCCAGGAATGCAATTGGTATACAACCGCAAATTCTCTACCTACTGCTTCTGGGTAATGCACACCAGCAATGTTGGTGAGGTAATTGACGCTCAAATCTTGGTGCTGCTGCAACCATTGAATGGCTTCGTGAATACGCGCGGGCGACAGCTCTATGTTGAGCATGCCGAATGCCTCTTCATGGGCCAAAACATCAGCGCCAAAAGCAGCCTGAACAGCTGATAAAAAATCTTGATTATTTAGCTTCTCCATGCTGATCGATATCGATTTGGTAAGTACCCAACAAATGCTTGTATTCTTCGGAGTAACGTCTGCGATTGGATTCTTTCTTTACCAATTCATGAATATTCATGACGCCTTCGATGATTTGCTCTGGGCGCGGCGGGCAACCTGGCACATAAACATCTACAGGTATAATGCGGTCAATGCCTTGCAAAACGGAGTAGGTATCGAAAATACCACCAGAACAAGCGCAAGCACCAACAGACAAAACCCATTTGGGTTCGGCCATTTGTTCGTAGACTCTTTTGAGCACGGGCCCTAATTTTTTAGAAATAGTGCCTGCTACGATAAGCAGGTCTGCTTGGCGCGGCGTAAAGGACATTCTTTCCATTCCAAAGCGAGAGAGGTCGTAGGTACTACCCATTGTGGCCATGAACTCAATACCGCAGCAAGAGGTGGCAAATGGCAAGGGCCAAACCGAGTTGGCACGCGCTAGGGCAATGGCTTTGTCTAAATTGGTGAGCTGATAACCCTCCCCGTTGATGGTTTCTAGATCTTCTATTTTTCCCATTCTAAAGCTCCTTTTTTATAGATATAGTAAAAACCGGTCAAGAAAAAACCGACAAACATAATAACTGCCAATAGGCCTTCTAACTTCAGTTCATAGAAGTTAACAGCATACGGATAAAAGAAAATGACTTCGACGTCGAAGAGAACAAATAAAATTGCGGTCATGAAATATCGAATGGACACCGGAAAACGTGCGTTTCCTTGCGCGTCTATTCCACACTCAAAGTTGTCGTCTTTCTTGACAGAGTTGATTCTTGGTGTGAGCTTGTGCGTGACAAATAAGGTGAAAATTACAAAACCTGCAGCCACAGCAATTTGCAATAGGAGTGGGAGGTAATTGGCACTAGAGGCTGTTTCCATTGTACAATTTTAAAAGTGTAACATGAGTTACTTAACTTGGTTTGTTTTGCGCCACAAATTTACTTTTTTAGTTTGGTTTGGACACAAAAAAAGCCGAGAAATATTCTCGGCTTTTTATTTAGAATACTTATCGACTACCTAAATTGAAAGCGAAGGCCAAGATTAGAAAAATTCCCAGCACTGAACGTGGTACCTAGACCAGCAATTTGATTTACATTAAAACCAGGTCTGAGTTCCACATAAAGGTGCAGCGGTTTCCAGAACTCTCGTTTTTTACCCACTTGAAAATCAATACCCAAAGGTGCGTAAACACCTAGTCCAAAGCCGCCAGTATGTTCAAAAGTCTCGAATTCGTGTGTGCCAAAATCGTTGTAATATATACCGTTAAAAAAACCGTAGCCAAATGCATCTCCATAAGGTGAAACCCGATGATGAATCGTGGTGCTTGCATTATAGCTCAGGCCAAAATTGGCGCCAATACCCCCAAAGAAACTCCAGCGCTTGTCGGCCCTGTATCGAAAAAGTAAAGAAGCATCTATACGCAATTGTTCTTGTGAGTAATTGGCATTGTAACTATGTGTGCTAAATGAATCGACAAAAAACTGTTCGCCAGATTGAGAGCTAGTTAGGGTGTCCACACGAAAACTTTCAGTGTAGGACCCTCCGACTAAAAGCGCATTGCGTTGCCCTGTATGCATGATCCCTAGGCGCAGCGTTGCATTGGGTAGCTGTGCAAGTTTAAACCCAAGGCTTAAAGTTTGCGATTGCCCGGGCAAATTGAAGCTATACATAGGTGATGATTGGTAGGCGCTCAGATCTTGCTGCAAAATACTAGAACCAGGTGCTAGCGTTTGAAAATCCGATAAATGCCCCTTTGTTTGTCCAAAGAAGGCACCCGATTGCAAATAAATTTCATTGATGCTAATTTGCGCATGAGCTATTCCTAAACCAAATAAGGAAATACTAAGAAGAAATTTTTTCATAGATTTTTTTATTTAGCTTAACGACGCACACATTAACTTATTGTTATAAGTTTGGTTTTTTTCGTATGATTGGCGTTCATCAAGAGAAGAATATAACTCCCTTTTTTTAAAGTGCGCACATCTATCTTTTGCCCCGGTGCCAAACTTCCTACTTGCATCAATTTTCCATTTGCTGCATAGATTTCGTACGAAAGCATTTCTTGTTGCTCAAGTATTTGAATAAAGTCTGAACTTGGATTCGGATAAGGCAGCAAAGCTACTTGTTTGTTCATTCCCTCCTCTTTGATACTTAAGGTTGGATCGAAACTCACCCCCGCGTTGCCATTGATGAGCCAATTACTGGGGTCTATACCAATGGTGCCCACTAAAGTTCCGTAATTTGAAAGTATAAAAAATTCTGAATTGCTGGTGATCGGAAAGCGCACTAAGGTATCCGACTGGCCTTGACGCGAAAGCTTTAGTGTGACCGGATTGGTAAAAGTGGGCGTTACATTTAGCATAGAGGCCGTGTGCGATATTTCAAGAAGAAGGTCGGTTCCTACTTGATTGTACTTGACTTGATACGTTGGAAAACCCTCGCCAAAATACCATTGTTCAAAATAGCTATCTAAATCAATGTTGCAAAAATTAGCCACGTGGTTTTTGAAGTCGAGACCCGTTGCTGTGCTGTCTGCAAAGGTGGTCTGAAAATCTTGTAAGGCGCCAAAGAAGAGGCTGTCGTTCTGAATTACGTAGCGCAGAGAATGGATGATTCCGGCACCTTTGTCATAAGAAAGTCTGCCATTGAAAATACGCGATTCGTTCAAGGAATCGAGTACCCAAACGCTTCCACCTGACTGACTCATGACATTTTGATGAACTTGTGTCATATGATTGACCTGTTGCCCAGGATAAAGTGCGGCGAGCATCAGGTATTCGCTATAAGAGGCAAAACCTTCATTGAGCCAGATGTCGCACCATGACGCGCAAGTGACGTTATTGCCCCACCATTGATGCGCCAATTCATGTGCGGTCAGGTTTTTTTCAAAGAAGCCTTGGGTGGTCATGGTTTGGTGTTCCATTCCTCCGCCGATTGGCGCCATGCAATGTCCGTATTTTTCATCGGCAAAAGGGTAGGGGCCAAATTGGTTGGCAAAAAGTTCCATGAAATCTACTGTTTCATTGATTTCATCTATAAAATTAGGGAGCGTTCCGGGATTGTCATAGATATAATTCTGGATCAAAACAGGAGAGGGGCTTCCTTGCGGATTTGCATAAACATTGTATTCAACATATTTGGCAACGGCAACAGAAATGAGGTAGTAGTCTATCGGATGGCGGTGTTTCCATTCGTAGCGCGTAAAGCCATTTCCAAGTATCTCCACATTTTCTAAAACGCCGTTTGAGCCCGCTTTGCATGTGTCGGGTACGGTAATGGCAACGGCGCAAGAATCGGCTTTGTCTGTGAGGCTTTGCTTCACGGCAAACCATTCATAAGCTGAAAATGGTTCAGACAACGACCACACCACTTTGTTGCCCCAACTAGGCGAACTGCCAGCTGTTAGGCCGCTGCCACCCAATGGATTGGTCTGTGCTGTCGGCGGATTGCCCGCATAAGTAACTTTGATGATGAAATTTTGATTTGGACTCGCGTTTACCGGAACGCTTACTTTGTTCAAAACCCGGTGGTAGTTTACGTTTGTTCCATTGACTTGAACTTCACTTATGATTAAAGTCTCAAACAATTCAATTAACGCAGAGTCTAAACTCTCTTTTGCTTTAGCGTGGATCTCTACACTTCCACTCAAGTAGGTGGATATATTGTTCATGTTGAGGTCCAGGTTGTAAAAATGAACGTCGTATTTTTCGGTTTCGGCGATTTCTGCTACACTTAAAGAAGCGCTTTTTGTTTGCCATTGTTTGCTTGATTTTCTGGATGAACAACTTCCCTTCTGCTCTTGGCTAAAAGAGGTGAGGGCAAGTGCAATAAAAATCTGAAGAAGAAGTAGTTTTTTCATAGGTTTGTTTGGGTAAATTGAGGTTTTTTTTGGTTGAAAAGTTTAATGAAGGCTGCTTCGTTTTCAGGTGAAATCAGGAGTTCGTCGTATTTGTTGTAATGAATGATCAGACATTTCCATGCGGTGCTCATTTTCCAGCCGGCATAAAAGCCATTGGCAGGTTCTACGCTGCGCAGAGAATGATAAGGAATGCGTTTTTTAAAGCCCAAGCTTTGGCAAAGCAGGTGGTCATCGTGAAAAGTGTAGAGGGTTGTTTTGGGTAGAATCCATACAATGAGTATAGAAAGTATGAGCCAAACACAACCCAAATCATATATGGGTTGTGTTTCACCTTCGGTAAAATAAATCAGTAGATCAACTCCTGTAAAGACCAAGAATACAAAGCCTATAATTGCCCAACGAAAACCATCTGTTTTGGCTTTAAAAACCATTTTTTAAGACGCTTACCAAGCAAAAAGTGGTTTGTTGCTCATGAGTGCATTGACCTCTTTTTTTACTTCTGACAAAAGTGTTTGGTTGTTTGCGTTCATGAGTACGCGGTCAATTAAGGCAACAATTTGTGGAATTTCATCATTGTTTACACCACGAGAGGTGAGCGCAGGGGTGCCAATGCGAATTCCAGAGGTTACAAACGGAGACTCGGTATCGAAGGGCACCATATTTTTATTGACAGTGATGTCGGCTAAAACAAGTGCGTTTTCTGCATCTTTGCCCGTAATGCCCTTTGAGCGCAAATCGAGGAGCATACTGTGGTTGTCGGTTCCACCTGATACGATGTTGTAACCCAGCTTGACCAACTCAGCTGCAAAAACTGCGGCGTTTGTTTGCACTTGCTTCATGTAAGTTTTGAAAGAAGGGTCTAGTGCCTCGCCAAAAGCTACTGCTTTGGCAGCAATGACGTGCTCTAAAGGCCCTCCTTGAATACCAGGAAAAACAGCAGCGTCTAGCAAGGCGCCTATGGACTTGAGGTTACCGTTGTTCCAACGCAAGCCGAATGGATTTTCAAAGTTGTGACGCAGCATAATAATACCACCTCTTGGCCCACGCAAGGTTTTGTGGGTGGTAGAGGTAATGATATGGCAATGATCAAGCGGGTCATTCAGTAAGCCGGCAGCAATGAGCCCAGCTGGATGCGAGATATCTGCCAAAACCAAGGCGCCAATTTCGTCGGCAACTTTTCTGATGCGCGCGTAATCCCAATCTCTTGAATAAGCAGAGGCCCCGCAAATGATCATTTTAGGACGTTCGCGCTTGGCGGTTTCTTCCATGGTATCGTAGTCTATTAAACCAGTTTCTTTGTTTACCCCGTAAAAAAATGGTTGATAGATTTTTCCAGAAAAATTAACCGGAGACCCATGTGTAAGATGCCCTCCATGCGCTAAATCAAAACCCAAAATTTTGTCGCCAGGATGTAAGCAGGCAAGAAAAACAGCTGCATTGGCCTGAGCGCCAGAGTGGGGTTGTACATTGGCCCATGTAGCGCCAAACAACGTGCACAAGCGATCTATAGCTAATTGTTCTACTTTATCTACGATTTCGCAGCCTCCGTAATAGCGCTTTCCTGGAAGACCCTCCGCATATTTATTGGTGAGCACCGAGCCCATAGCTTGCATTACTTGTTCACTAACAAAGTTTTCTGAGGCAATGAGTTCAATACCGTGCAACTGACGTTCGTTTTCGGCTTTTATCAGATTAAATATGGTTTGGTCTTTCATGGATAAAATTTAAGTTGCAAATATCGTAAGATTGCTAAAATAAGCGTCTAATTTCAAATAAAGAATGCGTAAAATTTCCTGCGGCATCATTGTAAATTCCTTCTTCAGTAAGTTTGTCGATACGCACTTGCCCAGAGGCGTGTAAGATTTGGAGCTCAGGGCCAATAATGCCTACATGATGAACGCGCCCTGCTTGATTTTTGAAAAAAGCTAAATCGAGTGCTTGACGGTCTTCAAAGTTAACAGCCATACCAATTTCTACTTGTTGCTCCGCATCGCGGGGTAGATTGATGTCGAGCAGGCGGTACACATTTTGAACCAAACCAGAGCAGTCTATACCAAATATTGACTTACCTCCCCAGAGGTAAGGCGTATTCAAAAAACCAAGTGCGTAGGTCCAGGCGTCTGTGGCCACTTGTTGAGTTATTGTTTGAAAAGTATAATTTCCAATTTGGAAATAGGCTTGGTTGCCAATAAATGATCCTCCGCTGATTAATTGAGGTCCTGAAGGTCCATTGACTTGAACACAATGCGTATTGGTAAGGATGTAGCTGTCCATCCAGCGCTTGAGTTCTTTATCGGTAAGCGCAATGACTTGTTTGTGGTCAATATAGCCCTCGTAACCATCTAGGAGGCTTCGAACCTTGAGCCAAGGTTTGGTATATTCCAATACTTCGAGCGGTTCTCCAAATAGCATTTGCGATACTTGCTCTGCGCTATCTTTTGGTTCTTTTCTAAGTGGAATTGCGGAGAGCGCACAAAAAGCAAAGCGCTGTTGAGGCTCTATCCATTTGATTTTATCATTCATTGTAACAAAATTAGCATTTTCAAGACGATAATTGACTAATTTTAGGCCATGTTTCAGGGTCGAAAACCACAAATCTTAATTACCAACGACGACGGCATTGGCGCAAAAGGTATTGCTTCCTTGATTGAAGCTACCCAGCCCTACGGCGATCTGCTTGTTGTGGCCCCTGACAAACCGCAATCAGGCATGGGGCATGCCATTACCATTCACGACCCCATACGCTTGTTCAAAAGTTCAATTTATCCGGGAATAGAGGCTCACGCTTGTAGCGGCACACCTGTAGATTGCGTCAAGCTTGGCATTTATGAATTATTAGGCACTAAACCCGATCTTATTTTGTCTGGTGTAAATCACGGAGAAAACTCCTCTACAAATGTGCTTTATTCTGGAACCATGTCAGCGGCAATTGAAGGAGCAATGGAAGGGATCCCTTCCTTTGGTTTCTCGTTGGCAGATTTCGCTGCTGATGCAGATTTTACAGCCGCACAGCACTACATTACCAAATTGCTCGATCTATTTTTTGAAAAAGGTTTTGAGCGCAATATCTGCCTAAATGTCAATATTCCAAAGTTGCCAATTGCCGACATCAAGGGACTCAAATTTTGTAAACAAGCACATGCCTACTGGGCAGATCGCTTCGAAAAACGTCAAGATCAATTCGGCCGGGATTATTTTTGGCTTACAGGAGAGTTTGCAGACCTCGATCAACGCCCAGACACCGACCTCCATGCGCTTAAAGAAGGTTACGTTAGTGTGGTACCCACGCAATTTGACCTCACTGCCTATGCCCACCTCAATCATTTCAAATCATGGGAACACTAAAAAGTAATTTGAACACCTCGTTTTTCATCGGTCTCGCCATCGGTGTTGTTTCTCCGCTTCTCCTTTTACCCATCATTGTATTTATCCTTTCACAATCTTATGGGCAAAGTTTTTCTTACCTGTGGTATCAAACCCTACATTTTCAAGAGTTCATGAGTCGTTACCTCTCACTTGGCCTTATTGGTAATTTGGCTTGGTTTTATTTCTTTTTAAATCGGGAGCAGTATTTTCATACACGTGGTATCATCTTTGGTATGTTGCTTTACGCACCCTACATGATATACGTGAATCTCGAGCGTCTGTTTTAATTTTAAAACTTGGAACAAAATCAATTGGTATATATTGTCTGTGGCGAAGCTTCTGGCGATCTCCATGCAGCAAACCTAGTATCGGCGTGGAAAGCCATCAACCCCAAACTCCAATTTAAGGCTTGGGGCGGAGACCGCCTTGCCGCAGAGGGGGTTTCCCTCGATCAACACATCAGCTCCATGAGCTTCATGGGTTTCCTTGAAGTTTTAATAAACATCCGAACGATTAATCGGCAATTCAAGCAACTCAAAAAAAACTTGCTCCAACAGAAGCCCACGGTTTTGGTTTTGGTAGATTATCCTGGTTTTAACCTCAGAATGGCCAAATGGGCACACGAGCACAGTATTAAAGTATTGTATTACATTTCTCCAACGGTTTGGGCTTGGAAACAAAATCGGGTCTACACCATCCAGAAGTACGTTGCCAAACTCTATTGTATTTTGCCTTTTGAACCTGAGTTCTATGCAGGTTTTGGTATTGACGTAGCTTATTTTGGACATCCATTACTGGATGAAATCAATACTTTTCAGCAAAAATCGGAACCGCTTTCTTTTGCGAAGCCTGTTTTAGCAGTATTACCGGGTTCTAGACGTCAAGAATTAGAGAAGAAATTACCACTCATGCTCGAGGCAGCTTCCAAATTTAGTGCAACGCATCAAATTGCGGTGGCTTGTTCTAGCAATATTCCACAAGAAGTTTACGAAGCTTATTGCAAAGATTACGACGTTTATTTAAGCAGCGCACATACCTATGATGTTCTTTCAGTTGCAGCGCTTGCTTTGGTGACCTCAGGCACCGCCACCTTAGAAACAGCACTTTTTAAGGTTCCTCAGGTGGTCTGTTATAAGGGGTCTGCGCTATCGATTTGGTTGGCCAAAAAACTTGTCAAAATCAAATATATTTCATTGGTGAATCTGATTGTTCAAAAAGCTGCAATTCCCGAACTGATTCAAGACGAATGTACTGTAGAGAATATGCAGAAAGAATTACTTAAATTACTTCCCGGACAACCCATTAGGCAGACTCAACTTTTGCATTATACAACGCTGCAAGCGCTTTTACAAGAACCAGGTGCAAGTAGTCGTATTGCTCATTCTATGAATACCTATTTATAATCGTGAAACCATTTTTACTTGTCTTTCTTTCTTTATATTGGCAGCTATCCTTAGCTCAAAAACTAAGTATAGGCCTATACACTTCTTCGACGGTAAAAGAATTTCAATTCGTAGTGGCAAGCGGCAACTACCTATTGCACGCAATTTTACCAGACGGCACCTCTTATTCTGCAAAATTAGCCGCACAAAGTCAAGGAAAATTTAAAATGAATGGTGCTATGGTTCAGTATTTTCAGGGAGGTACCTACCGATTTGAGGCAAGTAAGTTTGAATTACTGCAATTAGCTCAGGAAGATTTCTGTAATTGGTCGGTACCCACTTTATCGACTAAGACACGTGCTTACGAAGGAGACTTTGAAGTGCGCATTTATAAAAGCAATCTTCAACTCGTTAATTTAGTGGATTTGCAAACCTACCTCGAAGGGGTGGTTGCTTGCGAGGGCGGTCCTGGGCATCAAAAACCATACTATCAAGCACAGGCCGTGATTTCTCGAACGTATGCGCTAAACAACCTCAAACGGCACCAGAAAGATGGATATGAACTTTGTGAACGCACCCATTGCCAGGCCTATTTGCACAAAAGAACCGGAACAGCCCTCATCGATTCCGCAGTTCATCAAACCAAAGATGTGGTATTGCTTAATGAAGAAGGTAAATATTTCCCGACCTTTTTTCATGCGAATTGCGGAGGTCAAACGTGTGAACCCCAAGATATCTGGAATGAACAAATTATCGGCCTTACCACCTTCAAGGATACATTTTGTGTACACACCAAGCAAGCTACTTGGGTCAAAAGCATTCCGCTGCAAACCTGGACTACATTTTTGGTTAAAAATTATGGTTTTCCAATCAAGGACTCCTTGAGCTATTCACTGCTGCAAGCGTTCAAGCAGCCCTTTCGCAGCGCTTTTTATTTGCATCCGGTTTATGGAATCCCGCTGCGCGATCTCCGAGAAGAATTTAAATTAAAATCAACTTTCTTTGATGCGGTTATCGAAGGTCAGGAAGTAGTTTTGTATGGAAGGGGCTTTGGCCATGGAGTAGGACTTTGCCAGGAGGGCGCTATGCAAATGGCAAAGAAAGGCTATTCCTTTGATCAGATATTGCTTTTCTATTACCCCGGAGCAAGGTTGTTTGTACCAACTCCATAACTACTATTTTATTTTTTGGTGACCACAAAGATATCTTCGTCGTCTCTTTTAAAGAATTTTTCTGAGCGGGCATAAGCCTCGAGTTCATCCAGGTGGTGCAGCCGGTAAAGCGTATTTTTGGTTTGTTTGAGCTGCTCACTCATTTGCGCATCTTGTTGCTCAATTTGTTCAAGTTTACGCTTCGATCGAACAAGCGTAAAAACGTCCCAATCGTCCAAGAATAAAAAATAAATCACAAATACCACACTTGTGAGTACGTACTTGTTTTTTATCCAAGAGGGTATACGTTTCATCATGGTCATTATTCAGGCCCCCAACTTTTATTTGCTTTTTCGTAAAAAGCAATCCAGTCTTTGTCGTATTCAAACCACTTTTCAGCTTTCTTACAAATTGGTCTTGCATTTAAAGAGCTGCCATCTCTTTTCTCAAGACATTGGGAGCTAAGAATGAGTCCTGTGCGCAAGGCATCTTTATCTGCTTGTGTCCAGCTCTCAAAATCTTTATCGCTGAGTTGGAGTAAATTGGGTATTTCCGTTTTCCAAATGAGATTCGCATTTTTGACGTCTCTGTTGTTGTAGCGAATAGCAGCTTCAATCATTTTAATACCCGATTGATTACGCGTGATGCTGCTGTAAGATTCACAAGCGTCGATCATCTCCGATAAGGTTTCAGCTGTTTTTTCTTTGTCTGAATTGCTATAAATTGTCGGATAACCGTCGGTTTCGTCTAGGATGTAGCGAATTCCGTTATTGAGTAATTCGAGCTGAAAACCATTGAGCCACATTTTGTGAATAGGCATCTTGAATACGCCGTTTTCATCGCGTTCTATTGCCGTTGCACAAGCGGTAATGGCTTCTTCAAACGGATCTTGAATCATTGGATCTTTGAGGTCTTTACGGTAGATGCCAAATAAGCCTTTGGCCAAAAATATATAAGGAGTAGGGTCATTGGCGTATTTTTCTTTAACCGTGTAGTCACCTGCACGCTTTACTAACTTAATGAAGTTTGAATCGGCGTGAAGTTGCGTGAGTTCATCGAGGTTGTTGGTCACGGTAATAAAGTTATCGTTGTCGATGGAAACATCAAACTCTTCCTCCTCAACTTCTCCGTTCTTGAGCGTTTTTTTAACAGCATAGGTTACCGTTAAAGAAACCGAGTAATTGCCCACTCGTTTGAAATTAATTTCTATGATATCACTTTTTTCATCGCCTTTGACAAAATTCCAATCTTTGTCTTTGGTACCAGATATAAGCCACTCGGTACTGACTTTCTTGGTTCCAGCCGCTGTAAAAACGCTGCGCATTTCCACAGATGTATTGCCTCCTTTTTCATCGTCTAGGGTGATTACTCTTTTTGATTCTTTGAGTTGTAAGGTGGGTTGCTGGGCATTGCCACTGAATAAAAGAACAAAAGAAAAAAGAAGCAGCACTAGTATTTTCATGAGTATAGTTTTACTTGTAAAGTTGTTTACTTGTCGAAATTAATAAAATTTATTGATGGCTCTTGATCAAAAGTTGCAAGATTTCTTGCGCAGCGAGTGCAATCTTTGTGCCAGGGCCATAAATCCCGAAGACTCCGGCTTTAAAAAGATAGTCGTAGTCTTGTTGCGGAATAACGCCACCTGCCACCACCATGATGTCTGAGCGCCCCACCTGTCTGAGCGCATCAATCACTGCAGGAACAAGGGTTTTATGACCCGCAGCCAAGGAAGAAACCCCTACAATATGGACGTCATTTTCGAGGGCTTGTTTGGCGGCTTCTTCAGGGGTTTGAAACAACGGACCAATATCAACATCGAAACCGATATCTGCAAAAGAACTCGCGATTACTTTTGCTCCGCGGTCGTGTCCGTCTTGCCCCATTTTGGCAATCATGATGCGAGGGCGTCTTCCTTCGAGTTCAATAAATTGCTCGAGTAACACCTTAGCCTGGTTAAAATCTGGATCATTCATAATTTCTTTTGCATAAACACCACTAATGCTACGAATTTTGGCTTGATACCTGCCGTAAACTTCTTCGAGCGTGCTTGAAATCTCTCCTAGAGTACAGCGCGCTTTGGCACAACGCACCGCAATTTCAAGTAAATTATCATTTCCTTCTGCGGCCTTTTTGAGTTCACTTAATAACAAAGAAACCTCAGCGTTATTTCGTCTTGTTTTGATTTCTTCGAGTTTGTTGATTTGTGCCTTTCTCACCTCCGTGTTGTCTACTTCTCGGATTTCGATTTGGCTGTTTTCATCGGTTTGGTAACGGTTCACACCAACGATAATTTCATTTCCGGAATCGATGCGCGCTTGTTTTCTAGCTGCAGCTTCTTCGATGCGCATTTTTGGCAGGCCGGTTTCAATTGCCTTGGCCATCCCACCAAGATTTTCTACTTCCGTCAATAGGTCCCAGGCTTCTTCAATGAGTTCTTGGGTGCGTTTTTCAAGCGCGTCACTACCTGCGTAAGGATCGATGAAATTGGTGATACCTGTCTCTTTTTGTAAATAAATTTGGGTGTTGCGGGCAATGCGCGCAGAAAAATCTGTTGGCAAAGCAATGGCTTCGTCCAAGGCATTCGTATGTAGCGATTGCGTTCCGCCTAGTGCTGCAGAAAGTGCCTCAAGACAAGTGCGTGCAACATTATTAAATGGATCTTGCGCTGTCAAGGACCAACCTGATGTTTGACAATGTGTGCGGAGTGCCAACGATTTTTGGCGCTCAGGTTTAAAGTCTTGGACTAACTTGGCCCAAAGTACACGCCCAGCCCTAAGTTTAGCTACCTCGGTGAGGTGATCCATACCGATGGCCCAAAAAAAGCTGAGGCGCGGCGCAAAATCGTCTATGGCCAAGCCGGCATTCAGCCCAGTCCGAATGTATTCGAGTCCATCTGCAAGGGTGTAGGCCAGTTCAATTGCAGCGGTGGCGCCAGCCTCATGCATGTGGTAACCCGAAATCGAAATCGAATTAAATTTTGGCATGTGCGCAGCGGTGTAGGCAAAAATATCTGCAATAATGCGCATCGATGGCGCTGGCGGATAGATATAGGTATTGCGCACCATAAATTCTTTGAGTATATCGTTCTGAATAGTCCCGCTGAGTTGTGCTGTTTGCACGCCTTGTTCGTGCGCGCTTGCAATGTAAAAAGCCATAATGGGCAGAACAGCACCGTTCATGGTCATGGAAACCGACATTTCATCGAGGGGTATCTGATCGAAGAGCAAATTCATATCCTCAATGGAGTCTATAGCAACGCCTGCTTTTCCTACATCGCCGATAACGCGCTCGTGGTCTGAATCATAACCTCTATGGGTAGCTAAATCAAAGGCAACACTCAGCCCTTTCTGCCCGGCGGCCAAGTTTCTCCTGTAAAACGCATTGGAGGCTTCGGCAGTGGAGAAACCCGCGTACTGACGAATAGTCCAGGGTTTAGATAAATACATTGATGCATACGGCCCTCCTAGGTATGGCGCAATACCCGATCTGAATGAAATGGGCTCGGGGGCTTGCATTTTTTCAGACCAATCTAAATTGCGGTAGGAGTGGAGTTCTTTTCTTGGCATTAGACGGCGATTTTTTCGAGTATCAAATAGGGTAATCCTAAAACTGTTGGGCTTTCGGCCCATTCGGCTTTGGGGCTATCAAACTCATTCATAAAAGCATTGATGCCAATTAAAGTGTTTGCTCCAGAATGAAATTGTTCCAAGCGTATGTTTCTGGTTTGAATAATGGCCTCCTTGAGTTTTTCAGGTGCAGCTTGACCCATTCCATCGAGGTGGCAGAGAAGGGCCCAACTTTTTTTGAGTAGCGCTAAAGTAAGTTGTTCGATTAGGTATGCACCTTGCAAAGGGTCTTTTAGAATGGAGAGTTGTGCTTCTTCGCTGATGAGGTTGCCAATATTGAGCGCCATTCGTTGCCCAAATGTACTTGGGCCTGCAGTACTGAGCTGGTCATAAGTCTGAATACACATAAAATGAGCACCCCCCATAATAGCACTCAGGCTCTCGGTAGCTTGTCTCAATAAATTGGTATAGGGGTCTTTTAAGCTTTTGTTGCAAAAACCTGTTTTGGCAAGTACTTTTATTTCAATCTTGATATGATGCAGCTCTTCAAGTTGTTTGATTAATTGTCTGAGGGCTCTGAATTTTGCGATCTCGATGAAGAATTCATTACCAATACCGAGCTCAAAATAGAGTGTCTTGTCTGTAGTGGTTTGCTCGAGTTGTTGGTGCAGGTTTAGTAAGCCTCCGGCAAGTTCTGTCGAACAATTGGCGCCAATTTGCTGCAACTCAAAAGTACTGATGAAATTGAAATGGGGCCCATCTTTGTGCAAAGCAATGCAATGGCTAATTTGTTCGGGTGTTGCGTACTGTTTAAAATGTTCAGCTGCACTATAGGATTCAAATTCGATCAAGCAGCTCAAGTAGGCTGTTTGGATATTGGAGAGCAGTTCGGGCCAATTGGTTTGGGCAGTTGCGTTGGCAATGAAAATGGCATCGGCACCTTGCATTAAGGCATCTAGTATAATTTGATTGCTTTGTTTGGCATGGGTAGCAGCTACATTAACGGTTCGTTTCCATGGAAATGCTGGGAGGTCTGCATGAACAAGTTGGTCATTTTCTAAATCTAGCAACGATAAGCTGAGCGCCTCAATAGGAGAGTGGTAATTTAATAGACTCGTATTTTCTTTGAGTTCTTTGCGTAATTGCCCCTGCCAGGAACTAAGTGGGGTTGCTGAAAATGGTAGCGATACTTTGGACATAAAAATAAGTGTCCTCAAATATACTGAATCTCTTGTTTAACTACTGAAATTACTGAAAGTCTTCTTTTTGAGCAGGTCTATTTTTGAGGCATGATCAAACGCTTACACCAATTGCTGTACTTTTTGAGCATTCCTTTTTTATTTTGGGCTCAGTATATGGGATCCTCCCAAGGAGGCCTGATGATTTCACCTGCACTTTGCGCTGTTGCTCAAAATCAGCAACCCAATAATGCTGCAGCTTTTAGCGCATTCAATCCAAAGGGTTATCAATTGATTGCAACTGCGCCTCTTCGTGTTGCTAATCTCGGGGCTTTTGGTTTTTCTATCCATTACCTCAAGCATAATGCCGCATTGTATCATGAGGTAAGTGGTGTGTTTCAAGCTGCACTTGTTCAATTTCGGACGTCGCATGCCATTGGGTATTCGCTGAGCCCTCAATTAAAGGTTGGTATCGGCTTGAATCTTGAAACGTATTTGCAGCCGAGTTTTTACGGTCATTATCTTGCAGCAAATGCTCGGCTTGGTTGCCAATATGCCTTTAGTAAGCAACATCATTTAGCCTTCACCCTAAATAATATCGGTAGCGCCCAAACCCAGCAAATGAGTTTAGAGCACCTGCAGCTTTTGCAGCCAACGCTCTTGTTTGCCCAAGGCCTTAGCTGGACGCCTCATTTTGACCCTTCTCTTTACATATCCTTGACGCAAACCATCGCATATGTTCAACTGCAATTGACATGCGGGCTTTTTCCACAGCACTATATATTTTCATTAAGAAGTACGCACGACAAGCGCTTTCAATGGCTCATTACCCAGCGTTGGCAAGGAGGTCTTGGGCCAAGTTTTCAAATTGGTATTGTTCATCAGTAATGAAAGCAATCGTATGTATATTTTTCATCTCTTGGATGTTTGTACCTCTTGCTCAGGTTCCGCTTGCTGAAATCGTCACAGAGAACAATCCGCTTGCGCTTACCCAAGCAGAAATTCCAAATTTAGTTTTTCTTGAGCTTCTCAGCCCTGCAGATGCAACAGTACTAAACACTTATTTTAATAATGGCGGACAGCTATTAAATAGCTACCAACTTCAAGGTATACTCGATCGAGAAGTAAACGAAATGAGCTTGCTTCTGCAACATATAAAGATTCAAGTACCTTCTTTATTCACTGCCCATAGCAAACCGTCATTTCATCTTCACTTAGCTGCTCAATTTCAACTTCCACAACTTTTAATCAAAGAAGATCAATTCGTTTTATGGAAAGATACCAACCATGTGGGTAATTCATTTGCTAGCCAGGTGAGCGTCAAACTCGAATGGCGCAATTGGCGCACAGGCCTGCAATTCGCCAAAGACGTTGGCGAACCAATTTGGCATCAAACCCCGGTTAAAGGTTTTGATTTTTTGACGGGGTTTATTGCTTGGGGGGCTCCATCAAAAAATACGGTACTACAAAAGATGTTCCTTGGGGCGTATCAAATGCAGTGGGGGCAAGGTTTGCTCTTGTGGTCTTCTAGAGGAATGGGAAAAAGCATCGATTTACTGCAGCTTGCCAGAAATCCGATGGGTTTAAAACCATATCAGGGCAGAGATGAACAACGCTTTTTAAACGGTATAGCTGCCCAGTTCAATAGGGACAAACATCAGTTAACACTACTAAGCTCCTTTAAATTCATCGACGCAAAGCCACCAACTGATACACTTCAGCAAGAGTTCAATTTGCAATACACGAACGGTTTACACCGCACGCCTAACGAAATTTCCAAGAGAAAACAAGCATTTGAACAACTCGCCGGCGTAGCATATTCATACAGGACTCCACTTTGGCAAATTGGTACTTTATTTTTACATCAAGATGTGCAAATAAGAAAATCGCTCTTTGATACCTCGAACGCAGATAAACCGCTCAACCCACTTTCCTTGTGGAGTGGCAGTGTCTATACCCAGGGTACTTGGCGTCAATTTTATTGCTACGGAGAAGTGGCTACGATAGCTCATAATGAAGTGCCTTTTTTGTACAGATCGGCGCTCAATTTGGCATTTGTTTATTATTTAGACCCCAGATTAGAAATGGGTTTCCATTTGCGCACTTACGGGCCACTGTACCGAACATTTTATGCCAATCCAATTGGTAACGCTACAAAAGGATCCAATGAGCGGGGTTTCATTCTACAGCTTAAATGGCAAGTTCGTCCTAAGGTTCTATTGAAATTATCTTCCGAAAGGTCGTTAATCCCATTTTTAATGAGCAGCCATTCTCTTCCTAATACACAACATGAATTGAGGTGCCAGCTACATTATCAAATAAGCAAGAAACAACTGTTTGAGCAGCAATTTACAATCCATTCTACACCATTCAATAAACCAATGATGAGGTTTAGAAATGAGCTTCAGCTTCAACTTAATGCAAATGAGTTGCTGCAAGTTTCAGCACAACTCGCTATAGCCACAGCTCAAGCACTCACAAGTAAGCAATTAGAACTCAACTGGACGCACGCCCCTTTGGTTTCAAATTTTCATTTTGAATTCGTTTATGGTCTCTATCAAGTTCCAAAAGGTGCTTCTGCTATTTACACCAACATTCATTTATTGGGTATAGGTGCGCAAAGTCTTCAATTAAATGGCATAGGATCTTATACAATGATGGCAATGAAGTACAGCAGTAAGCAAGATTGGAAAGCGACAATAGCGCTGAATTTCAAACACGCGTTTACCGTCATTTCTACTCAGAAATTACAGTGTTTTATTCTGCTCACTAAAAAAATTTAATTTTTTTCAAAAATGATGTACCAAAACAAAATTTCTTGCGTTATCCGAGTATGAGGTCTGCAAGCCTCACATGCTAAACTCCTTAAAACCAAAGACTATGCCTCTCCAACTCTCCCTCCAGCAGCAGTCATTTCTTCCTTCTGAAGAAAAAACTCAAATCGAGCGCGCTCAACAAGATCCGCGTTATTTTGCACCGCTTTACGAGCGTTACCACGACGCCATCTTTCGCTATGTTTACCGCCGTGTAGATGACGAAGAGCAAGCCTATGACATCACTTCGTGTGTTTTTGTAAAGGCTTTACAATCCCTACATAAATTTGAATACCGTGGCTTGCCTTTTGGCGCATGGTTATTTCGAATTGCCAAAAGTGAGCTATATCAATCCTTTCGCGATCAAAAAGCACAGCGCACCGTCAGCCTAGATAAAGTAGTGCTCAAGCAAGTAATAGAAGAGTGGACTGAAGATTACACCGAAGAAGACAAAGCACGTTTGCTTCTCGCGCTCAAATCACTTAAAGATCAGCAGCTCCAATTGGTTGAAATGCGTTTTTTCGAAAAACGTTCTTTCAAAGAAATTGGCGATATCTGCGGTTTGTCAGAAAATAATGCTAAAGTGAAAACTTTCCGCGCTGTTCTTAAACTCAAAGAATTTTTCCATCAAAAAGAATAAATATGTTAAAAATATTACTCAACCGAAAAGAGCCAAGTATTGAGCAGGTCAGAAAGCATCAAAATTTCAATAAAATTTTGGCTGCTGTTCAATACCAACAGAAAGTAAATAATCCCTGGCGTTATTGGTATTACCCCACCCTGACGATTTGTTTGCTACTATTGGTGTAGGTACTTATGCATGAAATAGTTTGTACATTTGTGTATGTACAAACTATTTCGTTTTATCCTCTTTCAATTTGATGCCGAGAAAGTGCACTATTTTGTCGTGGGCCTCTTGGATAAAATACACGCATTTTTTCCTACACGCTTGCTTTTTCGATCCCTATTTGTAGTTGAACATCCAAACCTAGAAACCACATTTTTGGGTTTGAAATTTCCCAATCCTGTGGGTTTAGCTGCCGGTTTTGACAAAAATGCCCAACACATAGATGCACTCGCCGATTGTGGTTTTGGCTTTATCGAAATCGGAACAGTTACACCCAAAGCACAGCCTGGCAATGACAAACCTAGACTTTTCAGACTCAAAGCTGATCAGGCTATTTTAAACCGAATGGGTTTTAATAATGATGGCGTTACAGCCTCGATAGAACAACTTAAAAAACGTCAAAATAGGCGTGTCATTATAGGTGGAAATATCGGCAAAAATAAATGGACACCAAACGAGGCTGCGGTAGAAGACTACCTGCTTTGCTTCGATGCGCTTTTTCCATATGTGGACTATTTTGTAGTGAATGTATCTTCCCCCAACACGCCCAATTTACGTGCTTTACAAGAAAAAGAACCACTTCAAGACCTCTTGCTTCAAATTCAAGAAAAGAACGCTGCGCAAAAAGTATCCAAACCAATCCTTCTGAAAATCGCACCGGATCTCAACGACACGCAACTTGATGAAATTATAGAAATTGTGAACCATACCAAAATCGCAGGACTTATCGTAGCAAATACCACCATTTCTAGAGCGCAGCTTTTGACGCCAAAGGCCGAAGTAGATCAGATGGGGGCGGGCGGTATCTCCGGAAAACCAATTACAGCGCGTTCTACTGCAATGATCAAATACATTCACGAAAAATCTAATGGTCAAATCCCTATGATGGCCGTAGGAGGCGTTCATTCTGCTCAAGATGCTATTGACAAGCTAGATGCAGGTGCTTCTTTAGTTCAGTTGTATACCGGATTTATTTATGAGGGGCCAGCACTTGTCAAATCAATTAACCGCGCCTTACAGAAAAGAGCAGTTCAATGACCAATTCTTTAAAGGCCATACAAATAACGGAATGCCCGAGAGATGCCATGCAAGGCATCCAAAATTGGATTGCTACCGAACAAAAAGTAAGGTACCTCAATGCTCTACTGAAGTGTGGTTTCGATGTCTTGGACTTTGGAAGCTTTGTTTCGCCAAAGGCAATTCCTCAACTCAAAGACAGCGCTGCAGTGCTTGCTCAACTCGATCCATCACCGACCCAATTATTGGCAATAGTTGCGAATATTCGCGGTGCAGCTGAGGCTTGCACCCACGAGCGTATTTCAATCATTGGTTACCCATTCTCTATTTCAGAGACCTTCCAATTAAGGAATGCAAATGCTACTATTACCCAAGCACTCATTGATTTACAACAGATTTCAAACCTTTGTAAAGAACATGGTAAAAAGTTGCGGGTCTACCTGTCCATGGGTTTTGGCAATCCATACGGAGATCCTTGGTCGGTTGCGCTGGTTTTGGAATGGGTGTCCAAACTCAGTAGTTGTGCTGATATCGCTGAATTTGCGCTCTCCGACACTATAGCATGTGCTACGCCTGAACTCGCCGCGCAATTATTTCAGACTTTGAGTTATCAATTTCCAAATATCCTATTGGCTGCTCATCTTCATGTTGTTCAAGGCAGGGAAGAAGCCCTCATTAAAGGGTGTATGGCGGGCGGATGCCAACATTTTGACACTGCAATTGGTGGTTTTGGTGGCTGTCCGATGGCCAAAGACGACCTCACGGGAAATCTCAGCACAGAGGCCTTGCTCGCTTATGTGCAAAAAGCGCAAATCAAACATTCAATTGACGAGGTAGCCTTTGAAGCTGCTCGTCAAATTTCAACTTCAATATTTTAACAAATGCGAAACAAAAAACTACTCCGTTTTACTGGAATTCTTTTTGTCCTGTTGGTTGTACTCTTTTTCACGGTCAAATATTTAAACCAGCAAGACAAGCCAAAGCAAGTAAAGAAAAAAGAAACCATAAAGGGTATCCAAATTAGCACAGACTTCAACACCAATTCTTTTTCGAATAAAAATGAGGCGATAATACTTAAAAATTTACGCCTTTGTGACAGCACTATCGATTGGAGCGAAGACCTCAACAGACCTTCTTGCACGCCCAACTTTTTTCGCGTGTTCCCTCTAAAGAAAGGATTAGATATAGCACAAGGATGTATGGTGCTCATGAAAGCAGGTGTCAATCATTTTCCTGTACGACGTTTTGTCATCTATGAAAAAGAAGGAGCGCAAATGATTCAAGCCAACGGTTTTATCGGATACCCAATAGAATTTAGACCACAAGACAAAAACTATGACGATGTAGTGATCCGTTTTTTTGAACGGTATGAAGGACAAAAATATTTCTATAATTGTCTGTTTACCTGGAAGCAAAACCGCTATCAATACGTGCGTTGCGAGCAAATCAACGACGCGAATATCAAGCCCGATAAACAAGCGCAGGTATCTGCAGAAATTTTAAAAATCCTCAATGAAAAACAGTTGGTTTTTTAAGAGCTTCCTATTGCTCTTTTTATGGAGTTCGTGTATCAACGGAGAACAAACTTATCGAGCAGACCACACCCATTTATTGAGTGGAGGCAATAGCAAAGTATGGATGCTCAGCGGAACCCAACAAGACGAGCAAGGGCAAAAAAAGCGCAATGCGTGGGGTGAGGTTTTATTTGTGTTTTACTTAACTGGAGAGGTGTTGATTGGATCATTTGGCGATTTAGATAAAGGCACTTTTGACAAAGGACATTTTAGCTATCAAGAAGACAAAGAAGAGCTCACTATTTGGATCAATTCTGAAAAATGGAAATTCAAAATGAATATTGAAAGTGAAGACGAACTTGTATTCCAAACGCTAAAAGGGGCGTATTTGGCTCCTTTTATGCATCTAGTCCCGCTGTCTGTGCCTAACTAGAATTTTTCGAAAGCACCAAGACCAAAAAGGGCAAAGTCATATTTTGCCGGATCGATAGGGTCAAATTCTTGTAAAATGCCAATGAGTTCTTCGTTGGTTTTCCAGTCATTTTGACTTCTGTTGATCAGGCCTAACTTGCGGGCAATATTTCCTGTATGAACATCCAGTGGAATCATTAATTGGGCAGTGTCAATAGTTGTCCAGATGCCCAAATCGACCCCTTTTGCATTAGAGCGCACCATCCATCTTAAAAACATAACTAAGCGTTTGGCTGCAGAACCTCTAGCCGGATCGGCAACATGTTTCAAAGTTCTGGTTTCTAGGTATGGAATAAACTGCGAACGAAAGGCACAAATATGAGCGAAGAGTGATGAATTCGGGGTTTCTGTAGAAAAGGCCTGTTCTAAATCACCTTGCTCGTAAATGGCTTTTAAGCCGAGTAAAAAGCCATTTAAATCCACTCGATTAAAAGTCCGATGCACAAATTTGGGACAGTCGCCATCTTGGTAATTGAGTATATATTGATGCGGCTCTTGACCTAAGATGGCAAGTAGTTTTTCACCACTTTTGATGATGCTCTGTCGATTACCCCATGCCAAAATAGCCATAAAAAACGCGATAATTTCAACGTCTTCTTTTTTGGTAAACTGATGGACCAAAGAAATGGGGTCAGTGGCAATAAAGGCCGGTTGTTCATATTGTTGAGCCTTGAAATCTAGAAACTCTTTAAGCGCTTGCTTGGAAGGATTAGATAAAATATCCATCTTTCATCGTTAGGCTTCTGTCTGCCATTTGAGCAAAAGTTTCATTGTGGGTAACAATCACAAAGCTTTGTTTCATTTCGGCACGAAGTTCAAAAAAGAGTTCGTGGAGCGCATGAGCGTTTTCTGTATCGAGATTACCTGAGGGCTCATCAGCAAATATAAATGCTGGCTGATTGATCAGCGCACGTGCAACGGCAATGCGTTGTTGCTCACCGCCTGAAAGTTCGTCTGGTTTGTGTTCGGCTCTATTCAACAAACCAAAACGCTCGAGTAATTTTTTTGCTGCTTTGATCGCATCGGTTTGGTTGGCACCACCAATCATGGCTGGAAGTGCGATATTTTCTTGGGCATTAAATTCGGGGAGCAGCTGATGAAATTGAAAAACAAAACCCAAACGCTGATTGCGAAAATGCGAAAGTGCTTTTTCATTGAGTTCAAATGGATTCTTGCCTTCTATGAATAGTTGACCGCCTGACGGCGCATCTAGCGTACCCAATATTTGGAGCAAGGTGGTTTTACCTGCACCTGAAGAACCAACAATTGAAATAATTTCGGCTGGTGCAACCGAAAGATCAATTCCCTTCAGGATTTGAAGAGACCCATAGTTTTTTTCAATTCCTCTTGCTTCTAGCATTAATGGTCGAGTTTGATGTTGTGTCCCATTTTATCGCGCTTGGTTTGAAGGTAGCGTTCGTTGTGAATATTACTCTCTATTTCTAACGGGATATTTTCGGTAATTTGTAAGCCGTAACCAATGAGACCTGTCCGTTTTTTGGGGTTATTCGACATTAGTTTCATGTTTCGAATACCGATGGCTCGTAGCATTTGCGCACCGATTCCGTAGTCGCGCTCGTCTGGCTTGAAGCCAAGTTTTTCATTTGCTTCATAGGTATCGAGGCCTTCTTCTTGAAGTTTGTAGGCTTTGAGTTTGTTGAGTAAACCAATCCCTCGACCTTCTTGATTCATGTACACAATTGCGCCTTTTCCTTCTTGACTAATGAGTTCCATTGCTTTATGAAGTTGAGGGCCGCAATCACAGCGGCAGCTACCGAAGATATCGCCAGTAAGGCAAGAGGAGTGCACGCGCACCAAAACAGATTCGTCTTTGGTCCAGGTACCTTTGGTCAGGACCAAGTGGTCTTGATCGTTACTTTGGTCTTTGAAGGCGCGCAATTGGAAATCGCCATAAATGGTAGGCATTTCGACTTGTACTTGCTCTACAATTAAAGACTCGTGCGAAATTCGATATTTGATGAGCTCGGCAATACTAATGATTTTAAGGTCGAATTTCTTAGCGATTTCCATCAGCTGGGGCAGCCGCGCCATGGTGCCATCCTCATTTAAAATTTCGACAATAATACCGGCTTCTTCGAAACCAGCTAGTCTAGATAAATCTACGGCTGCCTCTGTGTGTCCTGCTCGGCGGAGAACACCTCCCTTTCTAGCACGCAAAGGAAAGATATGACCTGGCTTACCTAATTCTTCTGGACGAATTTTAGGGTCGATCATTGCCAAAATTGTTTTGGCGCGGTCGCTTGCGGAGATACCGGTTGTACAGCCGTGGCCAATTAGGTCTACACTAATCGTGAAGGGCGTTTCGTAGGCAGCAGAATTGTTGCGTACCATGAGTTCCAAACCAAGTTGATCACAGCGGTCTTCGCTGATGGGTGCGCAAATAAGACCCCGGCCATGGGTAGCCATAAAGTTAATGAGTTCAGGCGTGGCGTTTCGTGCTGCAGTCAAGAAATCACCTTCGTTTTCGCGGTCTTCGTCATCCACTACAATGACAACGCGTCCTTGTTTGATTTCGAAAATAGCTTCTTCAATAGTATTGAGTGTTTGAGACATCGTATTGTTATACTTTAGGAATATGAGTGAGGGAATTCAAGAAGTATGCCCAGAATTTTTGAACGGAAGAAATTTGCACGCATTCATCTGGTGAATGTGCGGCTCGGATGTTCGGCCCAAAAGAAATCATGTCAACACCTGGTAGCTTTTCACTGAGTAAACCGCATTCAAGCCCCGCGTGGCAAGCTTTTACCTTTGGTGTTTCTTTGAACATGTCGATGTATTGCTGCTTCATAATTTGAAGAATGGCAGAACTTGAATTGGGCTTCCAGCCTGGGTAGTCTCCACTTTGTTCTACCGTTGCGCCCATATTTTCAAATGCACATTGAATAGCAGTACTGATTTCTCTTTTGGTACTTTCTACCGAGCTGCGTTGTAAAGATTGAGTAGTAAAACTACCATTTTCAATAACTACGCGTGCCAATGATGAGGAAGCCTCGACCAACCCTTCAATATCGGGGCTCATGCGGTATACGCCGTTTTGCACACCATATAGCGTGGCAATAATTTGTTTAAAAATGTGCGTTGGAACTGCATTTAATGCAGACTTAGTTTCTTGGATTTGAACAGCAAAATGTGGCTCAATGAGGTGGTATTCTTCGCGTAGCGTTCGTGTAAAAGTATCAATTGCTGTTTGGAGAGACGAGCCATCTTTGACGGCAATTATTGTTGTGGCCTCACGAGGTATGGCGTTGCGCAAACTACCGCCATCAAAAGAAAGCAACTGGACGTCCATAATTTGGGATATTTCCCATAGTAAACGCACTAACCATTTATTGGCATTACCCCGACCTTTGTCGATATCCATGCCCGAGTGCCCGCCCAATAGACCACTGATTTGAATCTTGAATATTTTGTAACCGTCAATGACCTCAGTTTCTAGGTAAGCGAAGGAAGTATTTGTATCGATGCCACCTGCGCAACCTACGGAGAGTTCGTCGTCGTCTTCGGTATCGAGGTTCAATAGGATGGTTCCATTCAAGAGCGAGGAATCCATCTGTTTGGCGCCGGTCATGCCGGTTTCTTCGTCGATGGTGAAAAAAGCTTCTAGTGCAGGATGTGCGATGTCGGTACTAGCGAGTAGTGCCATAATGGCTGCCACACCAATGCCGTTGTCGGCACCAAGTGTGGTGCCTTTAGCGCGAATCCAGTCACCATCTTGATACATGTCAATTCCTTGTTGGTCAAAATCAAACACCGTGTTGGCATTTTTTTGGTGCACCATATCGAGGTGGCTTTGCAAAATGACGGTCTGGCGATCTTGCATGCCAGCGGTGGCAGCTTTTTTAATGATCACATTTCCGATGGCATCTGTTTGGGTGTCTAGCCCAATTGAAGTTCCAAAATTGAGCATGAATGCAATGACGCGTTCTTCTTTTTTGGAGGGCCTTGGCACTGCGTTGAGCGCAGCAAAATGTTGCCACAGCGCTTTAGGTTCTATGTTACTGAAATCCATGATCAAGGAAATTTTGGATATTGTTGAAAATTAGGATCGCGTTTTTCGAGAAAGGCGTGCTTGCCTTCTTGCGCTTCTTCCGTTAAGTAATAGAGTAGGGTGGCGTCACCGGCAAGTTCCATTAGCCCATGTTGACCGTCGAGTTCGGCATTCATGGAGCGTTTGATCATGCGTATGGCGAGTGGGCTTCTTTTCATGATGGTTTGTGACCATTCAACAACGGTATCTTCAAGTTGGTTAAAGGGAACAACTTTATTCACCATTCCCATTTTTTCTGCTTCTTCAGCAGTGTATTGATTACACAAAAACCAGATTTCACGGGCCTTTTTTTGACCAACGTGGCGAGCGAGATACGAAGAGCCAAATCCGCCATCAAAACTTCCTACTTTCGGGCCAGTTTGACCAAAACGGGCGTTTTCTGAGGCAATGGTGAGGTCGCAAACAACGTGTAGCACGTGCCCGCCTCCTATAGCATAACCATTTACCATTGCAATGACCGGTTTAGGTAAGGAACGAATGGCTTTGTGTAGGTCTAATATATTGAGTCTAGGAACGCCATTTTCGGAGATATAGCCACCAACACCTTTCACGTTTTGGTCTCCGCCTGAACAAAATGCTTTGTCGCCCTCGCCAGTTAAAACGACTACGTTGATGTCGGGTCGTTCTCGACAGATATCCATGGCATCGAGCATTTCAAAGTTGGTTTCTGGTCTAAAAGCATTATAGACCTGTGGGCGGTTGATGGTAATTTTTGCAATTCCTTCAAAAAATTCAAATTTAATGTCTTTGTAATTTTTGATGCTTTGCCAGTTTCTTTGAGACATGATCTAATATTTGATTGCTTCTGCAAAGATAGAACATCCCGAAGTACCTAAAGGTTTATTTAAGTCAAATTTCTAAATCTTTTCTCAGCAGCTGTGCAACTTTATTTGATGATCATCCGTCATTATACTGATACCTTTTTGGGTAAGCCTTATTACTTTAGCCCCATGAAACATTTCTACTTGTATTAACCAAAACCGGGTCTCTGACCCATTAAAATGCAAGTCGTATGAGTAATTATTTGGGTGCCCGCATTCGCGTGGCTTTTATAGAAACTGACATTATTTTCAGAACAGGATTGCGCGCGTTGCTTGAGCCGCGCAATGATTTCGAGTGGGTAGGAGAATCGACAAGTCTCAGCGATTTTAGAGCCCGCTACACCGGCGTGGGTATTCAAGTGATCATGATTGACGCAGATTTACTTCAAGAGCTAGACCAGGCCTACATCAATTTTTGGATGTCTGCGTGGCCCAATGCTAAGTTCTTGCTTTTAGTCCCGAATTTTAAGTCTGCTATGGTGCCGCTTTATTTAAAGTGGGGTTTTCATGGGGTGGTCAACAAATGGAATATGCACGAAGAGGCTGTGGCTGCATTTCGACAGGTTTTTTTTCAAAATTCCTATTTGCATCCCAATACCAAGCGCATGCTAGATGCTGAGCGTCTTACCATTCGTACTTTAGAGCGCATCACCGCACGCGAGATCGATGTGATTAGAGGTATTTGTCAAGAAAAAACCTGTCGAGAAATTGCCCACGACCTCCAGATTTCTCCGCGCACCGTCGAAACCCACAAAATGCGCATTATCGAAAAACTCGATGTGCGCAATACCGCAGGCATCATTGTGCATGCCGTGCGCTTGGGTATTATTCCTTAACGCACCTCAATTTCATCGATGAACAACCAAGGAACATTTCCCGCTCCTGGGTTGCCTGTCGGGATGTGGCCAAGACCATACAATACAACATGAACGGTTTGGGTTTTCTCCTTGATGTTCTCAATGACAAGTGTTTCATCGGTAGAATAACCGCCGGCAATACCGTTTGCTAGACCAATTTTGGAAAACGAAATGTTATAGGTTTGCGCAGCCCAAATCCAGCTATTCGGGTCGTGGAGGGTATGTATCCTGATTTCTTCAACTTTGATGGGTTTTTCAAAAACAATATCAAAAGAAACGCTGTCGCTTTCAAAACCCAGCCATTCGTTGCCTTTCCAAGGGCGGGCACCAAGCTGGCCATCTACAATTGTGAGGCTTCCGTTGTCGTATTTTGGGCTCGGCGGCGTTTGATAAACGATTTGCGCGCCCAATGCTTTGTGCTGAATCACTTCCAGTTGTTTAGGTGCAATACCTGAACCTTGTTCAATTTTCAGACCAATTACTTTCGTTTTCTTCTTTGTAGGAGAAATAATATTGAGTACCTCGGGTTGTTCATCTAATCCTTTTGGCGGCACCTTTTGAATTTCGATACCGCCATTTTTGCCGCGCGATGTTTTGAGTTCTGGCTTCAGTGCCGCTCTGGAAAAGTTGACTTTTTGGCTGCTTAAAAATGGAAAATGAAACATTCTTAACGTAGAAAGGAATTGCTCATAAGGCAATTTCGTTTCGGACCACAAAGCGGTGCTCAGGGCAATGGCGCGCGGGTAGGTCATGTATTCTAGCTGAGCCATGTCGCGGATGTATTCGGTCCAGAGGTTGCCTTGCGCTCCTAAAATATATGCAGCCGAAGCAATATCCATGTCGGACGGAATCGGATTGAATTCATAAACGCGGTCTAAAGGCGTGTAGCCGCCAATTGCTAAGGGTTCGTCTGCGCCGCGTCCTTGATAATGATCAAAATAGCAATGAGAACCAGGGCACATCACGACATAATGACCTTGCGCTGCGGCTGCCTTCCCGCCGTCGTAGCCACGCCAAGACATTACTGTCGCATTGGGCGATAACCCACCTTCGAGGATTTCATCCCAACCTATGAGTTTTTTTCCATTTTGGGTCAAGAAAGCATCCATTCGGCCAATAAAATAACTTTGTAGTTCGTGTTCGTCGTGTAGGCCATTTGCTTTAATGACAGCCTGACAATTCGAACATGCTTGCCACCTTGTCTTTGGCGCTTCGTCTCCTCCCACATGTAGGTAATCACACGGAAAAAGCGGCAAAACTTCTTTTAAAACGTCTTGCAAAAACAAAATACTTTCTTCTTTGGCGCAAAAAATGTCATCAAAAACGCCCCAAAGACCTTCGACGCCTTGTGTTTGGCCGGTACAGGAGTATTGTGGGTAAGCGGCCAATGCAGCTCTTGCGTGGCCCGGCATTTCAATTTCGGGAACAACATCAATGAACCTTTCCGACGCGTAATGCACCACTTCTTTGATTTCTTCTTGGGTATAAAAGCCGCCATAGCGCGTTTTGTTGTAAGTACGGGGTTGGGTGCTGTAATGGTTTTCTACAGTGGAGTCTCGCCAAGCGCCAAGCGCCGTTAAAAGGGGGTATTTTTTAATTTCTATGCGCCAACCCTGATCGTCAGTAAGGTGCCAATGTAAGGTATTGAATTTGTAATAAGCCATCAGGTCAATAAAGCGCTTGACTTCATTGACCGTAAAAAAATGCCTCGAAACATCCAGATGCAGGCCTCGCCACTGAAATGTGGGGTAGTCTTTGACGAAGCATTTTGGAAATTGTAGTTGTCCGTCTTGTTGCGTACTCAATTGCAACAAAGAAACCCAAGCATAAAAACAAGAGGCTTCGCTCGAGTAGGAGATGGTAATGCGATCTGCAATGTTGATGCTATATGAATCTTGCTTCACATTCGTAAGTTTTTTGAATTGCACCATTGGGTTTTGGACAAATGGTGAAACCCGTATACTATTGGCCCAAAGCGCATAGTCCGTTAGTGCGGTTTTTAAATTGGGCGTGAGCTCAGATGGGTCTATGAGCAGCTGGCCACTGCAGACAAACATGCCATTGCCTTGCTTGTAGACAGCCGGTGTAGGTAAAATAGGACAAACTTGAGCCGTTGAATACAACGCAAAAAGTCCAAATGTAAGAGCGAAACTAAATTTTATCATGCTTTAAAATTAGTGAATTCAAACAGATGACTAACTTTGTTCAAACATCATTCATGAAAGTATTCGACAACATCTTAGAAACGATCGGTAATACCCCACTAGTCCGAATCAATAAACTTGCCAAAGATATTCCAGCTCAAATTCTAGCCAAAATAGAAACGACCAATCCCGGCAACTCGGTCAAAGACCGCATGGCTGTCAAAATGATCGAAGATGCAGAGAATTCCGGCATACTCAAACCAGGCGGCACCGTTATCGAGGGTACGTCGGGCAATACGGGTATGGGTTTGGCATTGGCTTGTATAATTAAGGGTTACAAACTTATTTGCGTACTTAACGACAAACAATCCAAAGAAAAAATGGACATTCTGCGTGCCGTCGGAGCAGAAGTTGTGGTTTGCCCTACAGCTGTTGAACCAACCGATCCACGTTCATACTACTCTGTTTCAAGACGTTTGGCCACCGAAATTCCGAATTCATGGTATGTCAATCAATACGACAACCTTTCGAACAGAACAGCGCATTACGAACAAACAGGTCCTGAAATATGGGAGCAAACGGAAGGTAAAATCACGCACTTTGTCGTAGGAGTAGGCACCGGTGGTACCATTTCTGGCGTCGGAAAATACTTAAAAGAGAAAAATCCTGATATTCAAATTTGGGGAATTGATACTTATGGCTCGGTCTTTAAGAAATACAAAGAAACCGGCATTTTTGATCAAAACGAGATCTATCCGTATATCACCGAAGGAATCGGCGAAGACATCTTACCTGCCAACGTCGATTTCGATATCATTGATCATTTTGAAAAAGTTACGGACCGCGATGCAGCAGTTTATACCAGAAGGCTTGCTCGCGAAGAAGGAATTTTTGTCGGCAACTCGGCAGGTGCAGCCATCAAAGGGTTGTTGCAAATGGGAGCAACACTCACTTCAAAAGATGTAGTGGTGGTTTTATTTCACGACCACGGCAGCCGTTATCTAGGCAAAATTTTCAATGACGACTGGATGCGCGAACGTGGTTTCCTCGAAGAAAACTTGCTAACAGCCGGAGACTTGGTTGCCCAACACGGCAACAAGCCACTGGTTTCTTTATACGCAGAAGAATTAGTGTCTCATGCGATCGCCAAAATGCGCAATTTTGATATCTCTCAAATTCCAGTCATGAAAGACGGTCAATACGTGGGCTCAATCGATGACAGCCATTTGTACCAGGTGCTCATCGATAATCCAGCACTCCGAGATGCGCCTATTTCTTCCTTGATGTCGGCAGCCTTTCCGGTAGTCCATGCGAACACTCCCGTAGAAGAACTCTGTAAATTGATTTCTAAGCAAGTTCCTGCGGTGTTGGTTGCCTTAGACAACGGCAAGCACCATATTGTGTCGCGTTACGACGTCATTGCTGCAATGGCCTAGGCGCATGCGTATTGTTTCTTTGGTTCCGTCTTTAACCGAATACCTCTGGGCCTTGGGTCTAGAGCAAGAGGTGGTTGGAATCACTAAGTTTTGTATTCATCCGAAAGCATGGTGGCAGCACAAAACGCGGGTAGGGGGCACCAAAAAAGTCAATTTTAAAACGATCGAAACCCTGCAGCCAACCCTTATTATTGCCAATAAGGAAGAAAATACTAAAGAAGATATTGAACAATTGCAGCTCAAGTACGATGTTTTATTAACGGACATCACTTCCTTAGAAGAGGCCTATCGTTATTTACTTGAGATCGGCAGAAAAGTGCAGCGCGAAGAAAAATCAATGTCGCTTGTCAATCAAATTCAAGCCAAATTTCAAAGCGTAGTCAAGATAGGACAGGGCTCCTCTTTTCTTTATTTTATCTGGAAAGACCCCTATTTTGTGGTTGGGCCGCAAACTTATATTCATGCTTTATTGACCCATTTTGGCTTGGTTAACTTTTGTGAAATCGAGCGCTATCCAGCTTTAGAACAGGTGCTTAACAATAAGGATAACCAATCTATTCTTCCCGATTATATCTTTTTAAGCTCCGAACCATTTCCTTTTGAAGCCAAACATTTAGAGGAAGTACAGGTGCTTTTCCCGAATTCTAAAATTGTGCTTATCGATGGTGAAATCTGTTCTTGGTATGGATCTAGAATGCTGAAAGCACCGTCCTATTTCAAGGACGTTTTGCGGGGGTCTTTCTAGATTGATTATGCTTTTACGCTTAAAAATCAAATAGTGTTGGCAGGTCTGAAGCTGGTTTTGGCTTTTCGGTGCTACGCTTTTTTGGTGGCTCAATTGGACCGTGTGTAGGTTCTTTTTCAACAGGTAAGCTCAATAATTTAGCTTTGATGCCTTCCAATTTACTGATGATTTCAGCGTAGTTTGGATTGGCTGGAGCTGCTGCTTTTTGAACGATTTGAACAGGCTCGGAAAGAGGGGTGTTTGATTTTAGTTTGAGGGCTTTTTTGGCGCCATCGAGCGTGTATCCTTGCACTTTAACAAGCTGATAAATGCGCTTGATTTGTTCGATTTCTTTGACCGAAAAGAGCCGGTTACCTTTGTTGTTCTTTTTTGAAACGGTTAGGTTAAATTCTTTCTCCCAAAATCTTAAGAGTGAGGCATTTACCTCCAGCATACCTGCGACTTCGCCAATGCTGTAGTAAAGTTTGCTAAGTATTTGATTTTCAATAGGGGGCATCTGTCTACTTGAATGAAGTTTCGAAAATAATTATTATTTTTGCATTGGCTTTCAGAAAATGAAAATAAAAGATGTATTTTTCTTTATACTTTTTTTGGTCTTCGCTCAAGAGTTGTTGGCCCAAACACCCACATCCCAATCCCAAACTAAGGTTCCCTTACCCAACGACCCGCAGGTAGATGCTATTATTAATTATGCCAAACGTTTTCTGGGTGTGCCTTATCGCTACGGAGGGACCACCCCATCGGGCTTTGATTGTTCTGGATTTATCAATTATATCTTTGGCAATTTTGGTTTTGATTTAGTCCGCACCAGTTATGGTTTAGCTGAGTTAGGAACAACAGTTAAGCTTTCTGAAATTCGACCAGGTGACCTCATGTTTTTTAAAGGAAGCAATGTCAATTCCACAAGTGTTGGTCACGTTGCTTTGGTTGTAGAAGTCAGTCCCGAAGCGATCAAATTTATCCATTCGGCCAATTCAGGAGTCCGGATAGATAATTTCAAAACTTCAGAGTACTACTTAAAACGCTACATCAAAACCAAACGCTTAGATTACGGCACGCCCTAAATGCTTATTTTAGCATAATGGAGCAGCAAAAACTTAACGAGCGTCGGCAGTGGCTTTTTATCGCATTAGCAGGTTTATTTGTCACGAATGCCGTAACGGCCGAACTCATTAGTAATAAACTTATTCAAATTCCTCTAGAAGGATACTTTTTCGGTAAAAAAGTCGGCCCTTTCATTACTATCATTGGGATTTTACCTTGGCCTATTGTTTTCTTGCTCACAGACCTTCTCAATGAATTTTATGGTCAAAAAGCAGTGCGCAGACTCTCCTGGATTACCGCAGGGCTCATTGCGTATTGTTTTCTAATTGTGGGCCTATCAATGTCTATTCCGGCTTATGAAATTAAAGGCTCTAAATTAGCCACTAATGAAGCATACAATCTCGTTTTCGGTCAAGCACAGGCTGTAATTGTTGGGAGTATCGTTGCGTTTTTGGTATCACAAATCCTGGATGCCTATGTTTTTGATCAAATCAAACAAAAAACGGGTAATCGGTTTATTTGGCTGCGCAGTACCGGAAGCACGCTCCTTTCACAGCTCATCGATTCTTACATCGTGTTGTACATCGGTTTTGTATTGCCCGGGGCCATGAGTTTATCTACTTATTTTGAGGTGGCACCAACCAATTACTTATTAAAAATTCTGATTGCTATTCTACTTACTCCCTTGGTTTATCTCGGTCATTTTTTAGTTAGGCGTTACCTCGAGCGTTCAAAGCAAGCTTAGATTTATGCAATTGAAGGAGTAACAAAAGAAGAGCTAAAACACCAAATCCTGCGGCTATAAACATGCAAATTCGAGCGCTTTCCATCGTGTTTTTATAGAAAACAAAGGTGAGCCCTGAACCTATTAAGATTCCGAGTTCAAGCGCAATAAATAGCGTTCCAGAACCCGTTCCTCGGCGATGTGCTAAACTCAAATCAGCGGTCCAAGCAAAAAGAGTTGGGCTAGAAATCCCGGTAGCCAAACCAAAAATAGCTGCCGCAATAGTATAACTCCAAATATCGTCCACTAGACCAAGATAAATCATACTAAGCACCAACAGGCTGCAGCCGAATAGCATTGTTTCTCTCCTACCAATTCGATCCGATAGCGAGGAAAAAATTAAACGAACACCAATGGTGGTGAGTACATAAATACCAAAGAAATAACCTTTATTTGTAATGCCTAAATATGCTGAATACTCTGGGCTTAAAACAAAAATAACACCCGAACTAATTGCTGTTAGCAGCATAATTGTTGCGGCAGGTTTAACCGTTGGCTCTACTACATCTTCCCATTTGATCAGGAGTTGCTTTCGATTAAAGCGAAGTTGTGTAGGAAGGGTTTCTTTGATGGGAAACAATAACAAAAGCGAAATGATGCCAAAGCCAGCGGCGCACATGAATAAGGCGTCAAAATTACTGTGTATAAAAATAAAAGAACCGAGCGCTTGGCCAATACCAATGCCTAAAGAAATAAAGGTCCCCCACAGCCCCATTGCGGCTCCTTTTCTATCCGGCGGTAAGATATCTGTCAGGAGTGCAGTAGCACCTGTAGGTGCAAAACCTGCGCTCAGGCCATGTAAGCATCTCAGCACAAAAAAGAAACCGATCCAGCTCACAAATGAGTAACTCAAGCTTGCGGCAATAGCGAAGCAAAGACCAATATAAATACTGCGTTTTCGACCAATTAAATCAGCTAGTTTACCTGCAAAAGGTCTGGAAATACCTGCTGCAACAGAAAATAAAAATATGCTACTGCCCTTCACTCCGCTTCCTCCTAACTGACTAATGAAAATATTCATTTCAGGTAAAATTAAATTGAAGCTCAGTATGAAAAAAAACATACTGAAACTGAGTAACCAAAAGTCTTTTGAGTATCTAAGGAGCATGGGTGCAAAAGTAGTTAAACCAAACCAACTCTTGTTTGTTGTAAGCATATGAAACTTATTTTTGTACTTATGATATTAGGAAGCTTAAACGCCTGTGGACAGCAAGACCCAGATGCAGCAAAAAATCAAAATACTTTTAACGGCCGAGCTTTACCAGAAAACGTTTGTTACGTCATCAACGGAGGTACAGAACGCCCGTTTACAGGCAAATATTGGGATCACCACGACGAGGGCACTTACGTTTGCGTGGCTTGCGATGCGCCTCTTTTTGAAAGTAAGACAAAATACGAATCCGGGTCTGGTTGGCCGAGCTTTTATGAAGTGCTCACGCAAGGAAATGTCAAAAAAATCATCGATCGCGCTCATGGCATGGTCCGAACAGAAGTGCGTTGTAATAATTGTGATGCCCACCTAGGGCATGTGTTCGACGACGGCCCAAAGCCAACAGGCTTGCGCTATTGCATTAACTCGGCGTCCTTAAATTTTATAGCTCAAGACGAAATGAACCAAAACCAAAAAGATCAAAATAACCATCAAGGCAAACAACTCGCCACTTTCGGTGCGGGATGTTTTTGGTGCATTGAAGCCTGTTTTCAAGACCTCAAAGGAGTCATTTCGGTGGTGCCAGGTTATGCAGGTGGCCACACAGACAAACCAACCTACAAAGAAATTTGTACGGGTCAAACGGGTCATGCCGAAGTTGCTCAAGTCGTTTTTGACCCGAGCGTTATCTCCTATGAGGAATTACTAGAAGCATTTTGGTTTGTGCATGACCCCACTCAGCTCAATCGACAGGGGAATGACATCGGTACACAGTACCGATCTGTAATATTTTACCATAACGAGGCACAAAAGACAGCAGCCTTAAAGTACCTTCAAAAATTAGAAGCTGAAAACGTTTGGGATAAGCCAATTGTAACGCAAATTGTGGAAATCAATAACTATTTTGAGGCCGAAGATTACCATCATAATTATTACGAAAACAATCCGGGCAATCCTTATTGCCAGAGTGTCGTGCGGCCTAAGGTAGAGAAATTCAGAAAGGTTTTTGCAGAAAAAATGGATTAATCCTGCTCTGGGGCTAGGCGCAAAACAATACCGTTAATGTCGTCATTTAGATGAATTTGACACCCAAGCCTACTATTTGCTTTGACGAAAAACGCTTGATCGAGCATATCCAATTCTGCATCGCTCTGCTCGGGTAAATCTGTTTGTGACTCCAAATAGCATTGACATGTTGCGCACATAGCCATGCCGCCACATTCTCCCTTCACAGGTAGGTCATAGGCCTTGCATAGCTCCATGATGTTCATGCTCATATCTGTAGGTCCTTCTAATTCGTGTGTTTGACCGTCTCTATCGATAATAGTTACTTTGATATCTGCCATATTCGTTAGTTATAAACGCGCAATAAGTTATTGCCGTTAAATTGAGTTGCATATTGTCTTAGCCCAAAAATACTGTTGCTTACAGGTGAGCCATCGTACAAGGAAAATACCGCATTGTTGCAAGAATCTATGAGCTGTAAGAAGTTTTGATCGTCAGGATAAAGCGCAATAGGACAAGAACCTTCAGGATCAGATGGGGCATGACGGTCAAAAGCGACAAATTCGTCAATTGCTTTTCGGTAAACAATGATGCCTCTCGAGCCACCATTGAGGTAGGTCCAACCGCCGACCCCTTGCAGATTACTGTAGCTAGGAAGTTGTATATCAATCGTGATATCGACCGGGACAAAAGGAACCGGATGCTGATTTTGATTGTTGCACTTCGAAGACAACAAGAGCAATCCTAAGCAGATGACAAGCAGTTGTTTCATAGGTCAAAATTAATGAAATTCAGTTTTTAAAAGTACCTCAGATTTTTCTTCCCATTTTTTGTAGAGCGAATCTAATTGCGCTTTCTCTTGCTCGTATCTATTTAGCGCACTATTGTATTGAATTTTGTCTTTGTAGTCTGTTTTGCTCAGGTCGTCTTCTACATTTTTAAGTACGCTTTCTTGTTGTTCGATTTGTTTTTCGATTTGCTCAATTTCTTTTTGTGCTTTTTGAAGTGCTTTATCAATCTTTGGTTTGTTTTCAGTTGGTGTATTTTTGTCTTTCTTTATTTCTTTGGCATGCGAAGTAGAGGTTACATTTGGATTTTTTTGCGTTTTGTAAGTCAAATACTCTTTAAGGTCAAAGTGGTGAATTTTTACCCCTTGATTTTCGATGTCCCAAATGCGATTGCTCAGCCCCTCAACAAATTCTCTATCGTGAGAAACGATGATGAAGGTGCCTTCGTAGTGCATCAAGGCTTCTTTTAAAACTTCTTTACTTTGAAGATCGAGGTGATTGGTCGGCTCATCGAGGATAAGAAAGTTTGAAGGGCTCAGCAATAAACAACAAAGCGCGAGTCTTGTGCGCTCTCCACCTGACAACACACCTACTTTTTTATCGATGTCTTCGCCTGAGAATAAAAAGGCACCTAGAATACTTCTCAAGTCTCGACGGAGGTCACCTTTGGCTATTAAATCGACGGTGTCGTAGATGCTCAATTTTGGGTCGAGTTTTTCTGCCTGATCTTGCGCGAAATATGAAATCTGTACGTTATGGCCATGCAACACTTCTCCTTCATGACCAATGCTGCCCATAATAGCCTTGAGTAGCGTAGATTTACCGACGCCATTTGGACCAAGTAGCGCAATTTTTTCTCCGCGCCCTATGGTAATAGAAACTTCTTTGAACAAACAACGATTGTCATAGCTTTTACCTATTTGATTGAGCTCTAAAACCCACTTTCCAGGTTGTACTGCGAGTGGAAAACGAAGTTTAAGTCGAGCAACTTGGTCCTTTTCTACGGAGATGCGTTCGGTTTTATCCAACTTCTTGATCAAGGATTGTGCAAAAGCTGCTTTATTTTTCTTGGCTCGAAATTTCTCGATGAGTTCTTCTGCGTGCTTGATGTCTTTGTCTTGTTGTTTTTTAGCTTGCTCGAGTCTTTCCATTTCTTCGGCACGCAATTCTTTATATTTGGAATAGGCGTAGGGGAAGTCAAAAATTTGTTGCCGAGAGATCTCGAGCGTTCGGGTACTGACATTATCTAAGAAAAAACGGTCGTGAGAAATGAGAATAACTGCACCTTCAAACCTTTGTAAATACTGTTCGAGCCAACTGATAGATAAAATGTCGAGGTGGTTGGTGGGTTCATCGAGTAATAAGATATCTGGCGTATTGACCAGTATGCGCGCTAATTCTGCACGCATTTTCCAACCGCCTGAGCACTGCGCAATCATTTTTTGTTGGTCCTCTAGACTAAAGCCGAGACCTTCTAATGTTGCTTTGATTTTTTCTTCCCATTGATAACCTTCTAGAACCTGAAAACGATGATTGAGTTCGCTGAGTTCGTCTAGTAAGGCCAGGTAGCTTTGCGTTTCATAGTCCGTTCTTATGATCAGTTCGTTATTAATTTGATCTAGTCTTTCTCGGAGGGCATTCAAGACCTCGTTAGAATAGAATAGAAAATCATAAACACATTTGTCCGAATCGATGTGAATGTCTTGTGTTAGAAACCCGAACTTTAAATTTTTTGGATGATGCACTTGACCATCGCTGGGCTTGGTGCTGCCGGCTAAAATGCGCAAGAGGGTAGATTTACCTGCACCGTTTTTACCCACGAGACCTACTTTGTCTCCTTTATTAATTTGGAGATTTACATTGTTGAATAGATATCCTTGGGGTAAAAAATAACCGAGTCGATCAAATTGTATCATGCCGCAAAGTTAATTCTTTCCTTTCAACATTAATTAAGGCATGATTTTTGTTTAACAAATTGCAACAATATTCGTTTATAATAGTTATATTGTCAAACTCTTATTACAAATTAATTTCATACCATGGGCAGACCTCCAACCAAACCAGCCAGATTACGCAACGGTTTTTATATAGAAGTGAAATCACAAGGTTCTTCTGCTATTCTCATTCGCAGAGACACACGAGAGCAAATGTTAGTTGCCGCAGAAGACTACGCGCGCACAAAAAACGTCACCATCAAAGGAGAAATGCGCAATGATAAGTGGGTCGCTGAATAATTACCGCTTTTCGTTTTGGCTTCCGCTTTTCGCAATTCTATTAATCCTGATCCCCATATTTATTGTTTCAGGATTAATTGGGTTGGCGAAGATATCGGGTGTTCTTGTTCTTTT
>Ga0315905_10000454_pt1 | contig 44754 bp, 42 predicted proteins | sample LakEriMetagenome_5_FD_203522 | JGI IMG/M metagenome (GOLD analysis project Ga0315905, IMG submission 203522) | Freshwater fungal communities from buoy surface, Lake Erie, Ohio, United States - Buoy 4 MA121 | ecosystem: Environmental > Aquatic > Freshwater > Lake | place: USA: Lake Erie, Ohio...
CAACTAACTTCTTACTGAGAGAATCAGCAGCAATTGAATTGCCAAGTTCAATAAGGTCCTGGCGGGTCCAAGGGGCTTCTGACAACTCTTTCTCGTGCTCTAACGCACTTTGGCGATTGATTGTCATCATGCGAACTTCACTTCTGATGCAACACGAAAAGCCTGTGCCGCAATAGTAAGAGCTGGATTGGCAGCTGCCGATGAGGGGAAAAATGATGAATCGATTACGTATAAATTTTCCAAATCATGAGCTTTGCAATGTGCATCGAGGACTGACTTTTTAGGATCATTTCCTGCAACCAAAGTTCCGCACATATGAGAGTTTGTTTCTATTCCCATGGTCTCACTTAAGACAATCGGGAATCCAACTCTTTGAAGCATTTTCTTTGCGTTCTTAACAAGTCCCTTGTGAGCCTTCATATTGTTGGCTTTCCAATGAATACGAATGACTCCATCGTTATCAACCGTTACCTTATTCTCGTGATTAGGAAGATCTTCAGACTCTAAATAAATATCAAACGAGTGATTAGCTAAATAGGTTAGTGCCCAATTAGGGGCCCACGGACGTGCACCTTTAAACATCGCAGCTTGAAGTTTTCCTAGCATTTGAACATTTCCAAGAGGAATCCCTTGCGGGCTGTTCCAATACCAATCATTAATCATTAAAGTCTTTTGGAAGTTTGTCTTATTCCGACGAAATGGATTAAAGCCCACCATAAATGTTGCATTGTGAACCATCCAGTTTTTTCCTACTAGACCACTGGAGTTTGCAAGTCCATGTGGATGCTTTTCAGATTTAGAGTTTAAAAGAAGCGCTGCAGAGTTTGCCGCTCCTGCCGACAAAACAAAGTGCTTGGCAATAATCTGATAGTCCTCGTTATCTTTGTTGGCAATTATGGAAATAATCTTCTTGCCAGTTTCATCGTGTACTAGGCGAGTAACTTCAATTCCTTCAACAATTTTTGCATTTCCTGTAGCTAGCGCTGGGTCTATGCCGCAAGTTTCAGCGTCACTCTTGGCGCCAACCTTGCAGGGGAATCCATCACATGTTTTACAACGAATGCACAATCCACCTTCACGTACGTCAACACCCATCGCCATATGTAGTGGATTTAAACCAATGTCTTTTAGTTTCTTTGCAATTCGTTCTACATACTTGTCATGTTTTAATGCAGGAAATTTATAGTCCCCCGAGCGCCAAGGCTCTGTTGGATCTTCACCAGGGTTTCCATGCACCTTTAGAGCAATCTCAGCCTTTAAATAATATGGTTCTAAATCTGAATACGAAAAAGGCCAAGCAGGTGAAACACCTTCGGCTGCTTGATACTGTTCAAAATCTTTCTCACGGAAGCGAAGTAAGCTCGCTCCATAAACTTTTGTATTACCGCCCACGTAATAATGAACGCCAGGTGTAAAGGATTTACCGTGAGAGTCTCTCCATGTCCCTGCATTTTTATAACGAGACTTTAGAAATACTTCATTTGGATTCCAGTTCTGATCTTCGCGCGGTAGACGATAACCGCGCTCAAGGACTAGAACCTTTTTCCCTTTTTCTGCCAAGGCACGAGCCGACATAGCCCCGCCCATCCCGGAACCAATAATGGCAACCTCGGTTTCCAGCGTAATTGTCATTTTACTTAACAGAACCTGCAGTTAAACCTTGGATGAAATAACGTCCCAAGCCAAGATAAGCCATAGCCGTAGGTATCGCTGCAATAAGTGCACCTGCCATAAGTACGTTCCAGTTAACTGTCTGAGTACCAGAGAGATTATTCAGAGCAACTGTTACAGGCTGTTTAGTTGGGTCCGAGATGGTGATTACACCAAATAGGAAGTCATTCCAAATATTTGTGAACTGGAAGATTCCTGCCACAACAAAACCAGGAATCGATACTGGGACTATGACCGAGAAGAAAGTTCTAAGAATTCCAGCGCCATCAATTGCTGCCGCCTCTACAATCTCCTTTGGAATACTGACGTAGAAGTTTCGGAATATAAGAGTAGTAATTGGAATTCCATAAACCACGTGCACCAAAACTAGTCCTGGAGTTGTTCCATAGAGATTAACTAACTGCAGAAACTTAACCAGAGGAATCAAAACTGACTGATACGGAATAAACATTCCCACCAGCATCATTGTAAACATTATGTTGCTAAAGCGAAAAGTGAATTTTGAAAGCAAATAACCGTTAAATGATCCAATTGCACTGGAAATAATTACTGCCGGAACAACCATAATAAAGCTATTCAAGAAGTTTGGTGAAAGTTTAGACCAAGCTTCCTGTAATCCATCTAATGAGAATGGAGAAGGTGGAAGCCACATTGTTGTAACTTCCGCAAACTGTGGAGTCTTAAATGCCGCCATGATCATTACATAGAAAGGCATCGTAAATAGTGGAACTAGAAGACAGAGGAATATGAACTGAACTCGTCTGGATCTTGATCCAAAACGTGAATGGGCACTCTTATGAGCACGAGTGTTAACTTTATCGAGAGTTTCAGTTGACATTAGTGACCCTTAGTTTCTTTATTGGTACGAATTAAATATGGAACAACAATGACGCAAACAATCGCTAGCATGACAATTGATGCCGCAGCACCTGTGTTGTATTTGAGTGCTTTATACATAGATTCATAAACAAAAATTCCAGGCATGTCGGTTGCGAAACCAATTCCACTGCCAGACATCGCATAAATTAAGTCAAATATTTTGAGAGCAACGTGGGTCAAAATAACTAAAGTCGTGATCGCAATAGGAGCCAACATTGGAAGTGCGATAGAGCGGTAGTAACGAGAGCCCTTGGCACCATCCATCATCGATGCTTCGCGCAGCTCATCTGGAATTGAAACCAGCCCTGCAAGAAACATCGCCATTGCAAACCCCAAGAGCTGCCATGCAGTTGCAATTACCACTGGAATTAGCGCCAATGGAATTCCCATCTGAACCTGGATAAATGTTCCTCCAGGAATTATTTTTTCGAGCAACGCACTCACATCACCCACCGTTGTGGCAGAAGTTAGCCACTCAGGTCGAAGTTCTTCTCCTTTAATTGATTTATAAAGGGTTGCAACCCCTGAATATTGAAGAAATAAATTTACGCCGGAATCAGGATTAAAGAGCCAGCGCCAAACAACACCTGTAACAATAAATGAGAGCGCGTAAGGAAGAAGGAATACGCCTCGGAAAAATCCTTTAGAACGGCCCATATTGTGAACTGCAAGTGCAATAAAGAACCCAGCAATCACGGTTACTAATAGGAATAAAAATGTAAAGATGAAGCTGTTTCGAAGGTCAGACTGAAATCTTGGATTGAGGAAAAGATTCTTATAGGTTGCAAACGGATCTTCGCCTCTAGCCATACTTGGCTTGGCAGGCATCCAGTTTTCAGCTAAAGAAACGCCAATTGTGTAGGTGATGAAAACATAAACGAAAACAGAGACGATTAAGAAAGATGGAAGGAGAAGTAAGGCAGCCTTCTTATCGCCTCCACGCTTTTTGCGCTTAATTGGCGGGTTCGAACTTGTCTTTACCTGACTCATCAAGATCTCCTTGTAATTATTTACTCAATTTATGTTATTGAGGGTGGAGATGGGGTTTTAAAACCCCATCTCCACCTTCACTTATTACTTAGTTTGCAGCGATTGCTGCATCCATAGCCTTTGAGAACTTAGCTACATCCTTGTTAGCTTGTAGCAGAGTTACTGCATCTGCATAAGCCTGTCCAACAGCTGCAGCAACTAGTGCCTGGCCGTGTACAAGTGATGGAACCTTCTTACCGTTAGCCAAGACCTTTGCAGCACCTTGCTGGTACTTGCCAAGTGTCTTTGTGCTTACGTCTGAACGTACTGGTGCAGAACCCTTTAGCTTGTTAAATGCAAGCTGGACCTTTGGATCCATGATTGCCTTAGCAAATGCAACAGCTCCTGCTTGGTTCTTCGCTGTCTTTCCGATAACGAATGAGTCACCAACTGTTACGAATGTGTTTGCATCGCCGAATGTTGCGTAAGTGAAATCCTTACCGTCAACCTTCTTCTGCTTTACAAGAAGTTCGCCGTATGCCCAGTCACCCATGATGTTTACACCACAAGTTCCCTTTGCAAGAGCAGCAACTGCACCGGTCCAGTCAAGAGCCTTGTGGTCCTTGTTTACCCATGTCATTGCCTCATTGAAGTTTGCAACTGCCTTCTTTACTCCAGCAGATGTCCACTTCTTTGATCCGTCTAGAAGTGCTGTCCAACCAGCTGCGCCTTCTTCAGCAACGATAAGTGCTTCTAGAAGCTGTGCAGCTGTCCAGATGTCTTTATCTCCAAGACAAATAGGATCGATTCCCTTTGCCTTCATCTTGAGAGCAGCAGCCTTGAATGTTGGCCATGTAAGTGAGCCGCTTAGTGAAACGCCAGCCTTCTTCTGTGCAGCTGAGCTGATCCACATTGTGTTAGCGCGGTGTACACCAGTTAGAACTGAGTATGTCTTCTTGTTGTATGTCATGCTTGCAACAAGATCCTTAGGAACAACCTTGTCCCAGCCCTCTGACTTATAAACTGCTGTCATGTCAGCTAGAACACCTTGATCAACGTATTGGCCAAGCTCTCCACCTGGGTGTGTCTGCCAGATCTCTGGAACATCTCCACCAGCTAGACGTGTTGCAAGAACTTGCTTTGCGTTAGTTCCAGCTCCACCAGCAACAGCGGCGTTAACAACCTCAAGACCTGAGTTTGCCTTTACAGCTGCAGAAATAATTGCCTGCAACGCAGCATCTTCAGATCCTGAAGTCCACCATGAGAATACTTCTATTTTGCCAGATGCATTTGCTGGTGCAATTGAAACAGACAGAGACAATGCAACAGCTGTGAAAACTGCAACACCGACTTTACCTTTTGCTTTGAACATATTTTCTCCTTATTCTGAACCGAATCCTCGAAGTGAAGATTCGATGTTTGCCTTTACCTAGTTAAAGAAATCAGCGATCTGTTGCGACCATTTCTCCACCGAGCACCTTGTCTAAGGCTTCGGTGAAGAAGTACTCGCCCCACATCACTGACTCATCTACCCCAAGGTTTTTTTGCTCGTGGTAGCTGCCGTGCTTTAACACGCCTTCCCATTCCGGGTCGTCGATCGCTAAGTACTCAGGTGAGCACATTGCCTCGATTGATCGGATTGCGAAGTCTGCGTATTTCTTAGCCTTAGCTGGTTCATCAACTAACTGACTAAGTTGTAGAAGTCCACTAGCAGCGATAGCCCCTGCTGAGGACTCCACACTCATTGCTGGGTTAATTTCTTCCCAGTCATTTGGTGGAATTATTCGATCGCCTGTGCGATCAATAAAGAAATCTGCTGTTGCAACTGCTGCCTCTAGGTAACGTTTGTCATTTGTAAATGCATAACAAGTACCAAAACCATAAAGTGCCCATGCCTGTCCGCGCGCCCATGAAGAATCATCGCGCCAACCCTGTTGGGTTGTTTGACGTAAGAAAATTCCTGTATTCAAATCAAATATTCCTTCATGTGATGTACTGCCATCTCCACGGACAAGATATCTGCGAGTTTGCAAACAGTGCGTATCTACGATGTCGCGAATCTTCTTATCTCCGAGCTGTTCTGCTGCGTAGAAGATGATCCCAACGTTCATCATGATGTCGATAAACGTACTATCCTCGGCCAAGAAAGAGCGTAAAAATCCAGATTTGTTATTAAATCGTAATGACATTGTCTTTCCAGCGGTCACAACGACCTCATTTATTGACTTATCACCGGTCTCCTTGTACCACTTCTTCCAAGTAGGCCAAAAAGTAAAGCCGAGGTCGTGAACGTCTCGGTCTAGCTCTCGACCCTTCAAAAGAGTTGAGTAATGCTCAGCCTTTGGTCGCCAATACTCATTATCAAGATGATCAGCCAAAATCCACATTTGTCCGCCAAGGAAACCTTCACACCAATTGGTCCAAGCTTCTTTTCCATGCTTCCACTTTCCCTTTTCTGTATACAAAGGAAAGTAATCAGGATGGTTTGTAATGAGGTTGCGAACCTTCAGATCAACAACACCCAGTGCTTGCTTAGCAAGCAGCTTTGTTGATTCAGGAATTACAACACCATTCTTTAGTGAACTCATGCAAGCCACTCTTTTCTTTGGCCGGTATGAATTGCAATTGTCTTAAGCTCAGTGAATTCTTCAACAGCATGTCTTCCGAGTTCGCGACCAATACCACTTTCTCCAAATCCACCAAAGCTCATTTCTGGAAACCCATCCATCCAGCAGTTAATCCAAACAGTGCCTGCGCGAACACCCTTTGCAAACTTAATTGCTTGGTCAATGTTCTTAGTCCAAATACCTGAAGAGAGTCCATAGACTGTTGAATTTGCAATTTCAATAGCATCTTCTACGCCATCAAATTCGAGTACTGAAAGAACTGGACCAAAAATTTCCTCTTTGGCAATACTCATCTCTGGAGTAACTTTGGTGAAAATTGTTGGCTCAAAGTAGCGGCCCTTATCACTCTTCATTTCATCTCCGCCGAGTACAAGCTTTGCCCCTGATGCCTTACCTTCTGAAATATATTTTTGAATAGTTTCAAGTTGCTCATTGCTGGCAATTGCGCCAACAAGAACCTTCTCATCTAACGGATCTCCGACGCTAACTTTCTTAGCTTTCTCCACAACGATGGCCATGAACTTTTCTACAATTGTTTTTTGTACAAGGATTCGACTTCCAGAGTTGCAGCACTCACCCTGATTGAAGTAGACACCGAAAACAACGGCATCTGCAGCGGCCTCAAGATCGGCATCATCCATAATGATTTGTGGATTTTTTCCGCCAAGCTCGAGCCCAACCTTCTTAAGAGTTCCAGCAGCGGCTGTCATTACTTTCTTACCAACCTCTGTTGAACCTGTGAAAGTAACCATGTCGATGTCTTTGTGTTCTGCGATGCGAGCACCAACTGAACCTTGTCCAGAGACAATATTTACAACACCATCTGGAATGCCAGCATCTTTGCAATACTGACCTAACATCAAGGTTGTTCCAGGCGTTAACTGACTTGGCTTTACAACTGCAGTACATCCGACAGCTAGTGCGAATGGAAGTTTCTGGCTCACAATAAGTAGTGGGAAATTCCAAGGCGTAATGATTCCGACAACACCTATTGGCTCACGAAGAATCAATCCAAGGTAATCCTCGCCAAGGGCATTGTGTGAATCACCGTATGAATGTTGTGCCAGTGTTGCTGCGTAGTACCAAATCTCTGCTGTCGCTGCTACTTCACCGCGTGCTTGAGCGATTGGCTTTCCACTTTCTAGGGCTTCAATGCGAGCTAGAAGTTCGATATCGCGTTCAATAAACTCTGCAACCTTTCGTAGAGCACGGGCTCGAATAGCACCACTAGTACGTGGCCATGAGCCCTTATCGAATGCTTTGCGTGCAGCAGCAATTGCTACATCAATGTCGCCAACATCTCCATTTGGATATGTTCCGACAACAACATCATGTCCTGGACTAACGCGCTCAAAGCGCTTGCCTGATGATGCTTCAACTGACTTTCCATCAATAGTCATTTTGAAGTCAATCTGCTTAATAGATGTTGTCATCGATTCACTTTCCCTTAAATTTCGGTGGACGTTTTTCACTAAAGGAGTTAATTCCTTCGGCAAGATCTTCGGTTGTAACAGTTAGTGCTCCACCGAAAGCTTCGAGAACTTCGGCATTACTCTTGTTCTCAAAGGTAGACATCAACTGCTTACCTATTTGTTGTGCTACTGGACCAACCTTTTCTAGTTGAGCCAATAATGTTTTTAAACCAGCTTCAATTTCAGAGGCAGCGTAAACATGGTGCAGTAGCCCCCACTCCAAGGCCGTCTTTGAATCAATAATTTGACCACTTAGCACCATGTATTTTGCGCGGGAAATTCCGATTGCATCTACAAGTCGCCCGGTTCCACCCCATCCTGGAAGTGTTCCAATGCCTACCTCTGGCAAACCTAACCGAGCGCTGTCTACTGCAACTTTAAAATCACAAGCAAGTGCGAGCTCTAGTCCCCCGCCCATTGCATCGCCATTTATCACTGCGATTGTTGGTTGTGGAAGCTGAGCAAGTCTCTTATAAATCCGGTGTCCAGAAGGTATCCAATTTCTGCGTGCAGAGTCACGATCATGGGAAGCAAAACTCTTTAAATCTGCGCCAGTGCTAAAAGCTTTATCACCGGCACCTGTGACGATAACAAAACGCACATCAGCGTTGTTTTCAAGTGATGCGAAAATCGAATCTAACTCAGTCATCATCTCTGGTGTAATACTGTTTCGCTTCTCAGGACGGTTAAGAGTGACCGTAGCGATGTTTCCAGTAATTGTTAGTTGCGCAAGATTGCTCATACCAACACCTCCGGAGAATCAAATATTGAAGAATCAGTGGTTGCCAAATTATCTGCAACTATCAGAGGTATACCTGCTCTATCTAGAATATCTTTTTGTAAATCTACACCTGGCGCAATTTCAATAACCGTAAGGCCTTCTTTACGAAGTTCTATGACACAACGTTCGGTGACGTAGTAAACCTTTTGGCCATTTGCCAATGCCCGTTGTCCGCTAAATGTTATCTGTGAAACCTCTGGAACAAATTTAGCAATTGAACCATCACTCTTTATGTTGAGCCCAGCGGTGGAAATTTCAATTTCCTTTTTTCCGGCAGTGAAGTATCCGCTGAAAATAATGAATGGTGCACTTGATGTGATATCTGCAAAGCCGCCGACTCCTGCTGTTACATGCGTGCGACCAGGTAGATCAGAGACATTTACATTTCCATGAGCATCTACTTCTAGGAAACTCAGCATCGCTGCATTAAATCCGCCACCTTGTAAAAGCGTGAATTGATCTGCGCTCTGCATAAGTGCATCTGGATTATGAGCACACCCAAAAGCAAAACCTGTAACTGGAGTTCCACCGACAGCGCCCTGCTCAATGATCCACGTAACATCTACATGTCCTGGTTTTTCGGTTAATGCACGAGGGACTACTGCAGATATACCAAATCCAAGATTTACTATCCAACCATTCTGAAGCTCTTGTGCGGCTCTGCGAGCAATGATTGTTTCAAGTGAATAACCCAATGGATCGGCTTCTTCGCCACCTTCGAACTTTTCACCAGAAAGTGATGGTTCATATTTAGTCATTGTTGTTTGCATTTGATCGACATCTATAACTATTGCATCGACAAGAATTCCAGGAACACGAACATGTTTTGGGTCTAAGGTTCCGGCGGCAACAACTCGCTTTACCTGCGCAATCACAATTCCGCCATGGTTATGTGCGGCATATGCCTGATCAAGTGCACCAAGTGGAGATGCCTCATGTTCATAGGTCAGGTTGCCGTGTTCATCTGCAGTCGTTGCGCGAATAATTGCTACATCTGGAGTTAAGCCTGGATAGAACAACCAGTCTTCTCCACGAAAGTTTTCGACTTTAACAAAATCCTTGGGAGTTTTTTTATTGAGAGCTCCCCCTGAGATACGTGGATCAATAAAGGTATCCATTCCTACCTTGCTAAAAACGCCAGGTTGTTTTGCAGCTCCAGCACGATGCATTTGAAAAATAACTCCACTTGGAAGGTTATATGCATCGATTTCTTCATTGGCAATTAATTGACGAATCAAAGGAGGCTCAAATGATGAAGGGCCACTTGGGTATGAACCTGCAATTATTTTTGAAAGCAATCCCTTTTTTGAAATATGGTCAATACCTTTAACTCCATACATATCACCGGCAGCAATTGGACTTATAGCCGTCAGATTTTTTGGAGATGACTCCTTTTCAAATCGTTCACCAATTGCTTTTAGAACGAAATCTGGACAACCAAGAGCAGAAGATGAAGAGATCGTAATGACCGCACCATCTTCAATCAGTTTTGCTGCAGCTTCGCCGCTCAAAACCGGGACCTTAAGTCCAACTCTAAATGTTGTTGATTTGCTCATTAATTTGCACCTTGCGTTAGTGCGACAACGTCAATAGTTTTCTTCTGTTTTGCAGATTCAAGTGCGGCTACTGCTCCTGCAAGTGAAGCGATTCCATCCTTGCCATCGGCTGCAGGCGAACCATTTCCTTTGGTTGCCGCTTCAAATTTGCGAAGTGAATAGACATAGAGATTTTCACGATCATCAGGTTCTACGATTTGATCACCTGCTGCAGTGCGAAGTCTTATCTCGCCAACTGGATCTTGGCCCATAACATTTGTTGCAATGATAGATCCGGCGCTTCCATTAATCTCGAAAGAGGTTACTCCGTATGGAACAACGAATGATTCATGGGTAGATACCAAAGCGCCATTACTCATTCGGAATGAACACATAGATGAATCTTCGATCCCGTTTTGACCCAGCGATTGGGTAGAGACAAGAGTTGTCACTTCAACAATATCTGCGCCCAGTGCAGCTCGAATAGTGTCGACATCGTGAACTACGATGTCGAGGACGACGCCAGCACCTTTAGCTGCAGCGTCTAGGCGCCACCCACGAAGACGTTCTGGCAGTGAAACAGCATGGTTAATTCTTGCGGAATAAACGGTTCCGATTTTTCCAGTTGAAATGATCTCCCGAATTTTGCGATGAGTACCAGAGCAACGTAAGTGGTGGTTTGTTGCAAAAACAACGCCGCACTCAGCCGCAATTTCTACCATTTTCTTTGCAGTTGCAATTTCCATCGCAAGAGGCTTTTCGCACAAAACATGTTTTTTTGCTTTGGCTGCAGCAATGGCTTGCTCGGCATGAAGCTCATTTGTCGTACTGACATAAACCGCATCAACTGGCCAGTTAACTGCTTCTTCAAGAGATGTTGTGAAATTACTTATTCCATTTTCAGCAGCATAGATCTTTGCGCGATCGGCGCTAGAGCTCATAACGCCATAAACCTCGTGGCCAAGTTCACGCATGGCAGGGATTAGTCGAGTTGCAGCAATATCGCTTGCGCCAATTAGTGACCACTTCATTATGAGACCTTCTTATCTTCTGAACATCCACAGCTTTCGCGAATGATGAGTTTGTTATTTAAGAAGACGGTCTTCTTAACCTTTTCTTTACCTGCGATTATTTCTAAAAGAGATTCTGCAGCTTTACGTCCGAGCTCTGGTGCGTTCACATCAACGGTTGAAAGGGCTGGAGTTTCAAACTTTGAAGACTCAATATCATCGATACTTATCAATGAAAGATCTCGGCCAACTTCATGCTTACTATCTCTCAAAGCTGCCAGGATTCCAGATGCAACAATGTCGTTATAAGCAAGAATTCCAACGTTGTCGATTCCAGATGCAATCAATTCTTTAGCTAAATTAAATCCTGATTGACGTGTTGCACCATCGCCCATGACCTTAACTCTGGATACAGGAAACTTTTCTTCTCGTGTGGCGCGAGTTAGTCCTTCTACGCGCTCGTTGTGAGCAGGTGTGCCAACTTGACCACCTATTAGAACAATATTTTTACGCTTATGTGCGATGAGATGACGCACAGCTTCGTATGCACCAGAGACGTTGTCTGAGCCAATGTAATGAAGATTAACTTTTGAAATTCGGCGAGTAAGTAGAACGGTTGGAATATTTAAAGTTAGAAGTCGAGAAAAATCATCAGCTGATGTTCCATAAGCCGGAACGATAATGAGACCATCTACTCGGGACTCAAGCATTGAATTGATTAACCGCTTTTGTGCTCCAAGATCTTCAGAGTGCTGTCCAAGAAGAACTGTTTTTCCTTCTACGCCAAGGAACTGTTCAACACCATTTGTTAACTCAGCGAAGAAAGGATTGCTGACACTGCTGACGATTAAACCGAGGTTTCCGGTTTGGCGACTACGCAGACTGGCTGCTGCTCTGTTATAGACATAGCCAAGTTGAAGAGCAGACTCTTGCACCTTCTTACGCGTTGCATCTGCAACTAATGGACTTCCTTGCATCACCAAAGAAACAGTGGATTTTGAAACTCCTAGGTCAGATGCGATGTCTTGGAGGGTTATTTCATTGCCCATTGGTCACTGCACCCCCCATTTTTGGAACGATATAAAAAATCCATGCGGGTACTTAACCATGGCGATTAGGTCTAGGGATAGGGGTTTAGGCAATCTTTATACAATCGTGACTATTGGTCCTTTGCCCATACGCACGCTGGATTAGGCCAGAAATCTGGTCAAAATGCCCTCCAAGAAAGGTCGACTGCCAGTTGAATGCTCCTAAACCCCTTGATTTGGGCGTTAATTTCTACTCAGCGTCCTTAAAGTCGTAGCCGCTGCCATGCGTCTTAATTGCCCAATAATTTCTATTGACGGCTAGGCCCAAATAATTGGAGGGCTATTTGTAAGGCCATTTTTTAAATGACGGACAATTTGTTCCAGAATACCAAGATCTAATTCATGAAATGATGCCCGTCTCTACTCTTCACAACTTGTAGAGTCTGCACTTCTAGGGGCGGTAGCTCAGTTGGTTAGAGCCCGGAACTCATAATTCCGTCGTCGTCGGTTCGAGCCCGACCCGCCCCACCAACTTTGATTGTTTTTTCAGTGACGTCAGACGCAAGAAAATCCAACTTTTTTGATTGAGTGGTGCCCCCCGCAGATTAGGCACATTTGAATAGGTGAACCACCTTAGTTGCCATACCGTCACTATATGAGCGATCGAGTGTTAATAGTTATGGATGATTCTTTTGAATTATCCAGTATCGCTTCTGCGCTAAAACTACATGGAGTAAATGTTGTTGGAGAGGTCTCTAAAAGCTCAAGTGCGATTGCAGTTCAACGTACCCTCCACCCCAATGTTCTCTTAATCGATATGCATAATTCTGATGAGCGTTCAATTGCGATTGCCCGTGATCTGCGTCTTGAAGATCCAGAGATAGGAATTGTCATTTTGGTTCCTTGCGCAGATTTGCGAATTCTGGGTGAGGTTCACGCAGATCTTCCCGATGGGTCAATGCTGGTACTTAAAAACACAATCACCACCATCGCCTCTCTCTGTGATGTTCTGAGCCAATCGCGACAAATAGACAAAGGCGCCCTGCCTGTTTGGATCAATGGCAACTTGGCACTGAGCAGTAAAGTTTCAGAATCGATGATGTCAAAATTAACAAACATTCAAATTGAAACACTTAGATTGGTAGCCAAGGGCTTAACAAATGCTGAGATTGGACGCATTCGATTTGTCAGTGAAAAGGCTGTGGAACAGATCGTTTCCCGAATCGCACAGGTGTTAAATTTGCAGCCAGATAGAACCAAAAATATGCGTGTTCAACTAGTCCGCGAATTCTTTAGTTGGATTGGCGCGCCCACACACTAGCCAAGGAAATCATTTCATTTACACCTGTAATGTTGGGGACTATGGAGCTTTCACAGATTCGTTCTGAGTGGAATCAAGTGCTAGATGCACTTGAGGCCAAGAATCGCATCGCTTGGCTGGCATATTTTGATGCCAGGTTAAGCTCCTTTGAAAATGGAGTTCTGACCTTAGATTTTTCAGATAGTCGCAAATTTGCAACATCACATGAGTATCAACAGACCCGCCCTAATTTAAAGTCGGATTTACTGTCCGTCATTGAAGATGTCCTAAAGATTAAAGTGGAGTTAATTGAAAAATGAAGTTTAAATCTTTCGTAATTGCCTGCTCATTACTTATCAGCGTTGGTCCAATACCTGCTTCTAATGCAGCACCAGCAGAGCTTTCAATGACAGTTAAACAGACACCCAACGCGATCGAACCTCGGGTAACACTTTATGGAACTTTAAAGCCGAATAAATCTGGCACCACAGTCACAATTGAGATGGAAAAAAATGGAGCCTGGAATGCCACTAAGTTCACAACGCAAGTAACTCGGGCCGGCACATGGAAAGTTGTAAAACCTGCAACCTCCTTTGAGTCCAAGGTGCGTTATAGGGCTGTGGCTCTAGTTAATAAGAAAAACATTCAGTCACCGATGCGCACCATCGCACTTGAAAAAAGCGGTGACCCCGGTGTCTCTGATCCAGCATTGTTTATTGATTTAGTGGGCCCTGGCGGTCGAATACATGGCGCAGATGTCAGTCGATGGCAACATCCAAATGATGCAAAGATTGATTTCGTAAAAATGTATGAAAATGGTCTGCGCTTTGTCTTTATTAAAGCCTCAGATACCACTGAAAAGGGTGATGCACTGGCTTTGAAATATGCTGCAATGGATCACAACGCTGCACAAGCTGCAGGTATCTATACCGGCTTTTATCACTATGCATATCTGCCGGATGTAACTGATGAAGAAGGAATTAAAAGAGATGCTTTAGCTCAGGCTCAAAAGGTTGTTTGGCGATTAGCCTCACTTGGCGGTTATGGAGAAAAGGATCTGCCTTATGCGCTAGATCTTGAAAACAAATGTGTTCGTTACTCTGCATCTGGAACATGTCTAAAGAATGCAACACGGACTGCTGTGACTTTATGGGCAACAACTTTCTTGGCATCATTAAAGGAAAAAACAGGCAAAACTCCTATTTTGTATTCATACGCTAACTTTCTTGAAGGTTCAATGAATAGAACAAAAGAGTTAGCTCAGTATCCGTTGTGGCTTGCCCACTATGGAATTGATCCTGCTAAACCGGGTAATCAACCTGGTGTTAAAGCTGGTGGTTGTTTTGTGCATTCATGGACCAGTAAAAATTGTGAGTCACAGTGGACGCTTTGGCAGTATTCCTCGTGTGGAATAGCACCAAAATATGGTGTTCCTGGAAGCCGCCTTGATTTAAATGTATTTAGTGGTTCACAAAAATCTTTCTTAGATCTTGTTAAGGGAATCTGGACTCCAACTCTTGATGAATTGATGCCTACGCAAGAGCCATCAAATATGTTGCTAACAGCGCAAGCGGCATCTTCTAGCGATAAAGCGGTTAGTTTTAAAGTCAATGTCACGCGTCCAACCTCACTACCTGTTGTAACGGGAAGTGTGAAGTTAGTTTTTGATGCAGCCACAAAACCATCACCAGCACCCACACAAAGACTGATCAGAGAGACAAGTGGTGTTTGGACATTGTCAGTTAAAGGTGTTCCAGCAGGAAATTATTCAGGCAAACTTTTGTATGAAGATGTTTCAGGAACTCATGCTGATGCAACTGTTCCCGTTAACTTTGTCGTTGCCCAGGGGCCAGAGCCAACTCCATCTCCCTCCCCCACTCCATCTCCCACCAAAAAGCCAACAACCGACAGTTGCAAGGGGCAGATACGAAATTAATTCTGGTGGGCCTGAATGCAATCTGCTGGGGTGAACCACGGTTTAACTGAACAAAGGTAGAGTGCTCACATTATGGTTGCTCAGAAAAAGCTAACTGGTGGCGTGGTCAGAAGTGACCGAGATTTAGCCGATGGTCGAACCATTCGCTATTACGATACTAAATCGCAAGAGCGCAATTTAGTTGATGCCAGAGAGCCAGAGAGTCAACCAGAAATTGGTGAACTTCGTCTTGACCCACTTGTTAACGAATGGGTTGTCATGGCAGCACATCGCCAAGGTCGAGTTTTTCTACCACCTAAGGAACTGTGTCCTTTGTGTCCTTCTACTTCAGAAAAACTAACTGAAGTTCCAGAACACGATTTTGAAGTTGTTGTTTTTGATAATCGTTCACCATCTCTTCGCGCGCCACAAGGTGATTGGGCGTTGCCAGACATTGTGGGTCCAGATACAGATTTAGGGACAGCAGCTGGAAAGTGCGAAGTTGTTTGTTTCACCTCAAGCCACACAGGCTCATTTAAAGATTTATCTGCAGATCGTGTGCGCACTCTTTTAGAAGCGTGGATCGATAGAACAGCAGAGCTTTCAAAAGAGAGTTTTATTGAGCACATTGCAGCTTTTGAAAATAGAGGCGAAGAAGTAGGTGTGACTTTGACGCATCCACATGGTCAGATCTATGCCTATTCATACGTGCCTCCCAAGGTTGAAAAAATGCTGTCGGTTGCAAAAAAATACAAAGATCAAACAGGCAAAGTTCTCTTTGATGAGATTATTGCCCGCGAAATTTTGGAAAAAGATCGAATCATTGCCAAAAATGATCGATGGGTTGCTTTTGTTCCATACGCATCTAGATACTCCTTTGAAATACATGTTGCGCCGTTAAATCCTGTTCCAGATTTAACGCAGTTAACAGAGGCAGATCGGGCAAGTTTTCCTGAGATCGCACTTGAAGTTACAAACCGTTTAGATGGCGTTTTTGGAATTGAAATGGCATACATTGCAGCATGGCATCAAGCACCGGTGCGCAATGGCCGAGACCTATTGCGCTTGCATTGGCAGATCACAAGTGTTCGTAGAGCGCCAGGAAAGTTAAAGTACTTATCCGGATCTGAATCAGCAATGGGTGCATTCATCATGGACCTTCGCCCAGAACAATCTGCAGAACAACTACGCGCAGTAGTTTTATAAACTACTTATTGCCCTGAAGGCGTGCTTCCTAAAGTAACTGTGAAAGTTTTTTCAGAGCCATTGGGTAGATCTACAACAATGGTTACCTTGCTGCCTGGTGCGTAAGAGCGAATTCTGACGACAGCAGCCGTTGAATCTGCAATTCTTAGTCCACCGATACTTGTAATGATTGATCCCACCGGGATTCCAGCTTTTTCTGCTGCTTCACCTGCAGTAAGGCGGAAGATTTTTGCACCAGTACCTGTGTAAGTTCTATCAAATTCGACTCCCAAAAATGGTCTGGTCGATTTACCTGTAGCGATTAATTCATCTACTACTCGCTTGGCCTCATTTATAGGAATTGAATAACCAATTCCTATGTTTCCACTATCCGCACCTGAAGTTGCAATAGCTGAATTAACGCCGATGATTCTTCCCAATGAATCCAATAGTGCACCACCTGAGTTGCCAAGGTTGATTGCGGCATCAGTTTGAATTGCATTCACAAAAGATTCCGTTCCAGATGTTCCAGTTGTGACGGGCCTATTTAGAGCTGAAACAATTCCACTGGTGACTGTACTTGCCAATCCCAATGGGGAACCGATTGCTACAACTGGATCACCAACACTAATTTTTGATGAGTCTCCAACAGTAACGGTTGGAAGATTTCCGCGATTAACCTTTAGTACTGCTATGTCATAGGCAGAATCTCTTCCAACAATTTGAGCAGTCAATGTGCTTCCATTTAAAAGTTCCACCAAAATCGTGCCCGAAGTAGCAGCATTTTCTATCACGTGGTTGTTGGTAACAATGTAAGAAAGATTGCTATCTGACTTATAAATTGAACCACTTCCTGTGCCAGAGCCTAAAGATGAGGTGACTTTGATTGTGACCACCGATGGAGCAACCACAGCAGCAATACTCTTAACGTCAATTGTTGGGGCACCTAATGTCAAAGCTGTTCGAGACGTTGAGCAACCAGCAGGTGGTGCCAAGAAAATTCCTTGACTCTTTTTATCGACGCAGACCTTAACTCCCAATTGCTGTGTCACATTTGCAGTTGCGATTCCACCAATGACGGCGCCTCCTACAACGGCGCCAAGAATGAACCCTGAAATCACTTTGGCGTGGGTCTTCATCTGGAGCTCACTTTCTTACTTATTTTGATCTTTCAAGAAGTTCACATTTTCATTTAAATCTGAGAGAAACATTAAAATCAACTTATAGCCAACCTATAGACAATTACTCGTTGGTTCAATATTTGCTTTAGCCCAAAACAATCCAGGCACCTGCAACCTTAACTTTGACACTTGGCAGAGCTCTGATGGTAGTGGCGGCTGATCCATCTGGACCCTTTACAACTTTGCCAGCTGCGAGCGGATCAAAACTTGCATTGTGAACTCCGCAGACCATTAGTTTGCTTGCTGCAAAATATTCCACTGAACCGCCGTTGTGGGTACAAATAGTTTGATAGGCAAATACTCCTGCTTTAGTGCGAAACAACAACGCTGACGCACCATTTGCAAGTTGGAATTTATGTGAGCCGCCTACTTTTACTTTCGACAACCGAACAATTCTTGTGCCCGATGCCTGTGCAGTTGTTTGTGAACCAAAAACAGCCGCGACTACACTTGCCATGGCTACTCGCAAAGCCATTCTGCGGTTAATACTCATGCTCCCTGACTTGGATTCGAACCAAGAACCTGTCGATTAACAGTCGACTGCTCTGCCGTTGAGCTATCAGGGATTACGGTCGTGAGCGCTAACTCTATCGCACCTGAGCGCAGTGGCTCAAACTAACGGCCACCTTAAAAGTTGGTTAGAGGCTACCCAATGCCAAGTCATGAAGGGATCTGCGGGCACTCTCTAGCGCCACCAACTGGGCAAAAGCTGCGTTGTATTCGATTTCATTCTCAACTGGATTAAGTCGTTGAAGTGAAGATTTCAACTCTGCAATCGAGCGGGATATCGCTACTTCTCGCAAACGTGCGACGATGCTGACAACATAAACATGTGTGGGTTTTCCATCAGATCTAATTGGTTCAACATTTAGTTCGGTAAACAAGGCTCTAACATTTTCATCTGTAATTAATTCTGGTGTGACTTTTTCATGTACAGAGATCTCTTTTTGTAGCGCGCTATATGCAGGATGTGTAAATGCCTCTGCCTCTATTGAACTCCATAAGCCATCAACAAATAAACTTGGCTCTTGCAATCGTGCCTTAAGCACTTCTCGCTCAAGAATTAATCTGGCCTCGTTTGGATCTGGCCTAAATTTTTCTTGCTGGGTTACACCCTCATCATTATTTTGTTCAATCTTTGCGCCTTGACTACGCGGTGAAGACTTGGCACCTTGGGCAACTGCTCTTGTGACAATCTCAACTTCTACACCGAGCCATCCTGCAAGAAGTCTTGTGTATTCGGGGCGAAGTGACTTATCTCTAATCTGCGCAACAAGTGGAGCTGCAGAGTTCAGTGCATTGACACGACCTTCTGCCGAATCCAGTTTGTGATGTGCTAGCTCTGCGCGAATTGCAAACTCGAAAAGTGGAACACGACGAGCAATTAAGTCGCGAAGGGCGGCATCGCCTTTTTCTTGGCGAAGATCACATGGATCTAACCCATCTGGTTCTACGGCAACAAATGTCTGAGTAACAAACTTTTGATCTTCACTAAATGCTCGAAGCGCAGCCTTTTGGCCAGCTGCATCTCCGTCAAATGTGAAGATCACTTCGCCGCGGAAAGCATCATCATCCATCAGCAATCTGCGTAGTATTCGAATGTGGTCAGCGCCAAATGCAGTTCCACATGTTGCAACTGCAGTAGTAATTCCTGCTAAATGCGCAGCCATAACATCTGTGTATCCCTCAACAATGACAGCCTGTCGCTTTTTTGCAATCTCTTTCTTTGCAACATCTAAGCCATAAAGAACCTGACTCTTCTTATAGATAGGTGTTTCAGGTGTATTCAAATACTTTGGACCTTGATCTTCTTCATCACTTGCAAGTTTTCTTGCTCCAAAACCAACCACATCACCTGAGATGTCACGGATAGGCCATGTGAGGCGATTGCGAAAACGATCAATGGGACCTCTCTGCCCCATCTTTGATAAACCAGCTAATTCAAGTTCATCGATCGTGTATCCGAGTGCTCGTAGATGTTTGGTCAGCCCATCCCATTCATCTGGTGCATATCCAACTCCAAATTGATCACATGCTGCCTTATCAAAGCCACGCTTAGTTAAAAGTTCACGGCCATGGGCAGCCCCCGTTGATGTGTTGAGTTGTTCTTGATAAAACTTTGTTGCCTCAAGATTTGCACTGATTAATCGACTTCGCGCACCAGAAGTCACGACTGGACTAGATGAACCTTCGTCATAACGCAATGTGTAACCGATTCGATCAGCCAGGCGTTCAATAGTCTCTGTAAAAGTTAAATGATCAATTTTCATTAAGAATGCAATGACATCGCCACCTGTTTGACAACCAAAGCAGTGAAAATAACCTTTGCTTGGTGTTACGTGAAAAGAAGGTGACTTCTCATCATGGAAAGGACAAAGACCTTTTTTCTGTCCACCACCGGCGCTTTTTAACTGCACATAATCTGCAACGACTTCATCGATGGGAGCGCGGTCACGGATGTATGCAACATCGTCTTCTCGAATGCGACCACTCATAATCAAACCCTACCGATTGGCAATCAAACGTGCATGCAAGGCATAGGCCCCTGGGTCGGTAAGGGCTGCAACTTGATCAATTACCACGCGCATTTTGGCTAAATCATCACTTGCTTCATCCCAGGGCTTCTTGAAAAATGAGTCTAGTTCGTGTGGATATTTCAAGAGCATTTCAACTAACTCGCTAATGATGACTTGTTGTTTTGCATACCTCTCTTGAGAGTGTGCGGCGTTAATCAAGTAGTGACCGGCAATCGACTTGAGGAAATCTACTTCAACCTTTTGTTCGCGTGGAATCTCAAGATTTGCTCCATAACGAGAGAGATCACCATTGCCATGCACCTTTCTGGTTTCAACTTCGGCGGCTAGAACAAAACGACCAATTAACTGACTTGTTGAGTCCTTGAGTCGAGCAAGACTTCGATGGCTCCCGTCATAGTAATGAGGCCAAGCTGAAAGCTCTGATAACCGTTTATGGGCATCTAAAGCCTCTTGTTCTGTCGCATCACTTTTATAGTTCCGCGTCATGACTGTGTATAAATCTGCAAAATCTTTTTCGAATGTTTTTACCGAAACTTGTCCTGCAAAGATTGCATCCTCTAAATCATGGACAGAGTATGCACAATCATCTGACCAATCCATGATTTGAGCTTCAATACATTTTTTCCCAGCAGGTGCGCCCTCGCGCATCCAATTAAAGACTTCAACATCATCGTCATAGACTCCAAATTTGCGGGAGTTTTCACTTCGTGGCCATGGGTACTTCGTTGCACCATCTAGTGATGCTCTTGTTAAGTTAAGCCCAATACTTTCGCCATTGGAATCAACTGTTTTTGCTTCAAGGCGAACAAGTAAGCGAAAGCTCTGAGCATTTCCTTCAAAGCCACCAAAATCTTCTGCAATCACAGCTAGCGCTTCTTCACCGTTGTGTCCAAAAGGTGGATGTCCTAAATCATGTGACAAACAAGCAGTGTCTTGTAGATCAGGATCGGCGCCGAGTGATTCTCCAAGCTCTCGCCCGATCTGTGCGCACTCTAAAGAATGAGAAAGCCGTGTGCGCTGAAAATCATTTTCCCAAGGAACGGCGACTTGAGTTTTTGCAGCTAAACGTCGAAGCGCGGCCGAATGAATTACTCGTGCACGATCTCGCATAAATTCTGTGCGACCAGGACGCTTTGCTGGCTCGTCCAAGAATCTCTCTTGGTCAAAACTGCTGTAGGTCATGGAAGCACCTTAGTGACAATGTCTGCATCAGGTAAACGATCACTGACATTTATTCCTCGCCGGCCAACAGTTATATAAGAAAGATATGCAGCTGCCTCACGAATTAAGTACCTGTAACCGCTGTTTTCTAAAGTGTTTGGACCCGTTTGCACAGGAGAGCATGTGCTCACAACACCTTCATCATTAGCCATAGTCATTGCTCTCTTGCAGTGATAGGCGTCAGTAACAATGATGACGTCACTTACAAAACGTTTCTTCATAATCTTTGTGTAAGCCTTTGTGCTTTGCAAGGTATCTCGACCAACTTCTACTGCAGTAATTTTGCTCGCAACAATTCCATTCATACGCAGCCAATATTTGCCAGATGCACCCTCTGTTGTGCGATCACCAGGTGCGCCACCCCCGACAGTAATAATTGTTGGTGCTAGACCTAAATCAAAAATCCTTTTGGCTTCCACAAGTCGTGCTTCTAGCGCCTCGCCTGGTTTTCCATTTAACTGCGCAGCCCCTAAAACAACAATGACATCGGCTTCTCGAACAATGGGATTATTTGCAGCTCTCCACACCTGTGCAACTGCATAGGTAGGGCCAACCAATGCCAGAATTACAATGATCGTGATTGTGCGACGAATCCATCTAAAGAGAAACATCTATCCCCCTGAAAATGCATCCTCTAGTTCAACATGAACTAGTTCGTCTGGATCATTAAGCCAACCATCTGGCAACGTAGGTGCACGGCCATGACTTGTTCGACCACGGGGTTTTTCACCAATCTCTACTGGATAGGGTTGTTGTTCTAATTGATCAAGCAAATCGCGCATCTCTTGCAGCGATGAAACCATTCCCAAATCATGGCGAATTTCTCGCGGCACTCTAAAGCCCTTTAAGTACCAGGCCATATGTTTTCGAATATCGCGCATTCCGCGATCTTCTGATTCTAAATACTCAACAATTAACTGTGCGTGACGAAACATCACTTCTCGGACTTCATGCAACGTTGGAGTGATCTGTTTGTCTTCTCCTTTAAGGGAGGCAACTAAATCTGTAAATAACCAAGGTCTGCCCAAGCACCCTCTGCCAACAACAACGCCGGCGCAACCTGTTTGTTCAATCATTGCAACAGCATCAGAGCCAGACCAGATATCACCATTGCCTAGAACAGGAACTCCCGTTGGCTTTAAATGATCAACTAATCGAGTAATCGCAGACCAATCTGCTTTGCCTTCATACATTTGTGCTGCAGTTCTGGCATGAAGTGCAACCCATGCAACACCTAGATCGGCAGCAGATTTTGCTGCCTCTAAATATGTTTCATGATCACTATCAATGCCAATGCGCATCTTTACCGTGACAGGAATGCCAAATGGTTTTGCGGCCTCTACTGCAGCTTGAACAATATTGCTAAAGAGTTTGCGTTTAAACGGCAGCGCTGCTCCCCCACCTTTGCGAGTAACTTTTGGAACAGGGCAACCAAAGTTCATATCGATGTGATCAGCCAAGTTTTCTTTGCCAAGCATCGTAACTGCTGCTCGCATTGTTGTTGGATCAACGCTGTAGAGCTGGACAGAACGAGGCCACTCACCTTTGCCAGGAACAATCATCCGCAAAGTTTCAGGCCGTCTTTCGATCAGCGCCCTTGCTGTAACCATTTCTGAAACAAAAAGACCTGCGCCTTGTTCTCTACATAGAGTTCTAAATGGTGCATTGGTTATTCCAGCCATAGGGGCAAGAACAACTGGCGGATCAATAAAGTGATCACCGGTTGCTAGTGGGAGCAGAAGAGGTTTTAGCAACCGATTAAACGCGGTGCAAGCCACGCTTGTACTTGATCCAGAGCAACGCGCTCTTGTGCCATTGTGTCGCGGTCGCGAATAGTTACTGCATTGTCTTCGAGAGTTTCAAAGTCAATTGTTATGCAATAGGGAGTTCCAATTTCATCTTGGCGACGATAACGACGGCCAATTGCACCGGCATCATCAAAATCGATGTTCCAGTTTTTGCGAAGTTGATCTGCCAAATCTCTGGCCTTTGGCGATAGATCGGCGTTTCTAGAAAGTGGCAACACAGCTACTTTGATTGGTGATAAACGGTAATCAAGTTTTAGAACGGCGCGCTTTTCCATTTCACCTTTGCTATTTGGTGCTTCATCTTCTGTGAATGCATCCATCAAGAAAGTCAGCGTGCATCGATCAACACCGGCTGCAGGCTCGATAACAAACGGTGTCCAGCGTTCTCCCTTTTCTTGATCAAAGTAAGAAAGATCTTTTCCAGAGGCTGCAGAGTGGGCCTTTAAATCAAAATCAGTACGGTTTGCAATGCCCTCAAGTTCACCCCATTCAGTTCCTGCAAATTCAAACTTGTATTCAATATCTGCAGTGCGCTTTGAATAGTGTGACAGTTTTTCTTTTGGATGATCATAAATGCGCAGGCGCTCAGGGTTAATTCCTAGATCCACATACCAAGCCATACGTGTGTCGATCCAATATTGGTGCCACTCTTCATCGGATCCTGGGACTACAAAAAACTCCATCTCCATCTGCTCAAATTCGCGTGTGCGGAAAATAAAGTTTCCTGGGGTAATTTCATTACGGAAAGATTTTCCTATTTGGCCAATACCAAAAGGAGGCTTCTTGCGTGATGTTGTCATTACCTGATCAAAGTTAATGAAGATTCCTTGGGCAGTTTCTGGACGCAAGTATGCAAGGCCTGATTCATCCTCAACTGGTCCAAGAAAAGTCTTGAGCAAACCGCTGAATTGCTTGGGAGTTGTGAACTGACCTTTATTTCCACAAGCAGGACAGTTAACTTCGGATAAGGATGCTGGTTTCTTTTTGTGCTTTGCTTCATAGGCTTCTTCAAGATGATCTGCGCGATAGCGTTTATTACATGCGGTGCACTCTGTTAATGGATCACTAAATGTTGCAACGTGTCCAGATGCTTCCCATACTTCTTTTGCCAAGATGACACATGAGTCCAAACCGACAACATCTTCTCGGCCCATAACCATGGACTTCCACCACTGACGTTTAACATTGTTTTTTAGTTCTACACCTAGTGGGCCGTAGTCCCATGATGCGCGAAGGCCTCCATAAATTTCAGAGGATGGATAAACAAATCCACGACGCTTTGCAAGTCCAACAATATTTTCTAAACGATCCGTTGCCATTTAATTCTCCATCCGGCTGGCTGTCGGCGGTTAAGCAACAAGTGTTACTTCCGTAGGAGAATTTTACTCTGAGTACGGCCGTTCATATGCACCGGGCTCATCAATTGCCAGCGCCAAAGTTGGAATCGCGTTCATCTTTACATTGTTATTGCTCAAAGCTCGGCGATAGGAACCCACATTTTCCCAACGGGTCACAAGTGACCACAGTGTTAGATCATCTAGATTCTGGCCAAATTCACCATCGACAAAACCGGCACATGCCGAAAAAGCATCAAGTGATACGGCCAATTGGCTCTCAAAATGAGCGGCATCTGCCAACGGAACTGAAAATCGAGCAACAGCAATCATGTATGGAGCGTATCGGGCTTATTTTGGAAATGATAATCATTTCCATTTTTGTGCTATTGTCGATCCATGAACATCGCCATCGCACTTGCAGCCATTACCGCTCTTTCAACTTTTGCAGGAGGGGCGCTGGCTCTTCGAGCTAGGGATCGACTCCATCTTGTTCTTGGGTTATCTGCTGGATTGCTCTTGGGATTGGTCGCCTTTGACCTACTGCCAGAAGTTTTTGAATTAGGCACACAAGAGATATTCCATGCACCGGCTGTTTCAGTTGCACTCATAGGTGGTTTTTTATTACTTCACTTTTATGAGCAAATCTTTGGAAGCCATGAGCCAGCAGAATCTGATTACGGCAACGACCACAAACACTCTCATAACTTCTCTGGCGTCTTAGGTTCGGTTGCAATGGCAGGCCACGTATTTCTAGATGGTTTGGCATTAGGTGTTGCATTCAAAGTGAGCTCAGATCTGGGTTTTGTCGTCTTTATCGCTCTGCTGGCTCACGCTTTTAGCGATGGCCTGAACACTGTTTCATTTCTAGTTAAATCAGGACTTTGGGGCAAGAAAAGTTTTGCACTCATTGGCGTGGATACGGTTGCACGAGTAAGTGGCGCAGCACTTGGAACCACACTTGCATTGAGCAATGAATTCATCGCACTCTACTTAGCAGCCTTTGCAGGAATCATCATCTATCTTGCAACTTCTCACATACTTCCTGAAGCACATTCAAATCACTCTTCTCGTTTGACTATGGCAGCCACAATTGCAGGAGTATTGATTATGTGGGCAGTCTCTAGCTACCTCCACGCCGGAGATGCACATTCTCATGGCACTAAAGTTGGCATCCATCAGGAAGATGCAACTCACACCGATCAGCACAAAGATGAGCATTCACATGAAGGCGAACAATCTAAGTAGCCATGAATAAATCAGATCTGAAAATGATTTCAGTGCTTGAACGCACAGGCGGTTTTGCCAGTGCTCAAGAACTACATCAAATCTTGCGCCGCGAAGGTGATGGCATAGGTTTAACAACTGTTTATCGAGCATTGCAATCACTAGTCGATGACAAGATCGTTGACTTACTTCGAAGAGATGACGGTGAGGCGATCTACCGTTTATGTGGAGATGGCCACCATCACCATTTAGTGTGTAAAGGTTGTGGTCAGACTGTAGAGATCGAAGGTGGAGCAATCGAAAACTGGGCTAAAGCTAAGGCTGAAGAGTTTGGTTTCCGCGAGGTTGCACACACGGCTGAAATATTCGGCCTTTGTTCAAAATGCTAATTAGCTAGGCTTTTCCGAACCGTCTATCTCTTGCCGAATACTCTTGAATCGCTTTCCACAGTGTTTTACGTGTTACATCTGGCCACAACACATCCATAAATACAAACTCGGCGTAGGCACTTTGCCACGGCAGAAAGTTGCTGGTGCGCTGCTCCCCCGATGAACGCAAGAAAAGATCGACATCACTCATCTGAGGTGAATCCAAGTACTTAGCAAAAACTTTTTCAGTGATGGCATCTGCTTTCACTTTGCCCCGTTTTACGTCACGAGCAAGCTCTGCAGCTGCATCAACAATCTCAGCCCGGCCACCATAGTTAACGCACATATTAAGAGTTAAGGTTTTGTTTTTCCTTGTGAGCTCTTCTGCCTCTTCTAGCTCTTTTATGACACTGCTCCACAAACGTTTAGGGCGACCAACCCATCGAATTCGAACACCCATCTCATTCATCTGGTCACGACGGCGCCGAATAACATCGCGGTTGAATCCCATCAGAAACTTCACTTCATCTGGCGACCTGCGCCAATTCTCTGTTGAAAATGCATAGGCGCTTATCTCCTTTACGCCAAACTCAATTGCACCTTCTACGACATCAAGTAATGCTGCCTCTCCTGCTTCATGGCCTGCAGTGCGTGGCAAACCTTTTTTCTGAGCCCAGCGGCCATTTCCATCCATGACAATTGCAACGTGGTGTGGAATTTTAATTGTCATACGCGCTCCACCATTGGTAGTGAACGCAGTCCGCGTTCTAGATGCCATTGTAGATAAGCAGCAATTAATCCACTAGCTTCTCTTCGATAACGGGGCTCGCTAGAAGAGGCCGTTTCCCAATCACTACTAAGGAGCGCGCCCATTAAATCTAAAGTTTCTGCCGCTGGTGTTGCACAGGCAGAAGGCCTGCATTCTGCGCAAACTGATCCTCCGCCAACTAATGAGAAGTATCGATGTGGTCCATCTTTTTCACACCTGGAACAAATAGTCATTGATGGTGCATATCCTGCAACTGCGAGTGATCGTAAAAGAAATGCATCAAGAATAAGTAGCGGGTCATAACGATTTTCTGCAAGTGCTTTCATGCCACCTGTGACTAATTGAAACTCTTGAACTGCAGGTTCATTTTCTTGGGAAGTAAATCTTTCTGCCGCCTCTAATATCGCAGATGCCACTGTCCAGCGCTGATAATCAAAAGTTAGCGCTTCTCCGTAATTCATGATTGCTTCAACTTGCGTGACTGTGTCAAAAGTTTTTCCGGTGTAGAGCTGAATATCAACATGACTGCCGGGTTCAAGACGAGCACCGAACTTTGATTTTGTGCGCCGCACACCTTTTGCTACGCCACGAATTCGGCCATGCTCACGCGTAAGCATGGTGATAATTCGATCTGCTTCACCGAGCTTTTGGGTGCGCAAAATGATTGCCTCATCCCGATACAAACTCATACGGGTAAAGGTAGTGCGTGGATCTAGCGAATTGCGCGATTTATCGCAGACACGACCGCTTTGAGTGAGGCCGTTGTCGTGTTTGGATCAATTCCCACTCCCCAGAAAACATCGCCATCGATTGCACACTCTAGGTATGCCGCAGCCGATGCATCTCCGCCTGCAGCAAGTGCATGCTCGAAGTAATCTAGAACTCGAACATCTACGCCGTAGTTTTGCAAAATATTACAAAAGGCTGCAATAGGGCCATTGCCTTGGCCCTTGAGTTCATGTTTTTCGCCACGATCGGTAATCGTTGCAGTTAAGTGAACATCTTCACCGAGTACTGATGTTTGAGACAAGCCCTTCAGGCGAAAACGTCCCCATGGCGCAGAATCGGTTGGTAGATATTCATCTTCGAAAATATTCCATAGATCATTTGCATCAACTTCTCCGCCTTCAGAGTCAGTCTTTGCTTGTACGACTTTTGAAAACTCAATCTGTAAACGACGCGGCAAATCTAGGTGATGCTCATTCTTCATCAAATAAGCAACGCCGCCCTTACCTGATTGAGAGTTAACGCGAATGACTGCTTCATATGATCTACCGATATCTAATGGATCGATCGGCAAATATGGAACAGCCCAAGTGAAATCTCGAACTTCTTTGCCAGCTGCCTTTGCATCGCGTTCTAGATGATCGAAACCTTTTTTGATTGCATCTTGGTGTGATCCAGAAAATGCAGTAAAGACAAGATCTCCGCCGTATGGATGGCGCTCTGGCACGCGAAGTTGGTTTGCATACTCAACGGTTCGGCGAATTTCATCGATGTTTGAAAAATCAATATGAGGATCGATGCCATGTGAGACTAAATTCATGCCAAGAGTTACAAGGCATACATTTCCTGTGCGCTCACCATTACCAAAAAGAGTTCCTTCAATACGATCTGCACCAGCTAGAAAACCAAGTTCTGCGGCAGCTACTCCTGTGCCACGATCATTGTGTGGGTGAAGAGAGACAATGACATTTTCGCGGTTTTCAAGATTGCGACACATCCACTCAATTGAATCTGCATAAACATTTGGAGTCGTTAGCTCAACAGTTGCCGGAAGATTCATAATTGTCTTCCACTCTTTAGTTGGCTTCCAGACTCTGTTTACTGCGTTACAGACTTCTACAGCGAATTCAAGCTCTGTACCCGTATAGGACTCTGGAGAGTATTCAAATGAAATCTTAGTCTCTGGCACAATTGTAACTAGATCAAGGCAAAGCTGGGCAGCATCGGTTGCAATCTTTTTGATTCCATCTTTATCTAATCCAAAAACAACGCGGCGTTGAAGAGCCGATGTGGAGTTATACAAATGGATAATCGCTTGCTTTGATCCCTTTACCGCTTCAAAGGTTCGGCGAATCAGTGGATCGCGAGCCTGCGTCAACACTTGAATGATTACATCATCAGGAATCAAATTCTCTTCAATAATTTTTCGAACAAAATCAAAATCAGTTTGGCTTGCACTTGGAAATCCAACTTCAATCTCTTTGTAACCCATGGAGACAAGTAATTTGAACATTGCAAGTTTGCGAGGAGTATCCATAGGATCGATAAGTGCTTGGTTGCCATCTCGAAGATCAACGGAAGACCACTTAGGCGCCTTCGTCATTTTTTGATGTGGCCACGTGCGATCAGGTAAATCGATTGGATGAAAAGCTGAATAACGATGCACAGGCATCTTTGAAGGTATTTGCTGTGGGAAATTCATTTACTGCTCCTTAAATTTGGCGGGTTTTGTCTTTTAACCGGTACGACAAAACTCCGCAGCGAGGGGACCGGTTACTTGGCCCCGCCACGGCAGCTAAGGAGGAGGCTGCGCTTTCTCATGAGTTAAGGGTAACGCTTAAATTAAAGGACTGGCAAATAACGATCGAGTTCAAATGCGCTGACTTGGCGGCTGTAATCCAGCCATTCTGCGCGCTTGTTTCGAAGTACGAACTCAAATACATGTTCGCCCAAGGTCTCTCGCACTAATTGGCTCTTTTCCATCTCAATAATCGCTTCATTCAGGTTTGATGGCAAGACGACAGGATCCTTTGAATCGGAAAGAACATACTTCTCTTCAACGCCCTTTAAGCCCGCAGCCAACATAACTGCATACGCCAAATATGGATTACATGCAGTATCTGGTGATCTAAATTCAATTCTTGTTGATTGCTCTTTCTTTGGTTTATACATTGGAACACGTACTAACGCCCCTCGATCACTTTGTCCCCAGTTTGCATATGCCGGTGCTTCTCCCCCGCCATGTAAACGTTTGTAAGAGTTAACCCACTGATTAGTAATTGCTGTGATCTCTGGTGCGTGCTTAATTAGTCCGGCAATAAATGAGCGGCCTACGGCAGAGAGATTAAACTCTGCATCGGCGTCATAGAATGCATTCTCTTCACCTTTAAATAATGAAACATGTGTATGCATTCCGCTACCTGGATGATCGGTAAATGGCTTTGGCATAAAGGATGCGTGAAAGCCTTGATCTAATGCAACCTCTTTGATGACATGGCGAAATGTCATGATGTTATCTGCAGTAGTTAACGCATCGGCATAGCGCAAATCAATCTCTTGTTGTCCGGGTGCTCCTTCGTGATGTGAAAACTCAACGCTAATTCCCATGGCCTCAAGCAAAGTAATTGCTTGGCGACGGAAGTCGTGGCCAACCACTGCTGGCGTGTGATCAAAATATCCACCTTGATCTACGGGAACTGGAGCAACACCAACTTCTGGAGCTTTCTTAAATAAGAAGAATTCAATCTCAGGATGGGTGTAACAGGCATAACCCATTTTGGTAGATTTTTCTAAAATTCGGCGCAAGACATTGCGTGGATCTGACGGTGAAGATGTTCCATCAGGAAGTGCGATGTCACAAAACATTCTGGCCGCACCTGGTGATTCGGTGCGCCAAGGAAGAATGGAAAACGTTGCAGGATCCGGTTTTGCCAACATGTCAGATTCGGTAATGCGCGCAAAGCCTTCTATGGCAGAACCATCAAACCCAATTCCCTCATCAAAGGCATTTTCTAATTCAGCTGGTGCAATAGCAACCGATTTAAGAAAGCCCAAAACATCTGTAAACCACAAACGAACAAAGCGAATATCTCGCTCTTCTAGGGTTCGAAGGACAAACTCTTGCTGCTTGCTTCTATCTGCACTCATAGAAACATTGTTACAAACTCAGGTTACGGGCGTGTTAACTGCCTTACGAATGCGGCTAAATGACGAAAAAATCAGCCTTATCGATAATGCTCTTTGCGGGTAGATCGCGCGTGATGACGGAGTTGGCACTAATTCGACTTCCTTCACCAACGCTTACGTTGCCAAGAATTCTTGCGCCCGCGCCGATGATTACATCGTTTCCGATTGTTGGATGTCGTTTGCCTGTTTCAATTCCTCGAGCACCCAATGTCACATCGTGATAGAGCATGACGTCATCACCGATAACTGCAGTTGCACCAATTACTACGCCCATGCCGTGGTCGATAAAAAACCTGCGCCCAATCTTTGCACCTGGGTGAATCTCGATTCCTGTTGTTGATCTGACCGCATTTGAATGAATCCGCGCAATTAACTTGAATCCTATTTTCCAAAGAAAATGGGAGATGCGATGGCCCCACACTGCATGAACACCTGGGTATGCCAAAGCAATCTCTAATCGATTACGCGCAGCCGGATCATGGCTCAGTGCGTTATCGAGATCTTCTTTAATGCGACGAATCATAAAAACTAGTCTACTAAATCTTCGTAAAGAACCGTCGATAGGTAGCGCTCACCAGATGATGCACAGATAACAACAATATTTTTACCTGCATACTCTGGTCGCTTTGCAATCTCACTAGCAGCCCACAATGTTGCACCCGATGAGATTCCTGCAAGGATTCCCTCTTCAGCAGCTGCGCGGCGTGCATACTTAATTGCATCATCTGCAGTTGCATCTAAAATTTCATCATAAACAGAGCGATCCAAAACATTAGGAATAAAGTTTGCGCCAATTCCCTGAATTGGGTGTGGACCAGGCTCGCCGCCATTGAGCAATGGCGATGCTGCAGGCTCTACGCCAATAACTTTAATCTTTGGGTTTTTCTCTTTGAGTAGTTGTCCGGCACCTGTGATCGTTCCACCAGTTCCGATACCAGAGATAAAGACATCAACTTTGCCTTCTGTATCTCGCCAGATTTCTTCTCCGGTTGTCTTGCGGTGGATTGCAGGACCTGCTGCATTTTCAAATTGGCGAACTAATACAGCACCAGATGCAGCAAGTTTTTCTGCCGCTGCAACTGCGCCCTTCATTCCCTCTGCTGCAGGAGTAAGAACTAGTTCGGCGCCATAGGCACGAATCAACTTGCGACGCTCTTTTGAAACCGACTCTGGCATCGTCATTACAGACTTATATCCACGGGCTGCTGCAACCATCGCTACGGCAATTCCAGTGTTTCCAGATGTTGCTTCAACGATTGTCCCGCCAGGCTTTAGCTCACCGCTTGCCTCTGCAGCATCGATCATTGCAATTCCAAGACGGTCCTTAATTGATGAGCTTGGGTTGTAGAACTCAAGCTTTGCAAAAACATTGCCTGCGGCACCATCTGTGATCTTGTTGATGCGCACTAGTGGGGTGTTTCCAAATACCTCTGTGATGTTGTTATAAACCTTCATTATTTTCTCCTCTGACTCTTTTTGATTTTCGTAATCTTGTCGGGGCTATTTCTTTTAGTTCATCAACTTTAAGTAGATCTGAAGTTTCAGATTCCTACCGATTTCGGTTTTTTTGGCTAAAAGTTAAATTAGCAACAGCCACTAGAAGCAACGCAGAAATCAACCACGCGGTTACGTGTAAAAAACCAGGTGATCATTGATTGCATGTTCAAATTCTACCGAATCAATTGTTTTTTGCGAGTTGCAAGGGATTTGCAATAAGCAGGCTTATTTTTCACTCCAGCCAGATGTCATTGGAAGTCTGCGGTCCTTGCCAAATGCACGTGATGAAACCTTGGTGCCTGGTGGATATTGACGCCGTTTGTATTCAGCCTTATCAACTAAAGAGAGCACGCGACGGACAAGCTCTGGATCAAAGCCATCGTTTAGAAGTTCCTGGAATCCACGGTCCTGATCCACATATGCCATCAGTAACTTGTCTAATACTTTGTAGTCTGGCAAAGAGTCAGTGTCCTTTTGGCCAGGACGCAGCTCGGCGCTTGGCTCTTTTGTGATTGATCGCTCTGGAATCGGTGCAACTTGGCCGGCCTTAATTGCTTGTTGATTGCGCCAGTTGGCCAAAGCCCACACATCGGTTTTGTAAATATCTTTAATGGGAGCAAAACCGCCAACAGCATCACCATAGAGAGTTGAATAACCAACTGCTAACTCACTCTTGTTACCTGTAGCTAAAACTAAATGTCCTTCTTGATTTGAAATACCCATCAGGGCAATTCCGCGAACTCGGGCCTGGAGATTTTCTTCGGCCAAGCCTTTGAGCGTTAAATTCGAAAGATAGGCATCGACCATCGGTGCAATTGGCGTTATCCGAAAATGAATTCCAGTGTTATCGGCAAGTGCTTGTGCATCTTCAATTGAATGATCAGATGAGTACTTACTTGGCATTGCCACACCGTTAACAGCCTTTGCACCCACGGCGTCAATTGCAATTGCAGCTACTAGCGCAGAATCTATTCCGCCAGACAGGCCAAGTACTACAGATCTAAATCCATTCTTTGAAACATAATCGCGTAGCCCCACGACCAAGGCCTGCCATATCTCTTCTTCATCTGAAAGTCTTGTCGCTACATCTGCACCCTGAGTATCTGAAACTTTGTTAGGGCTCTTTGTAATCTCTAGATCTGGCTGAGAGGTTGACTCGTTGCATTCAATATCAACAATTAACATCTGATCAACAAACTGGGCAGAGCGGGCCAATACCCCGCCATCGGCGCCAACAACAATTGTGTCCCCGTCAAAAACTAGATCGTCCTGTCCGCCAGTCATATTTACATAAGCAATAGGTGCGCCAATTTCTTGTGCCCTCTTTTTAACTAGGGCTAGGCGAACATCATCTTTGTTGCGTTCAAAGGGAGAGCCGTTAGGCACCACCAATAACCCAGGTTTACGGGCAGCGATTGAATCGACTGAGTGCCAAATATCCTCACAGATAGCAACGGCCACATCCACACCTTGGATTCGCACTACTAAGTTTTGATCCCCTGGTTTGAAGTTTCTGAACTCATCAAAGACGCCGTAGTTGGGAAGATGCTGTTTGAAATAGCGTGCCTTTATCTGCCCTTGATGAATAATCGCCACCGCATTTTTGGGCCCCTTATCCAGGTAACCAACGACAGCCACAATCTCACCTGATATTGAGGATGCAATTTTTTCCACTGCAGCAATACTGGCCGCTTGAAATGATGGGCGAAGAGCTAGATCCTCAACTGGATATCCGGTCACAATCATCTCTGGAAAAACAATGATCTCTGCGCTTTGCTTTTGCGCACTGGTAATTGCCTCTTGGATCAAAGCAGCGTTGCCCGCAAAATCACCAACCGTTGGGTTGATCTGGGCTAGCGCCACGCGCAACTTCATTTATTAAGTGTAACGGGGGTACCCTTAGCCACGTAACCCGTTAATAAAATAGCAGCACGTTACACATGGCCCGGGGACTGAGAAATCGGCTTCGAGGAGAGGAATAAATGTCTGACACATTTGGCGAGAGCCTTTATGGTGGTGCTAGCCATCGTCGCATCACGATCCTTGATTTAACTGCTGCTAAAAAACGTGGTGAAAAATGGGCAATGCTCACATCCTATGAATCATTGACTGCAGAGATATTTGATGAAGCCGGTATCCCTGTTTTACTCGTTGGAGATAGTGCGGGCAACAATTTTCTTGGTGAAGAAAACACCATTCCAGTAACCGTTGATGAAATGATTCCTTTAACCCGAGCAGTTGTTCGTGGCTCAAAACGCGCCCTTGTTGTGGCTGATCTGCCTTTTGGATCCTATGAATCCTCACCAGAGTTAGCCCTTGCAACCTCGGTACGTTTTTTCAAAGAGGCTGGGGCAATGGCTGTAAAGCTTGAAGGTGCACAAATTGAAAGTGTGAAAAAACTTGTAGCAAGTGGAATTCCAGTAATGGGCCATGTGGGATTAACCCCCCAATCTATGCACCAATTAGGTGGTTATCGAGTTCAGGGGCGAAGTGATGGAGATGTAATTGTTGAGGCAGCAAAAGCCCTAGAAAAAGCTGGGGCCTTTGCCATAGTGCTAGAACTTGTGCCGGCTGCATTGGCACAGCAGATTACAGAAGTGCTTTCAATTCCAACGATTGGAATTGGGGCGGGCATTAATTGTGATGCCCAGGTGCTTGTCTGGACCGACCTCATGGGATTAACAAAGAAGGCTCCCAAGTTGGCAAAGGCATATAGGAATCTAAGAGCCGAGATGTCGGCGGCGACAAAGGAGTTTGCCGATGATGTTCGAAGCGGTAACTTTCCGACCAACGACCAAAGTTTTAACTAAATTTTGGGTATTTTTTTAAATATTTTTTTGGCTGTTTTGTCACCGTTTTTCATAAAAATCTGATGATTGATTGCACCAAGTTTGCTGTCCCTACTGGTCAGTTTTTTGGAGAAAATTGCAAATTTTTTGCCCCGAAATCAGCAAATTTGCCCCCGAAAATCTGAAAATCGGGGGAAATTTACGCACAAACCCTCAATCTGAGGACGAGAATTCGCGATTTTGTCGAAATTGGTGAAAATTATTAATTTTTTAGGATTTTTTCTTTTTCAATTACGAAATCTGTAAATTTTTCGCAGATGCATAAAAAAATATAAAAATTAATTTGCGACACGCGCTAAATAAAATGTCACAAAATGTTGGCATTTTCATCTAAATGATGTCACGCTTATCCACGAACAGGTTTGGGTGACGGATCCGAACCATTCCGATAGGAGAAGTACGTGGCCGCAGCAAAGAAAGCAGCACCAAAGAAGCGTCGCAAGAAGGCAGCTGCTCCAGCAGCTCCAAAGAAGCGCCGCAAGAAGGCAGCAGCTAAGAAGGCAGCTCCAAAGCGTCGCAAGAAGGCAGCAGCTAAGAAGGCAGCTCCAAAGCGTCGTCGCAAGAAGGCAGCAGCTAAGAAGGCAGCTCCAAAGCGTCGTCGCAAGAAGGCAGCAGCTAAGAAGGCAGCTCCAAAGCGTCGCAAGAAGGCTGCTAAGAAAGCAGCTCCAAAGCGTCGCAAGAAGGCAGCAGCTAAGAAGGCAGCTCCAAAGCGTCGCAAGAAGAAGGCAGCTGCTCCAGCAGCAGCTCCAAAGCGTCGCCGCCGCAAGAAGGCAGCAGCTAAGTAAGCATCGCTTATTAAAAAACCCGCCACTTTATGTGGCGGGTTTTTTTAATTCCTTTTTTCTTTCTATTTCTTTTTTTTTAACTTTAACTCTTTACTCGTCTTCAACTTCCTTGCGAAGAGGTATCTCAATCCGTTCAAATATCTGGGCTATCACTTGCTGATCGGACTTGGTTATGTGGTCTAAAAATCGGGCCCGGACGCTTTCCACATGATCAGGTGCTGCAGCAACTATTGCCTTCCAGCCCTTTGGGGTCATGACAGCAAAATAGCCGCGCTTATCAACTGGACATGGTTCGCGCTTTAGCCAGCCAGCTTTCTCCATCACCTTCATCCGGTGAGAAAGTCGAGAACGTGAGAGCAGAGCAATTTTTGCTAACTCACTCATACGCATTTGTCGATCCGGTGCATCACTGAGAAGTGCCAAGATTTCATAATCTGGAAGCGTTAGATCGTGTTCTTTAAGATCTGTATCAAGGGCTGCCAAAAGCTGGCGACTTGCGATGATGTATCTGCGCCAAGCAACCATTTCGCTGGGGGTTAGCCACTTAGGTGCGGTAGCGTTTTCACGTGACATGCGCGTATTCTACGCGAAATGTTGAAGATTCAACTATTTTCTTAAGGGGTTTATCTCGTGAGTTTAGAAACAGCAGGTTTAGATCTAAGCCACCTCGACCAAGGGATTCGCCCTCAAGATGATATGTATCGCCACTTCAATGGCACATGGCTAAAAAATGCCGTCATTCCATCAGATCGCGCATCTGATGGTGCATTTACCGCCCTTCACATTGAAGCAGAGGCAAGAGTCCGAGAGATTATTGAAACAGCATCGGGCAGTGATGAGGCCAAAAAGCTCGGCGATATCTATGCATCATTTATGGATGCTGACTCTGTCCAGGCCAAAGGTGCAACGCCAATTGCGCAGGATCTATCTGCCGTGGATTCGATCGAAAACCTAGAAGGCTTCATTGAAGTTTTGTCCAAGTTAGAGGCGTTAGGTGTTTCTGGAATCTTTGGAACTTTTATATATGCCGACATGAAGGATGCTTCAACAAATATTTTATATATGCAGCAGGGCGGACTTTCTCTGCCAGATGAGGCCTACTACCGTGAAGAGCAGTACCTAGAGATTCGAAAGGCATATGTTGCCCACGTGGCAAAGATGTTTGAGTTGGCGGCTGTTGCAAATGCAAAGGAGTTGGCAGAAAAAGTCTTGGCCTTAGAGACCAGTATCGCTAGTCAACACTGGGATCAAGTCAAAGACCGGGATGCCACTCTCACTTATAACAAGTTAACTCGCAGCCAGGTAAAGGCTCTCATGCCAACATTTGATTGGGAGGCATATCTGTTACATGGTCAGATCCCATCGATCGTTTTGGATTCTGTGATCGTCCAACAACCTTCATTTTTCGAAGGGCTCGATTCCATTCTAAAAAACTTTGATGTGCAGAGTTGGAAGGCATGGCTCAAGTGGCAAATCATCAGTGGAGCAGCGCCTTATCTTTCATCAGAGTTTGTCGATCAGAATTTTGAGTTTTATGGAAAGACACTCAGCGGAACTCCAGAGCTTCGCGAGCGCTGGAAGCGCGCCGTCTCTTTGATTGAAGGCTCCCTCGGTGAGGCTGTTGGCAAGGTGTATGTTGAAAAGTATTTTCCTGCCCAGGCAAAAAAGCGGATGGAAGAGTTAGTTGCAAACTTGATACAAGCCTATGAAGTAAGTATCAAAGAGTTGCCATGGATGGGCCCTGAAACAAAAGTGAAGGCACTTGAAAAGCTGGGTAAGTTTCGGACAAAGATTGGCTACCCAGATAAATGGCGTGACTACAGTGATTTACAAACCACTCCCGATGACCTCTATGGCAACGTCGGTCGTATCGTTAAATTTCAGCGAGATTTTGAACTAGCAAAAATTGGAAAGCCCGTGGATCGCGAAGAGTGGCATATGGCGCCACAGACAGTTAATGCTTATTACAACCCAGTAATGAATGAGATTGTCTTTCCAGCAGCGATTTTGCAGCCACCGTTTTTTGGTTTAACCCATGATGATGCCGTCAACTACGGCGCAATCGGTGCGGTAATCGGCCACGAGATCGGCCACGGCTTTGACGACCAAGGATCTAAATACGATGGAGACGGCGCACTTACTGATTGGTGGAACGATGCCGACCGATCAGCATTTGAAGAGCGCACAAAGGCGTTGATCTCTCAATACGATGCATTAGCTCCGGAAGAGGCACCTGATGTAACCGTCAATGGCGCATTAACCATCGGTGAAAACATTGGCGACCTAGGTGGTCTGACAATTGGCTATAAGGCATACCAAATCTCACTTGCCGGTAAATCCTCCCCCGTCATCGATGGATTTACTGGTGAACAACGTTTGTTTATGTCCTGGGCTCAAGTGTGGCGAACCAAGGTTCGCTCAGAGGAGATGCGCCGTCGGATCGCAACAGATCCGCATTCACCGGCAGAGTTTCGATGCAATCAAATCTTGAAAAACTTTACGCCCTTCTATGACGCTTTTAATCTTGGACCAAACGATGGTCTTTGGTTAGATGAAAAAGCGCGAGTTGAGATTTGGTAGTTCTTTGAGTTTTTCATTTGAAATCAAACATAGCGTAGAAAACTCTTTGGCACGTGTTGGCACAATTTCTACCCCCCATGGCCAGATTCAGACACCGGCTTTTATTCCGGTGGGAACTAAGGCAACAGTTAAATCTGTTTTGCCAGAGGCCATGACAGATCTTGGCGCGCAAGCATTACTGGCAAATGCATATCATCTGTATCTGCAGCCCGGCTCTGATGTCTTAGATGAAGCAGGCGGTTTGAGTGAGTTTATGAATTGGCCTGGGCCCACATTTACAGACTCAGGTGGCTTTCAAGTTTTATCACTGGGTGTTGGATTTAAAAAAGTATTGGCGATGGATGCTCAAACTTTCAGGCGAGATGATGTTATTGCCGGAAACAAAGAGAGATTGGCACACGTTGATGATGAAGGTGTGACCTTTAAATCTCATATCGATGGCTCAATGCATCGTTTCACACCAGAGATATCAATGCAGGTTCAACATCAAATCGGCGCCGACATTATGTTTGCATTCGATGAGTGCACTACGTTGCATAACACTCGTCCCTATCAAGAGTTGGCAATGGATAGAACCTATGCCTGGGCCATCAGGTGTCTGGATGAACATAAGCGATTAACCGATGAACGTATAGGCAAGCCCTATCAAGCATTATTTGGGGTGATTCAAGGCGCACAGTATGAAGATCTGCGAAAGAAAGCTGCCGGCGATCTTGGTGGGATGAACAGTGATGGCCAAAGCTTTGATGGCTTCGGAATCGGAGGGGCGCTAGATAAGGAACAGCTTGGAACAATCGTTGGCTGGGTCAATCAAACCTTGCCGGAAGACAAACCTAAACACTTGCTTGGAATTGGGGCACCTGAAGATTTATTTGTTGGTGTTGAAAACGGCTGCGACACATTTGATTGTGTTTTAGCGAGCCGAATTGCACGCACCAGTGCTGTTTACACAATGGAGGGGCGTTTTAACCTATCTAACAGCCGTTTTAAGCGCGATTTCACGCCCATAGATGATGAATGTGACTGTTACACCTGCACGCACTACACACGGGCTTATATGCACCATCTATTCCGTGGAAAAGAAATCCTGTCTGCGACTCTTGCAACGATCCATAACGAGAGATTTATTGTTCGTTTGGTCGATCAGATGCGACAAGCATTAGTTGATGGAAACTTTGCTCAGATGAAGTCAGATTTCCTGGGCCGTTACAAGCACCGAAGTGGCCAGGCTCGAGATTAAGAAGGCTTAGAAAGCTTAGGCAAATGCAAGTTATATTTAATTGAAATCTCTCGCACCAGCACAACGACAAGGCCTGCCACCAAGACTGTAATTGCTGTCTCTGCGCCCATGGCATCTAGTGCAAGATAGATAAGCGCTCCCGACAGGCAGGCAGTTCCTATAGTTTCACGGTGTAAAAGCACCGGTTCGGTTTGGCACATGATGTCTCGAAACAGGCCACCGGCAACAGCTCCGGTTAAACTTAAAACTGCAGCGGCCGCAAATGGAGCATCCTTGGTCAGTGCAAACTGCGCACTAGAAACTGTTGCAACAGCCAAACCTAGAGTATCTAAAGACAACGCAAATCGACCCACGTTTTGTGTCTTGCCCAATGCGATTGTGATGATAAATGCCCCGACCACTGGAGCAAAAAGCCAGGGAGACAGAACCCACGGTGGCTGCTCACCCATAAAGAGATTACGGAAGGTTCCCCCGGAAAGAGATGCAACTGCTGCAATGAGAAGAATGCCCCCAAAATCTAAGCCCTTGCTAGCAGCAACTCTTGCTCCAACTAATGCAAAAGCAAAAGTTGAAATTAAGTCGAGTGCAAAGACTAGAACCTCTAAATCCATGAACTGATTCTAGTGGAGGAATTTAATCAAAAGCAGTTTTCTTGCCTGCTCTACTGAGCGGAATAAAATTAAGCGAATTTACCGGTGACTAAGAAATAAACACGACGCGAAACAGAAACAGCGTGATCTGCATAGCGCTCGTAGTAACGGCCAAGAAGAGTTAAGTCCACAGCCGTTTCAACGCCATGCTTCCAATTAGGCGCCACCAGCGCAGTAATTAACTGACGGTGAAGTTCGTCAATTTCATCATCATCTTTCTCAACTTCAAGAGCCATCTCTGTATTTCGAGTATTGATAACCACAGCCGTTTTCCTAGCAATCTTTTCAGCGGCCTGTCCCAGAGATTCAAACATGAGATAGAACTCGGCTGGAATAGCCGATTGCGGGTGGCGAATTCTGGTGACTTTAGCGATGTGGTGAGCTAGATCCCCCATGCGCTCAAGATCGGCGCTCATACGAAGGGCTGTTGCGAGCGCACGTAAATCTGATGCGACAGGTTGTTGCCTTGCCACGATATCGATTATTCGAGCATCTAAATCATGTTGAAAATCATCAATGGCAATATCTGATGAAATGATCTCTTCGGCTAATCTCAAGTCGCCGGTCAATAATGATTGCGTTGCTTTTTGGATCGTGCCGGCAACCTTCTCGCAGAGATCAACAAGTGATTGTGAAACGCTATCTAATTCATCTTGGAAGACTGATCTAATGAGTGCCATTGGGCAAAGATACGCGAAGGTAGTGAAAAAAAGCAGTTGATCAGGTGAACAAATGGCAAACTACTCAGTGCCGCCTAGAGGGGGCGATAAGATCGGAGTATGAGGCTTTTCCGCCAGGATTCACAGGTTCTAGAGCCTGATGCACTACCCCCAGTACTGCTTGAGGCATTAGGGCAGCTGGATCAAAACGCACTCGTTCTTGCACCAGGTGAGGTCATTGTTTTTGCCTCAGAAAACATTGATCACATAGGAATTTTGCGAGATGGCCTTATTCAAAGCCAAGAACTATTAGCGATTATTCGCGTGGTCAGAAGAACAAATAACAAACAAACAGGAACCATTGAAGTTCCCCGTGGGCCAATCGGTGAAGGGCGCCATGAGTTGACCGTCAACGTCATACCGCTTATTCGGGAGCAACTAGTCCTTGTTTTGCTCTCTGATGAAAGTCAGGCCCAAAGAATTCAAGATGTGCGCCGTGATTTTGTGGCAAATGTTTCACATGAATTGAAAACGCCAATTGGTGCGCTTTTGTTGCTCAGTGAAGCGGTATTAGGGGCAAAAGATGATCCTGCAGCAGTTGAAAAATTTGCAACCAGAATGCAAATTGAATCTAAACGGCTAACAGATTTAGTTCAAGAGATTATTAATCTTTCACGCTTACAGGATTCAGATCCACTCTCTGTCCCCTCAGAATTAAATGTTCAAGATTTAGTCAGTGAAGCGATAGATCAGAGCCAAGTAGGTGCAGATAGTCGAAAGATTGAGATTTTAACTGGTGAGATTGCCCATGGCGTTGTTCTTGGCGATCGTGATCAAATCATTATGGCGATACAAAACTTAGTTGAGAATGCAGTCAATTACTCACCTGAAGGCACCAAGGTAACTGTTTCAACGCTCATTGAAAATGGAATAGTTACAATCTCAATTACTGATCAAGGTATTGGTATTTCAGAAAGTGAACAGGACAGAATTTTTGAGCGCTTTTACAGAGTAGATCCGGCAAGATCTAGGCAAAGCGGTGGCACAGGTCTTGGATTATCGATTGTAAAACACGTTGCCACCAATCATGGTGGCGAAGTAAGTGTATGGAGTGTGGAAAATGTGGGAAGCACTTTCTCTCTAAAGCTTCCACTCTTTTCTAAATCTGAAGGGGAAGTTGAATGACTAGTATCTTAATTGTTGAAGATGAATCATCATTTTCTGAAGCGTTGTCCTTTCTCCTAGGAAAGGAAGGCTATGAAGTTAACATTGCAGAGACCGGAACTGAGGCAATTAAGAAGTTTAATGAGAACGGTGCAGATTTAGTTTTACTGGATCTCATGATTCCAGAAGTTTCAGGAGTTGAAGTCTGTAAGGCGATTCGGGCTACTTCTCAAGTTCCAATTATTATGCTCACTGCAAAGGACTCTGAAATCGATAAAGTTGTGGGCTTAGAACTAGGCGCAGATGACTATGTAACAAAACCTTATTCCTCTCGCGAATTAATAGCCCGAATTAAAGCTGTTCTAAGACGCGGTTCAAGTGAAGATGTTGCAACTGAAAATGGAATTCTTACCGCTGCTGGAATCAGACTTGATGTTGGAAAACACCAAGTAACCGTCAATGGAACATTGATTTCACTGCCTCTGAAGGAGTTTGAGCTGCTTGAGTTTCTCATGCGCAACTCAGGCCGAGTGTTAACCCGAACACAATTGATTGATCGCATTTGGGGCGGGGACTATTACGGGGACACAAAGACTCTTGATGTTCATATCAAGCGCCTTCGTTCAAAAATTGAAGCCGATCCAGCAAATCCAATATTGATTCAGACCATTCGCGGCCTTGGTTACAAGTTAGAGACGAACTAGCCCAACCGTTTTATTCGGGCATGTGCTGCCACCATTGCAGGTGGCTCAGAGCCCAGTATTGCTAAGAAAATATCTAACCCAACCCTGGAAATCTTTAACCAGATTTTTGATCTCTTTTTTAAACCCAAAAGTTTGAGCTCCCTAGGATCAAGAGTTGCAATTGCAGCATTTGCAATTAATTTATAAAAATATTTTCCAGCACCATTAAATGGCGGATTCAAAATAAACTTAACAACTTCATTGGTGCGATCACTATGGCGTAGATCATTTTCTCTAAAATCATCAAGGGTGGCTTCTAACTCTTTAACTGATTGTGGGGCGCTCTTTAGGCCCAAAGCAACAGCACTTTTACTCCACTGGCTCACATAGACATCAGCGCCCTTATCGATTGGATAACCAAGAGCCAAATGTGCCTTTAAAAAAGAGTCAGTAAATGCACAGTGAACCCACAATAAAAAACGTGGATCTTTGGCTTTGTAGTTTTGTGTCTCATTATTCTTATTTTTAAACTCACCCTTGACGTGCTCATGCATTGCGTTCACTCGAGCTGCTTCTCTTTCAATCACCTCTGTTGATGCAAATGTCGTCACTGTTAACCAGCGAGTTGTTCCTGCTAGCCGGCCTAACGGATCGCTTTCATAGCGTGAATGTTCTGCAACGCCGGAAAGCGGAGCAGGGTGAGCGGCCTGCAATAAGAGTGCTCGAACGCCCCCAACTAATGTTGCAATGCTGCCATGGACCTGCCACACAGCACTGTCTGGTCCAAATAATCCAATATCGTTACCGGTTTCAATCGAGGCAACCCAATCTGGCCGACCATCTTTTGATCCTGAAACATTTTCACGGAACTTATCGGCTAATGGTTTAGTCAGTCTGGAATTAAGAATTGATGACTCCTGTTGCTAAAAGAACGAGCAAGGTGGAACCAAGTCCGATGCGATAGATGATGAAGGGCATAAAGCTTTTTGTCATAACAAACTTAATCAGCCATGCGATAACAAGATATCCGACTACAAATGCAATTGCTGTGGCAGCTACGGTTTCTGCGAGTGAAAAGACGCTTGTACTGACATCCTCAGTTAGGCCTTGGCTTAACTGATAGAAACCACTGCCAAAGACTGCCGGAATTGCTAACAAAAACGAGTAACGAAGAGCAGATTCACGTGAATATCCAAGAGCGCGACCCATTGCAATAGTTGCACCCGAACGCGAAACCCCTGGAATAAGTGCCATGGCCTGAGCCAATCCATAATACAAACCATGCTTGTTAGTCAGTGTTGCTAAAGTTTTTTGTGAGCTACCAAACTTGTCTGCAATTCCCAGAATTACTCCAAAAATAATCAAGACAGATCCGATAAGCCATAGTGAGCGCAAATCATTTTCAATAAAGTGTCGGCCAAAATATCCCAATACAACTATTGGAATTGATCCAATAATGATTAGCCAACCCATTCGTGATGATTGTTTTTCTTGCAAATTGAGAACATTGGACTTTCTTAAGCTCCTCAACCACGCACGCACGATTGCAGCGATGTCTTTACGGAAAAAGATAAGGACAGCTAGCTCTGTTCCGATCTGCGTGATCGCAGTAAAACGAGCGCCTGGATCTTGCGCTTTATCCATGAACTCACCAGCGATTCGAATATGAGCACTAGATGAGATAGGCAAAAACTCGGTCAGCCCTTGAATGATGCCAAGCAAAATTGCTTCAAACAAGACCTTCTCCTAAACGCAGTTGTTAGCGCTAATAGTACTGACTAGATGTCGAAGCGGTCTGCGTGTTGTAGATCGATTAAGACAGGCTCTTTAGCTGCTCAAGATGAGCGCCAATATGCCCACCACAAGATTTAACCCATGAAGTTAAATGAACAGGGCCTTTCTCGGGATGCACAGATGT
>Ga0315905_10000455_pt1 | contig 44554 bp, 28 predicted proteins | sample LakEriMetagenome_5_FD_203522 | JGI IMG/M metagenome (GOLD analysis project Ga0315905, IMG submission 203522) | Freshwater fungal communities from buoy surface, Lake Erie, Ohio, United States - Buoy 4 MA121 | ecosystem: Environmental > Aquatic > Freshwater > Lake | place: USA: Lake Erie, Ohio...
GAAGCTAGCCGACAAGTACCGAACGTTGGGTCTCCGCACCAATGCGGATCAACCCGATCAGGTCCTCAACGCGGTTGCTTTCGGAGCCGAGGGGATTGGACTCTGCCGCACCGAGCACATGTTCTTCGAAGGGGATCGGATCATCGCCGTTCGGCAAATGATTCTGGCCAAGTCCGAGGACGCTCGCAAATCGGCATTGGCCAAGCTTTTGCCTTACCAGCAGAAGGACTTCGAGGGGATCTTCCGAGCCCTCGATGGTCTGCCAGCGTGCGTTCGCTTGCTCGATCCACCGTTGCACGAATTCTTGCCCCAGTCGGACAACAAGAAGGGTCAAGAAGAAGTCGCCAAGCAACTCGGGACCACGGTCGCCGAGGTCGCCAAGATGGTCAATGAACTCCACGAGTTCAACCCCATGCTCGGCTTCCGAGGTTGCCGGCTTGGGATCATCCGTCCGGAGATCACCGAGATGCAAGCTCGGGCGATTTTCCAAGCGGCTGTCACGGTTCTCAAAGAGGGGACCAAGGTCAAGCCCGAGGTGATGGTTCCACTGGTCGGATTCAAGCGAGAGCTGGATCTTCAGGTCGAGATCGTCCATCGCGTCGCAGCCGAGGTGATGAAGGCTGCTGGCAAGAAGTTCGCTTACAGCGTCGGTACGATGATCGAAGTCCCTCGCGGAGCGATCACTGCGGACGAGATCGCCGAGTCGGCCGAGTTCTTCTCGTTCGGCACGAACGACCTGACCCAAACGGCATTGGGGATGAGCCGCGACGATTCCGGTTCGTTCTTGCCGGCTTACCAAGGGCTAGACATCATCAAGGCCAATCCATTTGCATCGATCGATCGAGGCGGGGTTGGGCAATTGATGAAGATCGGTGTCGAGAAGGGCCGATCGACTCGCAGCGATTTGAAGATCGGTATCTGCGGAGAGCACGGTGGAGATCCCAACTCGGTCGAGTTCTGCCACATGATCGGCTTGAACTACGTCAGTTGCAGTCCGTTCCGCGTGCCGATCGCACGCTTGGCGGCCGCCCAAGCTGCCTTGCGACATCCTGCGAACGCACCTTCGGCCAAGGTGGTCAAAGACACCAAGTCGGCCAAGGGAGCGACGAAGTCCAAGACGGTCTCGAAGCGCTAGTTGGGCTTTTGCCGTGGGCTAGGTCGCTGATGCGACGATTGAATTGAATTGATTTGACAAGAAGCGGAGCGGTTGTTTTCAATCGCTCCGCTTCTTTTTGATTGCCATTTATGGCTCCGCCGCCTAGCGTCGGGCTTGCCCGGCGGAGGCGTAACTGACCGCTACCATCGGTCGCCGAAGATCAGGGAACCACGGAATACACCGAATACACGGAAGCAAGGCATACCGTTGGGCGGATTCGTTTCCGTGTGTTCGGCGTGTTCTGTGGTTAAAAAAGGGATAGCGGCTCAGGCCCAGGATCACTTGCCAGACCGGATTGGCCTTACCATTGACTCTGTCAGGGTTTGTGGGAATCAATCCATAGGATCGAGCTATTTCTCCAAAGAGCGTAAGTTGAGAAGACTTGGGACCTCACCGCCCCTCTCAATTTCGAATACAAGCTTATCGATAAGTTCAATCATGGAGCTTGCGATTGGAGGCCTGAGTTCTGGTCCGGAGAAATCCCACCAGAACAGGATAGGTCGATCCAGATAAAGCGGCATAGGATCTAGAAACAAATACCCATAGCCCAAAAAGTCTGCAATTGGTAACCAACTACTGGAAAGGGATACATCCCGTGAGAGGTACGGTACTGCCTTAGCGTTCGCCTCGCTCAACGGACCACAATCCCCGTACTCCTCAAGAGACAACTTGGCTTCCAGCATTTGGGAAGTTGAAAGAAACCGCATCTCTCCACACAAACCCCTTCCTTGCCTTGCACCATCTCCATTCATGGAGCAAAGAAAATCAACCAGATCAGCAGGTAAGGTCCATTCTGTCTCATCCACGAGACTTTGAATCTCGTCCGAGGTTGCACCTGGGGGAAGAATAGGGGGTGAGCCCACTTCCCCTCTTGCCCCGTGGACAAGGTCGTTTAGGTAGGTCAGTTTTCGACGGAACATAGACCACTCCATTGGCTGGACCACTTGCTCGCCTGGCTTCGGTTTGATGAAAATTTTTGGAACTATACCCTTCAAGCCGCGACAAACAGATTACCGAACTTTAGCTGGTCGCCGGTAGGCGGCGTGAAAAATTTTTCCCGAGCAAGACACCGCAGTGGATTTTGCCGTCGGGTGGGGGTGGGGTATTTGGCTGTTTGGTTTTAGCCCGGAGGGCGGCACAAGAACTGCCGGTGTGCGTAAGCCACCGGACTTGGAAGCTCACCCCAAGACCCTCAAAGGCTCGGAGGACAACACATGAACTGATTGGTCGCTTTAAAGGCTGTGTATGTGTTTGCTAAATAAGATAGTAAGTTAAATGCGATGTGTCTGAAATGGATATAATCGCATCTAAAAAATATAGATTGGTTGTGTTGTGACCAGGGTCCGGTGGCTTACGCACACCGGTAGACAAGTGTCGCCCTCCGGGCTAAAACAGGGTACAAACTCGTTGACCTTCACTGAACTCTTCTGCGTCTTTACTTTGCAGAACGGTTCCGATGAGTCCATATTCCGATTCGTTTGTTAGGAGCTGCGTATCGTAGACTTTCCCGAGCCAATGTATCGAGCAGCCGTAGGTTTCCAATTCGACAAGTTCGCCATTTGCAAGAATCGCGTCGGCGATCGACTCTATAGGCAATTCGAGTTCAAAAGCCACTTTCTTGGGCAGTACCAGTGTGCCATCGAAAGCCGTATCCAACCAAGCATAAATCTCTAGCTCAGGTGTTGCGTTTCGTTTCCCAATACGAATGGGCAATAATGCCCGCATTTCTTGGTCAACATGCCCCTTCATTGCTCCATAAGCCCGATATGAAAGGCCGCTTGATGTCCAATTCGGATGGTATATGTGACCCGATTTGGATGTGATGTCCTCGCAGCAGTTACTGCAGAATCGAACGATTGACCGATAAAAAAATCTTGAGACTCCGGTTCGATCGCCACGAATTGCCCCCCGAATTCCTTCTCGAGTCTTAACCGCATCGACTCGTACAGCGTTTTGGCTTTCGATACAAGAGATCGTCGTTCACTGGCTAGCATTTTAGACTCCTTTTGGACCCATCATTTAACGACAAATACTCTCATCGCAAGGTATGGGAGTCAAGTATCAATTCTAATCCGACTAGAATGGATCCTCTTCCCGACCTATTCGACTGATGTCGCACCTATCGAATTTTCCTAGGACATTGGAAAAAACACCCAAAAGTTCTCGTCGCGCTGCGTCGTCAAAACACTTGGGATTTGCATGGCCCCGTTGCCTGAGCCGAGCATGATGGTGATAGGAACGTTGTTCGGTATAGGGGGGCTTATGGCTAAGAGGCGGATGAAGAAGTAAACCTTTTTGCTTTGGTAAATATTCGTTTGATCCGCTAACGAATCGTAGCCATCCGCTGCCAAGCGGTGGGGGCGTCACGAGTAACGCCTCCACCGTCTGGCGACAGGTGGCTACGGCTGGCGACAGGTGGCTACGTGCCACTTGAGTTCGCCAAAGGCGTAATTTCGTTTAACCCGCAGCCAACGGCGAGGAACTTAAATAGGCCCGCCAGGATGCTGCGTTTGGGGCCGAAAGGAAGGCGCAAACTCGTATCGCAATATACCCATATGGATTGATTGCTCCCAAGTCCGGTGGCTTACGCACACCGGCAGAGAAGTGTCGCCCTCCGGGCTAAAACCAAACAGCCTTACGCCGTCAAAGACCCGGGGGCAAAGGGGAGCCAACTAAACTGCTTCCGAGCGCCGAGGCTCCAAGATGCAGCCAGCCTAAGATGAAAAGCGAGCCGCCGATCGGGACGATGCTCCAGTGGATGATTTCGTCGGCAAAGACCATGCTGTAGAGTCCACCTGAGAAGCCTAGGGTGCCCATGAGCATCAGGACCGAGGCGGCTAGTGCCAGTCTCGATCGCGAGGCATAGCCGCTCAAGGTCACGACCAGGACCCCCAAGGCATGGAACATTTGGTATCGGGTAGCCAGCTCGCATTGATCGAGTTTCTTGTCGACCTGCTCTTGCGAAAAGCCTTGGGATTGGAGTTGCTTGGGCAAGCTATGGGCGCCCATGGCGCCGATGCCCACGCTGATCGCACCGGAGAGGGCCGCTAGGAAAAGGAGGATGCGAGGTAAATTCGTCATATTCAATGGTTCAGTTGCCGAGGTCTTCGAAAGGGAGTTGGTCGGAGGATCGTTCGATGAGGCCTTCGTAGAAGTGCCTTCGGCAAACGGTGACATATCGATCGTTTCCACCGATTTGGATTTGTTCGCCATCGCGGACCGGGCGGCCTTCGGGGTCGATCCTCAGGACCATGGTCGCTTTGCGACCGCAATGGCAGATGGTTTTGATTTCCGTCAGGCTATCGGCCCAAGCCAACAGGTATTGGCTGCCTTCGAACAAGTTGCCTTGGAAGTCGGTCCGAAGGCCATAGGCGAGCACCGGGATGGAGAGCCGGTCGGCGATATCGCCCAGTTGCCGGACCTGGGCCTTGGTCAAGAATTGGGCTTCGTCGACCAGGACGCAATGGATGCAGGAGGCAGCGTGTTCGCGTTGGGTGACTCGAAAGAGGTTATCCGTGGGTTTGAAGGGGATCGCATCGGAGGAGAGTCCAATCCGCGAGCTGACTTTTCCTTTTCCGAACCGGTCGTCGATTTCCGGTCCGAAAACCAACGTACGCATGCCCCGTTCGCGGTAGTTGTAGCTCGATTGAAGCAGGATGGTGGATTTGCCCGCATTCATCGTCGAGTAGTAGAAGTACAGCTTAGACAAGGCGATCGATTCCTGCGGGTTGGCGAATTTCGGGGGTACCGAACCCGAAAAACCTATACGAGAAGGTCAAATAGTAACGTAAAGTAGGGTTCTTCGGGTATTATAGCATTCGAAAATGGATGCCCTTGATCGTACTCGTAATCAACGAAGTGGTACTCGTACTCGAAAGTCGCCTCCGAGACGCATCGGGTCAATGTCCCGACTGCCAATTTTCTGACGTGCTTTAAACATTGGGATTTGACGCTAGTCGATTCAAGCCATCGAGTACGAGGAGGAGTACGAGTACCGTCCGCTGCGGCGGACTGAGTACAAAAAAGTCGGAAACCAGTGATTGCCCACCCAAATCCTCGAATAGCCTAAAATGGCGGGATATGAATACAGAACCTGCGATTGAAATCTCGGACCTTACGGTGGCCTACGAGCGTAAACCGGTGCTATGGGAGATCAATTTGTCGGTAGCCCAAGGGGTCTTGGGCGGGATCGTCGGTCCTAACGGTGCTGGCAAGAGCACGTTGATCAAAGCCATTTTGGAGTTGGTGCCTAGGGTCAGCGGGTCGATCAAGGTTCTTGGCCAGCCCATCGGACCGCAGCGTCATCGCATTGCGTATGTCCCTCAGCGAGAGAGTGTCGACTGGGATTTTCCATCGACGGTCCTAGACGTGGTGCTCATGGGGATGTATCGCGAGATCGGTTGGTTTCGCAGGACCAGGCGCGAGCATCGCCAGCGAGCGATCGAGGCACTTGAGCGCGTCGGGATTGCGGATCTGAAAGATCGGCAGATCAGTCAGTTGTCCGGTGGACAGCAGCAGCGAACGTTCCTTGCCCGGGCCTTGGTCCAATCCTCGGACATTATGCTCTTGGATGAACCCTTTGCGGCCGTCGACGCGGCGACCGAGCAGTCGATCATTCAGGTGCTTGGCCAGCAGCGCGATCTGGGCAAGACGATCTTGGTCGTGCATCATGATTTGCATACGGTGCCGCAGTACTTTGATCACGTTCTATTGATCAATGTTCACGCGGTGGCCTGGGGGCCCATCGAGCAGGTCTTCACCGAGGAGAATCTCAAGCGGACTTATGGCGGTCGTTTGACTATCCTCGAAGAGGTTGCCGAGGCGATGCGGCGGAATGTGGCGGGGCGGTAGACGATTTGCCCTGTGCTCAGCTATTGTGATGCGCTCGTGTAGAAGACTTTTTGGACTTGGAGCCGTTTGTCGAGCAAGAGCAGGTCGGCCCGTTTGCCCGCCTCGAGGCTTCCGCGGTCTGCGGCGATTCCGGTCCGTTCGGCGGGAGTCAGAGTCGCCATGCGGACGATCTCCCAGAGCGGGATCTTGGTGACTTTCGCCGTGTGACGCACGCAGTGGTCCAAGGCGACGACGGAGCTTGCGAGTCCCCCGGCCGGGCTGAGTCCAACCTTGCCCGTGCTTTCGATCCACACGTTTTCTTCTGGATGCCCAAAGGCGTATTTGCCCGGTGGCATGTCCAAGGCTCTGCTCGTATCGCTCACAAGGCAGAGCATCGACGATTTTTTCATCTGCCAGGCGAACTCGAGGAGTTCGGGAGCAAGATGGTATCCGTCGGCTATGACTTCGGTGCTCATCGTCGGGTGGGCCAGGACGAATTCGAGCATGCTGCCTTGCATGGGGGTTCCAAGACGGGTGCGGACTGAGGCGACCGAGGACATCGCGCACCAGAAATGATCGACGTGGGACATTCCGCATTTGTGGGCAGCGGCCATCTCGTTCCAGCTTGAGTTGGAGTGTCCGCAGGTGACCAAACAGCCTTGTTTTTTTGCGTAGCGGTAGAAGTTAGCGCAGCCGTCGAGTTCCGCTGCGCAGGTTGCAATCGCGACCCTACCGGCTTGGAAATACTCTTCGAACTCGGAGCGTACTGGAGCCCTGCATGCTTCCTTGCGGTGGCAACCGGATTTTTCAGGGGTGAAATAAGGTCCATAGAGATGGACGCCCTGGATTGTCGGCAAGCTTTGATCGTCAGAACGCCTCGTCGCCTCGACGGCTTGGATCATGCGAATGATCGACTCGTGCGAACCGGTCGTGGTGGTTGGGAAAATCGTGGTCGTGCCGTGCTTGAGGTGGGATCGGCAAGCCGTCTGGATCGCTTCGAGCGTTCCGTCCATGAAATCCGCCCCTGCCCCGCCGTGGACGTGGATATCGATCCAGCCAGGCGCGATGTAGGATCCGCTTGCCTCGAACGCTTCGAGCGACTTGGGGATCCTTTTGGGCATCGGGCCGATGCGGGTCAAGATCCCTTCGGACCACTCGATATAGGAGTTTTCGATGCATCGATCTGGGAGAATCGCCGTAGCGCCGAGGATCGCATAGCGTTTCGAATCGTTGGGGCGATGGGGATAGAGTTTGCTCATGGTCCGCGCGTGAGGATGAAGATCAGTGCCGAGGCCAGGCAGAGTGCCATGGTTGCCAAAAAGCCCAGGATCATCCATTGCCGCTTGACTTGTTTTTTCTTTTTTGCGGCGATGGCTGCTTGGTTTTTTGCAAGGGGCACTGTCGGCTGCACCGGGTCGACGGCTACTGGATTTGCAGGCCCGTTAGAAGGTCCGGCTGCAGGCACGGTCGGTGCGATACTTGCCGGGGTTTTCGTCGTGGGGGTTTTCGCCGTAGGTGTTTTCGCCGCGTGTGTTTTTGTCGTCGGGCTTGTGGGCTTAGCGACCGCAGGTGGGGGGGGATCGTCGATTCCGAGAGCCGAGGACCCGCCGAAGGATTCGGGTACAAGTTCGCGGGCTGAGAGCCAGCTATCGAGTCCTTCTCGCCATAGGAGGGCATCTGCGGTGACTCGTTTTTCGGCGATCCAATCCATGAGCATTTGGGTGGTGGCCGGTCCATATTGCCCGCCGCTCGGGGGCCGGACATACCATCGCGAATCGATCAGGGGCAGAAGGCTCGGCGGCATGCTCGGATGGCCGTTGGCCTCTGGGGCGGGCTTAGGGATACTTGCCGGCGGATTCTTCGTTCTTGCCTGGACCTGTGGCTTAGGCTCTGCCGCCGACTTTGGCTTAGCCGTCGGGGCAACGATCTTCGAGTCGGATGGGGCGAGGGGTTTACCGAGGTTCGCCGGTTGGATGGAGTTTACCGATTCATCGATCGCAAGAGAGAAGTCGGCGTCTTTGGGTGGGACTCTGAAGGCACCTTGGCATTTGGGGCATTTGCCTCGTTTGCTGGCTTGGTAGTCCTTGACGTGCAGGGGATGGTTGCAGAGGTGGCAACTGAATCGAATGCCCATGGTTTTAGCGATAGGTCTCGTGGCATTTGTTGCAGGACTGGTCGAGTTTGGCGACGGCGGATCGGGCCAAATCGGGGTCCTTGTTTTTGACGGCTTTGAGTGTTTCTTTGGCGGCGGTGAGCATTGCGGCGGCGAATTGGGCGTAGGTTTCATCGTCGGCGTCGGTCATGCCTTCGAGCTGAAGGATTTGACCGTAGGCGGCGACAAGTTCGGCGTATTTGGTGATTTCGTCGAGGTTATTGGTGAAGTTGTCTTCGTTGCTTGTATGGGGAGCGAGGTTCTCGCGCAGAGCCCATTCGAGGATTTGCATGGTCGGGCCGCGGTCTGCGGTATCGGACCAAGGGGTTTCTTCGGGGTTGCCGTTGAGTTTGGTCCCTTTGAGAAGGTCCTGAAGGTCTTGTTGCCTGAGTTTGGCTTCGTTGTAGACCGGTTGCGTTCCGACTTTGGAGTTGGCTGCCACGCGAGCAAAAGCGGTTCGGGCGTAGGGTGCGGAGGCTTTCCAGCGGATCTCCTCGGGGTACTGAGCGATGATACCCATCAACGAGCCTAGCAGGGTGAATTCGCGGCGAGCATCGCCGTAGCCGCCGCTTGCGAATTTCGCAGGGGTGGTGATGATCCCATCGACGCGGGATTTGGATTCTTTGACAAGGTCCTCGATCGACGGGCCGCTGATGAGTTGCTTCCAGACATCGTTGCCTTTGGCGGCCGGTTCGGCTTGGCTCGCATCGTCGCTCGAGGCCATCGCCGAGTCCGTCGAGGATGCTTGCGATCCGGACCCGAGCGAGGGTTGGCCTTGGAGTTGGGATCGGGCATCGGCGAAGAAGACTCCGGAGAATTCATTCGATTGGAACTGAGGTGGTTTGGCTCGGTCGGGTTTACGGACGGTCTTTTGGGCAAACGCGTAGGTACCTGCGAGCGTCAGGACCGACAGGCCGAGCAAGAGGGTGCTTCTGAGGGTGGATTGAGGCATGGACCAGCGCGCTGTGGAAAAGGATCATTGGCAAGCCGATGGCTTGGGTCGAATTTTTGATCGAGCTTATCATAGCATTTTCCGATTCGTCGATAGCACTTCGCCTTCGGATTTCAGTGGATCCTCGATGGTCTTATCGCTCGTGGCTTTGGGGGGCGGCAGGATGAAGGACACGATACCGCTGCACAGGAGTCCCGAGAGCATGGCCCAAGCGAGCCTAGAGATGTGGTAAGGAGCCATTTCCTCTACCGAGCCTATGCGTCCTGCTGCAATTCTTGTCATCGGAGTGATGGGGCGTTGGGAGTAGCTTGTTCCGAATGGATTTTGGTAGTTCGAGACGCCGTTTGTTGTGTAAAAGGAGGTGTTGCCCGATCCATCGAGAAAGGACCTAAGGTAGGCATTCATGTCGTATCCCATCACAAAGAATACGATCATGATCGCAAACCCGATCCAGTAGGCGCGGTACTCCCGTTGGGAGACCACAGCCAGGGTTACGATCAGGGCAGCTTCGAAGGGCCAGAGGACTGCTTGTAGCCAATACGTTCTGTACGTGCCGAGGGTCAGGTAGACCAATAGCAGCAGCGGTATGGATAGGAAGAAGGCAAAGATGTTCCAGTTCAAAAGGGAGAACCAAGCGGATTTCCGTCGGGGCTTAGAATCTGGCCGTTTCTCCACGAATCTGCGGATTTGAGCCCCTCGGGTCACTGCGATCAGGGAAATACACGAGGTTATCAAGCCGACGCCGCCGAGTATCCGAAGCCGTGTCCCGAGATTCTCCCCCGAGGGGTTCCCTGCGTTGCTGATCAGTGCGGCGCCGAGGAGTGTGATTGTGAAGCTCAAGGCGCCTGTGATCAAGATGATAAACAAGAGCGTTTGCTTGGCGGTTCGCGGGTTGGCCGATGGGCTTTTGGATACGGGTTCGTCATCATCGCTATCCAGGGGGTGGACCGAAGGTGATTGGCTCATCGGATTGCCTTTGCATAGAAGGGTGGCGTTTTGTTAGCGGCAAGGTCTCGGAAACAGTATACTGGAGGGTCCCGGGTGGTTGTTGTTTTTTGCGCGACGAAGTTTCGTGAGGAACTTCCGCTAATACGAATTTCCTCTGATTTCCCCCTCCCCAGATTGTCCTCGAACAGACGGATAGGACCGATGACGCCGATGCGAGCCTTTTGGACACTGGGTTTGATTTTCCTCATCCGTGGACTCCTATCTATTGGACTGTTTTTGAGTGGACTCGTCTCGAGTGGACTCTTTGCCCAGCAAGCCGATCAGGAAGCCGTCCGGGAGGGTCACGAGAAGCCCGACCCGGCGGTCGTTTCGTTGCTGGCGGGCCGTTGCCTTGAATGCCATGGCCAGAGCGAGTCTGCCGGCGGACTGGACCTGACGTCCAGCGGTGGATTGCAGCGGGGTTCGGATTCCGGCGATGTTTTGGGAAAGACCTGGGAGACCAGCAAGCTCTGGGAGGTCATTGCGACCGAGCAGATGCCCCCGAAGGTCAAGTTGACTGCGCGGGAAAAAGAGCTTTTGGGCAAATGGGTCTCTCAAGGGGCTCGCTTGCCGGCCGAGCCGATCGATCGGCTCGGGATCAGCTCGGACTATCGCGCCGGATACGATTGGTGGTCGCTTCGAGAGCTCACTCCGAGTCCATTGCCGATCCGAATCGGTCAGGCTCAACCCGATATCGAGGGAGGTTGGCCTGTGAGGAATATAGTCGATTCGTATGTTTTGGCGAAACTTCGCTCAGGTGGATTGAAGCCCAATCCGGATGCATCGCCCAGGTCCCTTCTGCGACGGGTCTTCAACGACTTGATCGGATTGCCTCCGAGCTTCGAACAGCTTGAGGCCTTTGAGCGCAATCCAAGCGATGAGGCTTATGCTTCACTGGTCGATGAACTATTGAAGTCCCCTGCTTATGGGGAGCGATGGGGAAGGCACTGGCTCGATGTGGTTCGCTTCGGGGAGAGCGATGGATTCGAGAGAAATTTTCCAAGGCTGCACAGTTGGCCTTATCGGGATTGGGTCATCGAGTCCCTCAATCAAGACATGCCTTACGATCGTTTTGTCCAGATGCAGATCGCTGGGGACCAGATGCAGGCAGGCGCAAGTGGCATCGCAGCAGCGGGTTTTTTGGTCTCTGGAGTTCACAATACGGTTGTAGGTTCAAGCGATCGGATGAAGCGCATCGCGGTCCAGGACGAGTTGGAGGAGAAGATTGGAACGATGTCGCAAGCATTCTTGGGTTTGACGGCCCAGTGCGCACGGTGCCACGAGCACAAGTTCGATCCGATCAGCTCGGAGTCGTATTATCGTCTTGCGGCGTCGCTTCAGGGGTTCTCGCATGGGGAGCGCGAGGTGATCGACGAGGAACTCGAACGGCTTGAACGGGGCTTGGCGATCGAGCGAGCCAAGGTCTTAGTGCAGCTTCGGGAGTTCGAGCAAGGGGCCATGGAAAAAGCGTCCGCCGGTAAGCTCTCGGCCGGTGAGCATTCTGCGGGTGGTTCGATTCCGCTTCCGGTAGCGGCTTGGGATTTTGAATCCTCAGGGATCAGAGGTCCCGGTGCTGAAAAGTCCGGTGCTGAAAAGTCCGGTGCTGAAAAGTCCGGTGCTGAAAAGTCCGGTGCTGAAAAGTCCGGTGATCAAGAAACCGACGGGCGAATATTTTACGATACGGTGCGGGGACTTGCGGGACATTGGCGGGGGGGCCCAAAGGAGCTTGCTCCAGCGGGGTCTGCTCAAGCGGTTCTGGAGGGTGGATTGGTGCTCGATGGCAGGTCGTATCTTGAGACCGACCCGATCGACTTTGGGGTCGAGGAGAAAACGTTGGCCGCTTGGGTCAAGATCGATGACTTGGATCAATCGGGGGGTGGGGTTTTGAGTTTGCAGAGTCTCGATGGCTCGGTCTTCGATGCGATCGTCTATGCGGAGCGCGAAGCGCGTCAGTGGATGGCAGGGAGCAATGGTTTTGCGAGGTCGGAATCGTTCGGTGGCCAGCAGGAGTCGGATCCGAGGGTTCACATAGCGATTCGCTACCGAGCCGACGGGACGATTGAAGCGTTTCGAAATGGGGTTCTCTATGGCCGAGGTTACCGCAGGGGATTGCAGCGTTTTGAGGCGGGCAAGTCGCAGTTTCTTTTTGGATTGCGTCATGGGCCGGCCGGTGGGAATCGCTGGCTCACCGGAGTGATCTACAAGGCCGTGTGTTTCGACCAAGCCTTGAGCGACGAGGCGATTGCCCAGTTGGCGCGAGAGCCTCAGCTCGGGTGGAACCTCGAGGAGGCTTGGCAAAAGCTCGGCGAGTCGTTTGTCCAACAGAGGCAAGCTTACCGAAGCGAGCTCGAGCGGATCGATCGAGAGTTGGTCGATCTGAAGGCATCGGTCCGAAAGCGAATCTATAGCGTTGTTTCCAACCCATCGGTGGGGGCTACGAAGGTGCTCTTGCGGGGAGATGTCTATCAGGAGGGAGCCGAGGTCCGATCCGGTGGGATCGACTCGGTCGGAGGCCCCCGTGGCGATTTCGGTTTGGCGGCGGATGCTTCGGATGCACAGCGTCGAGTGGCACTTGCGCAGTGGATCACCCAAGCCAATCGTGCGTTGCTCTCTCGTGTGATCGTCAATCGCGTATGGCATTACCATTTTGGAGTAGGGATCGTCGATACCCCAAACGACTTGGGTTTCAACGGAGCTCGTCCAACGCATCCAGAGCTTCTCGATGCGTTGGCACAAGCGTTTTTGGAAGATGGGATGAAGCTCAAATCGCTTCATCGTCGGATCGTCACGTCGAGCGTCTATCGTCAATCGAGTCGGCCCCGCGAGGATGGGTTATCCAAGGATGCGTCGAATCGTTTGCTTTGGCGTTATCCGGTCCGAAGGCTCGATGGCGAATCGGCGCGCGATGCGATGCTGATGATCGCCGGGGTTTTGGATCGAACGATCGGTGGTCCTGGGTATGTCGATGTCGACTACAAGGACACCAATGGAACGACCTATTACGTCCCTAAATCGCAGGAGCCCCCCGAGAGTTTTCGTCGGACGGTGTACCGATTCAATCCGCGATGCGAGCGGACCTCGATGTTGGATGTATTGGATTGTCCTGACCCCTCGGCTACGGCCCCTAAGCGGGCGATGACCACCACGCCGCTTCAGGCATTGAGTTTGCTCAATAGCGATTTTGTATTTCAGATGACCGATGCGCTGGTCGATCGGATGGAAGATCCGCTGGAGTCCGATACGACGATCACCAAGTTGTTTCGCAGCGTTCTTTTGCGAGATCCCACCGACCAGGAGCGAGCGCAATGCCGGCAGTTGGTTGCCAAGCACGGGACCAAGGCATTGGCTAGAGCTTTATGGAACTCGAGCGAATTTTTAGTACTGGATTGAGAAACATGAACGGACTGAATCTTTGGAGTCGAAGAGGTTGGTTGCAATGGTCTCAGCGAGGACTCGGAGCGACAGCCGTTTTGGCGTTGCTTGCCCAAGAGGGCTTGCTCTGCAAATCATCTGCGATGCCTAGGATCCAAGCGAGACCTGAAGCCAAGGCCAAGCGTGCGATTCAGATCTGTTTGGTCGGTGGGTTGAGCCATTTGGACTCCTTCGACTACAAGCCGGAGTTGGAGCGGTTTCACGGCAAGACGCTCCAGACCGAAGAGAAGCCCGATATATTCTTCGGGCAGATGGGATTGCTGCGCAAGAGCGATTGGGAGTTTCGCGCTCGGGGGCAGAGCGGACTACAAATCTCGGAGCTGTTTCCACAGATCGCCGCGCAGGCCGACCGATTGACCGTGTTGCGATCCATGGTCACCCAGTCGGCCAACCACACACCGGCATTGTTCTTTGAGAACAGCGGTTTTGAGTTCAATGGATTTCCGTCGATGGGCAGTTGGCTGTCCTATGGCCTCGGATCGATCGCCCAGGACCTACCGGCCTATGTCGTCTTGCCCGACGGTCGCGGTGGGCCCAACGGAGGGTCTTCGAATTGGACCCATGGTTTTTTGCCCGGTCAGTATCAAGGGGTTGTTTTTCAGAGCAGCGGCCAGCCGGTCAGGGACTTGCGACCGGCCCGGACTCTGAGCGAGCAAGAGGACCGGGACACTTGGCAGATGGTCGACTTTCTCAATCGCAAGCATCAGGCCGAGCATGGGACAGAGGATTTGTTATCGGCTCGCATCGAGAGTTATGCGTTAGCGGCCAAGATGCAGATGTCGGTACCCAGGGTCGCCGAGCTAGAACAAGAGACCCAATCGACCCAGCAACGCTATGGGATGGATCGGGCCGAGACGGCCGATATGGCGCGCCGATGCTTACTCGGTCGCCGGTTGCTCGAACAAGGGGTACGCTTTGTGCAGTTGTATTCCGGAGGCCCCATCGCGGGGACACCGAGGACCAGTTGGGATGCGCACGAGAATGTCTTGGAGAACCATGCGGCCGAGGCCCGACGGATCGATCAGCCCATCGCTGCATTGCTCGAGGACCTAGAGGCGCGCGGGATGCTCGAGGATACGTTGGTCCTCTTTACGACCGAGTTTGGGCGAACTCCGTTTTCGCAGTCCGCATCGGATGTGGCAGGACCGGGTCGAGACCATAACCGCTACGCATTCAGTTGCTGGATGGCCGGTGCGGGTCTAAAACCCGGGATGGCTTATGGAGAATCCGACGATATCGGATGGAAGGTGGCTTCCAATCCGGTGACTTGGCAGGACTTTCATGCGACGGTTTTGCATTTGTTCGGGATCGATCACACCGAATTGACTTACTATCACAATGGGATCCATCGGCGGCTGACCAACGTGCACGGTGAGGTCATTCAGGGGGTGCTGAGCTGATCGGGTGCAAGTCCGCTTGGAGGAGCACCTTAGAGAGCCTGTTTCGCAGCAGATCCATCTGGTCATGGCACAGCGATTGACCTATTTGGCTTGCGATCCACAGCGAGGCGTAAAGCACTGCTGTGGCAATGGCGATAACCCATCCCCAGGGGAAATGGCCAATCATCCATTGCGAGCCACCTAGGAGGGTCGCAAAGAAGATGCTGCAAAAGAGAGCAAGGTAAAAGATCCAGATCAAGGTCCAGAGGTTCGGTCGCGGAGCAAAGCGTCCGATCAGGGTGCAATGTCCCGAGGTTCTAGCTTCATCGAGGTCGTTGGCAGTTGCGGGGCTATGCGCTTTGTCCGAGTCGATGAAGTACACCGACAGATGAGGCGACCAGAGTCTGTGTAAGTGGTCTTCGAGGTGGAACTCGCAGTACTCACCGTGGGCCAAATACAGAGAGCGAGGGGATTGGTTCTGCATCGCAGCACCAAAACGCTCGATCGCTTCGGATTTCGAACATGCGATCGGGACTTGGAATGTCGGACGGATCGACAAGCCAACCATAGAACCTCAGTTGGCGCTAAACGGGGGAACCTGACCGATGGGCGAGCGAGTCGGTTGCTCTGGATTGCCGGTTGGTGATTTGTTCGAGGGTGGCCAGTGGGAGAGTTGTTCGACGAGAATTTGGTAGCGAGCCTCGACCCGGTTTTGGCTCAGCAAGTTCTGTTTGATTCCGGCCGGGAAGTTCAGGGCGTAGGCGACCACATCGGTAAGGATTCCTAGGGGGACGCGTTGCGATAGCAGTTCTGACAGAGCGGAGGCTTCCGAGATGTCCTCTGGCAGCGCGGGGCGAAAGAGCCTCAGGAGTTCCACACGGGCGGCCTCTTCGGCAATTGGGTCATCCATCGGTTGGTCTTCGAGGATTTCGACTCTGGCTTTTCGAAACGGCACATCTTCGGATATTTCCTCGACGATGCGGGCTCGTTGGATACCGGCCAACAGGATGTTGTGGCGACCATCTCCGAGCGGGGTGTGCGAGACGATCCTTCCGATGCAGACGAACCGAGCGAGTTTGGGATGAAGTTCGAAGTGGGTTTCCCAGCCCGGTTCGAGGACCGCCATGGTGATCAGGTGGTCTGATTCAAGAGCTTCGCTGAGCATTTCGCAGTAGCGGGGTTCGAAGATGTGGAGGGCTTGGACCACATGCGGGAACATGACCAAGTTCGGGAGCGGAAAAAGCCGCACGGTGCCGTCAAAATCGGCTGGCAGTCGAAGTTTTTCCCAGTGGCCCATTTCTCGAGATCGAGGTAACTCGACGCTCTCCGGTAGTTTTTGCGTTAGCTTTTCGAATGCAGAGCTGTGGAATGGCAGCTCGGTCGCATTGTAGGGGGGTGTCCAGTTGCAAGAAGTGCGACCAAGCCAAACCAATCGTTAAAGGCGGAAAATCTGCCTCTATTGCCGATTCGATAGGGGGTGAAGGGGGCTCGAAGTGTCTTGGATTCCAGGGCGTATCGATTCGGAGGCGCGCGGGGTGTTATTGTGATGACGCGGAAAAAATATGTCCATTCACTCGCTAGAATCGAAAAACTTGAGGGTACAAAGTGGACTTTAATGCACTACAATAGGGAGAAACCCTCCTAGACTGTGGAAACGCAAATTCCCGAGATCCACCCGATCCGTTGCCACAGACTACATCCCACCTTTACTGCTGTGAGAACTGACCAAGTTCTTACAGTATTCCATCGTTAATCTGTTTAACCCGTTTTTAAACGCCCGTAGGAGTTCGATGATGAGATGCTTAGGTAACCCCATGGATCGTCGTGGATTTCTTACTGTAGGTGCCGTTGGAGGCTTGGGCCTGACGCTCGGCGATATGTTTCGCCTGCAAGCTCGAGCCGACAAGAAGCACTACGATTTCATCGAAGCCAAGGCCGAGAGTGTGATCCACATTTTCCTACCGGGCGGGATTGCCCACCAGGAAACTTTCGATCCCAAGCCTTACAGTCCGCTTGAGTATCGCGGAGAGATGAAGACGATCAAGACCAAGACTGGGGATGTATTCTGCGAGACGGTTCCCCGTTTGGCCAGCATCTCCGACAAGTTCACGGTGATCCGATCGCTCTCGCACGGCGAGGCGGCCCACGAGCGCGGTACACACAACATGTTCACCGGCTACAAGCCATCGCCGGCTTTGTCTTACCCGAGTTTTGGATCGGTTGTCAGCCATGAGTATGGCCCTCGCAACAACCTGCCACCCTACATTGCAATCCCAAGCAATCCGAATGAGTTTTCCGGGTCTGGGTACTTGAGTTCTTCCTACGGCCCGTTCAGCCTAGGTGCGGACCCTGCGAACAAAGGTTTCAAGGTTCAGGATTTGAATCTTCAGGGTGACGTCGATATGGCCCGCTTTGGCCGTCGCCGTTCGGCGCTCCAAGCGGTCAATGAGTACTTTGAATCCAAGCAAAAGTCGGACAACCTTACGGCGATGGATACCTTTTACGAACGCGCCTATTCGCTCATCAGCAGCGATTCGGCCCGAGAGGCATTCAATATCGAAGCCGAAGACAACGCGTTGCGTGACAAGTACGGCCGCAACGCGGCCGGCCAACGATTGCTCATGGCCCGTCGGTTGGTAGAAGCCGGTTCTCGCATGGTCTCGGTGACCTACGGCGGCTGGGACATGCACGCTCAGATTGCAGGAAGCATGCGGCGCGATATGCCTCCTTTGGACCAAGCCCTTGCGACGCTTATCGAAGACCTCGAATCCCGAGGTCTTTTGAGCAAGACCTTGGTGATGGTCAGCAGCGAATTCGGACGCACCCCGAAGATCAACAACGACGGTGGGCGAGATCACTGGCCGAAGGTTTTCAGCGTTCTCTTGGCCGGAGGTGGCATCAAGGGTGGGCTGGTATACGGATCTTCGGATGCGACGGCCACAGAGCCCGAGTTCGATGCGGTTTCTCCCGAGGATTTGGCCACGACGATGTACCATCTGATGGGTATCGTCGCTGACAAAGAGCTCATGGCTCCGGGCGATCGTCCTATCGAGATCTGTGACGGTGGCCGCGTGGTGACCGACTTGATCGCATAGCGAATCAGACCGCTTCTGGTTTGTACAGTTTGACTCCAAGATTTCAACGACGAGGTCCTAGTGATGATTTGGTCGAAAGCGATCGGTATGTCCGGAGTGTTTGCCTTCTTGGCGGTGTTCATTCCAGGGGCTCCTTGTGCTTGGGCGTCACAGCCCGAAGCCAACGCATTGTCGGTCGTCGGAGTTCAGCGGGGACAGTCCGTCGAGGTTCAAATCTCCGGGGCTCGCCTTGGCGATGCCCGCGAGTTGCTCTTTTATACCCCCGGACTGACTGCGAGCAACGTTACCAAAGTTGACGACAACAACATCAAGGTCACCATCAGCGCAGCGGCCGATGCCAAGCCCCAGTTGCATCCCTTTCGAGTCGTCACTGCAAGTGGTACAAGCAACCTGCGTCTCTTTGGCGTTTCGGCTTTACCGACTCTCGTTGAGACCGAGCCGAACAGCGAGTTTACCAAGGCTCAAGAGATCGCCATCAACACGACGATCGACGGAGTGGTTCTCAATGAGGATGTCGATTATTTCTCGGTTGAGCTCGAAGCAGGCCAACGACTGAACGTCGAGCTCGAAGGGCTGCGGCATGCCTACCTGAACAACTTCTTCGATCCTTATATAGCGATCTATGATGCGAATCGCTTTGAGATCACCGCGAGCGATGACTCGGTCTTTTTGCAGCAGGATTGTTTGTGTTCGATGGTCGCACCGGCCAAGGGCCGCTACATCATCGAAGTTCGCGAAAGCAGTTTTGGTGGTAGCGATCAGTGCAAGTACCGTTTGCACGTCGGCGGGTATCCAAGACCTGTTGCGATCCTCCCCGCGGGTGGACCTGCCGGGCAGCCATTGACCGCAACCTGCATTGATTTGTTAGGGAATACTTGGCAAGAGACCTTCGATATCCCTGCCGATGCTCGAACGAAATCCGCGGGGGTTTGGTCGCAACAAGGCGGGCTGATCGCACCTTCGCCGAACATGCTACGGGTCAACTCGTTGCCGAACGTCTTGGAGACTGAGCCGAACTCCGATTACAACGCGATTCCCACATCGCATCCTCTTCCGGTGGCTTTCAACGGAATCCTTGAGACCGAGCAAGACCGAGACTACTGGGTCATCGAAGCCAAAAAAGATCAGCAACTCGATATCTCGGTGCATGCGAGATCTCCCCTGCGATCCCAGGTCGATCCGGTACTGCAGATCTTCAAGGTCGGTGGGGGCGGATTGGCTGCCAATGATGACCAAGGAGGTCCAGATAGTTATTTGAGTTTCAAAGTTCCCGAGGACGGCAAGTATGCCGTTTGTGTCTCCGATCACCTTGGGCGTGGAGGCAAGCACTTTGTGTACCGCGTCGAGGTCGCAGCTGCCGAGGCGGAGGTTGGAACGACCGTCAACGAGCAGGAGCGTTATGTATCCCAAGTGGTCAACATCCCCAAGGGAGCACGAATGGCGATCGAAGCCAACTTGGCCCGCAAGAATGTCGGTGGTGAGGGTCGCATCAGCGTTCCAGATTTGCCCGCCGGGGCCACCCATTCCGACGGCTTAGTCGTCGCCGATCAAAGCTTGATCCAAATGATATTTCGAGCTCCAGGCGATGCGGCCAACGCATCGAAGCTCGTCGATCTGTCGGCCAGCTTGGTCGTCTCCCCGGAACGCACGTTGACCGGTTTTTTAAACCAAAGAACCCAGCTTATCCGAGGCCAGAACAACGTTGATGTTTGGGGGATGTGGCACGATCGTTTGGCCGTCAACATTGTCGACGCAGTCCCCTTTGACATCGAGCTCGTACAGCCACAGGTCCCGATCGTACGCAACGGTTCGATGAGCTTGACGATCAATGCCAAACGCAATCCTGGGTTCGACAAGCCGATCAACTTGAGGATCCTCACGGCACCTGCCGGGATCGGAGCATCCCCGGTGACGATTCCTGGCGATCAGTCGACGGTGCAGATGAATATTACAGCCAACAACGGTGCGGCGATTCGCAAGTCACCGATATTGGTTTTGGCGACAACCGACAGCGGTTTTGGGCCCGTGACGATCGCATCGGAGTTTGTCGAGTTGGATGTGCAGGATGCTTTGTTCCAATTCAAGTTTGCCAAGACCATGGCCGAGCAAGGCAAGCCCGCTGATGTCGTCGTTGGAATCGAGCTTAAGCGACCTGCCGAAGGAACCGTGGAAGTCGAGTTGCTGGGACTCCCCCCTGGGACGACTTGCGCAACGGCGAAAATCACGGTAGCCGCAGACGCCAAGCAGTTGGTCTTCCCGCTGACCATTCCGGCCGAGACCCGGGCTGGTAACTACAAGACCTTGGTATGCCGAGGGACCGTCACGAGTGACAAGGGGTTGATCTCACAGACCAATGGGAACGCCGAGGTGCAGATCGATGTGCCCGTGGCTCCCCCCCCTGCCCCGGCGGCTACTGCTCCGATGCCGATGCCGACTCCAGCCCCTGCTGCACCTGCCGACAAACCGCTGAGCCGATTGGAGCAGCTACGTCAGCAAAAAGGTGTTAAACAATAATTCGTCGCAAATTTACCCTTTCCGAATCACCGAACATGCGAACTTTTAATTTTGCGAAGTCAATGCTTTTGACTGGCAGTTTGGCCTTGTGGGCTCTGAACTCCTGCCCATGGGTGGGTTTGGGCCAAGAGCCGGCAGCACCGGCACCGGCGCCAGCAGAGCCAGCACCGGCAGCAACCGAGCCAGCACCAGCACCAGCACCAGCACCGGCACCGGCACCGGCACCGGCAGCAGCCGAGCCTGCACCAGCACCAGCATCAGCGCCTGCAGTCGCCGCACCGGTGGTCTATCAATCGTTGTCCGTCTATCCGCCATTGATCAAGATCAGTGCGCAGAACGACTTGCAGCATATCGTTGCAGTCGCGACCCGAGCCGATGGGATCACGGTCGATGTGACGGATCAAGTCCAGTGGAAGCTTGAGAATCCGGCGGTTGCCAAACTGGAGAATCTGGTGCTTTATCCGCTGGCCGATGGAGCCACGCAGTTGGTCGGGACCTGGAATGGCATGGAGACACGATCGGCCCTGGAGATCACGCAAAGTCAGACCGCTCGCAAGGTTGAGTTCGAGCGCGACATTATGCCGATTTTCACCAAGGTCGGTTGCAATACCGGGTCGTGTCATGGTGCGGCGCGAGGAAAGGACGGATTTCGTTTGAGTCTATTCGGGTTTGACCCGCTTGGGGATTATCAACGGATCACGCGTGAGATTGGGATTCGCCGCATCAACTTGGCAGTACCGGACCAAAGTTTATTGCTTCTCAAGGCGACCGGATCGGTACAGCATTCCGGGGGCAAGAAGATTGAGCCCGGGAGCAAGCATTACCAAACCGTTTTGGCGTGGCTTCAGGCAGGTGCTCTTGCCGATGCTGCTAGGCCCCCTGCGGTGACCAAGGTGGATGTGTATCCATCGCAAGCGGTCATGGAGGGCGAGGGAGCCAAGCAAAGAATCGTCGCAGTAGCGACCTATGCCGATGGGACTCAGCGGGACGTTTGGGATCTTGCTGGTTTCACCACCAACAACGAGCGGACTGGTGCGGTCGATGCCGACGGGACCGTCACGAGCGGGGTTCGAGGCGAGGCTTTTGTGATGGCCCGTTTCGATACGCACACGGTAGGAACCCAAGTCTTAGCGCTGCCGGCTGGAATGCAGTATGAGTACAAGCCGAGTCAGGGAAGCTACATCGATGCGTTGGTCGATGCGAAACTCTTGAAGTTGCGCTTGCCAGCCAGTGGGCTTTGCACCGATGAGGAGTTTGTGCGTCGGGCTACGGTGGACATCACTGGATTGCTTCCGACCGAGGAGGAGACCGTAGGGTTTCTAGCCAATGCCGATCCGAACAAGCGGGCTGCGTTGATCGAGACGCTTTTGGGTCGCAAGGAGTTCAGCGAGATCTGGGCTATGAAGTGGGCCGACCTCTTGATGATCAAGAGCAACAATCAGGTCAGCTACAAGGCTGCTTATCTCTACTACAACTGGCTTATCAATCAAATCGCTTCGAATACCCCATTGGATAAAATCGTCCGAGAGTTGCTCACGGCCACCGGTGGGACGTTCCAAAATCCAGCGACGAACTTTTATCAAGTCGAGCAGGACCGATTGAAGATGTCCGAGAATGTCGCGCAGGTTTTCATGGGGATTCGCACACAGTGCGCCCAGTGCCACAATCATCCCTTCGACCGATGGACGATGGACGATTACTATGGATTCGCGGCGTTCTTTTCCCAGGTAGGCCGCAAGCAGAGTGAAGATTACCGACAGATATTGGTCTTCAATGGCGGTGGTGGAGAAGTGAACCACCCTGTTGGCGGAGCGGTGGTCAAGCCTCGGTTTTTAGGCGGAGGCCCAGCGGCAACTGACGGGAAAGACCGACGCGTCGTCTTGGCCGAATGGATGACCAGCAATGAAAACCCCTTCTTCGCCAAGAGTGTATCGAACCGGATTTGGGCACACTTCACCGGCGTGGGGATCGTCAATCCTGTGGACGATTTCCGAGCGAGTAACCCTGCGAGCAACCCTGAGCTGCTCGATACGCTCGGGGCCAAGTTGATCGAGTACAAGTACGACATCAAGCAGTTGGTGCGCGACATTTGCAATTCGAAGACCTACCAGCGCACGACGATTCCGGTCCCTGGAAACGAAGAGGATTTGCGGAACTACTCGCACGCTACGGTTCGTCGAATTCCCGCAGAGAACATGCTCGATTGCATCTCTCAGGTCACCATGACCAAAGAGAAGTTCCGGGGATTGCCCGTCGGGGCCCGCGCCGTGCAAATCGCCGACGGAGCTACCAGCAATTATTTCCTTACCACGTTCGGCCGCAGTGCTCGAACGACGGTCTGTGCCGAGGAGGCCACAACGGACCCATCGCTCTCCCAGGCACTTCATTTGATCAATGGAGGGTCCGTCAGCGGCAAGATCAATCAGGGGCAACTCATTCCAAACTGGAAGAAGGAAGGGCTCAGTCCCGAAGGGATCATCGAGAAGATCTACGTGCGGTGTTTATCCCGCAAACCGACCGAGGGAGAGCGAGCTAGGCTCATGCAGATGATCAGCGAGTCAAGCAATCCCGATCAAGGACTCCAAGATGTGTTCTGGGCGGTTCTCAATAGCCGCGAGTTCATTTTCAATCACTAAGCCGACACCAACCGTTGAAGATATCCGATGCGCATCGACACGAATCCGTTTATGACCGCCGTGGCTAGCCGGGCTTTGGCTCCCGTCTTGGCAGTGGCTTGTGCTTCCTCGCTTTGGGCCCAAGAGCCTGCGAAGATCACGTACGAAGACCACATCAAGCCCATCTTTCGAGAGCACTGTTCTTCTTGCCATAACAACAACGCCAAAAAGGGCGGGTTGTCGTTGGAGAACTTCCAAGCGACCATGGCCGGGGGGAGTAGCGGAGAGGTCTTGGTTTCCGGGGATTTGGATTCCTCACGGCTCTATGCGTTGACAGCGCACAAAGAGCAGCCGACGATGCCCCCGATGCAGGACAAGATCGCTCAGGCCAAGATCGATCTTCTCAAGACCTGGATCGAGCAAGGGATGCCAGAGAACAGTGGCTCGGCGATACGAAAGCCGATGGCAAGTGCTGCCGCGATCAGCGTGGCAGCAGCAGGGAGGCCCGAGGGCGCACCCCCGATGCCATCGACGGTCCTGAAGCAGACACCGCTGTACACCGCCAAAGCCTCTTCGATCTCGGCCCTAGGCGCAGCACCTTGGTCTCCTTTGATCGCCGTAGGCGGTCAGCGCCAAGTCGCCTTGTACCATTCGATGACAGGCCAACTGCTCGGTATTTTGCCGTTCCCTGAGGGAGAGCCTCAATCGATTACCTTTTCGCGCGACGGCAAGTTGATTTTGATCGGTGGCGGTCGTCACAGCGTCGACGGGTTTGCCGTTTTGTGCGAAATTTCGACGGGGAATCGGATCGCCAAGGTTGGCGATGAGTTGGATATTGTGATGGCTGCCGATATCAGCGACGACAACCGCCTGATCGCTCTTGCAGGTCCACAAAAGATGGTCCGCGTGTACGACACGCTCACCGGAGAGCTTAAGTGGGAGCAGAAGAAGCACACCGATTGGATCTATGCGGTACGATTCAGTCCTGATGGCTTATTGTTGGCAACGGCCGACCGTGCAGCGGGGTTAATGATTTGGGAATCGGCGACGGGCAAGATGTACGCAGACTTGCAAGCCCATAAGAACGAGATCCGATCTTTGGCCTGGAGGCCCGATTCCGGGGCTGTCGTCAGCGCCTCGCTCGACGGGACCCTCAAGATGTGGGATATGAATGAGAGCAAGCTCTTGAAGTCATGGGACGCGCATCCGGGTGGGGCTGCTGCAATCGCCATCGCCAACGATGGTGTGATGGTCTCGACGGGCAAGGATCGCAAGGTCAAGATTTGGGATGCCGCCGGGAATGCGGCCGGTGAGATGCCTGCCTTGGACGAGGCCGGCCAAGAAGTCGCCATCACCGTCGATTCAAAGCATGTGGTTTCTGGGGATTGGTTAGGTAATGTGCGCGTTTGGTTGCGTGCGGACCCGAAGGACGAGAAGCGCCTTGCAGCCAACCCAGTCACTCTGGAGATGTCGGTCGCTTCGAACAAAGAGCGCCATGTGCAATTGGCTGCGGTGGCCCAAGCAGCTACGGCGGAACTGACGCAGCAAGCCGCTCAAACCGCAGCGGTCCAAAAGGCCAACGCTGAACATCAGAGCCTCATTGCGACTTATGTCGCACAGATCACCGAGCTGACCAACGGATCGAACCAACTGAAGTTAATGGTCGATACCTACGCAACTCAAATTGCGGCCAAGCAGGCCGAGGTTGCCAAGTCGGTCGAGGGGATTGCGGCCAAGACGGCTCAAGTCACTCAAACCGCAGCGGAAAAGAAGCAGGCCGATGACGCGCTGGTCGCCTTGCAAAAGCAGAAGGAGGGCCAAGTCCCTGATCCTGCGGCCCTCGACGCTCAGATCGCCGAAGCTGGCAAAGCCGTTGAGGCAAAAGCGGCTGTAGTGACTCAATTCACCAATGAACTCAATGCACTCATTGCGGAGAAAGCACAGAAGGACAAAGAGATCGCCGAGCTTTCTGTAGCCAACGCGGCCAAGAGCAAAGAATATGCCGATGCGATGACGAAGCTTGCCGAGCAGATGACGACCAAAGCTGCGGCCGACAAGCGCATGGAGGAATTGGTCGCCGAGTTGAAGGTAGCATCCGACAAGCAGGTTGCTGCACAAGCCAAGGCCGACGGAGCCAACGCAGTGGCCAATGGACTTGCAGCAGAGATCGCAGCCCTGGAGCAAGAGCTTGCTCGGTTCAACGGATTGGCGAATGAATTCGCTCTCAAGAAGACCGCGATAGAACAAGCCATCGCGCAGGTCAATGCCGAGGCGCAGCCGATCCAAAACAACCTGACGACGGTCAAATCCAAGATGGATCAGACGCAAGCGGCGATCGCTCAACTCGAGAAGCAGTTGGCAGAGCTACAGGCGATGATGGTCGCCACTCAGGAGGCCAAGAACAACTTGGCCAAGGAGATGGCGCCGCAACAGCAAGCGCTCGATGCGGTGATGACGAGGCTTCAGCAAGCCCAGGCCGAGCTAGTTGGAGTGTCAGCTCAGCAGAAGCTCTTTGAAGAGTCCTACAAGAAATAAATAGAAGAAATCAACGCAAGGGCGGAAAGGTAGTGGACTCGCGTAGAGATCTTGCTGCTGTTCTAAAAACCCCCGGGATTGCATACCGTTTAAGACTTGCGATTTCGGCTACGGGCGTGAGCCGTATGGCGCCAGCCGCGGGCGATTGCCAGTACACGGCCAGAGCCCCTTCTTTAAAGTTCGTCGGAAATCAGCCATGCACGCGTTTTTTTGCTAAATCCAATTGATTGCATTTAGCGAACTATCTGGAAATCGCCTTAGTCCCTAAAGAAAAAACAAAGGGAAACACAGAGGCACAGAGACCACAGAGAGAAATGCGCTGGCGCACTCGGTGAGTTATGGTGTGGAGGTGAGATTTCAACCACGGAACCCACCGAACACACGGAATGAAAGACATGTTTTGCCGTGTTTTCGACTTATTCAACTACCCATGCTGTGGGCGGACCTTATTTTTTGGCCATTCGAGGTGTTTGTAGAATGTAGAGCTTAGGGTCATCGACGATCCAATCGGTGGTCCAATCCCGGCCGTTGTCGCCATTGACCACGTTGTAAAAGAAGGACCGCAGTTCTTCGCATCGGTAGCCATAGGGCATCGAGGTTGCGATGTAGTCCTCGCGACGGAGTTCCTCGACCCCTTGGCGGGCGAAGTAATGCACCAGACCGTCGGGAGTGAAAGATAGTCCGAGGGTCCACCATCCGGTCTCGGGGATCTCAGGGCCGAGGAAATCTCCGCCGTTGCGGTCGGCACGCACACGGAAATACGCATAGGGAACGTTTTTGCCTTCGACTTGCTTGGTGCCTCGGAGGATGAACAAACCGGGCCAGTAGACTTCATCCTTTTGGGATTTGCTCGAAAAGAGGAACTTGGATTTGTTTTCCATGATGGTCGTTTCGACGGCTGCTCGGAAGGCGAAGTGGGGGCCGTTGCGTTTTTCCCACTCGTCCAAAGGTGGGATGAAAACACGGGTCGTGACATTTGGGGATTGAGAGACTTTCAAGGTGCCCCCAAGTCGGTATTGGACGTTGCAGATAAAGTCGTCCTGGTGCATTTTGTTGCTAGGACGGTTGGGTATACCTGTGTAGAGGGACTTCATCAGCATGGAGCCTTGGCTACCGGGAAGCCCGCCAGGGGGAGTCGGGACCCGCTTGACGATGTCTGGATGTCCCCGTTTGGCCCCCTCGTACCAACGGCCATTGGTCGATTTTCCCATCGGTTGACGTTGGTTTTCATCGATATCCTCGGTGCTTTTAGGGTTGTTGGGGATAAAATCCCAAGATTCTTCCTCGAAGTCATCGCCGACTTGATTGAGCTGCACGCCGGTGCCTGGCACGACGATATCGCCTCGGGATTGAGCCAGGCTTGGTAGAGTCAATGCAACGAGCAATCCTAGGGGTGCAAGTCCGAGGGTGAGGAAGCATCGGGCTATTCGATGGTCGCTGCGCATAGATATTTCGTCGGGAAAACCCGTTGTTGGGCAGAAGGATGGGAAAAGTAAAACCACTGCTGTCTGTCGGTATCGGACCGCAGAGAGCGAAAAACCGAAGTTTTCGATTCGACTCTAAAAGATTGCCTGTATTCTCTATCCCCCCAAAGGCCGGTCGGCACAAATCAAGAGCTTTCGGCGGCTTGTTCGGGAAAGGGCGCATAAGACTCGGCGAAACTCGGTTGTGGAGCTATACTGTTTCCCTGGATGAGAACGTTCTTACATCGATGAGCTTCCATGGCCTTTCCTGATCAAACCGACCAAGAACCGCAATCCGAGTCTCCTTATGCGCCGACGATGGTGCCCGGAGATGGAAATGGTGCCGGATCGATCCTCGGTCGCTTTGGCGATGGGTTCAAGTTCACTGCCGTCATCGCGGTGATGGTCATTGCGATTTGGTTTGTGTCCAAGAAGCTCAAGGGGGTGACTTGGGACGACGTTCAAAGGGGCTTTGACAATTTACCGATGTCTCACATCGTCGGTGCTTTGTTGCTTACGGCGATCAACTATTTGATTTTGACCGGATACGATTGGATTGCGATTCGTTTCATGAAGAAGCAGTTATCGTTCCCGAGGATGATGGCCGGGGCGATCGTCGGCTACGCGTCAGGCAATGTCCTCGGATGGCTTTTCGGAGGGAATCTTGCTAGGTATCGGATGTATTCGAAATGGGGCTTTAGCACCATGGAGATCATCGGGCTCGTATCGATCTTATCGGTGACTTTTTGGTTGGGTTTGTTTTTGCTCGCTGGCATCGCGTTCCTGGCGTTGCCGATTCACTTGCCTCCGTCGGTACAGGAGTTCTTCAAGATCGAGTCGAAGCTATTTGGGGACGTCGAGTTGAGTCAGCACATGTTCGGAGCCATCTTTTTGGGCTGCGTGGCTGCTTACCTGGGCGCTTGCTTGTTCATTCGAAAACCGATCCGGTTCAAGGGGCTTTCGATCGCTCTGCCACCCTTTCGATTATCGGCCATGCAGTTGGTCGTTTCGGCATTGGATTTTTTGCTCGCCACAATGACCCTGTACGTGCTGCTTCCACCGGACATCGTAGGTCCGGACAAGATCAATTTTTCGACCGTCTTGATCGCTTATTTGACCGCCCAAATCGCAGCCGTCTTGACGCACGTGCCTGGTGGGTATGGGTTGCTCGAAGGGATATTGATCGCCTTTTTGGAGGGGCCGACCGACGATCGCAAGGGTTCGATCCTCTGCGCAGTGATCATGTTCCGGATCATCTACTACCTGATCCCGTTTTGTGTTGCTGGATTGCTCTATGTGATCAATGAGTACTCTCCGAGGCTCAAGCAAGCGGATATCTCCGATGGAATTTGATCGGTCGCCTGGACCGGCGGCGGACGCAGGACCTGCAGGACCTTCAGCACAACCCGTTGCGACTTGGCAAACATCGCTTCGCCAAGCGGTTCGCTCTTTGGATGAGTTGCTCGGCATACTCTGCTTGAGCAGGGAGGAATTGCCGGGTCTTGATGCGACATCTAGTTTCCCTCTTTTGGTTCCACGCGAGTACGTCCAGCGGATGGAGGTTGGGAACCCGAGGGATCCATTGCTCGCGCAGGTCCTACCCCGGGCCGAGGAGAACTTGCAGGTCGATGGATTCGGTCTGGATGCGGTAGGGGACGGTCCCTCGGCGCGTCTGCCTGGGATTCTCCACAAGTACCAATCGAGAGCTCTGCTGATTGCAACGGGCTTGTGTGCCGTGCATTGCAGGTACTGCTTTCGACGTCATTACCCTTATGAGGATTCCCCGGCGAGTCTGGCTCAATGGGATGAGTCGCTGAGATACCTTGAGGAAAACCCTCAGATCGATGAAGTGATCCTGTCGGGTGGAGATCCACTGTCGCTCGGGAATGCCAAGCTTTTTGGATTGCTCGGGCGCGTTGCGAGCCTATCGCATGTTTCGCGAGTCCGAATCCACACCCGATTTCCGGTGATGATTCCAAGCAGGATCGATTCGGATTTTCTCGAACGCCTCGAAGCGATTGCGTTCGGTACGGAGGGTAAACCGGTGTGGATCGTTTTGCATGTGAACCATGCGCGTGAGATCGTTGGTCCGTTGGTCGAGGTTTGCCAGCGTCTTCGCCGCTCGGGCGCGATTTTGCTCAATCAAGCGGTACTGCTTCGAGGAGTCAACGCTACATTTGAGTCTCAACGCGATTTGTGCAAAGGCTTGGCTGATGCAGGTGTCGTGCCTTATTACTTGCACCAACTAGACCGTGTGGCCGGTACAGCCCACTTTGAGTGCGACGAGCAACTCGGTGAATCGATCGTCGCTCGATTGCGTGCGGAGCTGTCAGGCTATGCGACTCCGAGGTTTGTCAGGGAGATCGCCGGAGAAGCCAGCAAGACGGTGATCCTTTAGCGGTTGCTCGATCCTTGGACTCCGGGTCGATAACCGAGCGTATAGGACTGCGAAGGGCCCGATGGATTGGCAGGATTGGTGGGTCTGGAGTGCAATCCTGAGCCGATTCGTGGCTGCGCACCCGAGAGCGTTTCCATGCGAACTTTCTGGTCTTGGAAATTCATGATCGCCACGCGGACATCGACCGGCAGTGCCGAGAGTCGGGTGTGATGGAACGCACCTGGTTTATAGACGATCGACTCGAGCCAATCGTCGGGAACATCTGGTTCGTACAGTTCGAGTTTGGCTCCTAGCTTATGGAACGGCGTCGGAAAGTTCCTTTGTTGGATCGTTTTGGAGTAGAGTTTGACTGAGCGGATAAGATTCGCTTGTTGCCGCACGTACTCGGCGGCGGCTTGCGAAGCGACCGTATCGTTTTCTTGGTACAGAGCGACGACTAGCGATTGCCGCGCGATCACCGATTCGCGACGGAAATGAGGAGGTTCCATACCGACGGCTTGGAGCGTCACATCCATCAGATCTGCGCGCCAATTCTCTGGAACGCTCAGTAGGATCCCCAGGGTTCGAGAACCTTCGAGGGTCGTTTGGCTGTTGGGTCGCAATTTGAAGTAAACACCCCGTTGGCGTTGGATGGTTCCCGAGGCGACGGTCAGTTCCCTGGCTGGCCTTTGGAGGTATTGAACGCTTTGCGTTTGGTAATCGGATTGGTTCCAAGCTCCCGATAGTCCACCGATGGCTGGGTAAGCCCCAAAGCCTTGAAGGTTCGCATCGCGCGACTGGTCCTTTTCTTGCATCACTTGGAGGGGACCATCGATGTCTGAATGCAGTTCGGTACGAGGGGAATAGTCGACGACGACGACTTCTTCTCTGCGACAGACGGCTTGGACCATGACCTCTTTGATCGTCTGTTCTGTGCCGGGCTGGAAGAATGTCGAGACATCGAGTTCGACGGCCACGAGCCTGGAGTTGGGTGCACGCGAGAAAGCCGTGTGAGCACAAAGGGGGCGGACAGCGGCCGACGCATTGACGTCAAAGGTGACTTGGCCTGCCGCATGGGTTCCGAGAACTGTTCCCAGCAGGACCGCTAACAACTGCGATCGTCCTCGGATCGCATGGAGCAGCATGTAGCATGTGAAAAGAACGAGCATTATTCTTACCTCCGTGGAATTCTGTCACTTCAAGCAATTGTTGGCTGCCTGAGAACAGCTAGAAAGTGGGACTAGCCAAAGGGAGTAGCAACTGACGTTCCGTCCTGGACATAAGACTCCTAAAGACGCGGTTTTTCTCAAAAACACTGACAAAAAGGCTCTCAACGCTCGGGTTGATTGCTAGCAACATTGAGATTGCTTCGTCCGTTTTTTCAAAAACTTGCCGCGTGTTTTGTAATCCTAGGGAGCCGTTTTCCAAAGGCAAGGCAAGCGGTTAGAATCCACATCGTTGTATCTTGTGTATTTTGACCAGTCTCACAAAGAGATATTCAGAAGAGGGAAGAAATGAGAGCTCAAGAAGTATTGAAGGCATCGTTGAAGATGTCGCAGAGGGTCTATTCGAGCTATGTCAGCGATTTGACCGACGAGGAGTTGATGCTTCGTCCCGGTCCAGGTTGCAACCACATCGCTTGGCAACTCGGACACTTGATCAGTTCGAATACCAGCATCCTCAATGCGGTCCTGCCCGATGCGGCTCCGAGCTTGCCAGAGGGCTTTGATCAAAAGCATGGCAAGTCGAACAGTGGCAGTGACGATCCTAAGGATTTTTTGACCAAGGATCAGTACGTGGCGCTATTCAGCAAGCTCGACGATGCGATCGTCGCGGCGATCGATCGATTGAGCGAAGCGGATCTTGACCAACCGAGTCCGGAGGCTTGGAGGGGCAAGTTCCCGACGATCGGCAGTTTGGCCGTAGTCCTGGTAGCTCACACGATGATGCATGTGGGCCAATGGGTTCCGATTCGGCGCAAGCTTCAAAAACCGGTTTTGATTTAGGCTTCTGTTGGCTCAGTTTCCAACGGGCAGGAATCGCAGAAAGTCGATGCCGACCATGTAGCCCGGGACGGCGTCGGCGTTCTTGCCAAGGATCTGGATCTTGAGGGTGTGCTTACCCTGGGTCCATTCCCTTGCGGGTAGTTTGATGATGCCGGTAGTGATGACCTCGGGTGAGTTGAAACCGTCGATGGGATCGCCGATGGGGACATCATCGACGAGCAGTTGGATGATGGCATAGTCGCGGGCTTTGGTCAGGACGATTTGGGGTTCGACCTTACCTTCTTTGGCTATTTCGAATTCCAGGCTCAGGGAGTCGTTGGGCTGTGCTCCGGTCCACCAGAGGTGGTTATTGGAGCTCCAGCGATCTTTGGGGAAAGCTCGCATGTCTTGGCCCTGGGTGATTCCCCTGGTCTTCTGGAGGACCTTCATCGTTTCGGCTTCGATCGCTCCGGGCACGGTTCCTTGGGGGTTGAAATCAGGTCGGGGACCGCGCAAGGGGGCTTGGGTTGGGCTGGCCAGGTATCCGATGATATCGCGGATTTCCTCGGGTTGCATTTGTTCGAGCAGGCCGTTGGGCATGAGCGAGAGCTCCGAGAGTTTGCGCTGATCGATTTCATCTTTGGGGACGACGACGAGATCATTGATGGTTTTGAGCGTCAGTGCGCTATCGGTTTCTTTGGTGATCAATCCAGAGAGGACTCGTCCATCGTTGAGCTGCAGGAGGGTCATTTGGTAGTCTTTGCCGACGACCGCGTTGGGGGCAACGAGGTTTTCGAGAATGTAGTTCAGGTCCGCCCGGTTCGAGCCTGTCAGATCGGGGCCGACTTTTTGGCCCTCGCCGAAGAGTTGATGGCATGCCATGCAATGCTTATTGAACAGCAAGCGGCCTTGGCTCAGATCGGCTTTGGCAAGGACGTTCTTTGGGAGTTGCGATTTGTATTTTTCGATCGCTTGTTTTTGTTCTTCGGAAGAGGTTCCGACTTTGCCCCAGGATTGGTTGATTCGATCGACCAGCGGCTTGTCGTTGAGGCTGACCATTTGGCGGACATGAAAAGCGTGGATATCGGATCTTGCGATTTTTCCGGAATCGACTGCGTTGAGGAGCTTTTCGGCGAAAGGTGCCCGAGAAACGAGCGTTGCGATCGCATCTTCGCGAGCCGTTTTATTGAATTGGTTGTAGAGTCCGAGCAGCGTTTCAGGAGTGTTTGCATCGGCCACGGCCGAGAGGGCTCGGATGGCAGGAGACTGGAGTGCTTCGGTATCCAAGACGGCATAGAGGCTCGGTGCGAGTTCTTTGTCGCGTCCTTTGACGAGAATATCGAGGGCCTGCTTGCGTTGCTCCAGAGGTCTGGATTTGTCTACGAGTCGTTCGCGGAGTTGAGGGAAGGCGCGTTGGTCACCGAAAGCGACCGCAGCTCGGAGAGCAAGTTCCTGGATTTCTGGCGAGTCGGCTTTGGCGAGTCGCACGTAGGCATCTTTCCAATTCATGGGTTGGGGTACATTGACGCGTCCTTCCATCGATTGGAGGATTTGCTCGAGGGTACCGGCTTGCTTTGGGGCAGGCCAGTTGACCAACTCGGCAACGAGTGCTTCGAAGCCTTGAGGGTCCGAGGCGGCCCTTCGAACGATGTACTGTTCGATCTGTTCGATCTTGCTGTTGCTGGCCAATTCCAAGGCCCGCTTGGGGTCCAGAGCGACCAACGGTTCGATGCCGTACCATGCCACAAGGGGAATGTTTTTGTCCTTGGCGTCTGCTTGGTGAGCCACGAGTCCTTGGGCGATTCCCCAGCGCTCTTGAAGATCCAGTCGGTTGATTGCTGAGGCTAGATACAATCGGACGATGGGGTCGGATTGCTTGCTCGCTGCAAGTTCGGCGAAGAGTTCAAGAGCCTTTGCAGGAACTTGTTTGTCCTCACAGAGCAATTGGATAGCCCAGGCGACCGCGTAGGGGGAAGGATGGCTCAAGAGGGATTGGAGTTTTGTGTCGTCGAGCAGGCCTGTTGTGTGAGCCAACCAGATTCCGCGCAGGACTCGCGTCTCCTGATCGCTTGAAAGAAGCTTGTCGATCTGGCTTTGGACTCCAGCGGTGTTCAATTTTCCCGCAGCGGCTCGTTGCTGAAGGAGTCGGCGAGAGACCCGAACGAACCAATCGTTCTTATGCCAAGCCAGTTCGGCTAAGTCCTCGTCGGATAGTTTGGACAAGTCGACTTGTTGGCGTTGAGGGACTCCGTAAGCGATGTTGTAGACACGGCCGTTGGTACGGTCCCAGATTTCTGGATTGACGCGGTGGCATGCGTTTCGATCGTACCAGTCGATCAGATAGGCAGAGCCATCTGGACCGGTCCGCAGGTTGATCCCGCGGAACCACCGGTCGTTGGACATGAGTAGATCGTCCCCATGTTTTCCGACGTAGCCGCTCCCTTCACGAACCAACCGATCCATGTTGACCCGGTTTCCATGGATGTTGTTGAAGAAGATTTGGTTGCGATACCGATCGGGCCAATTGTCTCCGAGGTAGATCATCGCACCGCAGTGGGCGTGTCCACCTCCCGCATCGGAGGTGTCGTCTTGAATGCCCGGTTCGTGGCCCCACCAAGCATGGTCGCCGATACTTCCAGCGTAGTGCAGGTGATCGGCGATGGTTTTGATATCCGAGTAGGCGTAGCGGTTGAAATGCTCGCCGGCTTGACGCTGGTAGTGTGCTCCTTGGATGACATGGTATAGGTGCGGGATCACGCAGGCTGTGATGAAGGCTTGGCCGTGGTCATTGAAATCGACCCCCCATGGATTGGAGGTTCCCCAGGCGAAGACTTCGAAGCGGTGTTGGGTCGGATGGTATCTCCAGACGGCGGCGTTCATCGGTGTTCGTTGGTTCTCGGGGGTCCCGGGCTTGCCGACTTTGCTGTGCGTAAAGACCCCGTGGCATCCGTAGAGCCAACCATCGGGTCCCCAGTTCAGCGCGTTGAGCGTCTCGTGGGTGTCTTGGTAACCGAATCCATCTAAGAGGATTTGAGGTTTGCCGTCGGGAACATCATCACCGTCGGCATCGGGGATAAACATCAAGTACGGAGCTGCGCCGACCCAAACGCCACCGAAGCCAACTTCTAGGCCGCTGACGAGGTTCAGTCCTTCGATGAATGGTTTTCGGGAATCAAAAACACCATCTTGATCGGTGTCTTCGAGGATGACGATTTGATCGATCCCCTGCCCTTCGGGAGCGCGTTTGGGGTAGGTGTAAGCTTCGGCGACCCAGAGTCTTCCTCGGTGGTCAAAGGCCATGGCGACCGGTTGGTGGACTTGGGGTTCCCCTGCGGCGAGTTGGACGTGAAAGCCTTCGGGTACGGTCATGTGTGCGGCGGCTTCGATGCCCGAGAGATCCTCTTTGAGTTCGCGGCGAGGTTTCGGCCGGGAGGCTTCGTAGGCGATTCCATCGAGTTGCTTTTGCTCGTGGCGCAGGACATGGCAACCGAGCATACCGCCGACGACGATATCGGGCGATTGATTTCCATCGACGTCTGCAATGACGATTTGACGACCGATTCCGGCCGAGTCGTCGGCTAGATGTGGGATCCACTCGACTCCGTTTTCAGAGCGGCGGAGTTCGAACCAATAGACGACAGCCCCAGCATCCCAGTCGGCGCTTTGGCGATGATGGGACCAATAGGTTTTTCCGGTGACGATGTCTTGGAGTCCATCTCCATTGATATCGGCCAATTTGACCGAATGGAGTTCGGATACATGGATTCCGTAGGGGTTCTCGGAGGGTTTGCTCCCCATGATCAAGTGGCGTTTGAATTCACGTTGGCCATTGGCTCCCTTTTGTTGCTGCCACCATACGAGCCCATAGCCATGGGCATCGAGACTGGTGATCACATCGTTGAGCCCATCTGCATCGACATCGTAAGCGAACATATCGGCCCCGCCTGGGCAAAACGGGACGGCTTCAAAATCCCATAACCCCTGCTTGTCAGGGCCAGGGTTCTTGAACCAACCGTTGTTGGCCATCACATCGAGATGGCCGTCTGAGTCTACGTCACCCACGCCCAGCGCGTGCCCGAAGCGCTCGTGCGCGACGACTTCGGAGATGCGAGTAAACTTCCAAGCTTCGAAGTTCGTACCCGATGGCTCGGCGTATCCAAACATCCCTGCGCGGGTGCAGACGAGTTCTGGTTTTCCGTCGCCGTTGATATCGGTGAAGGCAGGAGATTCGTTGGAGACCCAATCGAAGACCTGGTGCTTGGTCCAGTGTCCATGAGAGGCGATTGACTTGCCTGGGTTCTCGTAGACGAATGCTGGGGTACCTGGGAATCCGACGGTCAGCACATCGTTGAATCCGTCGGCGTTGAAATCATGGATCCAAGCAAAGAAGTGGTCTGCATAGGCGTTCATCGGTTGCGGTTTAGGCGCATAGATTTCATGCGAAACCTTGAACTCGGGGCCTTCGAACCAGTAAGGGCCATAGACGATGTCCGGTTTTCCGTCGGCGTTGAGGTCACCGACGCCGGCCCCTTCGCTGAAATAGGTTTTGCTGAGCGCTTGGGGGTTGAAGGAGTGGACGGTTCCTTGCGAGAGTTGGTCTTGGGCAACACACGCATTTAGCGAGCATACTAGGTTTAGCGAGCATACCAGGAGCCAAGCCATGCAGGCCCAAGGCCGATGCGCAAAAGTCCCGGAGAGGTTCAAAAGCGATGAGAGGATCATGAGAGCTTGATTCGTGGAGGGTTGATTGCGTGGAAGTCCAAGAGACCAAAGAATTGGCTTTTGCAACACCGCCGTATTCTAGTCGAAAACGCGCCGCATTGCGGCGCGTTTTGGGCGATGGTAGGTCGTTAGAATTCGGAGAGTTGGCGGCTTTAGGATCCTTCGCCAGATGATCGAATTTTAGACGTAGCCTTGATGGACAGGTTTGATGACCAGCTCGGGGATATGGACACGCGGCGGCAGCGCGATGATCGACGCGACGACTTGGCCGACGTCGCTGGGACGAAGAATCAACTCCCTTTGTTCTTGGGAAACAGGAACAGGGCGTTGTTCAAGGATGGGGGTGTCGACTTCGCCGGGGTAGATGTTCGTCACGCGGATCCCTTCGACGCCGACTTCGTTGGCCACGCAGGTACCGAGGGCCGTCATTGCAAATTTGCTGGCGGCGTAAGCGACCCCGCCGAGAGCCAAAGCCCTTTTTCCGGTGACGCTCGAGATGTTGATGATGGTTCCGTTATGGCGAGCACGCATGTCTGGCAAGGTCGCGTAGATCATGTTGTAGGCACCGGTTGCATTGATGGCCATAACATCGTCCCATTGTTCAGGGCGCATTTGGCCGATCGTACGGTTCTTGATGTTCACTCCTGCGGCATTGACCAGGACGTCGATCGAGTCCCATTGCTTGCGCACTTGGTCGACGAAGTCTTGGACACTGGTACGGTCGGTCACATCGAGGGGCAATCCGATGATGTCATGGTTGCCAGAGGCTCGCAATTGCGAGGCAGCTTGTTGGACGACATCATTGCGACGAGAGCCGATGGCGACCCGAAGTCCTGCTTTGGCGAGCGCTTCGGCAATTCCGAATCCGATACCGGTTGCACCGCCGGTTACAATAGCGACCTGAGGGGCTTTGGGTTCCATAGTTTCCTGGGATTGGTTTGGGTTTCGTGTTTGGATTTCGTGGTTAGTGATGTTGCATTTCGGTCCAGCGATCATGGTAACGAGCCTGCAACGATTCGCGAAGAGTGGGGGACTTTAAGAAAATTTCGAAAATCGACTAAGAAAAGGGGCTCCTGTGCGTTCATAGGGTGTCGGCACGGGACGACGGGCCTAGTCAGAGCCCTTACTGAAAAGCAGAGTAACGGTTGCATTGTGGTATCAGAGGGACACTCCATCCAGAGCGATTCGGAATGGCTCAAATCGGTTTTCGACCGACTTGAGCGTCCTTTGCTTGCCTATTGCGGCCGTCTTGTCGGAGGCGACTTCGACAGGGCGCAGGACTGTGTCCAGGAGGCGTTTCTCCGCTTGTGCAAGGCCTCCAGAGCGCAGGTCGAGTCCTATGTCGATGCTTGGTTGTTCAAAACTTGTCGAAATATTGCGATGGACCACCATCGCCAGGAGTCCCACATGGCACATTCATCACATGAGTTGGCGACAGAGAGCATCGCATCGTTGGAAGCCGATCCGCAGATCGCGATGGCAGCCAAGGAGCAGCGCGAGTCGCTCGAAGCGAGCATCGGTCGGTTGCCGGTTTTAGAGAAAGAGGCGGTGCTTCTGAGGTTAGGACAAGGTCTTTCCTACAAGCAGATCGCACAGGTGATGGACTTGAGTGTCTCTCATGTAGGAGTGCTCTTGCATCAAGCGTTAGGGAAACTGCGAGCCGCGATGAATCCGGATCGTCAATCCCAGAGTTGACCCGGTTTGCTGAGGCTCAACGTACTCGATCCGATTCCAACTATAAAATCCCACAGAGATTAACATGTCAAGTAACAACAATCCAAATAAGCACCATCCAAATAATCACAATCCTGAGCCGAACCCCTCGGATCGATCCAATGTACCCTACGTCTTTGAGCCATGGCATCTGACGGCCTATGCACTCGACGAGCTCGACGATTCGACAAGGGCTTCGCTCGATGCTTGGTTAGTCCTGCATCCTGAGGGTCACAAGGAGGTCGAAGCGACAAGACGTGTTGCAGACAGAGTTGAGCAAGAACTCGGCCGGTTACCCGAGGGCTTGGAACTCGATCCCCAACGAGCCGGCAGGATTCAAGAAGCGATTGCATCGAGCCCTTCGGAAGTCGGTTTTGATGAAACCCAGAGGGCCAAGGCGACTTTGCCATCGTCCGATTCGATGCTATCGACCGACTCGATACTCACGGCCGATACTAGTGTCAGCAAGAGGAATCGCAGGAGACGATTTCTTATGGTGATGGCCACGGGAGCCGCGGCCGGATTGGGTGGCTTTGCGTTTTGGGCAAGTCGTCCCCTTGGGGATCGTTTTATTAGAACATTGAGTACCAAAATGCAAACGCCTGCATCTAGCATAGAAAAATTTGATAGCCCGCTAGCGATCGTCGAGTATGATGATGGCCTAAGTCAGGTGGATCCTATGGTAAGGGGTCGTAGCTCAGGCACTGGAGGAAATCCGGTGTTAGGTGATCCAGTGGTTTTAAGCAGGCGCGATACTTTGGATGGAGCTGCGGATAAACTTTCGTATAACGCTCCGGATAAAGCGCTTATGTCTAGGCTCCAAGAAGGGGAAGCCGCACGGGAGTTTGTCGAACAGGTCGAACAAAAAGTCGAACTTCGAGAGAAACAGCAAGCCTCCGAATTGCGGTTCTCAAAGGATGCGTTGGGGGATCAAGAAAAATCGATGTTGAGTCTCCAGAGCAGACCTTCGGGCGGTGGACTTGCGGCTAGTCCAGCTAGTCCAGCTAGTCCTAGAGGTGGTCTTGAAGTATCGCCGACGAATGACGCTAAGAGGGATTTCTATTCGTATTCTGATTTCAAGGGTCTTGCCAAGGATAGGTTGGGTGAAAAAGGAAACGAAGGAATGGCTCGTGGGGATGGCGAGTTTCCTGCCGAGCTTTTATCGAACGTCCCGAGTCGACGTAAAGAGAACCTTGATTCCGGCAGGGCTGCCGGGGATCGATCCGATTCGCTGCCCGAAACGCCATTTGAAGCGGTGCACAAGGAACCTTTGTCGACGTTTTCGATCGATGTCGACACGGCGTCGTATTCGAAGTTACGGCAGTACGTTTTAGAGAACAAAGTGGTTCCACCACCCGCGACGATTCGGATCGAAGAGTGGCTCAATTATTTTGACTATGGGTATCCTGGCCCTGCCGGTGACGAACCCTTTGCGGCGCACTTGAGGATGGGCGATTGCCCTTGGAATTCCAAGCATAAGCTAGTGCGAGTCGCGATTCAGGCAAAGAAGGTGGCCAACGAGGATCGTCCGAATTCGAATCTGGTCTTTTTGATCGATGTATCGGGTTCGATGGCCGACGCGAACAAATTGCCATTGGTCAAGCGGACCTTGGGACTTTTGTTAGCCCAGTTGCGACCGCAGGATCGTGTGGCGATCGTCGTGTATGCGGGGGCGGCTGGATGTGTATTGCCCAGCACCGGTGGAGATCGCAAGGATCAAATTTTGGCATCGATCGACGAGCTACAGTCTGGAGGATCGACCAATGGAGGACAGGGGATCGAATTGGCGTATAAGATTGCCAAGGAGAATTTCATCCCGGGTGGGGTCAATCGTGTGGTTTTGTGTACCGACGGTGATTTCAATGTAGGAGTCACCGGGACACCGGCTTTGGTATCGATGATGCAGGAGCAAGCAAAGAGCAACGTCTTTTTGACCTGCTTAGGCTATGGGATCGGTAACTACAACGATTCGATGATGGAGCAGGTCTCCAATCAAGGCAATGGGACTTATGCGATGGTCGACAGCGAGATTGAGGCTCGTCGGGTGATGACCGAGCAGTTATCAGGCACGTTGATGACGGTGGCCAAGGATGTGAAGATTCAGGTGGAGTTCAATCCTGCGAAGGTTCATTCGTATCGGCTCATCGGATATGAGAATCGAAGGTTGGCGGCTGCGGATTTCAACAACGACAAGAAGGATGCTGGCGAGATTGGAGCCGGTCATCGGGTGACGGCTTTGTACGAAATTGTCCCGGTCGGTCAGGAGGGAACGATCCCAGGCCGTGTCGATGATTTGCGATACGCCAAAGGCAATCCAGAATCGCCGCGAGCTGCCGGTGGGCTCGGCGAGGCTTCGAACGAATGGATGTTTTTAAAGATACGATCGAAACAACCCGAGTCGAACGAAAGCACCAAGCAGGAATTCACTCTGGGGGAAGTGGCAAACCAGATGGCTTATGAAGGCGAGCAAGGCGATTACGACTGGGCTACGAGTGTGGCCGAATTTGGATTGCTCATGCGTCGCAGCGAGCTTGCACCGGAGATGCAGTGGGAGAAGATGCTCGGGCGAGCGATGGACAGTGCTGGTCAAGACGCGTATCGCCGAGAGTGCATTTTGATCATGCAACGGGCCAGGGCGTTGATGGATAAATAGTCTTTCTAGGAGTCGATTGCTCTGTAAAGCAAGACAGCCCGCGATGTGCGGGCTGTCTTAAGATGTCCTGGAGACCTCAGCTTTTACAGCTCTCTTAGGGCGTACTGGATCCCGAAGGTGAAGAAGGTACCTAAGCTGAAGTTCAAAATCTCTTCACTAGGTTTGTATCGCAGGACCAAGATGTCTCCGGGTTGGACCAAGATCCGTTCTCGGGGGTCGACATTCGCTTTCGCGAGGTCGACCGCAATCGTAATCTGACCGTTGCAAGGTGTCTTGCGAAGAACATAGAGCATTCCAGGAGGAACTTGTCCGATCATTCCTCCGATACCACCCATTCCACCACCGCCACCACCATTCTGCTGCCGTGAGATCCCGCCACCGGATAAGGCCATGGCCGTCAGGACGTCGAGATCGTAGTCGCGAGGGATTTTGAATTCACCGCCTGGCAACAACCCTCCAGTGTAGAAGACTTCTGCATCTCGCGATTCGATGTAGACGATGTCTCCATCCTCAAGGACTACGTTTTCAGGACCGAATTCAGGGATCGTTCCAGGGGGCAAACGCAATGGAATCTTCAGGATCGATGGGTCTTCAGGGAGCGGCGGAGGACAGCCGCATGGGTCAGGATTGCAGTAATATTGTTGGTAGAACTGCTGAACGAACTCGTCGCGCCGCCGTTGGTCGGCTCGGGAGGCACGCAGAATTTTCACTTCGTTCTTGGCGTTGACCCCGGGCAATCCACCCGATTCCATCAACGCGTTGAGCACGTCATTCTGATAAGCCTTGAGTTTGAGCATACGCCCCGTGGCGCTGTAGTCGGTCGCTCTTGTGAAGCCAGCTTGACCTGCTCCGCCTCCGCCTCCGGTGGCACCTGCGCCCATGTCCTGTCGGATGACGATGACATTGTAGGTTCGCTCCTTCATCAAAGTAACGATCGGCTGCAACCGGCTCGATTCGCGTAGAATCTCCGAGTCGAGATAGTATTTGCGGATCAAGTCCCTTGTCTGATCGATCGTCAGTCCTCGAACTTTGATCGGCTCGAGGTTCGGTAGCTGGATCGTTCCGTCATTGATCACCGCGATTGGAAAACCCAACGACGGATCGAGTTGGCTCGTCGCGTCTGGGAAGTTCACCGGTGGCGGCTCAGGAGGACGGTCTGGGGGAACAAACGGTAATATGCCTTCGATGTAGATCCCGAGGATATCGCCATCGTCGAGCAGATAATCTCGCGGAGGTTCCTGGGACAGACGTGCAGGGTCCAAGGGAACCAGATTGTTCTTGCTCTGAGCCAGGAACTGCGGAGGAATCCGCCGTGCTGGAATCCCAGAGATTGGCTGCGTGATCGTCGAACACCCGGCGCTGAGCATTCCCAGAAGTGCTAGCCCGAGGGAGCTCGCTCGCTGAAGCCAACTCATCGACCGCGTTTTGAAGTTCTTTTTGCTACTCATATTCTTGTACTTCATTCGTAAGGTTGCTTACTCAATAGTCCGCCACAGAAGCTTTGTGATTGCGACGTCTGGTCGCAGCCTTCAATGCCATTGTGTGTGGGCCTAAGGTTGGCCGATGGGTCCGGGGATTACCGGGTTTGGAATGACTTGGGAAGGGATCACCGATGAGGGAAGCCCCTGGACCGGTGCGATTTGAGGCGCGACGACTTCGGATTCGAGGTACTCGACCGGAGGAGTACCCTCAGGTGCAGGTGACATCAACGAGCGGTTGCGGTCGAACTGCGGAACCGGATACTGCCCGTTGTACTGACTAGGCATCCGGTTGTGCTCGACGTACTGCTTTTGGATCGCCGAGGAAGTCTGGAGTTGATTCCACATCCCGACCCCCTCCTCCTCAGCCGCTTGGGCTCCGTGAGGAAAGCCAGCGAACCATGCAGCCACACGGGCTTGGCCCTCGGAAGACTGATAGTTCCAATTCCAATATTCCACCGGTGGAAAGGCTGGCGTGCAACCACTGCCACTGTCGGCTACCTGCATGTAGCCAGCTCGGAAACCACGTTGGAAGTCCTTGAGATACTTCTGATCGACGAAGCAGTGTTTTCGCGAATGCCATGACTTACCCGACATCGAGTAAGCCCGGCTGCTCATGATGTACTCGTTCATGTCATTGTTGAACTTGAACAGGTTGCCGATCCCCGTGACAGCGGTGCAACCGCCACTCGGAAGAATCCCTAGGCTCAAGACCACAATACAGATCAAGCGTCGGTTACTTCCCAGACGATCGGGACCCGCATGATCATTCCTATCCACTCGTCGTTTTTGGAACATCGACGATTCCCCTTGTTTGCGTAAGTAGTGGCCAGAATGCTAGCAAGACATCTCTGGCCCGATGATGGATACCTACTACCCATCATTCGGTTTATCGCATGGAGGGACGTTTAGAATTTAATGATTATGACGATGAAGCCTCGGAATCGGCTTTTTTGCTCTATTCCAATCGTAGGATCAAGTAATGGAACGGTTTGAATCGACTCAAGGGCACCGGATGAACGATGGATAAGCTATCATCGGGTATGAGAATGGAAGGTTGCCGTGGCAAAAAGAACAACGACAGAAATCCCAACTGCATCGCAGTCTGGCGGTCAGGAGGGACCCGTCGGATCGGCCGAGCGCAGCGTGTCCGAGAAGAGTGCGATTGGAGCAATCCGAGTACTTTCGCTGTTCCTACTTTGGATTTCCCCCTGGTATTACGGCGGGGCAACCTGGTCCTTCCAATACCTTTTGTTCTATCCAGCATGCGCGCTTGCGATCGCCTTGGGGATCTTCTCGGTTGTTTCGCGGGCGAATCGTCGAGGCTCAGGGCTTCCCCCAGTTCCAGCCTGGATTCTTTTATTCCTAGGCGTATTTGCTCAAATTCAAAGTATTCGAAGTTGGGACCTTGATTCCCAGACGGCTGGAAATCTACCGTCGATACAAATGCAGCGGATGGCTTTGGGGATCACTTCGGATGCAACGCAGAAATGCGACCTCGAATCGATCGAGCCAGAGCACCGCAAGCTGGCCTTGAGCGTCGAGCCTTTGAGCACGCGGGGAGCTTCCAGTAGCCTGTTTCTCTGCGGATTATTGATCTGGAGCGCAAGCGTCGTCTGGGGGCACCGAAAGGCTTACCCGTCGTTGCTCTTGGGATTGGCGCTGCTGGGGATTCTCGTTGGAGGATTTGGCGTTGTCGGAGCATTTTTTCGAAGCAAGCCGAATTTGCTGGGGCTCTTTTATGGATCCTCTTTTTCGGTATTTGTCTCCAAGAACTCCGCGGGTGCATTTTTGAATATCACACTGGCGGCTGCACTGGGACTGGCGGTCTGGAAAGGTGAAAAAATCTATTCCGCTGTCGATCGGCAATTGCGATCTCGCGACACGAGGCAATGGCCATGGAACGCGAAGTTCCAGTACTGCTTGAAAACCACCTTCGAGAAATTGGATCCCTTGGCGGTCCTGTGTGTCCTGTCTGTCTTGCTATTGGCGTTCTGTGTGGCGATCAGTCTGTGCCGAGGAGCATTCCTCAGCGCGATCGTCGCCTTGATGGTTTGCGTCGCAGTCGCATGGCCGGGCAAGAGGCGTTCGGCTTTGCTCGTGGGTTGCTTTGTCGCAATGGTCACAGCGGTCGTAGCCATGGCGAGCCTGCAACTGGACCAAACTTCGCTCAATCGCATCGAGAGCATCGAGAACTTCGATGTCGAATTGGAAAAACAGACTGGGCGGCTCTACATATGGGGCGTCGCGAGCCGTGCGGCGATGCACTACGGTTGGCTCGGCTCTGGATTAGGGACTTTTCACGTCGCTGCCCTACCCTTCCAAGTCCCATCCTCCGAGGGCTGGTACTATCATGCTGAAAGCTTAGTGGCCGAGACGGTGGTGACGCTAGGGTTCCTCGGTTCGCTTGCCGCTTTAGTCGCATTACTCGTCTCCGTGCGATGCCTGCTTGGAATCTATCATACGGAACGGTTTCGAGAGTATTTGCCTCTCGAAGTCGCCGGAGTGTTTTTTCT